>Ga0136633_1000137_pt1 | contig 52684 bp, 48 predicted proteins | sample AntDrymeUQ832206_2_FD_105494 | JGI IMG/M metagenome (GOLD analysis project Ga0136633, IMG submission 105494) | Polar desert sand microbial communities from Dry Valleys, Antarctica - metaG UQ83 (22.06) | ecosystem: Environmental > Terrestrial > Soil > Desert | place: Antarctica: Dry Valley... | reverse complement strand
GGTCGGCCAGCCTCGACCTGCAGCTGTCCTCCACCGCGCCGGACACCGACCTCGAGGTGACGCTGTCCGAGGTCCGCCCGGACGGCAAGGAGGTGTTCGTGCAGCAGGGCTGGCTGCGGGCCAGCCACCGCGCGCTGGACCAGGCGCGTTCCACCGCGACGCGTCCGTTCCAGGCCCACCAGGCGGTCAGCAGCGTGCCGCTGGTGCCGACGGTGCCCAGTGCGATGCGGGTGGAGATCTTCCCCTTCGGGCACGTCTTCCGGGCCGGCTCCAAGGTGCGCATCTCGGTGGCCGCGCCGCACGTGCAGCCCGACCTGTGGGGCTTCACCGCGCTGCCCGTCGTGGCGCAGAACACCGTGCACACCGGCGGGCTGACCGCCTCGTCGCTGGTGCTGCCGCTGATCGCCGCTGACCGCGCGCAGGCCGGCTACCCGGCCTGCGGCGGCATCAACGTCCTTCGCAACCAGCCCTGCAGGAGTGCGTCATGAACCGTCCTCGCGTCGCGCTCGGCGCCGACGGCGCGCAGATCAACCGGCCGGTCGGGTGCGATTCGCCGACGACGGCTCCGCGCTGAGCAACTCCACCGTCGTCTCCGGAAGGGCCGTCGCGTGAGCCTGCACTTCGACCGCCGCCGCTTCCTTGCCCTCGCCGCTGGGGTGGGCGCCGCCAGTGCCCTCGGCCTGCCGCAGACGGCCCTGGCCGGACCCGGCGGCAAGCGCCCCGCGGGCGAGTGGATCGCCGGCGACTTCCACTGCCACTCCACCTACAGCCACGACGTGTGGGGCGGTCCCGGTGACGACAACACCGGCGAGGAGGAGTTCTACACGCACGGCCACACGCCGGGCGAGCAGATCGCGCTGGCCGAGCTGCGCGGCCTGGACTTCCTGGCCATCACCGACCACAACCGGGTCGAGTCGCTCTACGCGCCGGACTATGTCAGCGACTCCCTCGTCCTGCTGCCGGGCTACGAGCACTCGCTGCCGCAGTCCGACCACTGTGGGGTGTTCATGCCGTCCCGTGACGCGCTGCCCGGCATCATCCCTGCGGACGCCGGCACGATCGCCTTCCTCGACGAGGTGCACGCCCGCGGCGGCATGGCTGTGGTCAACCACCCCTTCTACGGCAACGAGGGTGCCGGCGAGGCGATCGCTTGGGACAAGTCGGTCGCGGAATCGTTGCAGTTCGACGCCGTCGAGGTCTGGAACAGCATGTGGCTGACGCGGTACGACACCGTGCCGGCGTACGAGCCGGACAACCACGCCGCTGTGCGCTGGTGGGACAGCAACTTCGCCGCGGCCCGTCGCGGCACCGCGCTCGGCGGCAGCGACAACCATTGGAAGCTGCTCGACGGCACTGCTGGCGTCGGCCAGCCGACGACCTGGGTCTACGCCGCGGACCGCTCACCCTCCGCGATCATCGCCGGGGTGCAGGCCGGTCGTACGACCATCGCCTGGCAGCCGCCGGCGCTCGGTGGCCCGCGCCTCGTGATGGACGTGGTCGAGGACTGGAGCGGCCGGGCCGCCATGCTCGGCGGCAGGGTGCGCGGCGACGGACAGCTGCTCGCCGTGGTGACGGCGCAGAACGCCGTCGGCCAGCGACTGCGACTGGTCTCGGGCGGCGAGGTGGTTCACGAGTCACGGGTCCTGCTGCCCGGGCAGCGCATCGAGGTGCCGGTGGTGCTCCCCGAGGGCGGCTGGCTGCGCGCCGAGCTGCTGCTCGAGGAGCGCTACGCGCTCACCGCGCTGACGTCCTGCGTCTACGCCGACGGGCGCGCGCCGGCTCAGGTCCGTCGACCGGTCAGCCGCGGCCCGCAGGTCACCTACGACGGCACCGGCTTCGCCGGTCTGGCCGCGCCGCCTGGTGTACGCGGACTGCCGTCCTGCAGCTGCACGCACTGAATGCGGGGCTAGACGGTATGGCGGGCCCCTAGGCGCCCCGGCGCCGGTTCCTCCCCGGGTATCCAGGCAGGGTCCGCCCCCCGTAGCGTGGTCCCATGGAACGAGCTGGGATCGAAACTCCGCTGCGACGGTTGCTCGACGCGGCCGAGAACGCCAGCCCCGTGCAGGCGGTGGAGGCCGTCGCCCGCGAGCTCAGGCAGGCGCTCGACGCCACCTCGGTGTCCTTGCTCATCGCCGATCTCTCCGGGCGCGCGTTGGTCCGACTGGCCCACGTCCATGGTGACGGTGCCGCCGAGTCCGGCGAGCGGCAAGATGACGAGGAGCGCGGCACCGTGCTGCCGTTCGATGGCGGACCAGCGGAACAGGCACTGCGCAGCCAAGAGGTGCAGGTCCTGCCGCCCGACCTCGGTCCGTCGTGGACGCTGCTCGCCCCGATCACCGAACGGGGCGAGGCCCTCGGACTGCTGGAGCTCGACCTGCCGCAAGAGCCGTCGCCGGCCGTCGTCGACGAGGTGCGACGGACCGCCCACGTCCTCGGCTACGTCCTCATCGCCAGCCGACGGCACACAGACCTCTACGAGTGGGGTCAGCGCAGCACACCCTTCAGCCTCTCGGCCGAGATCCAGCGCCGGCTGCTGCCGGCCGCCTACACCTGCGAGGCGGGCTCGTTCACCCTCGCCGCCTGGCTGGAGCCGGCCGACACCGTCGGCGGCGACACGTTCGACTACAGCCTAGCCCGGGACGAGTTGCACCTGTCCGTGACGGACGCCGTCGGTCACGGCGTCAGTAGCGCCCTGACCGCGACGCTCTGTGTCGGCAGCCTGCGACACACCCGCCGGCACGGTGCGTCCCTGCTGGAGCAGGCCGCGGCGACCAACGACGCGCTGTTGGAGGACGGGTGCAGCCCCGAGGGGGAGCACTTCGCTACCGCCTTGCTGGGCCGGCTAGACCTGCCGACCGGCCAGCTCGAGCTCGTCAACGCGGGCCACACCGCGCCGTACCTGGCCCGCGACGGTCGGGTCACCATGCTGGAGCTGCCGGCGGATCTGCCACTCGGGCTGTTCGCCGACAGCACCTACCGCAGCACAACGGTGCCGCTTGCGGTGGGCGACCGCGTCGTCGTGGTAACGGACGGGATGCTGGAGCGGGCCGCGGCAACCCTTGACCTGGAGGCCCACATCCGCGAGACCCGGGAGCTGCATCCCCGCGAGGCCACCCGCGCGCTCGCGGATCTGGTCATCGAGGCGAGCGGCGGAGTGCTCGCCGACGACGCGGCTCTGCTTGTCCTCGACTGGCACGGCGACCACGGCAAGCCTCGTCGCACCGTGGCGGGTGCCGACGCCGTGCCGTCGGCTAGTTGACGAGCCAACTCGAGGTCTCCGCGCCCATCCTCGTCACGGGCTTTGAGCCCTTCGGCGGCGAGTCGGTGAACCCATCGCAGCTGGTCGTCGAGTCGCTGCCGGATGCTGTCGCAGGCCCGGCGCTGCGGACCCTGGGCTGCCGGTGGACCCGGTCAGTGACGTCTGCAGGCGCTCGGCTACCAGCTCGTTCACCGTTACGGCGGAACGGTGCCCGTCACTTTCGTGGACCTGCCGTTCCTGCCCGAGCAGCGCCCCGACGACGACGGGACGATGACGCTCGAGGCCCAGCGAACCGCCGTACTGGCTGTGCTCGATGCAGTGGCGGCCCAGCTGTGCGACCGTGACGCCACGGCCCCGCGTGTCCAGGGAGCTTGGTCATGAGCAGCTCGCTCACCGTGGAGACGATGCCGCCGTGCATCGGGCGGCGCCGGACGATGCGACCTCCGGCAGCTGCCTCGACCCAGCCCGGGGGCGAGGTCATCAGCCCATCACGGTGTGCGTCGAGTCGTTGTTCGCCGGGCGCTTTCGCGAGAAGGTGCCGGTGTCGATCGGCAAACCCGTGTGCTCGCCGGTGTAGACGAGCGGGTGCTCATCGTGTGCGTGCCCTGCCTCGACCGAGGTGATTAGGGTCGCCATCAGCCGTCCCACCACCGGCGCGTTCTTGAACTGGTTGCCGCTGGTCCCCATGGCGACGTAGAAGCCATCCAGCGACGTCCGGTCGTAGATCGGCGTCCAGTCGTCAGCCACGTCATAGACGCCGGCGATGCCACGCGGGGCGTCGGGAACGCAGAGGCCGGGCAGACGGCGCGCCGCCCGGGTGGCCTGGGCGTCGTAGACGGGCTTGGTCGGGTTCAGGTTGGCCGCGTCCGGGTCGTCGAGCCACTCGAGCTCGTCGCAGGAGGGCTCGGTCCCACCCACGAGGAGCCCTCCGCCGGGTGCGGCCCGCAGGTACGTCCCCAGGTCAAGATCGGCTATGACGGGTCCCAGCTGATCGCCGTCGCTATAGCCAGCAGGAGCCGTGAGCTGATGCACTTCTTGGCGCATCGGACGCACCGTGACGGTGAAGTCGGCACCGACATCGGCGAGCCGGTTCAGCGATGAGGACCACGGGCCGGCCACGTTGACCACGACGGGGGCGTGGAGCTCCTCGCCGTCAGCAAGGCGAACCCCTCGCACCCGGTCGCCGCGACGCAGGACCTCAGCGACCGTCCGGTTGAACGTGAAGGTGACACCAGCGTTGGTCGCGGCAGCGGCGAGGTTCGCCGCAGCCAGCATCGGGTCATCGACGAAGCCGGCGTCCGGCGTGAAGACAGCCCCCAGCCGACCGCGCTCCGATGTCCAGAACTGATGGTCGTCAAGCTGCTTCGGCGGCCAGTACCGCCCAACGTCCATCCAGGGGAGGCGATCTGCCAGCGCGTCCGGATCCCATACCTCGTAGGGGACGCCGGCACGGTCGAAGAACGCCAGCGAACGAGCCTGCGGCAGGGCCTCGACGTCGAGGAAGACGAAGCCGGTCCGGTGATACCGAGCCAAGCCTGGTCCGTCAGCTGCGCCCAGGTGGTCGGCCCAACTCGCCCAGCAGTGCTTGGCCTCCCAGGACGTCGCCACACCGGCGAACGTCGAGTAGTTGAAACGGACCACCGCACTGGACGCGCTCGTGGAGCCTTGCCCCGGTCCGCGCAGCCGGTCCACGACCAGCACATCCCAGCCGGTGCGGCCCAACTCGAGTGCGATCGCTGATCCGATGACGCCAGCTCCGACGATGATCGCGTCTGCCGTCCGGGTCACCTACGCATCCTGGCAGGCGAAAGCTACTGATCGGCCTCGAATGACCTTGGGAGCTTGGCGCGCTTACTGGATCGGCGTGGCTCATCGGCCGCCTCATGGTGGCGCCCGACCTGGCCGGGAAGGGCATCGGCTCGTGGTTGTTGTCGCACGCCGAGGAACACGCACCCGAGGGAACCACGCACTGCGCCCTGTTCACCGGCCACCGCAGCTCACGCAACATCGACCTGTACCAGCGAACCGGCTACTCCCACGCCGACGCCGAGGGGACCACGCCCGGCAGTGTCTACCTCACCAAGCAGCGGCAACTGTGCCCCTGAGCCGGCAGCCCGCCCATCAGGTCCCGCCGGCAGCGAACAGATGGCGGTTGGAGCGGGTCCACTCGATGCGCTGCTCGCTCGAGTCGCGCATCCCTTCCGCAGCCCACGTCGCCTGCGGCTCAAGCCCGACGTCCGCCATGCCCAGAGCCAGCTCAAGCGTCGCCATCTGCTGCTCGATCACCTCGTCGACGAGCCCAGCTGTCGTAGACAGGCCGTACGCCTCCGCGAAGACCTCGATCCGCGCGCTGCGATCCGGTGGGTGCTCGAACCTCCGCCAGCGCAGACACTCCTCGTCGGAGCAGAAGGGCGCGACCCACTCCAGCGCATAGGCCACGTCGTGCAGTCGGCGCCCCGGCGCAGCCAGATCCCAATCGATGATCCCCACCGGGAAGCCGTCTCGCCACACGATGTTCCACGGACCCGGATCGTTGTGGCAGATGACCTCACCAGTCAGTCCCTGACCCCCCGCCCAGGCCGACCCCGGGTTGGGTCGGTAGTCCTCGACAGCGTCGTGGTAGTCCCGGAGGAACCGCGCCATCCGGCGTAAGCCCTCCTCCGGAACAACCATCGCCCACGGCTCTGCTCCGCGGACGATGCCGTCGAGGTAGCCGTCACCACCGCAGACGCCGTCGATGTACGTGAGCACCTCCCGGCCCTGCTCGTCCATGCCGAGGAACCGTGGCGAGTGCGGGTAGCCGACGGACTCGAGATGCAGGAGCAGCGCATGGATCGCGGACTGCCACGGGTAGGGAGTGCGCCGCACGGTGTCGCCGACTCGCACGACCTCCCGTGGTGGCACGGCTCAGGCCAGGGCCGAGGCAGCCAGCTCGACGTCGGCCTCGTCGTTGTAGAGGTGGAAAGACGCGCGAACCCGACCGGCCCGCACGGCCGTCCTGATCCCCGCAGCGGCCAGCCGCTCGCCCACGTCACCGTCGGTCGCGAGGGTCACGATCGCGCTGCCCTGCGGCTCCAGCCCGAGCCGGGTCAGGAACGCGTCGGCCAGGCCCACGTCGTGAGAGCGCACCCGCTCCATGTCGAGGCCGGCCAGCAGCTCGAGGGAGACAGCAGCACCGACCCAGCTGAACCAGGCGGGCGAGGTGTCCAGTCGGCGGGCGCTCTTGGCCAGCCGCAGGGGAGCGCCATAGATCGACGACCAGGGGTCCTCACCGGCGTACCAGCCTGCGGCCAGTGGTCTGATCCCGCCGAGCAGCTCCGGGCGCACGGACAGGAATGCCGTGCCGCGAGGGCAGAGCAGCCACTTGTACCCGCCGCAGACGACGTAGTCGACAGCCGACACGTCGAGCGGCAGCCAGCCGCAGGACTGCGTCGTGTCGAGCAGCAACCGGGCACCGGACCGTTGCGACAGAGCGACAAGGGCGGGTACGTCGGACAGCCTGCCGTCCGCCGATTGGATCGTGCTCACGGCGATGAGGTCCGCCTCGCCCGAAAAGTGGGGCAGCTCGTTCAGCGGCAGCTCCAGGAGGCGGACGCCGCGGTCGGCATGAGCGAGGAACGGGAACGTGACGGAGGTGAACTCACCCGCCGCCGTGAGCACGGTGGCCCCGTCGGGCAACGAGGCCGCAACCTGACCCACCAGCTCCGACACCGTGGCGGCGATGGCCACCTGGTCCGCTGGGACGCCGGTCAGCGACGCCCAGGCAACGCGGGCCCGGGTGACGTCCTCGTCGAAGTCCAGCGGAGACAGCACACCGCGTCGCCATCCGTCGAGGGTGGCCACCATCGCCTCGACCGCGCCAAGGGGAGGGATGCCGACTGAGGCTGTGTTCAGGTATCCGCGGTCCGGGGCGAAGTGGGCGGCCAGCTCCGGCGTCATCGCGGCACGTCCGCCCGGTGTTCTTCGTGGACGGACGGCACGGAGGGTCGGATCACGGCGTGAGGCTAGCCAACGTCCGGTGCCGGCATCGCCCGTGTCTCGGGCCGTTCGCCCCGGCAGATCAGCGGCTCAACGGTCATGCAGAAGCGTGGGTACGGCGAATGCGGGCAGGTCGCCTGCGGCGCGGATGGCGTCGGCGAGCGGCTTCAGCAGGTCGCTGAGCTGCGAGCAGCCATCCGCCCCGAGCGCCCGCCAGGGAGCGAGGTCGAGCAAGTCGGTCTGGACCTCCAGGTCCTCGCGTCGGGTTCGCCCCGCCTCGGTCAACGATCCGTCCGGCTCGACCCAGCCGCGGACGGCCAGCGCCTCGACTGCCGATGCCCAGACCTCGGGACCCCACGCGCGGCTGGCCTGGAGGAAGTCGGCGGTGCTCCCACCGGAGTAGGCGGCCTGCAGCACGAGCGACTGGGGCGCATCGATGTCGGCTGCCAGCAGCACAGCGAGGTGCCCGTCGCCGCGGAACTCACGCAGCATCGCGATCTGCTGCCACAGCGCGAGGTGTGGCTGCTCCGGCTCAGCCAGTGAGAGCTGCGCCGCGAACAGCGGCCGGCCGGCGACTGGGCACGCGGCTGCGGCGGTCCGGCACAGCTCGAGAGCCGTCGTGATCCGGTCGGTGTCGTCGAGCAGGTCGCCGGCCATCCGGCGCAGCGCCCGATCGGCGCCGCGAAGCCTCGCCGCGATGGTCTTCTCGGGCGTCGTCTTGTTCCAGGCCTCCGCCAGACCGAACTGCACAGCCAGCGGGGAGAAGCCGAAGAACACCGATTGCACTACCTGCCACGGCACCTGGCCGAAAGACGCCGAGCGGGCCGGGAAGTAGCCCTCGGCCCTGCCCTCGAGCCCGAGCGCGGCGTACTCCTCCTGCGCCTCGGGCGCGAAGTAGATCAGTACGTGGATCGGGTCGATGACCTGCTTCATGTCGCGGCTGATCGAGCTGTCCATCTTGAGCGCCTCCAGGAGTGGGTCGACCTCGTCGTCGGTGGTGCGCAGCAGACCACGCCGGCCCCGACCGCCGCGTCCCGGCTGGCTGGCGCCCCTCATGCGGAGCGGCTGGATCTAGCCTGACCCGGTGGCGTCCACCTGGCAGCGCGTGCGCAAGGCCTCATCACGGTTGAGCACCGAGGCCGTGCAGCAGATGGAGGCCCTGCCGTGGTTCGTCGCGCTGCCGCCGGTGCAGCGCGCGGATGTCGGACTGGTCGTCCAGGCCGGTATCGGAGCCTTCACCACCTGGCTGCGGGACGTCTCCGAGGTGCCCACGTCCGCCGTACCTGATGTGTTCGGTGCTGCGCCGCGGGAGCTGACCAGCTCGGTCAGCCTGAAGCAGACGGTGCAGCTGATCCGGGTGGTCGTCGGGGTTCTGGAGGACCAGGTGCCGGTGCTTGCTGCGCCGGGGGAGGAGCAGGGGCTGCGCGATGCCGTGCTGGTCTACTCGCGGGAGATCGCGTTCGCTGCGGCTGAGGTCTATGCCGCTGCGGCGGAGGCCCGAGGTGCCTGGGATGCCCGGCTGGAAGCAAGCGTGGTCGAGGCCCTGGTCCGCGATGAGGTCGGTGACCTCACACTCTCGAGGGCAGCTGCGCTGGGCTGGGGACGACCGGCGTGGACGATGGCGATCGCTGCCACGTCACCCGCGGGGGACCTCGCCGGCCGGCTCAACGAGCTGCGCGTGCACGCCCGGCACAGCGGACTGTTCGTCCTGACCGGAGAGGCGGGGGCGGGGCTGCTGATCGTCGTCGGTGGCAAGGGCAAGCAGGCGTCGGCCACTCGGCAGCTGGTGTCCGCGCTGCCCCCCGGTCCGGTGGTCGTCGGACCGTCGGTCGCCGACCTGGCCGAGGCGACCACATCGGTGAAAGAAGCGCTGGCGGGGCTCTCCGCCGTCGGTGCCTGGCCAGCGGCGCCCCGCCCTGTCGCGGCCAGTGCGCTGCTGGCGGAGCGGGTGCTGCTCGGTGATCAGACCGCATGCCGCCGGGTGTTAGAGGAGGTCTACGGACCGCTGGCGTCCTCGACCGGTGAGCTGCTGGCGACCGCCAGCGCGTTCCTCGACAACGGGGGCTCGCTCGAGGCGACGGCGCGGCAGCTGTACGTCCACGCCAACACCGTGCGGTACCGCTTGCGCAAGGTCCTGGAGCTGGTTGGCTTGGACCTTACGGAGCCGCGAGCTGCGCAGGTCCTCCGGGTCGCCCTCGTGGTCGGACGCACGCGCACCTTGTAGGTTTCCTACAAGGTCCCCGGTGATTGTCGGTGGGCGGCGTTGAGGGCTCGAAGGGCTCGGCTCGACCATTGTTGGGTCGGTGATAGTCGTCCTTGTACCTGGCCAGGGGGCTCAGACCCCCGGCATGCTGACGCCCTGGCTCGATCGCCCAGGGACTGCCCGGCTGCTCTCGGAGTGGTCTGAGGCAGCCGACCTGGACCTCGCCTACTTCGGCACGACTGCTGACGCTGCCGAGATCCGCGACACTGCCGTCGCGCAGCCGCTCCTCACCGCAACCGCCTTGTTCAGCGCTCAGGACCTGCCGGATGTGAATGTCGTCTGCGGGCACAGCGTGGGCGAGCTGGCAGCCCTCGCCGTTGCCGGCGTCCTGTCGCCGGTGGACGCGATCCGCTTGGCCGCAGGCCGCGGTCGAGCGATGGCCGAAGCGGCCGCGCTGGCCCCTACCGGCATGGTGGCCGTCCTCGGCGGCGACGAGGCCGACGTCCGCGTGGAGGTTGCCCGGCTCGGCTTGGAGCTCGCCACAGTCAACGTGCGCGGCCAGCTGGTTGTCGGAGGGCCACAACCCGCGCTGGACTCTCTGTCGGTCCCGGGGGCACGGGTCCGGCCGCTCGCCGCCGCTGGCGCGTTCCACACGAGCGCGATGAGTACCGCCGTACCCGCCCTGCAGTCGCTGGTGGATGGTCTGTCGCCCCGCGACGCGCGGCTGCCCGTCATCGCCAACGCGGACGGCAAGGCGCTCACCTCAGGCCGCGAGCTGGTGCAGCGCCTCGTCGCGCAGCTGACCGGACCGGTGCGGTTCGACCTGTGCCTGGAGACCATCGCCGGCCTGCGGCCGACCAGCGTGGTGGAGCTCGCTCCCGCAGGCACTCTCACGGCCATTGCCAAGCGCTCCCTCAGCCCGGTGGCCGCATGAGCTTCGCCACTCGCGCCCTAGCGGGGGCGGCCGTGTCCGGGCTGGGCGCGCACCGACCCTCCACGCACCTTGACAACGCCCTCATCGCGGAGCGGATCGGCTCGAGCGACGAGTGGATCCGCGAGCGCAGCGGCATCGTCACTCGGGGCATCAGCGACGAGTCAGTCGTGGACATGGGCACCTCCGCCGCGGGGAAGGCGCTGGCGGCCGCCGGCGTCGACCCGGCTGCATTGGGTCTGGTGCTGCTCGCGACCTGCTCGATGCCCGGCCCGCTCCCCGGCGGCGCCCCGGAGATCGCGTCGCGCCTGGGTGCGGCTGCTGCGGGAGCCTCCGACATCGGCGCGGGCTGCGCCGGGTTCGCCTACGCGCTCAGCCTTGCCGCCGACACGGTGCGCACCGGAACGGCCGAGCACGTGCTGGTCATCGGCTCCGAGCTGCTGTCGCCGATGGTCGACCCCGACGACCGCGGCACGGCGTTCCTGTTCGGTGACGGCGCGGGTGCCGTCGTCGTGAGCCGAACCACCGACGAGCGGGTCGGCCCCGTGGTGTGGGCACACGACGGCGCGCAGCACGACCGGCTCGTCATCCAGGGTTCCCCCTTGCGCGTCGCGATGGAGGGCCGGGCCATCTACCGCTGGGCCACCACCAGCCTGCCCGGACTGGCTCGACGGGCGTGTGCCGCCGCCGGCATCGAGGTCGCCGACCTGAAGGCGTTCGTCCCACACCAGGCCAACCTCCGCATCACCGACTCCGTCGTCGCCGCGTTGAAGCTGCCCGAGCACGTGGTGGTCGCCCGGGACGTCATCGACAGCGGCAACACCAGCGCAGCCTCCGTGCCGCTCGCCTGGGCCCGGCTGCAGGAGACCGGTGCGATCGCCAGCGGCGACCCGGTGCTGCTGCTCGGGTTCGGCGCCGGCCTCACTGCCGCTGGCCAAGTCGTCCTCAGCCCGTAGCCAACTCAGTCCCTCACTACAAGGAGAACAGATGAGCATCACCCCGAACGACGTCCTGCAGGGTCTCACCGAGGTGCTGGAGGAGGTCTCCGGCGTAGCCCCCGAGAAGGTCACCCGCGAGGCCATCTTCGACTTCGACCTCGACATCGACTCCCTCACCATGGTCGAGGTCGTCGTGGCCTGCGAGGAGCGGTTCGACGTGCGCATCCCCGACGAGGCCCTCGAGAAGCTGCGGACCGTCGGTGAAGCCGTCGACTACATCACCACCTCCGCGAGCGTCCCCGCGTGACCGCAGCCACCGTCGCGGTCACCGGACTCGGTGCGCTCACCCCGCTCGGCCCTGACGTCGCCGCGCTGCGGGAGGGCCTGCTTGCGGGCCGCTCCGGAGTGCGGCTGCTCGAGGGTGAGGAGTGGGACGCGCTGCCGGCCCGGCTCGCGGCGACGGTGGACCTGGAAGGCCGCCTCGAGCGGGTCGAGGCCCGCACTCTCGACCGCGTGCAGCAGCTCGCCCTGATTGCCGCCCGCGAGGCCTGGGCCGATGCCGGGGCTCCCGACGTCGCGCCGGAACGGCTGGCGGTTGTCATCGGCTCGGGGATCGGCGGCGCCCTGACGCTGCTGCAGCAGGCGGATGTCCTGCGCAGCAAGGGACCACGGGCGGTCAGTCCCCACCTCGTGCCGATGCTGATGCCAAACGGGCCGGCAGCCACCGTTGGCCTCGCCCTGGGCGCACGGGCAGGGGTACGCACTCCCGTCAGCGCGTGTGCGTCAGGTGCTGAGGCGCTCGCCGTGGCACTCGAACTGCTCCGCAGCGGCCTCGCCGACGTGGTCGTCACCGGTGGCGCCGAGGCATGCGTGCACCCGCTGCCGATGGCTGGCTTCGCCCAGATGCGGGCGCTGTCGACCAGGCACGACGAGCCCGAGGCAGCCTCCCGCCCTTACGACAAGGGGCGTGATGGGTTCGTCCTCGGAGAGGGTGCCGGAGTCCTAGTCCTCGAGACCGAGGAGCATGCCCGCTCTCGAGGGGCGAGGGTGCACGCCCGCCTCGCTGGTGCGGGTGTGACCTCCGACGCGCATCACGTCACTGCCCCCGATCCGGCTGGGACGGGTGCTGCCCGCAGCATCGGGCTGGCCCTTCGCGACGCCGGCCTCGCCGCCACCGACCTCGGCCACGTCAACGCGCACGCCACCTCCACCCCGCTGGGTGACCTTGCCGAAGCACGGGCGCTGGCGTTGGCCCTCGGGAGCCACCGTCCCGCAGTGACCGCGACGAAGTCCTGCACCGGGCACCTGCTCGGCGCTGCCGGCGCGGTGGAAGCGGTCGCGACGGTCGTGGCGCTGCGGGACGGCGTCGTCCCGGCCATTCGCAACCTCGACGACCAGGATGACGAGGCCGACGTCGATGCCGTGCGGGTCCTGCCACGCGAGCTGCAGCACCACGCCGCGCTCTCCACCAGTTTCGGCTTCGGCGGCCACGACGTGTCACTGGTGTTCGTGCGATGACCATGACTGTCCCCGAGCTCTCGCTCGACCTCCCGCCGGTCTGCGCTCAGCGGCTCGAGTCCCTGCTCGACGGGTGGGTCGTCCGCGAGTCGGTCTCCGGTTGCGTCGTCGTCGAGGGCCGCATTCGCGGGGTCTCGGTGATCGCCTTCGCCACCGACCCGGCGGTCCAGGGCGGTGCTCTGGGGATCGAGAGCTGCGCCGCCATTTCTCGGGCAACCGACCTGGCCGTGGTCCGCGGCCTGCCGGTCGTCGGCATCTGGCACTCCGGCGGGGCCCGCCTCAAAGAAGGCGTGGCCTCCCTCGCGGGCGTGGCCTCGGTCTTTGCGTCGCAGACCCGGGCGAGCGGGAAGGTCCTGCAGGTCTCCGTCGTCCTCGGCCCGGCCGCAGGTGGAGCGGCCTACGGCCCGGCACTGACCGACGTCGTCATCATGGGGCCCTCGGGGCGCATCTTCGTGACCGGACCCGAGGTCGTGCGACGGGTGACCGGCGAGGACGTCGACATGGAGCGCCTCGGTGGCACGCACACCCACGGTCAGCTCAGCGGCGTGGCCCACCTCGTCGCGCCCACGGACGATGAGGCGCTCTATGCCGCCCGCCGGTTGGTCGGCCTCGTTGCCGCACCCGTGGGTGCTGCGCAGGACAGCGGCGGCCAGGACCCGGGAGACCTCGTCCCCTCGAACCCGCGCGAGTCCTATGACGTGCGTCCCGTCGTGCGGGCGATCCTCGACGCCGGCAGTCACCTCGAGCTGCACCGCGAGTGGGCGACCAGCGCGGTGACGATGCTGGGCCGGCTGGGCGGCCGTGCGGTGGGCGTCGTGGCGAACGACCCGCAGACCATGGCCGGTTGCCTGGATGCGGCGACGGGAGACAAGACGGCGCGCTTCGTGCACTGGTGCGACTCCATGGGCCTCCCGCTGCTTTTCCTCGTCGACGTCCCCGGCTACCTGCCGGGGGTGGCGCAGGAGGACGCCGGCGTCCTGCGTCGCGGGGCGAAGCTGCTGCACGCCTACGCCGGCGCGACGGTGCCGCGCCTGACGGTGGTGACCCGCAAGGCATTCGGCGGCGCCTTCATCGCGATGGGGTCCAAGGGGCTCGGTGCCGACCGAGTCTTCGCGTGGCCCGGCGCGCAGGTCGACGTCATGGGTGCCGCCGCCGCTGTCGAGGTGCTGCACCGCCGCGAGCTGTCGGCCACGAAAGACCCGCGCGAGCGAGCGGCCCTGGTGCTCCGGCTGGCCGCCGACCACGAAGCCACCACCGGGGGACTGACCCGTGCCCTCGAATGCGGGGCCGTCGACGAGGTCATCGAACCGCACGAGACCCGCGCCCGCCTGATCACTGCCCTCGGGGAGCTCCCGACCACCCGCGGCCGCCGTGCGAACGGGCCCCTGTGATGACCGCGAGGTCGGTGCTCGTCACCGGGGGAAACAGAGGGATCGGGCTGGCGACGGCGCGGCTCCTGCAGGCGCAGGGGCACCGGGTCGCGGTCACCAGCCGCGACGGGGAGGTCGAGGGCCTGCTGACCGTGAAGTGCGACGTCACCGACAGCGACCAGGTCGACGCCGCCTTCACCGCAGCCGAGGCCGAGCACGGCCCGGTCGAGGTGCTCGTGTCCAATGCCGGCATCACCGACGACCAGCTGCTGCTGCGCATGTCCGAGGAGTCCTTCAGCCGGGTGGTGGACACCAACCTCACAGCATCCTTCCGCCTCGCGAAGCGCGCCTCACGGTCGATGCTGCGCGCCCGCTGGGGCCGCTTGCTGTTCGTCTCCAGCGTCGTCGGTCTGTCCGGGAGTGCCGGCCAGGCGAGCTATGCCGCATCAAAGGCCGGCCTCGTGGGGTTCTCGCGCTCGTTGGCTCGCGAGCTGGGCGGTCGGTGCATCACCAGCAACGTCGTCGCACCCGGCTTCGTGGACACCGACATGACCGCCGAGCTCACGGAGGCGCGGCGCGAGCAGGTGCTGGCGACCATCCCCGCGGGTCGCACGGCGACCACGAACGAGATCGCAGCGGTGCTGGCATTCCTGGCCAGTGATGAGGCCGGCTACGTCAACGGGGCGGTCATCCCGGTCGACGGCGGACTCGGGATGGGGCACTGATGCTGGCCACCGCTTCGGGGACCCTCGACGGGATCGCCTACCGCGTGCTGGGCGAGGGCGGCCCGATCACCGTGTTCGCCCACGGACTGGGCGGCTCGACGGCCGAGACGCGGCCCCTAGCGCAACGGGTCCCCGGCACCCGGGTACTGCTGGACTTTCGCGGACACGGCGACAGTGACCGGCTCGAGAACGGCTGGGACTACGAGCTGCTCGCCGGCGACCTGCTCGCGGTCGCCGATGCGACCGGTGCGACCCAGGCAGTTGGGCTGTCCCTCGGCGCCGGTGCCCTGCTCCGCCTGCTCGACCGAGACCCGGACCGGTTCAGCAAGGTCGCCTTCGTGCTGCCGGCTGCCATCGACAGCACCCGCAAGGATGGCGCCACCCTGCGGCTGCAACGGCTCGGTGACGCCATCAGCCGGTGCGACGCCAGAGGTGCTGCTGACCTGCTGCTCGACGAGCTGCCCATGGAGGTCCGTCACCGTCGCGGTATCGATGCGCTGGTGCTGCGACGGGCCACCCAGCTCGTCACCCGCCCTGCTCCTGCGCCCCGGTACGACGACCGCCCCCTCCTCGACCGGTCCGCCCTGACCCACATCCGCTGTCCCGCGCTGGTCATCGGCCAGCGCCACGATCCGCTACACCCTGCAGGCCTCGCTGCCGAACTCGCGCTCGCACTGCCGCAGGCCGAGCTGGTGACCCTCGACGAGGGCGGCGTCTTCTGGACCCAGCTCCCCGAGGCCCAGCAGGCACTGGCCCGACACCTGATGGAGGACTGATGCTGCTCGAGGGCAAGCGACTGCTCGTGACGGGTGTGCTCACTGAGCAGTCCATCGCCTTCTCGGTCGCCCGCATCGCGGCCGAACAAGGGGCCACCCTCGTGCTCTCCGGCTTCGGCCGCGGGCTGTCCCTCACGACGAGGATCGCCAAGCGACTGCCGGGCTCGCCCCCGGTGATCGAGCTCGACGTCACCGACGAGGACGACCTCGCCCTGCTGCCGAAGAAGCTGCTCGAGCACGTCGACGGTGTTGACGGGGTGCTGCACGCCATCGGGTTCGCCCCTGCGGCCGCGCTGGGCAACGGCGTCCTCGACACGGGCTGGCCCGACGTGGCGACCGCGCTGCAGGTCTCGACCTGGTCCTACCCGGCGCTGGCCCGAGCGGCACTGCCCGTGATGGCCCGCGGGTCGTCGTACGTCGGTCTGGACTTCGATGCGCGCGTGGCCTGGCCGGCGTACGACTGGATGGGTGTGGCCAAGGCCGGGCTGGAGAGCGCGAACCGCTACCTGGCAAGGGATCTCGGGCCGCACGGAGTGCGATCAAACCTGGTCGCTGCCGGTCCGCTGAAGACCATGGCGGCAAAGGCCATCCCCGGGTTCGCGCAGTTCGAGCAGGCCTGGCAGGAGCGGGCTCCGCTCGGGTGGGACGTGCGGGACCCGGAGCCGACGGCAAAGGCGTGCGTGGCGCTGCTGAGCGACTGGTTCCCGGCAACGACCGGGACCATCGTCTACGTGGATGGCGGCTTCAGCGCGGTCGGCGTGTGAGGCGGTCCACTTCCCGCGGGGGTTGATACTGGTCCGGTGGCAGTTGCCGGGGACATCCGTGCGGTCGCGCTGTCCCTGAGCGACGTCGTCGAGATCCCCAGCCAGGGATTCGACTTCAGGGTCGCCGGCAAGGGCTTCATCTGGTCCTACCCCGAGCGCCGCCCCGGCGAGGGCCGACAAATCCGCATAGATATCGCCGTGCTCTTCGTCGGTGATGAGGCGGAGAAGCAAGCTCTGCTGCTGGGCGAGCCCGACCTGTTCTTCACCGCACCCGGCTACCGCGACTGGCCGCTGGTGCTGCTCCGGTTGGACAAGGTCAGCAAGCGGCGGCTGAAGGAGCTCATCACCGACTCCTGGCGGATGCGCCGCGCCGCGATAGGCCTCGACTGAGCTCAGCGGACGGGGAGGCCTAGCAGGCCGCGGACAAGGCGCTCCGCCAGCAGCTCGTCGTGCGGCGCTTTGCCGCCGGCGCCGATCACCAGGCCCTCGAGTGCTGCGAGCAGGGCGGGCGCCAGGACGCGGGGAGGAGGGCCGGCAGGCACGGCTCCCGATCGCCGGGCGGCCGTGATCAGAGCCGCGAACTGATCGGTGAGTCGCGCCACCAGCTCTCGGACCTTGGCCCCGACCGGGTCGTCCTTGCCGCGCAGCTCGACCCGTAGCGCGAGCATCACCCGAGCGACATCGCGGCGGCAGTACACCGCATGGCCCCGTGCCACGGTGACCAGCAGGTCGACCGGGTCGGACTTCTCAGCGAGCAGGCGTCCCACCTCGTCGTGCCAGGTCTCGTCGACCCACTCCACGACGGCGAGCGCCAGGTCCTCCTTGCCTGAGAACTGGTGGTACAGCGCCCCCCTCGTGTAGCCGGCCTCCCGCGCCACCTCCTCCAGCACCAGGTTGCCGTAGCCATGCCGGGAGATCCCGCGGGCAGCCGCCTCGAGCAGCGCAGCGCGCGAGCGACTCCGGCGATCAGCCTGGGTCCGTTGGCGTACATGCATGCCTGTATGTTACAGCCATGGACGTGGCCCGCGTGTATGACATCCCAGCCGACCTCGCGACTGGGTTCGAGGAGTTCGACTACTTCGACCTGTTTGCCGCCACCAGCCCGGAGGCGCTCAGCAGGTCGCCGGAGCACTGGGCGCGGGCCACGATGGAGGGAGCGAACCGCGCTGGCCGCTTCCTGGCCTGGCAGACCGTCCTGCGGCTGCGGCTGCGACTTGCGGACACTGCAGACTCGATCGCCGGCTGGCAGGTCATCGAGCGCACCGAGAGCTCGATCGTGATGTCGGCGACCTCGTGGTGCATGACCGCGCACGCGGTGTTCCACGTCGCACCGGATCGGGTCTCGTTCGGGGTGTTCGTCACCTACCACCGGCCCGCGGGCAGGCTGATCTGGGGGACCATGGTGTCGGCGGTTCACCGGACGCTGGCTCCCGGCTTCCTGGCCGCCGGTGTCCGACGGGTGGAAGTAGCAGCATGAGAATCCCCAACGCCGTCCACGAGTCCCGCGGGTGGGTGCTGTCGCGCATCGCCGCAGACTTCGACCTGCTCGACGTCTGGGCCCTGCCGGTCGAGGGCGAGCGCGACGAGCTGGTCGCCTTTCTGGAGCAGATGGCTGGCCTCGACCCGCTGCAGTCCGGCGCGCTGCCCAGCCGCGTGCTGTTCTGGGTCCGCCTCCAGATCGGTCAGCTCCTCGGCTGGGACGACGGTGACCGCCGCCCGATCCCCGGTTGCACCGAGGTCACCCTGCTGGACCGACTGCCGGCCGACCTGGATGTCAGCGCGGAGCTCCCCGCCATCGGCTCACGGCTCAGCGAGGTGGCGGGCGGCTTCCGGCCGCTCTTTCGGACCGACGACGAGTGGGCTGCGGAGATCTCCAACGCGACGGTGCACGGCGTGATGCAGCTGACCTGGGTCGAGCGCGACAACGGCCGGTACGGTGCCAATCTGGCCGTCTATGTCAAGCCGCGCGGGCTGCTCGGCAGTGCCTACATGCGGCTGATCGATCCGTTCCGGCAGCTGATCGTCTACCCCTCCCTCCTGCGCCACGTCGGCAAGAGCTGGGAGTCCCGCTTTCGTGGCTGAGGCTTGACGTCAGTCCATCGCGCTGCGCGGCACCAAGCGAGACAGGTGGAACGGGTCGGGCGCCAGGGCGTCGACGAGCGAGGCCCGCGGGCAGTTGGCGAGTGGGTGCGGGTCGCGTCAGGGTGCGGTGGCCCGCTTGGCGACGTAGAGCGCCTCGTCAGCCCGCTGCCGTAGCGCACGGGCATCGTCGCCCGGCCCGAGGAACGACATGCCGAGGCTGACGTCCACTCCCAGTGGTGCACCGACCGCGTTGAGCCGACGACGCACCCGCTCGGCCAGCCGGCGTACCTCAACCTCATCGGTGTCGGGCACGACGATCGCGAACTCGTCACCACCCACCCGGCCGACCAGGTCGTAGGGCCGCACCGCGCAGGCCAGCTCGGCGCCCATCGCCGCGAGCAGCTCGTCACCGGCCAGGTGACCGTGGTTGTCGTTCGCCGCCTTGAAGTCATCGAGGTCCATCATCACGAAGCCCAGCTCGCGTCGCTCGCGGTGCGCGCGGACGACCTCGGCCTCGAGCCCCTCGATCAGCGCCGAGTGGTTCAAGCAACCCGTCAGGCCATCGTGCGCAGCCCGGACCGTCAGCTGCTCGGTCAGTCGCTGCTGCTCCCGCAGCGAGATCAGCAGCCCCCCGGACGTCAGCGTGCAGATCGCCGCGATCACGACCAGTGCCGTCACTGTCATCACCACGGTCCACGTGCCGGGTGAGCCGATCGTCACCGTCAGCAGGTAGCAGCTGATCGTGCTCGCCCCCATCACCACGGCACCGCCCCGGCCGAAGCCGCTCGCCGTGAACACCAGCGAAGCGAAGAACAGCAGCAGCAGCGGGGATCGCGCCCCACCGTCGAGCGTGCTGGTTGCGGTCACGGCGAGCAGCAGGGACGCGCTCCAGGCGTACAGCCAAGGCTCCCGCGCCGGTCCCGTGAAGGCCCGCATCCCCGGCTTGCTCAGGATCAGCGGGCAGCTGATCAGCGCGAGCGAGGCGATCGCGAGCATCCAGCCGCGGTTGGGCTCGGCCAACGTCGCGAGGCAGTAGCCCATGCCCACGGCCGAGCAGGCGGTGGTCGACACCACACCGAGCCGGACGTGGCCACGCCAGAAGGCGTTCACAGGCACGGCTGAGACTGGCGTCACACCTTCAGCATCGTCTCGGACCCGGGCCGCCTGAAGCCTGGGCCGCCCTAGGCTGACGACCATGATCAACACGGAGCGGGCCGGCACCGTGCTCGTCCTAACGTTCGAGGACGGCGAGAACCGCTTCTCCCTCGACTCCCTCAGCCAGTGGGAAGCCGTGTTGGACGAGATCGACGACGACCCCTCGCTGACTGCCTTGGTCACTACTGGCGCCGGCAAGTTCTACTCCAACGGCCTCGACGTGTCGGTCCTGTCCGGGCCCGACTGCGGCGCCTACCTCAACCGCGTCGTCTCCCTTCTCGCCCACACCCTCGCCCTGCCCGTGGTCACGGTCGCCGCCGTCAACGGCCACGCCTTCGGCGCTGGCGCCATGCTGATGCTGGCCCACGACGTTCGCTTGATGCGCGAGGATCGCGGCTACTTCTGCCTCCCCGAGGTGGACCTGGGCCTGCCCTTCATGCCGATCATGAGCGACCTCGTTCAGGCCAAGCTCTCCCACCGCACCGCACAAGAGGCCATGACCCTCGGTCTCCGGTACGGCGGAAACCCGGCCCTCGACGGCGGCATCGTCCATGACGTGGCCTCGGCGGATCAGCTCCTCGGCCGCGCCATAGAGCTCGCGACCGAGCGCGGCGGCAAGGACCGCGCCACCCTCGGGGCGATCAAGGCCGACATCTACGGCAGCGTCCTGCAGCACCGCCCCTAGCGGGCAGGAGAAAGGGCTGGCGCGTCGAAAGCGTTGCGTACCCAGCTCACGGAGGTTTCCGCCCATGCGTGGTCCTGCCAGGCACAGCTTCACTCTCGTTGCCGCCGCCCTCGTCCTCGGCCTTGCGATGCCCAGCGCCCAGGCGGCCACGCCGGTCCTCGACGGCAAGAAGGTCGTCAAGCTCTACACCGTGCAGGAGGCCCCGCCCGGTGCTGCTGCGGTCGACCCCACCCCGGCCCAGGTCGCGGCCTGCAAGCCACCGGCCTGCGGGCGGCTGCCCTTCGTCTACAAGCCGGCCAAGGGCGTGAAGGCGTCGCTTTCGGTGATCTCGCGCAACTTCTGGGCCGGCCTCGGCAACGACGACCTCTACCTGATGAAGGGCAGCCAGGTCATCGCCTCCTGCACCGGTGCACTGAGCAACAAGCGCTACCTCTCCGTGCCGGCGAGCAAGCTCAAGTCCGGGACGACGTACACCGCGGTGCTGTTCTTCTCGCACGAGATCGGCGAGTCCACCTCCATCGAGGTGCGGCTGCCGGGTGTGGCCGCGCCGAAGGCGCAGGACATCAACCCGGACAAGCCGTTCGACTACGCCATCACGATGTGCGGCGTCTGAGAGCTAGCGACGGATCGTGCGGCCGCCGGCCGAGTCGACCAGCCTGTCGATCTGCGTCTCGGAAAATCCGCCGAGCTGACGCGCGATCGGCGCGACCGGGTTGCGCCTGGGGCCGTAGAAATCAGCCCCAGACAGCGCCTCGCTCTCAGAGTCGAAGACCTTGACGGTCGCGTCCTTCTGCTTCATGACGACGCCGAGCAGCGCCTGACCCCGGCAGAGCAGCGCGTCAATCTCCTCCTCCGAGAGCCCGCCCTCGCCGAGCCAGCGCATGCCGTTGTGCAGGTGCAGTGACTCGTCTGCGGAGATCCAGTCCATCGCGGCGGCGCTGTCGTGGTTGCCCGCTTCGTCCAATGCGCGGACGCGGTCGTGCAGGGTCTCGACAACGTTGCCCTCGACGATCGTGTTGAACACGAGGGTGCGCTCCTCGACCGGCAGGTAGGCCACGGCGTCGTAGAACGTCCACGTCGGGAAGGGGTGGGTGTCCGTCGAGGCGCCGAGGGCTTCGAGCCGACGCACCAGCACGCCGATGTGCCGCACCTCGTCGGCGCACTGGGTCGCGAAGTCGCGGTAGAACTCCCACGGCCGGTCGGCCACCTCGTGCAGCAAGCTCCCGATGATCGCGAGCGAGGCGATCTCCGGCATCAGGCCGTGGTGCACGACCAGCACCTCGACGTCCGGTGGGCCGAACTCCTCGAACGCTGGGCAGTACGACGGCTTCTCGCCCTGTTTGGCGATGCGGTACTCGCTGCCGAGCACGATCTCGGTCGGAGCTGGCCGCTCGAGCGGCCAGAAGCCGGTACCGTTGGCCGCCAGCTGGTCGACGCGGTCCGGCGGCACCTCGTCGCTGCGCACCTGGACGCCGCCCGCAGACTCGAGCGCAGCCCGCACCCGCTGCAGGTAGGCGGCGTCGGTCGGGTTCTGCGCCAGGAAGCCCGCGGCCCAGGCGATCCGCTCCTCGTGATCGGGCAGCAGGTTGCGGGTGACCATGCGGACCGTCGGCTCGTCGGCAAGAGGGTCGCAGTCGGCGACCAGCTGCCGGTAGGCCTCGACGAGGGCCCGCCCGATGACGTCGTAGACGGCGGCCACGAGGTCCGCGGTCGAGGGCGCGTGGTCGACGAGCGAGACCAGCTCGCACCAGGCCTCGTCAGGAACCGGGACCATGTGCTCAGTGGTGCGGAGCCGGCGCAACCGCGCCTGGAGGAGCTCGCCGTGCTCGGCCCGCAGGCCGAGGTCGCGGGCGAACGCCAGGCGCTCGTCGTTCTCGGTCACCCGCGGTGTCCAGCCGCCGAGCACCCGCATGAGGTCAGCCTCGGCGCGGAAGCAGCGGAGCAGCTGGTTCGCCACCTGGCGAGGTCGCAAGGGTCCGGAGGATCCCCAGTGCGTGAGCCCATCGGTCATGTTCGTTATGTTCCTGAACTAACCTGGACCCGTCAAGCCCTCGCCTTGACAGCCGCGCAACCCGCCAGACACAGTTGAGCTCAGTTTGTGCAGAAGTCTTCCAAACCACGATCGGGGACGAAGGGGAGGGGCGTGCCTGCTTCTGCCTCCCCCATGGCTCGGCTGCTCGCGAGCTCGAGCAGCATCACCTGGGGCCTGGTCGCGCTGCTGTTCCTCGCGGTTCTCGCCTTCCCCGACGGCATGCCCGCCCACCAGTACGCCAGCGGCCTGGTCTTCGGCGCCCGGTCGGCCCTCGTAGTCACCGGACTGGTCCTGATCTACCGCAGCAGCCGGGTGATCAACTTCGCCCAGCTCCAGATCGGCATCTTCGGCGGGCTGGCCTTCTTCTTGTTCGTGCAGTTCCACCTGGTGCTGCGCGGCCTGGACAGCGTCTGCGGCTGCACGCTGCCGGTCGCGGCGGCGCCGGGCTGGGCGGTGCACCTCGAGTACGGGCTCGCGGTGCTCGCCGGGCTGCTCGCCTCCACCCTGCTCAGCCTGGTCGTCTACCTACTGGTGATCCGCCGGTTCCGTGCTGCGCCGCCGCTGGTCGGCACGGTCGCGACCATCGCGCTGACCGCACTGCTCGGCTTCTTCACTGCGGTCCAGGTGCCGGCCTGGATGCGTGGGTCGCAGTTCCGCGGGGTCGGCGGCACCGTGCCGCCGCCGGTGGAGGGCAGCGTGACCGTCGACGGCCAGGTGTTCAACCTGCCGGAGATCGTCACGGTCATCGCCGCCGTCGTGGCGGTGTTCCTGTTGACCGCCTTTCTCCGCCGCTCGCGCACCGGGGTGGCGGTTCGCGCCGCCGCCGAGAACGACGAGCGCGCCGCCATGCTCGGGGTCAACAGCGCCCGGGTGACCGCCATCGTCTGGAGTCAGGCGGGGTTGCTGGCCGGCGTCGCCGGGGTCCTGGTGGTGATGACCGAGGGCGGCACCGCAACGAGCGCGGCCGGCCCGCAGAGCCTGGTCCCGCTGCTGGCCGCCCTGGTGATCGGCCGGATGGTCGACCTCCGCCTCGCGGTGGCCGCAGCCGTCGGTCTGGCCGTCCTCCACCAGGGCTTTCTGTGGTCGTTCGAGGACCCGGGCCTGGTCACCGTCCTCATCTTCGTCATCGTCCTAATCTTCCTGTTGCTCAGCCCGCAGGCCACCGGTCGCGTCGATGTCACCGGCGGCAGCTGGCGGGCCGCGCGCGAGGTGCGGCCGATACCCACGGAGCTGCGCGGGCTGGCCGAGGTCGCTGCCCTGCGGCGGCGGGTGACGATCGGCGTGGCGGTCGTCCTGCTGGCCTTTCCCTTCGTCGTACCGACCGCGGATGTTGCTTTGGGTGTGTCCCTGCTGGTCTTTGCGATGGTCGGGCTGTCGTTGCTCGTCCTGACCGGGTGGGCTGGGCTGGTCAGCCTCGGGCAGTTCGCGTTCGCCGCGGTCGGGGGTTTCGTCGCTGTCCTTCTCTCCGGCAGGTACGGCGTCCCGTTCCTGCTGACCCTCCCGGTGGCCGCGATCGCTGGGGCGCTCACGTCGGTCATCGTGGGTCTTCCCGCCTTGCGGATCCGCGGGCTGTACCTCGCGGTGACCACGTTGGCCTTCGCCGCGGCGAGCACCAACCTGCTGCTGAGCCAGCGCTATGCCGGGCGCTTCCTGACCGCCACCCTCGATCGGCCCAACCTGTTCGGCTTCTCGACCGAGGACGAGCGGGCGTTCTACTTCCTCACCCTCGCCGTGCTGGTCCTGGTGACCCTGGCAGTCGTCGGGATGCGGCGGTCGCGGACCGCGCGGGTGCTGATCGCCTCACGCGACAACGACCGGGCGGCGCAGGCGTTCGGGGTCAACATCGTGCGGGCCCGGCTGCAGGTGTTCGCGGTCTCGGGCGCCATCGCTTCGGTGGCCGGGGCGCTGTTCGCCTTCCAGCAGCAGGGTGTGGCCGCCGGCGACTACGGCGTCGACAAGAGCCTGACCGTCTTCCTCATGGTCGTCATCGGCGGGCTCGGCTCGATCGCGGGTCCGCTGCTGGGGGCGGGCTTCCTCGCGCTGCTGTCCCTGACGTTCCCGGGGGCGGTGACCTGGGTCAGCGCCTTGATGGTGATCGGGGTGCTGCTGATCGCCCAGGGCGGCCTGACCCAGCTGGTGTTCGGGGCCCGGGACGCCCTGCTGCGGCGGATCGCCCTGCGGCACCGGATCCACGTGCCCAGCCTGGTGGCGGACGGGAAGCCAGGCTTTACCGGCGACGAGCGCGCGACGTTGCGACCACTGCAGGATCCGTACGTCCCTCGCCGGTACCGGTTGCACCGCAAGCCCCTAGTCGTGCCAGCCGTCGCCTCCACCGGCCGGGGTGCGTCGTGACCACCGACACCGGCCGTGACATCGGACCCCGCGACGTCGTCCCGTCCCTGCGGGAGCAGGCGGACGGCGCCCCCGTCCCGGAGGTGCAGGAGGTCGGCTGGCATCGCGAGGCCAAGCCTTCGGTCCCGCTGGGTGAGCGGGTGCGGCAGTTCTTCCGTGAGAGCGACCCGCGCGAGGCAACCCGCGGTGAGGACCGGCGCCCCATCGCCGTCTTCGCCACCCTCGCCTTCTTGCAGGGACTCGCCGGTGGCACCGTCACCGCCAACTTCCTGCCGATCAGCAGCGACCTGGACATCAGCTTCCAGGCGATCGCCCTGATCGGGGTGAGCGGATCGATCATCGGCAACCTCACCGACGTCGGCTTCGGCTTCCTCGGCGACCGGGTGCGCCGCACCCTCCTCGGGCTGGTCATCGGGGTCCTCGGCGGTCTGTCCTACCTGATCCTCGGATTCGGTGGAAGCGCGCTGGCTTTCGTCGCCTACCGCTACGCGCAGACCGTCTTCGGTGGCTTCGGCGCCGGCGCCTCGGTGCAGCAACCGTTGCTTGCCGACTACTACGCCCCAGAGGTCCGCGGTCGGGTGTTCTCGAGCCTGGCGACGATGGGCGCCTTCGGCGGAGTGGTCGGACCGCTGATCGGCGGGTTGGCCGGTGACCTGTTCGGCTGGCGCGTCCCAGTGATCGTCTTCGGCCTGCTCTCGGGCCTGGCCGCCACCGGGTACCTGTTCCTGCGCGACCCAAGTCGCGGCCGCTACGACCGGCTTCGCCTCGGCGCCAGTGAGGAGACCGCGTCCACGGAGGCGAAGGCTCCCGGGCTGGTGGAGTCCTTCCGCGCGGCCTCCTCGATCGGCACGTTGCGGCGGGTCTGGATCGCGGGCATCTTCGCCGCCATTGGTGGTGCGGCGATCGCCCCCGCGGTGGTGGTGCTGACCGCGCAGCAGTTCGGAGCCAGCGCCTTTCTGCTGGGACTGCTGCTTGCCTCGCAGCAGATCGGCACCATGATCGGCCTCGCGTTGGGTGGCACCTTGGTCGACCGGTTGATCGCCGACCGGCCCGGGCGGATCATGATCGCCATCGGTGGGACGTTCGTCCTCGGGCTGTTCTCGTTCGTCTTGATCGCGCTCCAGCCTCCGGCGTTCGTCCTGCTCCCGGTCCTCCTGGTGCTGCCGCTGGTGTCGGCGATCCCGCAGCTGGCCAAGCAGGTGCTGATGTCGCTCATCGTGCCCGCACGGCTGCGTGGTTTCGGGATCCAGTCCGAGAACATCTTCGGCGTCATCGGGCTGGTCATCGTCGGCATCGTGCTGCTCGCCTTCCGCAGCGACGACCTCTTCTTCGTGTTCGTCGTCGGTTCCCCGCCGCTGGCTATCGCCGCCATCCTCTACATGACCGCCTCCTCAGATGTCGCCAAGGACATGGAGAACGCCCGCCTCGCCGTCCTTGCCGAGGAGGAGATGGCGGCAGCCCGGCAGGGCGGCAAGCCCAAGTTGCTGGTCTGCCGCCAGGTCGATGTGCACTACGACGGCGTGCAGGTGCTGTTCGGCGTCGACTTCGACGTGGACGAGGGCGAGCTGGTCGCGCTGCTCGGCACCAACGGAGCCGGCAAGTCGACGCTGCTGCGCGCCATCAGCGGGCTGTCGGAGCCGAGCGGCGGGGCCGTGTTCCTTGACGGTCGCGACGTCACGCACACCCCGCCGCACGAGCTCGCGGCCTTCGGTGTCGTGCAGATGCCTGGGGGCAAGGGAGTTTTCCCGGCGCTGACCGTGGCGGAAAACCTGCGCACTGCCGGGTGGCTGGACCCGGACGGCTTCGAGGAACGGCTGGCCCAGGTGCACGCGCTGTTCCCGGCGCTGCAGGAGCGCTCCCGTCAGCTGGCGGGCACGCTGTCGGGTGGCGAGCAGCAGATGGTGGCGATCGGCCAAGCGCTGATCATGCGGCCAAAGATCCTGCTCATCGACGAGCTCAGCCTCGGCCTGGCGCCGACGATCGTCGAGCAGCTGCTCCTTGCGCTGGAGGCGATCCGTGACACTGGCACGACGATCATCCTGGTCGAGCAGTCGGTCAACCTGGCGCTCACCATCGCCGACCGGGCGGTCTTCATGGAGAAGGGCGAGGTGCGTTTCTCCGGGCCGACGGCCGAGTTGATGCGCCGACCCGACATCCTGCGTTCGGTCTACCTCAAGGGCAGCGGTGGCCCGGCGGTCGTGAAGGCCCGTGCCACGACGACTGAGGTCGACCGGTCCGTCGTACTCCGGGTGTCGGACGTGTCTGTCGAATATGGCGGCATCAAGGCCGTGAGCAACGCCTCGCTCGAGGTCGGCGCCGCCGAGATCGTCGGCATCGTCGGCCCTAACGGGGCCGGCAAGACCACGCTGTTCGACGCCATCTCCGGGTTCGTCGCGACCACATCGGGCCAGGTGTTCGTCGCCGGCACCGACCTCACCGGGCTGCGTCCGGACGAGCGCGCGAAGCTCGGGCTCGCGAGGTCGTTCCAGGACGCCCGCCTGTTCGGCTCGCTGACCGTCCTCGAGAACATCCAGGTCGCGATGGAGCGGAAGGCCGCTTCGGCAGCCAACGCCGCCACCAGCGCGTTGTGGCTGCCGCAGGTGCGCAACGCCGAGAAGCGGCTGAAGCTCCGGGCCGAGGGGCTGATCGAGCTGCTCGGGTTGGGCGCCTATCGCGACAAGTTCGTCACCGAGCTGTCGACCGGCAGCCGGCGGATCGTCGACCTCGCGTGCGTCATGGCGACCGACCCGGAGCTGCTGCTGCTGGACGAGCCGTCATCCGGCATCGCCCAGGCGGAGGCCGAGGAGCTCGGCCCGCTGCTGCAGCGGATCCGGCGCGACGTCGGCTGCGGCCTGCTCGTCATCGAGCACGACATCCGGCTGCTGTCCGGCATCGCCGATCGGCTCGTCGCCATGGTCCGCGGCGAGACCATCGTCGAAGGCGACGTCGACCACGTCCTCGACAACCCCGTCCTCGTGGCGGCCTACCTCGGCACCTCAGAACGCGTGCTCGCCAGATCCGGTGAGCCCGTGCCCGCCCCCGTCAGGAGCAGCTCATGACCCGCCCCACCGCCACGCGCCGCCGCCCCGCCTCGACGGGTGGCAAGGCCAACGCGTCCGCCGACGGCCGCGCGATCGGTCGCGCCAAGCCGGCCGGACCTGAGCTCAATGCCAAGCGGTTCCAGGCCAACTTCGAGGGGCTGGTCGACAACGTCGAGAAGGTCATCAAGGGCAAGACCGACGTGATCCGGCTCGCGCTGGTCGCGATGGTCGCCGAGGGCCACGTGCTCTTCGAAGACGTTCCCGGCGTTGGCAAGTCGATGCTGGCACGCGCCCTCGGCCGAAGCATCGACGCCAGTGTCGGCCGCGTGCAGTGCACCGCCGACATGCTGCCCGGCGACATCACCGGCGGTTCGATCCTCGACCAGAAGACCTACGAGTTCACCTTCCGCCCCGGCCCGGTGTTTGCCAACATCTTGCTGGCGGATGAGATCAACCGGGCCACCCCGAAGACGCAGTCCGCCTTGCTCGAGGCGATGGCCGAACGGACGGTCACCGTCGACGGCGTCACCCACCCGCTGCCCCGACCGTTCCTGGTGCTCGCCACCCAGAACCCAGTGGAGTTGGCCGGCACCTTCCCGCTGCCCGAGGCGCAGCTCGACCGGTTCCTGTTCCGGCTCGCGATGGGCTACCCGAGCAAGGACGCCGAGGGGGAGGTGCTGCGGGCCAACGCCGGGGTGCCGCCGATCGACGGACTGCAGCCCGTCACCGATGCTGCCGGCGCCCAGGCGATGATCGACTGGGCCCAGGGCGTCACCGTCTCCGACGAGGTGATCGGCTACATCATCGAGCTGTGCGACGCGACCCGCAACGAGACCGCGTTCACGATGGGCGCCGGCCCCCGAGCCTCGCTCGCCCTGATGTGGGCTGCCCGTGCGCTGGCCGCCAGCGAGGGCCGCGAGGACGTCTACCCCGACGACGTGCGCACCCTCGTCCCGGCGGTCATCAGTCACCGCGTCCTGCTCAGCCCGGACGCCTCGCTGCGCGGTGAGACCGTGACCAGTGCCCTCGACCGCGTCCTGTCACAGGTACGCGCGCCCTCGCCCTCCGCCGCGGTCAAGCGCTAGCCGCAACGCATGTCCCTCGCCACGCCCGCGACCGCGGAGCCGCTGCTGCAGCGGCTCCAGCGGTCGGTCGGTCTGACCGCCCTCGGCCTCCTGGTCGTCGGCGGGTCAGCGCTGCTCTGGGTGCTGGCGCGGTTCCAGGGCGGCCGCACCCTGTTCCTGCTCGTCTACGGCGCGGTCATCGTGGTGCTGGTCGCGCGCTTCATGGGTCGCAAGCGGATCGACCTCCAGGCCTCGCGGACCAGCCTGCCGCCACGGCTGCGGCAGGGTCAGCAGGTCGATGTGGAGCTGACGCTCACCGCCGGCCGGCGGGTCGGTGTTTTCGTCATGGAGGAGCACCTGCACCCGCACCTGGGCCGCGAGCGACGGCTGCCGGTCGCCGGGCTGGCAGGCGGGGCGGAAGTAGGGCACCGCTACACGATCACGCCACGCCTCCGGGGCGTCTACTCGGTCGGCCCTCTCGACGCGGTCTGGACCGACCCCTTCGGGCTCACCCGCCGTACGACGGAGCTGCTCCCCTCGACCGAGGTGATCGTGCACCCGTCGACCGAGCCGGTGCACGACCGACCCCTGACCCGGCAGTGGGAGGACCCACCGGTGCGGCCCCCCGAGAGCAAGCCGTGGCCGAGCGGCTTTGAGTTCTACGGGATGCGCGACTACGTCCGCGGCGATGACCTGCGCCGCGTGGTGTGGAAGGCGGTCGCCCGCACCGGCCGGATCCTGATCCGCGAGTCGGAGCAGGGGATCACCGACAAGGTGTTGATCCACCTCGACAACAACCGCGAGCAGCACTCACCAGGTGAGCCGAGCGACACGTTCGAGGCGGCCGTCCGCACCGCCGCGTCCATCGGCGTGCACCACCTGCGCGACGGCTTCTCGGTCTTGCTGTCGACCAACGACGGACCGGTCGCGGCCGCCCGACGCGGCGACCCCGGCCGCATCCCGCTGCTCGATGACCTAGCACGGGTCAGTCGCTCGAAGGCGCCGCTCACCGATGGGGTCAACGCACTCGTCCGGTCGGCCCGCTCCGACCTGCACACCGTCGTCATCACCCCGCACCTCGACGACCACGCGGCGGCCCGGCTCAAGCTGGTCATCGACCGCGGCACCCGTGTGGTGCTGGTGGTCCTCACCTGGGAGGAGACCGACCCACGCACCCTGGCGTTCGCCTCCACCCTCGGTTGCCAGGTGGTGCAGCTGCGACCGCTGGACTCGCTGGAGGCCGTGTTCCGCGCCGAGATCGGTGCTGGCAGATGACACTGACCGTCGAACGCCCCGTCGTCGAGGTCCCACTCGCGGTGGAGCCCCCACCGGCCGTGCCCACCCGGACCCTGGTGGTGGCCCTGCTCGCGACGAGCGCCGCCGGCTGGATCGTGGGTGGCGTCTTCGCCGAGCTGCTGGCCCGGCTGGTCGCCGTACTCGCTGGTGGGGTGGGTGTTGCGGGGGTCTGGCTCGCACTGCGGCAGCGGCGCACGGTGCTGCAATACGCCCTGGTGCCGGCGGGCTTCGTCCTGGGCTATCTCGTGGCGCTGGTGCTGCCCAATGCCACCGGCATCACCGGCACGGTGCCGGAGCTGGTGCGGTCGGCGATCAGCAACGGCGGACTCGCCCAGCCACCGATCCCGTTCGACCCGGGGTGGCGCTTTTTGGTCGTCGTGCTGCTGGTCTTCGTTGGAGCGGCCGCCGCGTCCCTCGCAACGTCGCTGGGCAAGCCCCGGATCGCCGTGCTGGTGCCGCTTCCGGTGGTGCTCGCCGCCGCGCTCAACCAGCCGGAGGGGCGCGACCTGACCAGCGGCGGCGTCGCGTTGGTGCTGCTCGTCGGGGCGCTGCTCGTCAGCTACACCGCAGAGCTCGCGGCCGACTCTGAAGAGGGTGCGGTCAGTCGTGCCTTCGAGTTGCGACAGCTCGCGCGTGGGGGTGCGGCCATGCTCGCGGTGCTGGCGCTGCTCGGCGCCTTGAGCCAGGCCTCGCTGCTGTTCCCGGTCGACACGAGCGACGCAGAGGCCAAGCCGCAGAAGCCCCAGGTGCAGCCGCTGTCGGCGGTGAAGGACCGGCCGTTGTTCCTGGTCGAGAGCACGCTGCGCGGGCCGTGGCGGTTCGGCGTGCTTGACGAGTACGACGGCTCGGACTGGCTGCTGCCGCCTTTCGACCTCAACCGGGCAGTGGACCCTAACCGCGACGGGCAGGTGCCCGGGCCCAAACGGCAAGCGGTGTCGGCTGCCTTCACCATCAAGGACCTCGGCGGCTTCACCTTGCCGGCTCCGGCGAGCCCGTTGCGGATCGAGGGGGCCAAGGGAGACGTGGGGTTCGACCCGCGCACCCAGGTCTTCCGGACCCGCAGCGGCGCGGCCGGCGAGGGGTTCACCTACCGGGTCGACGCCGCCCGGCCGTTGACCCGCACCGAGCTGCGGTCGGCCAGCGGCGCGACGATCCCGGACGAGCGGAAGCGCTACACGACAATCGGCGAGCCGCCGCTCGAGGTGCAGCAGCTGCTCGACAAGGCGCCGAACAACCCCTTCGAGAGGGTGCAGTCGCTGCGCGCCAAGCTCTACGGAAAGGTGGTCGCCGCGGGTTCGGGTGTGCCCAACAGCGTCAATGCCGCGGACGTCGTGGCGATGCTGCGAGGCGGTGAAGCGACCCCGTTCGAGATCGTCGCGGCCGAGGCGCTGCTGGCCCGTTGGGCCGGCCTGCCGGCGCGGATCGGCTACGGCTTCAACGGCGGCGCGGTCGTCCAGGGTGGTCGGCAGTTCCGGCCGCGGGACGGTGCCAACTGGCTGGAGATCTCGGTCGGGGATGCCGGCTGGGTGCCCATCGTAGGGACGCCGCCGAAGGCCCGGGCCTCGCTGACGGCTGACCCGAAGAACAGCCAGCCCAACATTCGCCCGAGCGACGAGCTGAGCCTGCAGGTCTACCTGCCCTTCGAAAACCAGAACCCGTTGCAGCTGTTCCAGGTGGTGCGCTACTGGCTGAAGGTGGCCACTCCCATCGTCGCTGGGCTGGTGCTGCTCGTCGTCGTCTTCCCCTACCCCGTCAAGCTGCTGCGTTCGCGCCAACGCCGCACGTGGGCGCTCAGGTCAGGTCCGGGCGCACGCGTCGCGGCCGCCTATGGCGAGTTGCGTGACCTCGCGATCGACCTCGGCGTCGGCTCCCGAGAGGCCACCCCGCTGGACTTCCTTGACGCCACGACCGAGGACGAGGAGCACCAGGAGCTGGCCTGGCTGGTGACCCGGGGCCTGTGGGGCGACCTGGCCCGCGACCTGCGCGAGGACGATGCAATCGCCGCCGAGGCGCTGTCGGCCTCGCTGCGCAAGCGGCTGGCTGGGGGCCAGGCGTTCCCAACCCGGGTCGGCGCGGCCTTGTCGAAGGCGTCGCTGCGCGCGCCCTATGACCGGGGCCTGCCGAGCATCTGGCCCCGCCTTCGGCTCAGAGCCTCCCTGAGGCTTCCTCGGCTGCCGAGGCTGCGGTCAGCATGAATCGACTTCTGGTCCTCGTGCTCCTGTTGTCGGTCGGCTGCGGTTCCGACGGGACAGCCCGTCAGGCGCCGCCACTGCCGGCCAAGGTGATCCCGCCTGTTCTCGGCGATATCGTCACGGCCCGCGAGAAGGCGGCGGACAAGGCCTTCACGTCAGCCGGACCGCAGTCGCTCACGGCACACGGCGGGGTCTGGACGCTGCGCGCCGACGGTGCGGTGCGCGGCGCCCTTCAGGTGGGTGTGCTCAAGCCGAAGTACGACGCCCGCGAGATCGAGGTACGGCGCGGCGTCCGGGCGCACATCGAGACCGGCCAGTACCGCTGGTTCAAGGTCGGCGACCAGTGGGTGGGGGTGCAGGAGCTTTCGGAGCTGACGCTGTACCTGTGGTTCCCGCCGGGCGGGACGATGTACGAGATCCTCCAGGTCAAGCCCGACGTGCCGGAGCAGAAGAAGTTGCTCAAGGACATCCTCGACTACCAGAGGGGAACGGCATGAGACGCGTCATCGGAGTGACCGTCGTGATCGTGCTCGCCACGGCCTGTGCCGGCCCGAAGCCGAAGATCGACTACGGCGGAAAGTCGGTACCGATCAGCGTCGCCTTCGGCAAGCCCAAAGCCGCGACGACGCCCCCGCTGGTCCTCCGGCCCGGGCCGGGCGGGATCGGGGTCGTGCCCTTCGTGCCGGGTCTCGGCGGGTTCGCGCCACGTCCTGCCGGCACTCCCGCGCCCGTCGCGCCCACGCCCACGACCCAGCCCCAGCGACCAGTTTCCTGCCCGGAGCAGGACCCCTTCAAGTTCCCCCGGCGCGAGGCAACCAACGTGGTCGCCGACGCGGTGCCGGAGGGCACCTTCCCCTACCGGATCAAGGGCTCCTTCACGGTCAACGGCACGAAGACGCCGTACACCTCGACGGTGGTGACGACGGTCAAGCGCCTGCCCTCTGATGCCACCGACCGGCGACGGTTCCAACTGTCGTTCTCGCTGCTCGAGGTGTCGTACACCGTGACCTACTCGGTGCGGCCACCTGTCGAAGCCGTGCCTGGTGAGATCGGGCTGGCCAGCGTCGTGCGTGACGACCCCGATGAGCTGGGCGCCACCTTCCTGCCGGACGAGCCGCTCCGGCTGCTGCAGCTGCGGGCCGAGCGGGGCATCACGTGGACCGACACCGGCACTGACCCGGGGTCGCAGTCGACAGCCACCGTCAACGGCCTGATCGCCGACAAAGCCCGGGTCAACGCCTGCGGTCAGCCGGTCGAGGCCTGGAAGTCGGTCGTCACCCAGCGCACGGTCACCCCTGACCAGGACGTGACGGCAACGAGGACGCTCTTCTTCGCCACCGGCTACGGCGGTTTGCTGGTCGGGGAGACCGTCAGCTTCACCGGCACTGCAGGGGGCGACAAGGTCTCCGGCGAGTCCAGTTCGACCATCAACGTCGACCCGGCCGCGCCATGAGAGCCCTGACTGCGATCGTCGTGCTGGCACTGACCGCTGCCTGCGCTGGGGATCCCAAGGGTGACCTGCTGCCGGCCGGCACCTATGCCGGCAGCACCAAGGCCGACCAGCCGGTCGTTCTCGAGGTCGGCGACAAGGTCAAGATCAACAAGACCGAGTACAAGCCGAAGGAGGAGGGCGTCTTCGAGCTGAAGCGCGGGGCTTTCGTCAGCACCCTGGCCTGCAAGGTGCAGGGCAAGAAGGCCGAAGCGCTGCGCTGCACCGTCACCTTCACGGCGCCGAAAGCCCCGACCGTCACCGAGGTCATCGACCTCATGTTGCTCTAGGAGATCGGTGGACACCCGCACCCGCGCCTTCGTCACGGCGCCCTCGCCGCTGATCGACCCAGCGCTGCCGGTCGACCGCTGGGCCGCGGTGTCCCTGGTGGACGGCGCCTTGTTGCTCAGGACCGCTGCGGGCCGTGATGTCAGCTGCACCGTCACTATCCCCACGCCCGGTGTGCTGCGGCTACGGATCGGTGACACCAGCCGGCTGCCCGATCCGAGCCCGATACTTTTGGAGCTCCCCGACACCCCGGCCCAGCTTGCTGCCGCTGCGGACGGAGTGTGCATCTCGGGGGACGGCATCGATGCGCGATGGGGTCCGGATGGCCTGCGGTTCAAGGGATATGACCGCCCCGACCTGTTCGGCGGGGGAGTCATCACCACTGCAGATGGCTCAGTGGCCGGCTTTCTCGAGACCGTCGCCCTCACCCCCGACAGCAGGCTGTACGGCGGTGGCGAGGTCTTCGCCGGGCCCGACCTGCGCGGTCGCCTCCGCCGTGGAGTCAACGTCGAGTGCCACGGCGCGGCCGGCTTCGACCTGTCCTACCTGACCGTGCCGTTCTTCTGGTCCGACGCCGGCTGGGGGCTGTTCGCGCACACCGGGGCGCCGGTCACCGCCGACCTCGGCAGCACCCATGCCGACACGGCCGCTCTCGCCGTACCCGGTGAGGGGCTGGATCTGTTCGTCCTCACCGGTGACCCGCAGACGCTGCTCCGCCGCTACCTCGCGGTGACCGGGATGCCAGGGCGCTTTCCCGAGTGGGCGCTGGGGGTGTGGACCAGCCGTTGCTCCTACCTCAGCGCGGCCGAGGTCCAGCAGGTGGTGCAGGGCTATGTCGACGCGGACTGCCCGCTGGACGTGGTGCACGTCGACGCGTGGGTCAAGGGCAACGTCATCAAGGACCTGACCTGCTCCTGGGAGATCGACCGCTCCCGCTTCCCCGCCGGCTGGGCCGATGAGTTGCCCGTGCGCACCAGCCTGTGGCACAACTCCTTCGTGCTGAGGGGCACGGCTGCCGGTGACGAGCTGCTCGCGGCCGGGCTGGTGCTGCGCGACGAGGCGGGCGAGGTCGTCGGCACCAACGACATGCCCGAGCGCATGGTCATCGACCTGACCGACCCGAAAGCCGTGGAGTGGTGGCACGACAAGGTCGTCACCACAGCGCGGGCAGAGGGCAACGAGAGCTTCAAGCCGGACTTCGCCGAGGAGATCCCGCCGACCGCGGTAACTGCTGACGGCCGCACCGGCTGGGAGATCCGCAACGAATACTCCGTCCGCTACCAGCGGGCCACCCATGACGCCCTGCGCGAGGCCCTGGGCACCGACGAGATCGCAATGTTCTGCCGGTCCGGCACGGCCGGCGCGCAGCGCTACCCCTGCCACTGGGTGGGCGACACCCCGTCCAGCTGGGCGGGGCTCGCTAGTGCGCTGCGGGCCCAGTTGTCGCTCTCGCTGTCGGGCTTCGCCTTCGTGTCCTCGGACGTCGGGGGCTTCTACGCGCCGGGTGCGTTCGCGCACACCGCCGCGGCGTTCGAGGAGATGGACCCGAGCAGCTACGTCGCCGATGTCGAGCCCGAGCTGTTCACCCGGTGGGCGCAGCTCGGCGCATTCAGCCCGGTCATGCGCTTTCACGGCACCGGCCAGCGTGAGCCGTGGGCCTATCCCGACCCCTTCGGCAAGGTCGCGATCGAGGCCTGCCGTATTCGGGCTGGGCTACGCGGCTACCTCAAGCAGGTCGCCGATGAGGCCTCGTCCAACGGGCTGCCGATGATGCGGCCGATGGCACTCGCTTTCCCTGATGACCGGGCCGCGCGGGACGCCGACCTGCAATACCTCCTGGGCCCGGACCTTCTGGTGGCGCCGGTGCTCACCCCCGGCGGCCAGACCTCGGTCTACCTGCCGACCGGCCGGTGGGAGCCGCTGATGGGGCTCCCGGTTCAGCAGGGTCCAGGGTGGGTCGAGCTCGACGTGCCCCTCGACTGCTATCCGGTGTGGAGGCGCGCATGACCAGCCCGTGGTGGGTGGACGCGGTGACCTACCAGGTCTACATCCGCAGCTTCTGCGACGGATCCGGTGACGGGGTCGGTGACCTGGCGGGCATCCGCAGCAAGCTGCCCTACCTCGCCGACCTCGGCGTCGACGCGGTCTGGATCACGCCCTTCTACCGGTCCCCGATGGCCGACCACGGCTACGACGTCGCCGACTACTACGACGTCGATCCGGTCTTCGGATCGCTGGCCGAGTTCGACCAGCTGCTCGCCGAGGCACATGCGCTCGGGCTCAAGGTGATCGTCGATGTCGTGCCCAACCACACGTCTGACCAGCACATGTGGTTCACCGAAGCGTTGGCCGACCCTGACTCGCCGGCCCGCACGCGCTACCTGTTCCGCGACCCCGCGCCCGATGGCGGCCCGCCCAACAACTGGACGTCGGTGTTCGGCGGTCCGGCCTGGACCCTCGACAAGGCCTCCGGCCAGTACTACCTCCACCTGTTCACCCCCGAGCAGCCCGACCTCAACTGGCGCAACCCCGAGGTGCACGAGGAGTGGGAGCGGATCCTGCGCTTCTGGCTCGATCGCGGTGTCGACGGCTTCCGCATCGACGTGGCGCACGGCCTTTACAAGCACCCGGACCTGTCGGACAACCCCGACGCTGGCGGCTCGACCATCGTGGCCGGCACGGAGTACTCCTCGTCCATCGTCTCCCCGCACATGTGGGACCGGCCGGAGGTGCAGGAGGTCTTCCGGCGCTGGCGCACGATCTGCGCGGAGTACGACGGTGACCGCGCGATGGTCGGCGAGGTCTTCTTGTTCGACATCGACCGGCTGGTCTCCTACGCCCGTCCCGACGTGCTGCACATGGCCTTCAACTTCATGCTGATGGGCTCGCGCTACGACGCCGACGAGTGGCAGCGGGTCATCACCCTCGCCCTCGACAAGCACCGTGAGGTCGGCGCGCAGACCTGCACCTGGGTGCTCTCGAGCCACGACGTCTCCAGGCACACCACCAGGTACGGCGGAGACGAGGCCGGCCGTCGGCGCGCGGGCGCCGCGACGCTGACGGTCCTGGCGCTGCCCGGTGCGCCCTACGTCTACCAGGGGGAAGAGCTCGGGCTGCAGGACGTCAATGTGCCGCCGGAACAAAGGCAAGACCCGATCTGGGAGCGCTCGGGTCACACCGTCACCGGCCGGGACGGCTGCCGCTCGCCGATCCCGTGGACAGCAGAGCCGCCCGGCTTCGGCTTCACTCAGGGCTCGCCGTGGCTGCCGTTCAGCCCGGATGCGGACACGCGCAACGCCGTCACGGAGGCAGCGGACGAGACCTCGACGCTGTCGTTCTATCGGGCGGCGCTTCGGCAGCGTCGGGAGCACCTGAGGGGCGCCTTGGAGTGGTTGGAGAGCCCGACCGGTGCCCTGGCCTTCCGGCGCGGGCGCGTCACCTGTGGGATGAACACCTCGACTACCGGGCTGGTCGTCGACGTCGAGCCTGGCAGCCGGGTCCTGCTGGCGAGCGGCCCTGGCGCGGTCGTCACCGGGGCGTGGTTGCGGCTGCCGCCTGACACGGCAGCGTGGGTCATCTCGGAGGAGAGCGCATGAGTCAGCCAACAGGTCGCGGCGCCCGGGTGCCTGGCGTCGTTTTCGCCGTACTCGCCCTGGGGGTGCTGGTGCTGGTGGCGACTGCGCTGAACCCCGCGCAGCCGCCGCCGCCGGCTGTTGCGGAATACGCGCCGGCCGCGGTGAAGGCCATCACCGAGGCGCCGCCGGAGCAGAGCGCAGAAGACGGCACCGCCGCCGGTGGCACTGGCGCCGGACGGACCCCCGGCGGACGGGGCGGCAAGAGCGGCACCCCACCCCCGACCGGCAACCCCACCCCGTCGGGGAAGCCGATCGACGTGCCGAGGGTGAGAGGCTGCATCGGCGACCCGCCGCGGCAGACCGAGGACCCGCAGAGCCCGCCGTGCATCCCCTACTTCGAGGGCAGCAACGGCGGTGCGACCTGGACCGGTGTCACGGCCGATGAGGTCCGGATCGCGATGCCCAACGCGAGCGGCCCTTCCATCGCGCAGCTGGAGCGCTACTTCAACCGGCGGTTCCAGTTCTACGGCCGACAGCTGAAGATCGTGCGCGACGTCGGCTGCTTCGGCGGCACGCCGGCCAGCGCGAAGTCGGCCGCTCAGGACGTGGCGGCGCTCAAGGTGTTCGGCAACGTCGGCTTCTGCGACATCGGCGGCGTGGAGTACTACTACTACGACGAGCTGGCGCGCAACAAGGTCGTGTCGGTCAGCAACCGGGTGACGGTGCAGCACGAGAAGGACGTGGCGAAGTTCCACCCCTACGAGTGGACCTACCTGCCGACCTTCGACAAGGGCAGCCGGCACCTAGCTGAGCTCAACTGCTCGCTGAAGGGCAAGCGGGCCGAGAACGCCGGCGCGCCTTGGAGCACGATGACCCGCAAGTACGGCCTGATCAGCAACAAGTTCAACGACTCGCCGTCGCCTGACCTGTCGGCCGCCAACGCGGCACTTGCTGCGTGCGGGATCGAGCCGGAGCGGGCCCAGATCACCTATGAGCGGGAGGGCGGGACCGGCGGTCAGGGCGCGTCACCGCAGACCGCGCAGGAGGTGGCCACGGCGGTCCAGCGGATGCGCAGCGAGAACGTCACCACGATCATCTTCCTGACCCACTCGCTCACCACCCGTCAGGTCTACGCCGTGCTCGACGGCCAGGGCTACGAGCCGGAGCTCGCGGTGTCGACCAACTTCTACAACGACGAGGACCTGGGCATCGCGGCGACGCCGAAGCGGCAGGCGCTGCACACCTTCGGCGTCAGCACCTGGAACAAGTTCGTCAAGGTTGCCGACGAGCCGTGGTACGCCGCGCTGAAGGAGACCGAGCCCAACTACCAGTTCTGCTGCCCGCCGTTCGGCTACTACGGCGTGCGCTACGACTACCACGCGATGCTGATGATGGCGGCCGGCATCCAGATGGCCGGACCCAACCTCACGCCGGAGAGCTTCGCCAAGGGCCTGCAGAACGCGAGCTGGCCCAACCCGCCGACCGAGAAGTGGCCGGGCAAGGTCACCGTCAGCCCCGGCACGCACTCCTACATGGAGGACGCGACCGCCATCTGGTGGGACAACTCCAACGTCAGCGAGTACAGCGGTGCCGGGGCGTTCTGCTACGTGGAGAACGGGCGCCGGCGGCAGCTCGGTAGGTGGCCTGCAGACGACATGCTGTTCAAGCGGCCGTGCCAGCGCTTCTGATGGTCACCGTCTCTCCCGAGGGCCTGCGACTGGGTGACCGGGTGCTGCGGCTGCTGTCCGGTGAGGTGCACCCGTGGCGACTCGACCCTGCCGACTGGGACCGGGTGCTCGACTCGGTGCAGGAGCTCGGCTTCGAGACCGTGTCCTGCTACGTCTCGTGGGCCCGCCATGAGGTCTCGCCTGGGGCCTTTGACTTCAGCGGCTCCCGCGACATCGAGGCGTTTTTCACGAAGGTGCACGCGCGCGGGATGTTCGCCGTCGTGCGGGTCGGCCCCAACACCGCCGCCGAGCAGGAGGACTCGGGCTGGCCCCGGCGGGTGCTGGACGACCCGGCCTGCCAGGCGCGCCGGCCCGGGGGAGCGCCCTACCTGCTGGCCACCTCCACCCACCAGTCCTGGATGCCGTCCTACGCCTCCAAGACGACGCTGGCAGAGATCGCCCGCTGGTACGACGAAGTCTGTGCCCGACTCTCACCGCTGCAGTGGCCGGCCGGGCCGATCGTGGCCTGCCAGGTGGATAACGAGATCGGCTTCCACTTCCAATCGCACGCCTTCGCCCTCGACTACCACCCCGACGCGGTCGTGCAGTACCAGCAGTTCCTCTCCGACCTGTACGACCGCGACGGGCTGAACGCTGCCTACGGGTCGTCATACGGCGCGTTTGACCAGGTGCAGCCGCCGACCGACGGGACGTGTGAGCCTGAGCAGTGGCGGGTGGACTGGGTGCGGTTCCGCGAGCACCACCTGCGCTCGACGTTGGCCCTGCTGTCGTCGATGCTCCGCGACCGCGGCATGGACCGCGTCCCCCTGGTGCACAACGACTATCCCCGCACCACCACGCCGATGGACCTCGGCTCGCTCGAGTCGTCCGGCGCCGTCGACATCGCGGGTGCCGATATCTACACGACCAAGGAGGGTGGCCGGTTCGTGCGCGAGCTGGCCCGCCACTTGGCGGGGTCGAGCGTCCTTCCCTACATGGCCGAGCTCGGCACCGGCTGGCTGACGCTGCCATGGCTGCTGCCGATGCAGACCACCCCGCTAGATGAGGAGCACGCGGCGTTGCGGGCCTGGATCCACGGCGTGCGCGCCGCCAACGTCTACATGCTGGTCGAGCGCGACCGCTGGTACGGCAGCCCGATCTCGGCCAGAGGTGAGATCCGCGAGCCGCAGGGCAGCTTCTACCGCCGGCTGCAAGCGATGCTCGACGACCTCGACTGGACGTCGCTGCGCCGGGACGCCCCCGTGCTCATCGTCGAAAACCGCGACGTCTCTCGCCGGGTTGCCGCACGTGCCGTCATGGGTGACGTCGTTCCCTGCTTCTCGCAGCTGCTGCCGCTGGACGTGCGGCTGTTCGAGCAGGACGACGATGAGGCCGATGCCGCGCTGGCGTGGGACAAGGCGATGGTGGCCGAGCTCGACCGGCTCGGCATCGAGGCCGACCGGGCGGCCAGCACCTCGCTGCCGGACCTCTCGCGCTATCAGGCGGTCGCGGCCTTCGGCGGCCTTCCGTGCGCCAACGTCACTGAGCCGACCCAGCTGGCCGCGCTGCTGGACCCACCAGCCTTCCGCAGCAGCTCGACCGAGCTGGACCTGGTGCGGCTGACTGGAGGCGGTCGCGAGGTGCTGGCGGTTGCCAACAACTCAGGGGCGCAGGTGGACACCGAGCTGATCTGTGACGGCTCGGTCTCGTTGCGCGGCTGCTGGCAGCCCGAACAGCTCAAGGGCGACGGCGCCATATCGGTCTCGCTGGGCCCGTGGGCGGTCCAGGTCTGGGAGGTGACCCGGTGATCGCCCCCGGCATCCAGATCGTCGACGTCGAACCCGATGGCTTCGGCGTCCTGTGCTCGCTGGCCTCGCGCTACGACAAGCCGACCAACGGCGAATTGCACGTGCTGCACGACAAGGGCCGGGTGCTCCGTGTCGTGCACACGCTGCGCGGACCGTTGCCGATCCGCCCGGTGCTGGATGACCTCGCGAAGGCAGCAGTGTCCCTGCGCAGGGAACACGGGGTCGACCGCGTGGTGCTCGTCGACCGCGACCTGTTGGTCGCGCAGTCCCACGCCTTCGCGGCGGTCGGGCCGGGTGACGTGGACCAGCCGACCGCACTGCGCCGCTCGAACGAGCTGTTCTGGTCCTCACCGGCGGTGGTCACCGACCCCGCACCACCTTCGGGTGCAGCGTCCTGGGAAAGGCTCGAGCAGCACCTGCGGTCGCTGGGCGAGGACTACCAGGGGCTGCTCGCCGGCTACGACGGCGACCGCTGCGCCTTCACGCTGCTGGCCCGCTTCGTCGCCGGTCGCATCGTGCACCTCACCTCCCTCGCCGACCGCGACCCGCTCGACGTGGCCACCGAGCTGCCCCTTTCGCTCGTCGCGTCGCTCGAGGTGCTGCGCGCCATTGCCACCGCCGACGACCTGCCTGCCGCACTCACCGCCTGCGCCCCACAGGCCCTGATCTCCCGAGGACTGCCCCAGTGACCACCACCCTGACCCAGGAGCAGCGCGAGGCCTACCACCGCGATGGCTTCGTTGTCCTCCCGGCTGTCTTCGGCAAGGACGAGACCGACGCGATGGCCGCGGAGTCCGACCGCCTCGGCGACCTGCTCGTCAACGCCTCCCTCGCGACCGGTGAGGTCAGCCCACGGGTCGACCTGCGCACTCGTCCCGAAGGCGCCGTGCTGCTGAAGGTCCAGCCGCTGGCCGACGTGTCACCGCTGCTGCGCGACGTGAGCAACGACGACCGCCTGCTCCAGCCGATGCGCGACCTGCTCGGTTGCGAGCCGCTGCTGCTCGAGGAGAAGCTCAACGGCAAAGAGCTGCTCGCTTGCGATCTCGGTGAGCTGCCGGTGCGCCCCTCGTCCGACGCCTTTCCGTTCCACGCCGACTACCACTACTTCTACCTCGACGGCTACCCACCGGAGACGCTCTCCTCAGCCATCGCCATCGACGAGTGCACGAAGGCCAACGGGGCGTTGCGCGTCGTGCCCGGCTCCCATCTGCGGGACTGGCCGCTGGCGAGTGAGTGGCCGCCGTACCTGGAGGAGTCGTCCTTCCCGGAGTCTGACCAGGTCTACCTCGAGTGCCCGGCCGGCACCGTCGTCGTCTTCCACTCCAAGCTGGCGCACGCGTCCAGCCCCAACACCACCGAGGACCCGCGCCGGCTGCTGATCTACAGCCACTACCCCTCGACCTACGACGTCGCCCCGGACGCGCGCAACAAGCCGCTGCGCGAGGTGTCCCAGGTGCACGAGCAGCGTTACCAAGAGCTGCTCGACAACGGTTACACCCCCGTCCCGGTACGGCGGACGTCGTGACCCGTTCGAGGGTGGTCGCCCTGGTGGTGCTAGTGGCCTTGTTGGGCACCGTGGCCGCGGCCCTGCTCTCGCCCCGGGCGGAGCCGTCACCGGCGCAGAATGCGGCCGCCAGTTGCCAGGACGCTGAGCGGTTTCAGGCGCTGGTGGCGGACAACGCCCCGATCAACGACGTGCTGGACGTGCTCGGCGATGCCGAGCGGAAGGCGGAGTCGGCGGCCGATCGCGACCCGCGCTGGCTGGCCCTGGCCGGTGGCCTGCAGAGCATCCGGATCGCGCTCAACGCCGACGATGCAGCCGCGGCCACGGTCGGTATCAGCGTGGTCCGGACCGAGTGCCGCCGCTTTTGATTCAGGCGCCTTGGAAGACCACACGGTAGTAGGTCTCGGAGTACTGCAGGGCCAGCAGCACGGCGCCACGCACAGCTGCGTCCGGCCCGAGTTCGGAGTGCTCGACCACCAACCCCTCGGCGACCTGGGGCAGAACGTGCAGGCTGAGCGCCTCGCGCAGCGGGCCGAGCAGCGGATCGCCGACCTCGACCAGTCCGCCGGAGAGCACCAGCACCTGTGGGTTGGTCAGGTTGAGCAGCCAGGCGGCCGCGAGTCCGAGTCGGCGGCCCGCAGCCTCGAGCAACTCGCGGGCGAGCTCGTCTCCTGCTCCGGCCGCCGCAGTGATGTCCACGACCGTCGTCGGCAGGGTGAGAGACGTCCTGCGACCGCTCTGCACCGCCCTCGTGGCATCGCGTACCAGGGCGATGCCGGAGGCCACCGTCTCGAGGCAGCCCAGCCGGCCGCATGGACACTTCTCGACGCCGCCGTCGACCGGGCAGTGACCGACCTCTCCGGCCTGGCCAGTGGACCCGGAGAACAACCGGCCGCCCGACAGCAGCCCGCTTCCGATGCCGCTGCCGAGGTAGAGCAGTACGACATCCTCTGCGCCCTGGGCCGCACCCTCGAGAGTTTCGGCAACAGCTGAGGCCTGTGCGGTGTTGTGGACATAAACGGGTGCGTCCAGGGCCTCCGACAGCAGGTCGCGCACCGGCACATCGACCCAGCCGAGGGCAGGGGCAAGCCGGCAGACCCCGGTCGCCACGTCGGTCATGCCGGGGATGCACACACCCACTGCCAGGTCGCGGCCGGTCACCCCTGCGGTGACCACGGCTTCGCTGATGGCGGCGGCGATCCGGTCGAGCATCCGCTCGGCCTTGCCGCGCCGGGTCGGTAGCTGCACCCGGTGGAACTCCCGACCCAGTGCGTCGGCGAGCACGACCGTGGTCGTCGAGACACCGACGTGCACGCCGACGACGCACTGCGACAGTGCGTCGTACTCCAGCAGCACCGGCGGGCGGCCGCCTTCCTTGGTGGTCTGGCCGACACCGACCTCGTGCACGGTGCCCTGCGCGATCAGCTCCTCGACGATGACCGAGACGGTCGGCTTCGCCAGCGAGGCCGCCTCGGCCAGCGCTGCCCGGGAGATCGGGCTGCGCTTCTTGATGAGGTCGAGCACCAGCGAGCGGTTGAGCTCCCGCATGACGACGTGCCGGGCCCCCGAATGCTTCTCTTGCTCGCCGATCACGGCTGGTCCCCGATCACTGCTGCATTCCTGCCGCCGGCGAGACCAAGACCTTCAGCACCTGCTCGTCACCACGGTCGGCCAGCAACTCGAACCCGCGGCTGACCGCCTCGGCCAGCGGAAGTCGGTGGCTGATCAGTGCGGCGACATCCACCCGCTGCTCGCAGATCAGCCGGACGGCAGCGGTGAAGTCCTCGTCCCACACGTGGCCGATCGAGCCGAGCACCGAGAGCTCGTCCAGCACGATCTTGCGCAGGTCGAGCTCGGCCGCGCCGAGGGGGATACCGACCGCGACCAGCCGGCCGCCCTGCCGCAGCACCTGCAGGCCAGCGGCGGCCACGGAGGGAAGGCCGGTGCAGTCGAGTACGAGATCGAAGCGGCCGTCCAGCTCATCGGCGCCAGCGACGACGGAGGCGCCGAGCGTGCCGGCCAGCAATCGGCGGGAGTCGGACGGCTCGGCGACAACCACCTCCGCCGCCCCTCCTGCGAGCGCGACCTGCAGCACTGCGAGACCGATCGTGCCTGCCCCTAGGACGGCCACCCGCTCGCCTTCAGCCAAGCCACCACGACGCAGTGAGCGGACTGCGACGGAGAAGGGCTCGGACAGCGCGAGCACGTCCGACCCGATTTCAGCCGTCGCCGGGATGGCCATCCGGGCGGGCACGGTCATCCGCTCCGCCAGCCCGCCGGGGGCCGACAGCCCGATGTGGCCCCAGCGCTCGCACAGGTTGACCTGGTGCCTGCGGCAGCCAGGACAGCTGCCGCAGAAGTAGTAACCATCGAGGGCGACCAGGTCTCCGGGTTGCAGCGCTGTCGCCGTACCGGCCGTGAGGACTCGTGCGGAGACCTCGTGGCCGAGGATGAGGGGGGCCTGGAAGCCGGTCAGCGGATGCGGACTGGTGGGGACGAGCAGCGGGCCGTGGAGGTATTCCTCGAGATCGGTGCCGCAAATGCCACACCACTCGACCTCGACCAGCACCTCGTCGGGACCGGGATCGGGCGGCTCGGGAACGTCGTCGAGTCGAACGTCGCCACGGCCGTGCCAGCGAAGGGCCCGCACGGTCCTCCTCGAGCCCGGGGAGGCCTTCTTGCCTCCGTGAACCAGATGGGAAACTATCTCTTACAAACCACTTTGCAAAGAATGAGACAAGAGGCCCCGCCTTGCCCACCCTGCCCGAGCTGCCCAGCCAGATCGCCCGCAAGGCTGCTCCGGAGGCCGAGGCGCTGCGGCTTGGGGTGGGCTGGAGCCGGGCCGATCTCGACAAGCCGCACGTGCTCATCGAGGCGGTCACGGGTGACAGCCATCCAGGGTCGGTGCACCTCGCCAAGGCGGTCGAGGCAGCGGTGGAGGCCACCCGCGCCGCCGGTGGTGCGCCGGCCCGCTACACCTGCACCGACATGTGTGATGGCATCGCGCAGGGCACTGACGGGATGGACTACAGCCTGCTGTCGCGCGACCTGATCGCCGGCGTCACCGAAATGCACGCGCGCAGCGGGCACTTCGATGCGGTGGTGCTGGTGTCCAGCTGCGACAAGGCAGTGCCGGCCCACCTGATGGCGGCCGCTCGGCTGGGGTTGCCGGCGGTGCACGTGCCCGGCGGCTCGATGGCGGGCGGTAAGGGCGATATCACCGTCGACCAGATCGGTGCGATCGCCGCCAAGATGCGCAAGGGTGAGCTGTCGGTGGCGGAATACCGCGAGTGGGCCGACAACGCCGTACCGTCCTGCGGTGCCTGCGCGTTCATGGGCACGGCCCTCACCTCCCAGGTGATGTCTGAGGTGCTCGGCCTCGCCCCTCCCGGCAGCGCTGTGCTTCCCGCCGCGGGGGACCGGCTCGAGATCGTGGCTCGTGAGGCGGCGACCGCGGTGCTGGCGCACCTGGCTGCTGGTCGGACGACCCGCGACCTGCTGACGCCGGCTGCCTTCCGCAACGCGATGGTGGTGCACGCGGCCATCGGCGGCTCGACCAATTTCCTGCTGCACCTCCCCGCGATCGCCGGCGAGACAGGGCATCGGATCGATCTGCGCGAGCTGCAGCAGATCAACGACGACGTGCCGTTCCTCCTTGACACCAGGCCCACCGGGCGGCTGCCCGCCAACCTGTTCTGGCACGCCGGCGGTGTGCGCCGGGTGATGTGGAGCGTGCGTGATCACCTCGACCTCGACGCGCTGACTGCTGGAGGCCGCAGCTGGCGGGAGGAGCTCGAGGAGTGGGTCGGCAGCGGCGGCCTCGAGCGGCAGTCGGAGACGTTGGGGCGCCGGAAGCTCACCGCTGAGGACGTCATCTGGCCGGTCTCGAAGCCCAGGGACCGGCAGGGAGCAATCGCCGTGCTGCGTGGCAACCTCGCACCCGACGGCGCGGTCACCAAGCGGTCAGCTGTCGCACCAGAAGCCCGTCGCCTACAGGGCACTGCGCTGGTCTTCGAGGCACAGGAGGACGCACTCGCGGCCATCGTCGACCGGCAGGTGCGGCCGGGGCACATCGTCGTCATCCGCAACGAGGGACCGCGCGGCTCCGGCATGCCCGAGCAGTACTACGTCACCTCCGCCATCGACGCCGACCCGGAGCTGGCGCAGACCACCGCGCTGGTCACCGACGGCCGCTTCTCCGGCGCGAGCAAGGGGCCCTGTGTCGGGCACGTCTCGCCTGAGGCGGCTGTTGGCGGGCCACTGGCGGGAGTGCGCAACGGCGACGTGATCCTGGTCGACATGGACCTGTGCCAACTCGACCTGCTCGGCTCAGCGGAGGATCCGGCGGAGCTGCTGTCACCCGCGCGTGGGTCTGAGCTGTTGGCGGAGCGGCTGGCCGACTGGAAGCGCACCCCGCTCGAGGGTGGCACCAGCGTCCTCGCGATGTACCGCGCTACTGCTTCATCCGCCGTCGACGGAGCGGTGATGCGAGCGCCGGTGTGAGCATCGAGATCCTCGACGAGCGGGTGCCGATGCGCGACGGCGTGTTGCTGGCGACCGACGTGATCCTCGATGCCGACGCCGGTCCCCGCCCGGTGATGCTGTTCCGTACCCCGTACTCGCGGGCGGAGGCCCGGCTCGTGCACGACGTGGTCGGATTGGCCCGCGGCGGGTGGGCCGTGGTGGTCCAGGACGTCCGCGGTCGCTTCGACTCCGGCGGCACCTTCACCCCGTTCGAGCAGGAGGTCGACGACGGCTTCGACGCCATCGACTGGTGCGCCACCCAGCCGTGGTCGGACGGCCGGGTGGTCATGTCCGGCTGGTCCTACCTGGGCGCAGCCCAGTGGTATGCCGCCCTGTCCGGCCATCCAGCCCTCAAGGCGATCAACCCCATCGTCGGTGCAGGGGACATCGGCGAGACGATGCTCTGGGAAGGCGGCGCGTTCCAGGTGGGCTTGGTCCAGCCTTGGGTGCTCGGCCTGGCGTCCAGTGATCCCACCGCGTCGCAGGAGCTTCGGGAGCGGGCCGGGGATATCGGCGGCAGGTGGTGGGAAGCGCTCCGGGCCGCACCCGCCGACGACCCAGCCGTTCCGCTGTCTGTCCCTTACGCCGCCTGGCGTCGTGGCCAGTTCAGCGTCCGTGACGTCAGCCAAGTGCAGGTGCCGGCGTTCCAGATCGCCGGCTGGTACGACATCTTCCTCGAGTCGTCGCTGCGGCACTGGTCAGCTTGTGGCGGGGTCCTGGTCATCGGCCCTTGGTCGCACAGCAACCAGCTCTCCAACCTTCATGCGGACTACGACTTCGGGGCTGCCGGCAGCGGCGCGTACGGCGGAGTGCTCGAGCAGGCGATCGACTGGATGCGAGGCGTCGCGGACGGCCAGAAGGTGGAGTCTGAAATCCGCTGCTTCGTCATGGGCGAGGGCTGGCGGGTGCTGACCTGCTGGCCGCCCCCTTCCGAGCCGATGGTGCTCCGCCTCGGCGATGGCGGGGTCCTTTCGGCTCGCGCGGGCTCCGGCTTCGAGGTCTTGGATCACGACCCCACCGACCCGGTCCCCACCCGCGGCGGTCGCGTGCTCGGGCCCTTTCTCCCGATGCCCGGCCCCGTCGACCAACGATCGGTCGAGGAGCGGCCGGACGTGTTGGTCTGGACCAGTGCGCCGCTCGAGGATGACGTGGTCGTTATCGGCTTGGTGACCGCGCGGATCAGGGTTGAGAGCAACGGCCGCTCTGTCGACGTCGCGGTCAAGTTGTGCGACGTGCACCCCGACGAGCGCTCGATCAACATCGTCGACTCGATCCGTCGTCTGGACGTGGTGCCCGGTCAGCCGGTGGACGCGGACGTTGCCGTCGGCTCGACCGCTTGGCGCTTTCCCCAAGGCCACCGGATCCGCGTTGAGGTCGCCGGATCCAACTTCCCGCGGTTCGACGTCAACCCCTCGACCGGCGAGCCCCCCGGCACCGCCCGCCACCTGCTCCCCGCCGTCCACCGCATCCACTGCGCCAGCTCCGCCATCACCCTGCCGACGGTCTAGGGACGAGTTGCCACCTCGACCATCTCGAGCAGGTGCTGGAACGACTGGCCGGTGGCGCGGGTCATGCCGATCTCGCAGGTCCGATTGACTGACGCATGAGCCGTCGCATCGGCCGCCAGGATCTGCGCGGCCTGCACCTTGGTGGCGCTGGCCGTCAGCTCGGGGTGCAGCAGGCCACGGTCTCCGGCGAACGCGCAGCAGCCCCAATCCGGCGCGACGACTACTTCGTCGGCAATGGCCTGGGCCACCTCCAACAGGGTCTCGTCGAGTCCTAGCCGGGTGCTGGAGCAGGTCGGGTGCAGCGCGAGCCGCTTGATCTTCGTCGTCACGGTGAGGTGCGGCAGCACATGCTCGGCGACGAACGAGATGGCGTCCACCACAGAATGGTCGCTGCCTAGTTGGCGGAAGCCCTCCGTGCACGAGGCGGCGTCGGACACCACCGGCAGCCGGCCGCCATCGGTGGCTGACTGCAACGACGCCAGCACTGTGGCCTGCATCCGTTGGTAGCCGGCCAGATGCCCCTTCGAGGACCACGGCGTCCCGCAGCACAAGTCGGCGATTTCGTCAGGGATCCGCACGTCAACCCCGGCTCGATCGAGCAACGTGAGCAACGCCGGCCGCACGCCCGCCGAGCCGTCGGCCGGTCCGAACATCGTGCCGGTGCACGAGGGCAGGTAGACCGCCACCGGCTCGACGGCCGCTCGGGGCAGTCGCCGCTCGCCGCCACCCGGCAAGTCGGCGCTCCACTGCGGCACCTCCGCCATCCGTCGGACTGCGGCCCCAGCACCCAGGACGAGCGACCGGGGGAGGGCCGCCGCAACATCCAGCCCTCGAGCGGCGAGCCGGGTCGATCCATCCCAGTGTCGGGCTGCGCCCGCCCACAACCGGCTCTGCGCGCGACTCTCCTGCTCCGCCCGCAACCGTTTCACCAAGGCGCCGGTGTCGATCAGCACCGGGCAGGCGGTCTGGCACATGCCATCGGCTGCGCAGGTCTGCAGCCCGGCGTAGTCGTAGTCGGCTTCGAGCTCGCGCACCAGCCCAACATCGCCACGATCATGGGCCGCGGCGAGTTCCCTTCGCAACACGATCCGTTGGCGCGGAGTCAGCGTCAGGTCCTTGCTCGGGCAGACCGGTTCGCAATAACCGCACTCGACGCAGCGGTCCACCTCCTCCTCGACGACGGGCGAGGACTTGAGGTGCTGCACGTGGATGGTCGGGTCGTCATTGAGCACGATGCCTGGGTTGAGAATCCCCTTCGGATCACACAGCGCCTTGACCTCGCACATGACGTCGTAGAGCTCATCGCCGTACTGCCGTCGTACGTAGGGAGCCATGATCCGGCCGGTGCCGTGCTCGGCCTTGAGAGTGCCGCCCTGACCGAGGACGAGATCAACCATGTCCTCGGTGAAGGCGAGGTAGCGCTCGAGCCGTGAAGGGATCTCGAAGCGCTCATTGAGCAAGAAGTGCAGGTTGCCGTCCTTGGCGTGGCCGAAGATGACGCTGTCGGCGTAGTCGTGCCGGGCAAACAGCTCGTGCAGTTGCTCGCACGTCTCGCCCAGGGCGGCCATCGGCACGGCGATGTCCTCCAGCAGGGCGGTGGTGCCGGCCGGCCGGGAGCCGGCGACCGTCGCGTAGAGCCCTTTGCGGAGGTGCCACAGGTCCGCGCGAGTCCGCGCATCGGTGGTGAAGTCCCCGCTGACGGCCAGCTCGCCCAAAACACGGGTCATGAGGGACTGCTGGTGCTCGAGTTCCTGAGGTGTCGGCTCCTGCAGCTCAACCAGCAGCGCGGCCTGGTCACGGACCTCCAGAGATTGCAACGAGTGCGGGGCACGTGGATCGAGTTGGGCCACCCGCAGGGAGGTCGCGTCCATCAGCTCGGCGGTCGCCGGGGTCAGTGCAACCAGTGCGGGCAGCGCGTCGTTGGCTGCGCGCAACGAGCCGAACAACAGCAGTCCCGTTGCGGCACAGGGCTTGATGAAGACGGTGCGAAAGACCGCCTCGGCGACGAAGGCCAGCGTGCCCTCGCTGCCGATGACCAACCGGGCCAGGATGTCGACCGGCCTAGCGTGGTCGACGAAGCTGTTGACGCCGTACCCCATGGTGTTCTTCAGGGCGAACTGCTTGTCGATGATCTGCAGCGACAAGGGGTTGCCGCGGATCCGGTCGCGCAGGCGGATCAGGCCGGCGTAGAGCTCAGGCTCAGTGGAGCGCAGCCGCTCGTCGGCCTCCCGTCGTCCGGTGTCGATGACCGTGCCGCTGGCGAGGACCAGCACCAGCGAGTCCACGGTGCGGTAGCTGTTGAACTCGGTGCCGCAGGCCATGCCGCTCGAGTTGTTGGCGACGACCCCGCCGATGGTGCAGGCCGCCTCGCTCGCCGGGTCAGGCCCGAGCTTGGTGCCGAAGGGCGCGAGCCGGTTGTTGACCTGGCGGACCGTGGCACCGGGCTGGACCCGCACCCGGGCGCCATCGTCGAGCACCTCGATCTGGCGGAATGCCTTGCGCGTGTCGACCAGCACCTGATCGGTGACGCCCTGCCCCGACAGGCTGGTGCCCCCGGAGCGGAAGGTCAGCGCCAGCCCCTGGGCCGCGGCCGCGCGCATCAAGTCCGCCACCTGGTCCGAGGAGGTGGCCGTGACGACGGCTGAAGGCGTGAGGACGTAGTGGGAGGCGTCGTGTGACAGGGCAAGCCGGTCGATCGCCCGCGTCCGCACCTCGCCCGGCAGATCCACCGGCCCTCGGTCCGGGCGCGGACCCGCAGCCCGAGCAGGCACGATGACCGCCTTTCCGGTGCGAGGTGTCCCCGAACCCTACAGAGCGAACGCGCGACTGAGGGGTGGCAATACCATCGCGGCCATGACCCAGGAGTTCGAAGGCAGGCCCGCGATCGTTAGCGGTGGGGATGTGCCGTGGGGATCCTGACACCGCTCGCCAAGCGGGTCGGTGGGATCGGCTGGATGCCCAACTTGCTGCCCCAGATCGTCGTGGTGGACAAATTGCTGCAACGGGCGACCCGCGGTCGCTACACGATCCTGGACATCGCGGGTTTGCCCAACGTGATCCTCACCGTCACCGGCCGCAAGAGCGGTCTGCCTCGGAGCACGCCGCTGCTGTGCGTGCCTGACGGCTCACGCATCCTGATCGCCGGTTCGAACTTCGGTGGGCCCAAGGAACCGATCTGGGTGAAGAATATCGAGGCTAATCCGTCGGTAACGATCCGTCGGTCCGGCGTCGAGGAGCGGCGGGTCGCGCGGATGCTCGAGGGCGACGAACGCTCCCGTGCGTGGCAGGTGATGCTGGAGACCTGGCCGAACTTCGCGAAGTACGAGGAGCGGACCGACCGGCACATCAAGGTGTTCGAATTGAGGCCCGCGCCATGAACGGACAAGGCATCCACCACGTGTACGTCGAAACTCGCAGCTGGGAGGCGAGCCTCGAGCACTTCGCGGCGCTCGGCTTCACGCTCGCTGACGGGTTCGGCGAGAACAGGGACGGCATCCTTCATCCGCCAGGACCCGGGCCCTATGTGTTCCTGCGGGAGGTCGACGCAACCGTGGCGGAACTCGCTTACGACGTCATCTTCGGAGCTGAGGACCTCCGGCAGCTGTCCGAGGGGCCAGGGGTGGAGGTGGCTCGGAAGCCCTACGAGCAGCACTGGGGCCCGATCTGGATGGACATCCGTGATCCCGATGGACTCGTCCGATCGGTTCGGGAGCAGGAGAAGTGAGCTAACGAGCTGGCAGGCGAGCAGCGCTTCAAAGCGGTACCTCTCGACCGATTATGAGTCCCGGCGATCGGCCGGAAGTTCCAAGCAGTCGATTGCTGCTCAGCTGCGGTCGGCTAGGCGGCGTGCTGGCACAGGACCCAGGCGACGTGGTGGAGGTCGAGTCGGTCGCCGTTCCACTGGGTGGGCAGGCTGGTGGTGGTGATGCTTCTGGTGGGGTCGAGGCCTTCTTTGGGTTG
>Ga0136633_1000136_pt1 | contig 52820 bp, 55 predicted proteins | sample AntDrymeUQ832206_2_FD_105494 | JGI IMG/M metagenome (GOLD analysis project Ga0136633, IMG submission 105494) | Polar desert sand microbial communities from Dry Valleys, Antarctica - metaG UQ83 (22.06) | ecosystem: Environmental > Terrestrial > Soil > Desert | place: Antarctica: Dry Valley... | reverse complement strand
CTCGGGCTGTCAAAGCGCTCCTGTCCCGTCGAAGTCCCCAGGGCCATGCCAGATCTTCGAGCACCAGGCCCAACGGGTGGTGGATCCCACCGGCCCGGCGACTACTTCAGAGACCTCCTAGTGAGTCCCGGGCCGACGAGTCGCGCCATCAGGAGGGGGCAGCCGACGACGAGCCCACGACGGACGCCCTTCTCACCGGCGACCTACACCCCGAACAGGCCGGCGAGGACGCCCTCGGTCATGACGAGCTGGAGGCGCGCAGCCGGATCGCCGCCCACCTCCGCCCGTCGATCTGGCCTGCGGACCGCGAGGCGCTCGTCGCCTGCGCCGACGAACTGAACGCCCCGCCCAACGTGCTCGACCAGCTGCGACGGCTGCCGGACGGCACCTTCTCCCACACCGAAGCGGTGTGGGAGGCCCTGGGCGGGCGGGTGGAGTACCGGCCCTAGCGGGCGGCTACCAGCCCGGCTCGGGGCTGGCCGTCGGCTCCTGGCTGGTGGTCGAGGGGGCCATGCCGACCCCACGGTCGGCATGCATCTGTGCCTCGATCACCGCCCTCCGGGCCACCATCTCCTGGCCCAGGATCTCCGAGGTCTCCGGGAGCTTCTCGAGAATCTTCGGGAACATCTTGTGCTCCTCGTCATCGATGTGGTGGTACACCGATTCCTTCAGACTGGCCATCGTGCTGGCGAAGGCCTCGCTGTTCGCATCCATGCCCTCGAGCTGCATGATCAGGACCTTGGCCTCCTGGTGCTCAGCCCGTGCCTCCGCCGCGCCGGCGTTGTCGACCTTGGCCGAGTACAGGCCGTAGAGCATCTCCTCCTCGACCATGGCGTGGACGCTCAGCTCGAGACACACCTGGAGCGCGACCTGGACATCGCCCGTCTCCTCGTACTGCTTGAACAGCTCCTCCACACGACGGTGGTCCTCGGAGAGCAGGGTGATGAAATGGGGCATGGACGACCTCCTGGGCGCGTGGAACCAAGCGAAACTTCTCCTTCCTATCAGTTGGCGAAACGCCGCCCCGGTACGTCTCCGTGATTCATCCGTGGTAGTTCTGCACTGATGCCCGACCTCCTCGAGCCACCGCCCCGGCTCGATCTCCCGATGTTCGCCTACGGCCCGGACAAGCCGGAGCAGCCGGCCCACGACTTGCTGCACGACTATGTGTCCCGCACGGAGACGGCCACCCTGTCCACCGGTGGGCTACGGGTTCGCGACGGCCTGCCACTGCTCGACCCCGACGGCAGCGTGGGCGTGAGCGGGGTGCTGCTGACCTTTGCGGCCGGTCGGGAGAAGGACGCCTACACGACCGTGTGCACCGTCGCCCCCCGCCAGCACTACCGGTGGGACATGACCGAGATGCGCGTCGACGGCCGGCCCGGTCGGGTCAACGTCCTGCGCGGCCGCCATCCGGACCGGGGCAGCTCCGACGAGTGGTTCTCGTCGTGGTCGGCGGACGACGACCCGCTGCTGCGCTTCGGGCTTGTGCACGTCCGTCGCGCCGCCCTGGATCACGCCACCGCGCCGTTCCCCGGTGTGACCGGCGACGAGGCCGGCATGTGGGACCGCTTCTACGGGCTGCAGTCCGCCTATCTGCTGCTCTGGTCGGCGGTGGAGCGCTTCACCGCCCTGGCCTACGGGCCGGCCCAACCCGCCATCGAGCGCACGTGGCGGCTGGGGGACGACCCCTGGTTCCGTGGGTGCGTGGTGGCCGCCGGTGTGGCGCCCAGCGCCAAGACCGCCGACAGCCGTGATCCCACCCGCGCCCGGCGCATCCGGGAGGACGGTGCGGGAGCGATGTTCAGCTGGGACGCGGCCCGCCACCTCGTGGCCCACCCTGGACGGACGGCCTCGGTCGACGGAGTCCTGCTCCGCCGCTCGCTGATCGACCTCCACGACGCCTTCCGCCTGGCCCTGCTCGACCGCCTTCCAACCCTCGGCTCCACGTGGCGGCACGCCGACCCTCCCGGCGAGGCCCACCGCTGGCTCCTGCGCCCGCAGGTGACGCCGGAGGCGCTGGGCTGATGACCCTTTTCCCGGACGGTGGGGCGGCGTAGACTGATCATCATGCGGCGCAGGCGAGTTGGCGGGCTCTTTGCACTGGTGGCTACCGCTCTTGTGGCAGGGAGCGCAGCGTTGGCCTGCACCAACCTGGCCACGATCAACCTGAGCAGCTCCATGGGCAAACCGGGCGACGCCATCACGGTGACGGGCACCGGGTTCCTGGCCAGCGCGGATGAAATGCCCATGGACGGCATGGCCATGGACATGTCCACCATGCCGATGGGGACCATGGGTGTCCGTTCACCGGTCGTGCTCCGGTGGAACGGGCCCGAGGGGCCGGTGTTGAGCGACGCCGTGCCCGACAGGAGCGGCACCATCTCCGTCCTGTTCACCATCCCGGAGACCGAGGCCGGGCAGTACACAGTGGTCGCGGTGCAGAAGAACCCGCAGGGCTACGACGTCTACGGCACCCCGGCGCGCGCTCCGCTGCAGGTCATCGGCGCCGGCCGGCCCGGCGCCGGCGCCGTCGGAAGCGGCTCGCAGGGCGCCGGAGGACAGTCCACCTCACCGGGCATCCTCGCCCTCACGGTGGGCCTTGGCGTGCTCGGCATCAGCCTGCTCGCCGCCGGGGGTATGGCGGCGACCCGGACGGCCCGTGTCCGGCGCGGCGTCCCGGCCCAGGTCGGCACCGGCAAGGACTGACGCCCGGAGATCGCCCAGGCTCATCAACCGACAGGCGAACCCTTGCTTTTGTCGCGCCCGGAACGTACTTTCTGTCGATAGCGCGACCCGGGGACAACCTCGGCTGGGTGTTCGTGCTGTGGGGGAAAGGGGTGCCATGTCTCTGAGAGACAGTCGGCGGGGGCTGGTCGCCCTCTTCGGAATCACTGCCGCCGTCGTGCTGCACGCGGCCGGGGGGTGGGCGTGCGCGTCACTCGCCAGCGTCGACGTCCTTCCCGGCGTGGTCCGGCCGGGCCAGGAGGTGGCCTGGAAGGGCACGTTCTTCATTAAGGACGAGCCGGTGCGCCTCCTCTGGAACACCCTCGACGGTCCCCTGCTCTCCACGGCCACGCCGCCGAGCGCCGACAACGGGCTGCACGGCAACTGGCGCTTCGTCCAGGGCACGTTCACGGTCCCGGCCGACGCGAAGGCGGGCACCCACGTAGTCATCGCCACCCAGACGGCGGTGAAAGGAAGCGCCACATGGGGCGTCCCGGCACGCGGACTCGTCCAGGTCAGCGATGGCTCGCCGGTGCTCGGCCAGGCGGTGGGATCCCCGGCGCCACCCCGGCCCGACGACCTGGTCACGTCGGAGTCCCTCGGCAGTGGCGACTTCCTTCTGGCTGCGGTCGGGGCGGGAGGGGTGGCCCTCCTCCTGGCAGGGCTCGGCGTCGTGATCGCCGCGGGCCGCAAAGGGGCCACGCCCGAGGCCCAGCCCGTCCGCTCCGGACCAGGTGCCTGACATGGCCACCCGGAAGGTCCTGGCCACCGGAGCAGGGCTCCTCGCGCTCCTGGCTCTCAGTGCAGGGGGGGCCACGGCGGCCGAGCCGAGGCTCACCCAGCCGGTCAACGCCACCAACGCCAACGACGAGGCGCCCGGCCACTCCTACACCTCACCCGGCGTGGTGGTCGATCCCGACGACCCGCTCAAGGTCTATGCCGGCTCCGTCGACGTGCGCTCCCAGCGGTGCGTGCTCCTGCGCTCGGCCGACGGCGGCCGTACCTGGGCCAAGTCGAAGGAGGCGCCGTCGCCGGCGGCCTTCCCCTTCTGCAGCCACGACAGCGGGCTCATTCCGATGTCGTTCGTGGCCATGGGTCGCAACCACGCCCTCTACTTCCTTCACACCGCCTGGGACACCCAGGATGGTGGCCGGTCCGAGAACCGCAGTGTCTTCCTGGCCCGCAGCACCGACGAGGGCGACACCTGGGTGCACACACCGGTCAACATCAACCGGGGCAAGACCGGCAACGACATCGAGAAGAACCTCCCGTTGGGCCTGGCCGTCGACAGCCGGGGGGCGCAGGACGTCGTCTACGCCACCTACCGGGCCAGCTGGCCGAACCCCGCCGCACCGGCGGCCACCCGGCCGGGCCAGGCCTTCGTCGCCACGTCCACCGACGGCGGCAAGAGCTTCGGTCAGCCGGTCAGCACCACCGACGCCTTCTTCTCCGACACCGCCAACCTGCCGAGCAGCGTGACCGACGCCCAGCGCAAGAAGGAGAATTTCGGCTCCAACCCCGGCATCGGCATCGGGCTCGACGACCGGGGGACGATCTACCTCCCGTGGTCTCGCACCACCGCCAACGTCACACCGACGGCCCCCGCCTCGCCGTACTTCGTGGCCAGGTCCACCGACCAGGGCAAAACCTTCACCATGGCCGAGGCGCTCCCCGCTGACGAGGACCAGCTCAACCCCTCCGGCTCGACCCTCGCATGGGGTCCGGGCGGAGGGCCGGCCGGAACGGTGCACCTCGTGTGGGAGGGCAAGCCCAAGCTGACCCAGGGCGACCGCGACATCCTCTACCGGCGGTCCACCGACGGCGGGAGGACCTGGGGGCAGACGCAGATGCTCAACGACGACGATCCGAAGCAGCTGTTCAGCCAGCACCAGCCCGGAATGGCGATCGCTCCGGATGGTCGGGTCGACGTTGCGTGGTTCGACCAGCGCGACGGCGCCGGCCAGTACGTCACCGACGTCTACGCCAGCCGCTCGACTGACTTCGGCGCGACGTGGTCGAAGAACGAGCGCATCACCGACATCTCCACCAACCGCCTCATCGGGATGTGGACGCCCGGTACCGGAGGCGATGTCCGCCAGCCGCCCGGCGTGGGGGCCTCGAACGCCCTGAGCATCTACGTCTGGGACGACACCCGCAACGGCACCAAGCAGACGGAGACCCAGGACCTCTACGCGGCCACTGCGCAGTTCGAGACCCTGAAGTCCGGCGGACTGCCCACCGCTGCAGGCTACGCCCTCGCTGCGGTTACCGGGATCGCCGTGGTCGGACTGCTGCTCTTCGGCGTCTCCCTCGTCACCAGGAGCCGCCGGCAGGCCCCGCCACCGCCGCCGGTCACCCAGTCGGGCAGAGCGCCCGCTCAGGTGGGCTGACCTTCAGCCCACGTTCGGCGCCAACCAGTCGCACACCAGGCCGAGGGGTGAGGCCCGCTCGGCCCGGGTCAGGTCCCGGTCGGTGACGTAGGAGAGGGTCAGCATCATGCCGCCCATCTGGTGGTAGTTGTTGTGGCAGTGGATCATCCACTGGCCCGGGTTGTCCGCGACGAACTCCACCGAGACCGGCTCCTTCGGGCGCACGATGGTGGTGTCTTTCCGGGCGCCGGCCGCACCGCCGGGGTTGACCACCTGAAAGGTGTGCCCGTGGAGGTGCATGGGGTGGAACATGGTGGTGGGGTTCTCGAAGTCGAGCCGGATCCGCTCGCCCTGGCGGACTTCCAGAGGCTTGTTCTGGCCGTGGGGCTTGCCGTTCAGGGTCCACACGTAGCCGTCCTCCTCCCCGAGCGTCACCTTGAAGGTCCGGTCCGGGCGACCGGCCGGGAGGCGCACGGACTCGGCGGCGACCAGGTCGGCCCGTTGGAGCATCTTCCCGTTGAGCTCGGCCGGTCGCACGCCGGAGTCGGGCACGTCGCCTGAGCCCGATCGGACCACGGCCATGGCCTCGTCGGCCTTCGTCTCTGCGACGCCGATGAGCGGAAAGACGCCGTCACCGGCGATGGTGACCGTCACGTCATAGCGTTCCGCCATGGCGATCATGAGGGTGTCCACGGTCACGGGCACCACCGGGAAACCGTCAGCGTGCGTCACCGTCATCTGATGGCCACCCAACGCCACCCGGAAAGGCGTGTCCGCCGCCGCGTTGATGATCCGGAACCGGATCCGCTCTCCCTTGCGGGCCACGAATTCGGCCGGTGCCCCCGATTGACGACCGTTCAGCAGGAACAGCGCATAACTCACGTCGCCGCCGCCGCTCTTCAGGACCTCGCTGAAAGGACCGCCGCCGGCCCGGTGGGCGGCGTGGGGGCCCCGGCCGGCCCTCAGGTCTTCGAGCGCGGCCTCGGGCGTCTGGCCGAGGCCGTCGCTCCAGTCGTCGAGCACGACGACGTACTCCCGGTCGTACCGCCCCGGCTCAGCCGGATCCTCCACGATGAGTGGGGAGTACAGGCCGCGGTCGAGGTGGAGGCCGACATGGGGGTGGAACCAGTACGTGCCCGGATCCGGGGCGGTGAACTCATACTCGAAGGTGCCCTGGGGCGCGACGACGTCCTGGGTCATGCCCGGCACGCCATCCATGTCGTTGCGCAGGCTGATCCCGTGCCAGTGGATGGTGGTGGCCTCGGGCAGCTGGTTGGTGAAACGGGCCTTGATCACCTCGCCGGCCCTGACTCTGATCTCCGAGCCGGGAACGGTGGGGCCGTACGCCCACGTCGGCACCTGGAGGCCGCCACCCAGGTCGATCATCGTAGGGGCGGCGACAAGGGCGAGGTCCCGGACGGCCACCCCGGATCGCCGCCTCGCCTCTTCGGCCGCGACCACCTCGGGGCCTCCGGCGGGCACCGGTGCCGTCTTCGAGGCCGACGACCCGCCGCAGGACGCCAACGCCAGCCCGGCTGATCCGGCGCCGGCCAGGGCGAGGAACCGGCGGCGGGAGTACGACGTCGCCGACATAGCGCCCAGCATCCCATAGCGGCCTCGGTACGCGACCTCGCGGACCTCAGGGAAAACCCTGAGGGTGTCACCCAGATGAACGTCCGCGACCCGGAGGTCGGTGGAGAACATGGACCGGTAAGATGGGACGTATGAGAAGAATCGTTGCTCTCGCGGCCGTGTCGGCCCTTTTCCTGGTGGGCTGTGGCGGCGGCAGCGACGACGAGGTCGACCCCCTGGCCGGTGGCCCGCCGGCTGCGGGCGACGAACATGCGGACCACGCCGGCAAAGCCACGTCGACCTGCTCGCCATCCGGCACGACCTTGACCCTCACTGCCAGCGGCACCAAGTTCAACACTGACTGCCTTGCCGCGCCCGCCAGCCAGGGGTTCACTGTGAACTTCGACAATAAGGACTCCCTGACCCACAACATTCAGATCCTCGAGAGCCACAGCGCAAGCGAGGCCCTGTTCGACTCAGGTGTCATTCAGGGGCCGGGGGTCAAGAGCCTCACCGTCCCCGCTCTCAAGCCCGGCACCTTCGCCTTCCACTGCAAGATCCACCCCGGCCAGATGTCGGGCACCTTCATCGTCAAGTAGCGCTACATGTGACGGCCGCCCAGACCGGCGACCACCTCCAACGCCCGCTGGGTCAAGCTGCGATCGGGCCAGGCCTGGGGATCGACCGGCTCGGAGGCGGCGAGGTCGGCCTCGAAGTCCTCGTCGAGGATGGCCACGATCGCAGGGTCGAACACCACCACGTTCACCTCGTCGTCGAGCAGCAGTGACCGACTGGTGAAGTTGGCCGACCCCACGCTGGCCACGGTGCGGTCGACGGTGATGACCTTGGCGTGCAACATGCTGACCTGGTACGACCACAGTCGCACCCCGGCCTCCAGCAGGGCGTGGTACTGCGCCTGGCTGGCCAGCTGGACAAACCGCTTGTCAACGTGGGGCCCGGGAAGCAGCACGTCGACCTCGACGCCCCGACGGGCGGTGTCGGCCAGCACCCGGCACGTGGCCTCGTCGGGCACGAAGTAGGCGGTGGTGATCCGCACCCGGTCCTCGGCCAAGGCGAGGAGGGAGCGGACGAGCGTGGCCACGTCGCTCCAACCGGTCTGGGCTGCGCCCCGCACGACCTGGGCGACGGTGGACCCGACCGCGGGCTGGACCGGGAAGCGGTCGATCCCGCGGTCGAGGAGCGGTCTTCCGGTCTCGGCCCAGTTCTGGACGAACGCAGCCCGCAGCCCGTCGACCGCGGGTCCGCGGATGCGGAAGTGGGTGTCCCGCCACTCCGCCGGTCCTCGGGCGTCGCCCCGCCACTCGTCCGCGATGCCGATGCCGCCGGTGAAGGCCACATCCTCGTCGCAGATCAGCACCTTGCGGTGGCTGCGGTGGTTCGCATCCCAGAAGCGGGCCTTGTTGACCGGCCGGAACCACTCGACCTGAGCGCCTGCAGCCACCATGCGGTCGACCAGGGACCGGTCCATGCTGAACGCACCGAGCGCGTCGAGGATCACCCGGACCCGGACGCCCGCCCTGGCCCTTCCGGCCAGCAGTTCGGCCATCTCCCGGCCGATCGACCCCTGCCAGTACACGAATGTCAGGAAGTCCACGGTGGAGGTAGCCGACTCGACGGCCTCGAACATCGCCGGGAAGATTCGGTCGCCGTTGCGGAGGACGTCGACTGCGTTGCCCTCGGTGGCGGGCACCCCCAGCAGCGCCTCGAGCGCCCGCCGGTACCTGACGGGTCCGGAGACGTTCTCGGGCATCGGAGCAGCGTAGGCGGGGGCACCCCACGCGCCGGGTACGCCTACCGCAGGTAGCGCCCGAACCAGTTGAGCACGTCGGAGTAGGCGGTCTTCGACTGCTCGGAGTCGACCTGGCTGTAGAAGCCGTGGCCCACACCGGCGTAGGTCTTGATCTCGTGCGGGACGGTGGTCTTGACGAGCGAGGCCTTTGCCCAGTCCCGGGTGGCGTTGACCCGGGTGTCGGTCTCGCCGTAGACCCCGAGGACGGCCGCCCTGTTCTTGTCGAAGTTCACGTTCTCGGGGACGGTGCCGTAGAACGGGGCGGCGGCGGCCAGGCGGGTGTCACCCACGACCAGGAAGTCCCAGGCCACCGCGCCGCCGAAGCAGAAGCCGATGAGGCCGACCTTGGCCGACGGGTTGCGCTTGACCAGCTCGTCGATGGTGGCCACCAGGTCGGCGCGATGCCGGGAGCCCCCTGCGTTGTTCAGAGCCGCGCTGATGTCGCCGGCGGGCACCTTGGCCGTCCCCCCTTCCTGCGACAGCAGGTCGACGGCCAACGCGCTGTAGCCGTCGCCGGCCAGCCGGCTGGCGACCACCTTGATGTTGTCGGTCAGACCGCGGTTCTCGTGGACCACCACGACCGCGCCTCTGGCGCCGGCAGCCGGTGCGTAGGCGCCCATCAGCGTGGTGGCCGGGCCAGGATAGGTGATGTCCTGACTCGGCACGGGCGTGGTCGCCGGGCGGGCGGTGGTGGGCGTGGCTGCCGTGGTCGCCACCGCCGCCGCCGTGGTCGCCGGCTGGGCCGCCGGTGCGATGGTCTGCTCGCTGCCGTCGTCACCACATGCGGCGAGGAGGGCGGAGGCCGCGGTCACGGAGACGCCCATCATGCCGAGCTGACGGAAAGCCTCGCGCCGGCTCAGTTGACCGGCGGCATGGTCGATGGCGACCTCGGCGGCGAGGTACTCCTGCAAGTGGTCCATGGACCGGGATCCTAGAGCCCTATGGTCGGTGCGCAGTAGAGGGAACGTCTGTTCGCTATCCCGGTCCGGTGACCGAACTGCGCCGGAATTGGTGGGCTCGGGAGCATTTGCCCATCGGGGACCGCCACCCATGAGAGGTGCTCGCGCAGGTGGGATACCGCCGACGCTCGCCGACGACGGGACGGGCGACGCCTCGCTCTGGACCTCAACCGGTGGACGGTCTCGGCCGGACCGTCAGGTACCCAGGACCAGCGTCACCTCGACGTAGCGGGAGGCCTGCGACTGGGCTACGACTCGGGCGTGCAGCCGGCCGCGCGATGCATCCCGGCTCCGCACACGGTCGGCTGGGCCTGCCAGAGTGAACCCCTCGTCCACGAGGATCTGAAGCATCTGCGTCCGCACCTCGGCCTCGGTTCCCAGCACCCTCCACCTACGCCAGACCGCCAGCTCAAAGGTGAACTGCCGCACGAACTGGTAGGTAGGTGGCACCTCGATCGTTTTCATCTCGGCCCGCAGCCGTCCCGGCGCCCAGGGCGCGGCCGTGCCCCCCCACACCCCGAGTAGGGCCCCCCAGAGGGTGAAGGTGGCCACGACCGCTATCCGGCCCCTGTGGGCGCCCCAGGTCACGAATCCGGCAACCGCCGACAGGGGGACGGCTGCGAGCAACGACCACAGCAGTCCACGCCGCAGCCCGCTGACGCCGACGTAAAGGTAGAACACGAGGAGGGCAAGGGTCGTGGCCATGAAGGCTGCGATCGCGACCCCCACGCGCAGGGTTCCCGCTGGTCGAAGGGCGCTTGCACCCGCCACTACCGGCTTGTTCACGACACTTCCTCCGTCGTCGGCGCCTGCTGGCCGTTGACTGCCAGTATGGGCTCGGGGGGCTCCAGGACCAATGGGGAAGCCCCCCTACTTCTGCCTGGGAAACGCGCCACCGTCGACTCATTCACCGGGGCGTGTGCAACGTGCGCCTGCTCGGCGGGCTGCCGGAGACGGCGCGCTTCGTCCTCATGGTCGACCCGGCCACCAGCCGCAAGCGGGTGACTTCGTCGCCGATGGCGTGATCAGCCACAACTGCTTCGCCCGGACGAGCGGTCGGCGCTCGTACGCGCGCCGGTGGCCCGCCACGGCAGGCGATCGGTGCCGCCCGGCAAGGACCCGCACGGTACGACCCCACTATGCGGCACCGCCCGCCCCTGCGGTCAGCTGGCTTCAGTTCGGGATGTAGCTCAGCGACCCAACACGGGCTTCAGGTCGACGATCGGTGTGCCGTCCACCGCCTCGAGGTGCGACACCAGTATGCGAAGGCCGTCGGTCGCAACGATCTGGGTGCGGTGGATGCCGATCGGATTCGGGCGGTCGGCGGACCGGGTGCTGAACACACCGGCCTCGGAAGCTGCCGGGTCGTCGCGGGGATGGACCGCCAGCACATCGCGGCGGGCCCGGTGTAGCCAGGTGAGGACAAGCACCTCGTCACCGGCTCGAAGGTCGCGTAGGCCCTCCCCCACGGCCGGGTCGATGACCAGCCAGGCCTGGGGCGCTCCCTCACTCGCCTGCTTCGGGGCGGCCCGGGGGTCGACCAGCGCCGACTCCACATGCCCGATCGGACGCAGGACGAACGGCTCTTCCGACGACACAGGGTTATGGTCGCGCGCCGTGCACGTAGCCTGAGGGGATGCTGCTTGCCGAGGAGTTGGCCCTGGTCGCCATCAAGGCCGACTCCGGCCGCCACGAGATCGGCACCCGGGACGCGCTCAACGCCTGCCTCGGCGGCCTCCTCCTCTCCGAACTGCTCATGGAGGGCACTGTCGGGCCCGGGGACCGGGACGATCGCATCGTCGTGACGGGCGGACCGACGGCGAGCTCCCCGACCCTTGCGGCCGCCGCAAGCGTCGTGGATGAAAAGGGGCCGAAGATCAAGGCTGTTCTGTCGCACATGAGTCGTGGACTCGAGGAGCGGCTGGGGACGGGCACCTGGGACACCGTTGTGGCGGGTCTGGTCGATGCCGGGGTGGTCGGCGCCGCCAGTGGCGGCCGGTTGCCCCGTCATCCGATCGTCGACGCCGGCGCCCGCGACGCGATCATCAGCCGCCTCCGGGCCGCAACCTCGAGCGACGGCCCCATCGAGCCCCGCACTGCGCTCGTCCTGTCGATGACCGGCCCCGCCAGCCTGCTCGAGGTCGTCGCACCGGAGCGGAGCGCCCGCAAGCACGCCCGGAACCGCATCGACCACGCGCTCGACGGGTCGAACCTCGAGCCGTTCGGCAAGATCGTGCGCCGTCTCATCGAAGAGGCGGTCGCTGTCGCCTCGACCGCAGCGATTGCCGGCGCCGTGGCCGGCGGGTCGAGCTGAGCCCATTTCGAGGCTGGTCCGACGCCGCCCTCGACTTCTACCGCAACCTGGAGCGACAGAACGACCGGTCGTTCTGGCTGGCCAACAAGCACGTCTACGACGCTGAGGTCAGGGCCCCGTTCGACGCCCTGAGTGAACTGGTCGCCGAGGCGTTCGGGGCCCTCCGGGTGTTCCGACCCAACCGCGACGTGCGGTTCAGCAAGGACAAGTCACCGTACAAGACCCGCTGCTACGCGGTGGCCGAGGGCGAGGGCGGCGAGTCGTACTACGTCGAGGTCTCGGCCAAAGGGTTGGTCGTCGCCACCGGCTACTGGATGATGGCCAACGACCAGCTCGACCGCTACCGCTACGCGGTCGACGACGACCGGGCCGGGGCCGCGTTGGAGGGCGTCGTGGCCGGCGTCCGCCAGCAGGGGCTCGACATCGAGGGTCCCGGCCTCACGACCGCTCCGAGGGGCTATCCCCGCGATCATCCACGGGTCGCCCTCCTCCGCCACAAGAGCGTCGCGGCCATGAGGAGGTTCCCGCCCGCGGCATGGCTGGGCACGCCGGCCGCCGCCGACCGGATCGTCGAGGTGTGGTGGGCGAGCGGCGAGTTGAACGAGTGGCTGGCCCGCCACGTCGGCCCCTCGACCCTGCCTCCCCCGGAACCCCGGTAACGGCCGACCCCCCATCTGACCGCGCTATCCCGGCGGGGCGATCGTCTGATCGTCCTCCTCCTCGGTGGCTCCGCTCTCGACGAACTTCTCCTCGTCGTCGTCCTCGAGCACGCCGGCGTCCTCGGCCCTGGTCCGCGCCTTGTCGATGCGCTCGGTGAGCTGCTCGATGCGCTCGTCCTCGGTCGGAGGCTTGTCCTCCGCCTCGTCCTCCGCCTCGAGGTCTCCGCCGTCATCCCCGCCGTCCTGGTCGGGCGCCTGCTCGGGCGCTTGCTCGGGCGCGGCGTCGTCGGTGGCGACGTCGTCGGTGCCTGCGGCATCGGTGCCGGCGTCGTCGGTACCCGTGGTTTCGGGCTCCTTCTCCTCCGGCTGGTCGTCGGCCTGCTGGTCCTCGGGCTGCTCCTGGGGGCTCATGGATGGATTCTGCACCGAATCTCCACGCGCCACGCAGGACTCCTGCACATACGGTTCTTATCCTGAGTGACATGCAGCAGCGGACAGTGGTCGTCATCGAGGACGAGGCGTCCATCGCCTCGGCGGTGGCGGCCCGCCTGCGCAGCGAAGGCTTCATCGTCGAGATCGCGGCAGACGGCCCGACCGGCGTTGCCCTCTGCCACGACCTCCGCCCCGACCTTGTCGTCCTCGACCTGATGCTGCCGGGCCTCGACGGCCTGGAGGTCTGCCGTCAGGTTCAGAGGGACCGACCGGTCCCGGTGCTCATGCTGACCGCCCGCGACTCCGAGACCGACATGCTCGTCGGGCTGGCCGTCGGTGCCGACGACTACATGAGCAAGCCGTTCAGCCCGCGAGAGCTCGTGGCGCGGGTCCACGCCATCCTGCGCCGCATGGAGCGCACGCTTGTCTTCCCGGTCACGGGCACCGAGCCGCCGACCCTGGTCACGGTGGGCGACATCGAGCTGGACTCCCGCAGTCGGCGTGTCCGTCGGGCCGGTGAGGAGATCCATCTGACCCCCACCGAGTTCGACCTACTCTCCTGGCTGGCCACCCACCCGGGCGCTGTTGCGTCTCGCGAGCAGCTCCTGCACCAGGTATGGGGGTACCGGGACGGGTCGGGGACCCGCACCGTCGACTCCCACATCCGCTCGCTGCGGCGGAAGCTCGGCAACGGCATCGTCCGCACCGTCCACGGCGTGGGCTACGCGCTCGATCTGTTCACGTGATGAGGCCGCTCGACCCGCTGTCGTCGATCAAGATGAAGCTCGGGGCGGTCATCGTCGCAGCCGTCGCCGTCACCGTCCTGGTCGTCTCCGTCAGCACGGGCGCCGGCGTGTCGCCTGTGATCAGCGCCCTGGCCGCAGGGGCGCTGTCGCTCGGGCTCGTCCAGGTCCTCGCCCACGGGATGACTTCTCCCCTGCGCGAGATGGCCTCGGTGGCGAAGGCCATGGCACGGGGCGACTACGGGCGACGGGTGACCGCCAGCTCCCGCGACGAGGTGGGCGAGCTGGCCCGCGCCTTCAACGGGATGGCCACGCAGCTGGCCGAGGTCGACCGGGTGCGGCGGGAGCTCGTCGCCAACGTCTCCCACGAGCTGCGCACACCAATCACCGCTCTCCAGGCCGTGCTGGAGAACCTGATCGATGGTGTGGAGCCGGCCGAGCCGGAGACGCTGCGGACGATGCTGCGCCAGGTGGAGCGACTGGGCACGCTCGTCGCCCAGCTGCTCGACCTGTCGCGCCTGGAGTCCGGCGCCGTCCCACTGCAGCGACGGTCCTTCGAGCTCGGACGGCTTCTCGAGGAGGCGGCGGACGAGGCGCGCCTGCGTACGACCGACGTCACGCTGGCCGTGACGGTTGATCCGGCGGGGGCCGTCGCCGACGGTGACCCGGCGCGGGTGCACCAGGTCGTCACCAACCTGCTCGACAACGCCCTCCGCCACTCCCCGGCGGGGGGGACGGTGGAACTACGGGGGACCCGCAACCGGGCAGGGGTCACCATCGAGGTCTGTGACGAGGGCCCCGGCATCACCGAGGAAGAGAAGAGCATGGTGTTCGAGCGCTTCTACCGGGCGGACTCCGCCCGGTCGTCCAAAGACGGTGGCGCCGGTCTCGGACTGGCCATCGCCCGCTGGATCGTCGACCTCCACGGTGGCGACATCCGGGTGGAGACCCGCCAACCCCACGGCTGTCGGATGGTCGTGGTCCTCCCGACGGTGCGCGCATGAGCCCGGTGCAGACGTTGTCGCCCGGCCACCTGGGGATGGGTGTCACGCGTCCGGCCGACAGTCGGGTGCTGATGGCAGCCGCGGTGGCCGCAGTGCTGACGGACCTCGCCCTGCGCTCCGGCGTCGCCGGCCTGGCGGGCACGCTGCTCGTGGTGGCCGTCGCCGCCGCCGTCCTGGTGAGCGGACGGGTGGCGGGCCTGCAGGCGGCCGGGGTGGTCGCCGCCGCCGTGCCCTTCGGGATCTGCCTGTCGGTCCGGACCAGCCCGTGGCTCCTGCCACTCGACATCCTGGCCGTCGGCGGCCTCCTGGTCCTCGGGGCCTCGCTGGCCGGGGGCGGCAGCCTGCTCGATCTTCCGCTGCCGAACCTCGCACTGCGCGCCATCCACGCTCTCGGTCACGGTTTGGCCGCCCCCGCCTTCCTCGTGGCGCCGCTCCAGCGGAGCCGGCCGGCTGCGCTCCTTCGGGGGATGGGACTGGCCCTTCCCCTCCTGGTCGTCCTCGGCCTGCTCCTGGCGTCGGCCGACGCGATTTTCGCAGGCTTCTTCACCTGGTGGTCGCCGGAGACGGTGATCAGCCACGCCGTGCTTCTCGGCGTGGGTGGCTGGGGCATGGTGGGGCTGCTGCGGGTGACCTCCGCCGAACCGGCGCCCGCCGCGCCTCGCCTCCCCTACCGTCTCGGTCACGTCGAGGCCACGGTGGTCCTGGCGAGCCTGCTCACCCTGTTCGCCGCCTTCGCCGTCGCCCAGGCGGTGGCCATCGCCGGCGGCGGGCGTCACGTCCTCGAGACGGCAGGTCTCACCTATGCCGAGTACGCGCGCACGGGCTTCTTCCAGCTCCTGGCGGTGGCCGGCATCACCCTGGCCAGCCTGATCGGGCTCCGGGCGGTCACGGACCTGTCCGAGGAGGCTCACGCCCGACGGTTCACCGTGATGGCCGAGGTCGCCATCGCACTGACGATGGTGATCGTGCTGGTCGCACTACGCCGGCTGGGCCTCTACCAGGATGCCTTCGGACTCACCATGCTCCGGCTCTACAGTTCGGTCTTCGCCACGTGGATCGGCGTGGTGCTCGTGCTCGCCGGCCTCGGGCTGGCCGGCGTGGCCGCCGAGCGGGCGTGGTTCCCGGCCGCGGCCACGGTGGCCGGGCTCGGCATGCTCCTCGGGCTCAACATCGTGAACCCGGAGGCCATGGTCGTGCGCCACAACGTCGACCGGGCCGCGAAGACCCAGAACGTCGACCCGGGATATCTCGCCGAGCTCTCCGACGACGCGGTGCCGGAGCTGGTCAGAGCCCTGCCCCGCCTGCCCGAGCCCGCCCGCTCCGAGGTGCTGGCCGCAGTGTGCGCCGGGCCGGAGTCGCCCTTCGACGGCTGGGCGGCGGCCAACACGTCCCGCCGGCGGGCGATGGACGCCCGCCGGCAGGTGTGCCGGTCCGGATGACTAGGCGATGAGCGCCGTCTCGGGGTCGACGGCGATCTCCGGTCGGGGGTTTTCGGCAAGTGACGCCCTGGGGGGTCGGCCCCGGGGCCGCTTCACGGCCAGCACCTTGCCCTTGAAGAACAGGCGGCCACCCCAGACCCCGTAGGGCTCGCGCCGGATCAGCGCGGCCTCGAAGCAGGCCTCCCGGACCGGACACCCACCGCAGAACGCCTTCGCCCGGGCGATGTCGTCGAGCTGCTCAGAGAAGAACAGCGCCACCAGGTTCCCCGTGCCGTCGTTGCACTTCGCGTTGTCCCACAGCCAGGTGGGGTCCTGGCTCTGGTCGAACTCCTCGTCTTCCCGCCGCTCGGCCAGCATCTGCTTGGCTCCTCTCGTGTCTTCCTGCTCGCTGTTCTCGGTTGCTCTCGTGTGTTGGGGTCGGGGTTTCTGGCAATGAGAAAGGCCGCCGGGAGAATCCCGGCGGCCTTGGGGCCTTCAGTGGAGGTGGTTTCGGGTGCTACCCCGGTGATGCGCCTCCTGGGCCCCATGGCCGCTCGATGTAGTTGTGGTGAATGCCGAACGACCGCTCGGCGGCGTGCGATGCGAGGGTCATGGTTGCAAAGCCCGTGACCGGACGCAGGCGCGCGACGCCGCAATCGACGCCGTTCGGCTTGCTCGCGCGCTGCCAGGCCATTACTCGCATGGGTACATGGTGTCCACGCCGATTCCGGCCCGTCAACCGAATTTCGAAATTTGCTGAGAAGATGAATCCCATGCCCATGCGGACCGACTGCAAGAACTACGAGAGCCGGACCTATCCCACCGGCGAAACGGTGCGCAAGTGCAACGTGGACCTGGCTCCCGAGGCACCCTGGCGCTGCCCGGAGAACTGCGTGGGATTCGCCCCCCGCCTGGCCGATGTGAACTGGGCCCACGGCAACCTCCTCGCCCCTCCCACCCCGCCGGAGCCGCCCGGCCTGGGAAACGGCGCCGCCGAGCTGCTGGAAGCGGCCGAGGAGATCGTCAACGCCGCGGGCCCGAGGATCATGGCCGAGCTGGGCGTGGACCGCCAGCGCCAGAAGGCCCCCTGGTGGAGACGCCTCCGGCGCAAGTAGGCGTCGTGACTCGCCCAGTCTCCGGTGTCATCAGGGATGCCAGTCGTAGGGCCGGGCACCTGGGGGTAACAACGCCACATGGCTACCGACCGATACGTCCTGCACGTCACGCCCAATGCCAACGGCTGGGAGGTCAAGCAGCAGGGATCCGACGAGACCGAGTGGCTGGTCGACGACAAGGACAACGCCGTCAATCACGCCCGCGATCTGGCCAAGGCCAACCAGCCAAGCCAGATCATCATCCACACCCGCGACGGGAAGATCGAGACCGAGCACACCTACGGCGACGACCCTCGGGAGACCCCGGGCTGAGCGGAGGGCGACTGAGTTCCGCTGTACGGATCCGGCTCGAATCCGGCAGCATTCCTTACACCGGAAACGGCCTACGGACCGAGGTCCTCCCGACGGGCCACGCCCACGAGCCGCCCCTCCAGGGTGGTCAGCAGGGCGTGCCCGAGGTCGTGGTCGTCGAGCCAGCTCGCGAGCTCGTCCTTGGGGATCGACGGGCGGAACGTGCTGGGGCCGGGCCGCATGGCCTCCGCCGCCGTCCTCGACGGGTCCGCGAACGCGTCACCGTCGAGCACCCCCATGACGAGTCCCTGCTCGAGCACCACGCACAACCCACCGGGCCCGCCGTCGGGGACCGTGTCGTCCAGCCCGCAGGTGGCCGGCTCACGATCGGCGACCGCGCCGGAGCGCGTCCCAGGGCCCTTGTCGCCCTCGAACGGAAGGTCCATCGCCATCCACGCCGCCTTGCCGGGCACGTAGTCGTAGATCTGGTCGAAGCCGAGCGTCTCGAGCCGGCACGCGGCTCGGGGGCTTTGGTCTCACTGGTAGTCCCAGCAGTAGACGACGACCGGGCGGGCCCGGTCGAGCAGCTCGGGTGCCCGCTCGTCGAGACGCCGGAGGGGGATGTGGGTGGCGCCCGGAAGGTGCTCGTCGGCGTACTCCGACTTTCCGAGGACCTCCACGAACTGGGCTCCCTCCCGGTGCAGGCGGAGGGCGTCGTCGGTGCCGATCTCGGAGCGCATGGGACCGTTCCTACCCGTCGCGTCCCAGGCCGAACGACTCGGCCAGCAGCTCATAGGAGCGCAGACGGGCGATCGGGTCGTGGCAAACGGTGACGACCATCAACTCGTCGACTCCGTAGCTCTCGGTCAACGAGGTCAGCTCGGCGTGGACCCGTTCCGGCCCGCCCACCACCGTGGCCGACCGGCTCTGGGCCAGCTTGGCCTCCTCGAGGTCGGTCAACGTGCGGGCCGCGGCGTCCTCCGGTGACAGCAGCGGACCACGCTCCGTGCCCTCGGGTCGGAGTCGCCACACGTCCGCCGATCGGGCAAGCCGCTCCGCTTCCGGGTCGGTGTCCGCGCACATCACGGCCACCGCCACCAGCGTCTGGGGCTCGGTCCCGGCCTCCGACGGCTGGAACCCCCGCCGGTACGCAGCCACCACCTGCTGTCCGAAGGCAGAGGTGATGAAGTGGGCGAAGGCGAAGGGTTGGCCGAGGTAGGCGGCGACCGCCCCACTGTGGCTGCTGGAACCGAGCATCCAAAGCCGTGGCGGCGGCACTCCGTCGGGCATGGCCCGCACCGTCTCGAACGGATGCCCGGGATCCAGCCGGTCGTGCAGGAAGCCGATGAGGTCCACCACCTTGTCGACGTAGCGCTCGTCGCCCGGGGTACCCGGCAGGTACTGGAGCGCGGCCTCGGTCACCGGGTCGGCGCCCGGATGCCGGCCCACCCCGAGGTCGATGCGGCCGGGGTGCAGCGCCGACAGCGTGCGGAACAATTCGGCGACCTTGAGCGGGCTGTAGTGCGACAGGAGCACTCCGCCGGATCCCACGCGTATGGTCGCCGTGGCCCCGGCGACGGCGCCGACGAGGACTTCGGGAGCGGTGGCCGCCAGCGACCGGGTTCCGTGGTGCTCGGCCACCCAGTACCGGCGGTAGCCGAGCGCCTCGGTGGCCCGGGCGAGGTCGATCGTCTGGTGCAGGGCGTCCGCGGCAGTCGAGCCGTCGGGCACGGGTGACTGGTCGAGCACGCTGAGGGCGAAGGGCACGCCTCGCATCATTCCCCGCCGGGAGTCGTACCCTTGCACCCGTGGAGGACTTGTCGCCGGTGCAGGCGCGGATCGTTGGTTGTCTCATCGAGAAGGAGATGGCGACTCCGGACAACTACCCGCTCACCATGAACGCGCTGCTGGCGGCATGCAACCAGACGACGAACCGCAATCCGGTGACCCATTGGGAAGAGCCCATGGTGGACAGCGCCCTGGAGAACCTCCGGGCGAAGCAGGTGGTGCGGATCGTCTACAGCCGATCCAACCGGGCCGACAAGTTCCGCCACGTCCTGGGCGAGAAGCTCGCCTTGGAGCCCGAGCATCTCGCCCTGCTCTCGGTGCTCATGGTGCGCGGCCCACAGACCGTGAGCGAGCTGCGGACCCGCACGGAGCGGCTCCACCCCTTCGCCTCGCTGGACGAGGTCGACGACGCGCTGCGGCAGCTGGCCGGTCGCAACGAGCCCCTGGTCGCCCGGCTGGAACGCCGGCCAGGTCAGAAGGAGAACCGCTGGGCGCACCTCCTCGGTACCGACCTGGCCGAGGTGCTGGCCGGCGATGACGACGACGACCGTTCCGACGACCGCCGGCCCACGTCCCGGACCGACCGACTGACCGCGCTGGAGGAGGCGGTGGCCGACCTGCGGGCCGAGCTGGAGCACCTCCAGGCCTCGCACCGGGACCTCGTCGTGAAGCTCGGGGAGGCCGATGACTGACCGGCGTGCCCGGTTGCTGGCGGTCGTGTTCATCGCCGTCGCCGTCGGGTTGAGTGGCGGGCCTGCGCATGCCCAGGCCGGGCGGGAGCGCATCACCGCCTATGACGTCGACATACGGGTCGAGAACAACGGGTCTCTGCTCATCACCGAGAACATCGACTACGACTTCGCGTCGAACAACCGTCACGGCATCTTCCGGGAGATCCCTGTCCGGCTCGACTACGACAGCCGCTACGAACGCATATACCCGTTGAAGGTGATCTCCGTCGAGGGCTCCGAGGGCACGCCCGACGAGTACGAGAAGGAGAATGCCGGCAATCGTGCCCGGCTCAAGATCGGCGACCCGGACAAGACGATCACCGGCGCCCACCGCTACACCATCACCTACCGGGTCGACGCCGCGCTCAACGCCTTCCCCGAGCACGACGAGCTCTACTGGAACGCCATCGGCACCGAGTGGTCCGTACCCATCGAGCGGGCCAGCGTGCGGGTGAACACGCCTGGCGACATCACCGAGGTGGCGTGCTTCGGGGGCGGGAGCGGCTCGCGACTGGCGTGCTCGGAAGCGACGCGAGCCGGCCGGGTGGCCGGCTTCTCCAAGGGCGGGCTCGGGCCGGGCGAAGGCATCACCGTCGTCGTGGGCTTCGCCAAGGGCGCCGTGCCCACGCCCGTCCCCGTCCTCGACGAGCGGTGGAGCGTCACCCGGGCCTTCTCGGCCACCCCGGTCACCGTCACCGCCAGCTTGGCCCTGCTCGCCGCCGCCATCCTCGGATTGGGCCGCGTGGTGTGGCGAACGGGGCGCGACCGCCGATTCGCGGGGTCGCCGGTCGACGCCGCCTTCGCCACCGTCGGCCAGGAGGAGCCCGTGTCGCCGTCGTTCCGGCCGTTCGGCGGCGACGAGACTCCCGTGGAGTTCGTTCCTCCCGACGGCCTCCGGCCCGGACAGGTGGGCACGTTGGTCGACGAGGCCGCCAACACCCTCGACGTCACCGCCACCATCGTGGATCTGGCTGTGCGCGGCTACCTGCGGATCGACGAGATCCCCAAGAAGGGGTTCTTCGGCAAGCCTGACTGGAACCTGACCAAGGTGAGGGAGGGCGACGACCTGCGGCGGTACGAGCGGTCGCTGCTCGACGGGCTGTTCGAGAGCGGCTCGGACGTGAAGCTGTCCGCACTGCGCAACACCTTCAGCGCCCGCCTCCAGAAGGTGCAGGAGGCGCTGTACGACGACGCCCTCGAACAGGGCTGGTTCGTCGGCCGGCCGGACAAGATCCGGCTGCGGTGGCGGATCATCGGCGCCGTCGCGGTGCTGGTGTCCCTCGCCCTGCTCGTGGTCCTGGCCGCGGTGACCCATGCCGCACTGGTGGCCGTGCCGCTGGTCATCGGCGCACTGCTGCTGCTGATGTCGGCGAAGCGGATGCCGAGGCGCACGGCCAAGGGGACAGGGGTCCTGCGGCGCGCCGAGGGCTTCCGGCGGTTCATCGTGGAGTCGGAGAAGGACCGGGCCCGATTCGCCGAGCAGCAGCACCTCTTCTCCGAATACCTGCCGTACGCCATCGTGTTCGGGGTGACGGAGCGGTGGGCGCGGGCGTTCGCCGGCATCGACGGCGAACTTCCCCGGCAGGACTGGTATGGCGGACACAGCACCTTTACCGCCGTCGGCTTTTCCCACTCCATCGACGGATTTGCCGTCACCACCGCGGGCACCATCACCTCCACGCCTGCGGGGTCTGGATCCAGCGGCTTCGGCGGCGGAGGATTCTCCGGCGGTGGGGGCGGCGGGGGCGGGGGCGGATCGTGGTAGGGGGACCCCGCGCCCACCCCATGCGACTTACACTGTCGTCCGTGTCGACGCAGCCGGCCTGACCATGAGCGAACGGGTCATGTACGTAACGCCGGCGTCGGTGCTCGACGCCGTCAGCCGGGCGGTCGTGGCCACCGACACCGAGGGAACGATCCTCACCTGGAACCGTGGGGCCGAGCGGCTCTACGGCTGGTCCGCCGATGACGTCATCGGTCGCAACATCTGCGACGTGCTCGTGCCGGATCCGCAGGCGGCCGAGGCGTCGGCGATCCTTCAGCAGGTCCGCACGGGCAACGACTGGACCGGGGAGTTCATCGCCCGCCACAAAGACGGGCGCGCCCTTGAGGTGGTGGTGTCGGACCGGGCGGTTCTCGACGGCCAGGGCCGTGTGGTCGCGATCGTCGGAGAATCGGAGGACCCGACAGAGGAGCGCCGGCTCCAAGCCGAGCTGCGCGCCACCCGCGACGAGCAACGACTCGCCCTCGCCGCCGGCCGGCTGGGCATCCTCCGGTGGGAGCGGGTCTCCGGCGGGGTCACCCTCGACCCCACCGCCGAGGGCCTCCTCGGTCTCAAGCCCGGTGTCTTCGACGGCAGCTTCGAATCCTGGGCCGCCCTGCTGCACCCCGACGACCGCGAGCGGGTGGTGAGTACGCTCGACCGTGCTGTCGAGACCTGCGGCAGCTACGACCTCGAGTACCGGGTGATCTGGCCCGACGCCTCGATCCACTGGCTGCAGGGCCGGGGCGAGGTGACGCTCGACGAGCAGGGGACGGTGACCGGGCGGATCGGGTGCATGGCCGACATCACCGCCCGCCGGCTCGCCGACGAGGAGCGCGCCCACCTGCTGTCCGTCGAGCGCTCCACCCGGTCCGAGGCCGAGACCATCGCCACCCGGCTGCGGGGCCTCCAGGCGGTCACCGTGTCGCTCATACGGGCCGTCGATGCCGGCTCGGTGGCGGAGGCGGTGCTCACCGAGGGCGTCCCGGCGCTGGGCGGTCACTCCGGCTCCATCCTCCTCGTGGCCGACGACGGTGAGACTGTCGAGATCGTCCACGAGCTCGGTTATCGCGACGAGATCAGGCAGCGCTGGAGCAGCTTCCCGCTGGCCGCGTCCCTGCCGGCCAGCGACGCCATCCGCACCGGTCAGATCGTCCTGCTCGATGGGCCGGAGGACCGTGACGCCCGATACCCCGTCTTCCGGGACACGCCGATGGTCCGCGACCTCGCCGTCGCCATCGCCCCCCTCATCGACGAGGACGGCACCGCGTTCGGCGCCATGGTCGTCGGCTTTCCGGAGCGCAGGGTCTTCACCGAGGCCGAGCAGCGGGTGCTGTCGGCGCTGGCCGCCCAGTGTGCGACCGCCCTCCGCCGGGCCGCCCTCTACGAGGACGCCCAGGAGGCCGCAGCCGCAGAACGCGAGGCGCGCGTCGCCGCCGAGCGGGCCCAGGAGCGGCTGGCGTTCCTGGCCGAGGCATCGTCCACACTGGCGTCGTCCGTCCTCGACCTCGAGACGACCCTGGCTCGGGTGGTGGAGCTGGCCGTGCCCAGACTGGCCGATGGCTGCGCCATCCAGCTGGTCGATGCGCAGGGCAATCGCCGGACCGTCGCTGCCGCCCATGTCGAGGCCGCAAAGGCTGAGCTCCTCCGTCGCCTGGCGGACGGTGGACCGACGTCCGCCGAGTGGCCGGGAACGGTCACGGTCCTCCCGCTGTGGTCACAGAGCCGCACGGTGGGGTTCCTGAACCTGGTCATGGAGGCCGGGCGGACCTTGGACGGTGCCGATGTGCAGCTGGCCGACCAGCTGGCCGTCCGGGCCGGCACCGCCATCGAGAACGCCCGGCTCTTCGCCGATCGGAGCCGGGTGGCCCGCAGCCTCCAGGCGAGCCTGCTGCCGCCCAGCCTGCCCAGCATCCCAGGGCTCGAGCTCGGCGCCCGCTACGCACCGGCCGGCGAGGGTGTGGAGGTCGGCGGCGACTTCTACGACGCCTTCGCCATCGACGGGCGCCGCTGGTTGCTCGTCGTGGGCGACGTGAAGGGCAAGGGAGTCGACGCCGCCGCTGTCACCGGCCTGGCCCGCCACACCATCCGCTCGATCGCCCTCTATGAGTCCCAACCCCGGGTGATCCTCGCCCACCTCAACCGCGTCCTCCTCTCGGCCGAGGCCGACCGGGTGGCCGCCCTCCAGTCCCGCGCCGACACTGCGTGGGAGCTCACCGAGCCCCGGTTCTGCACCGTGGCAATTGCGATCATCGAGCCCCGGCCCGGGGGCGCCGGTGTGGTGGTCTGCTCAGGGGGCCACCCGCTGCCACTCGTGGCCCGCGCCAGCGGGGCGGTCGAGGTCGTCGGCCGGCCCGGCAGCCTGCTCGGCGCGTCGGCCGACGTCGAGCTCTTCGACGTGGGGTTCATGCTGGGGCCAGGCGAGTCACTCGTTTGCTTCACCGACGGCATCGTCGAGCGCCACCGTGGGCGGGAGTACTTCGACGAGAGCGGCATCGCCGCGGTCATTCAGGCGGCCGCCGGCTCCGACGCCGCCACCTTGGCCGCCCGCATCGAGCAGGAGGCCCGCAGTCTGTTCGCCGACAACCCCCACGACGACATGGCGGTGCTGGTCGCCCGGGTACCGCCGGCCCTGAGTGCGTCAAGGTGACAGGCAGCCGGTCACGCATGAGGTTCCCGTCCACTCCCGTCAGCGCCGGTGAGGCCCGCCGATTCGTCAAATCGGTGCTGGAGGCCGGCGACCTCGGCAACCTTGCATACGCGGCAACCATGCTGGTCAGCGAACTGGTCGCCAATGCGGTCCTCCACACCGGCACGCCGGTCGAGGTGGTCGTCAGCCCCGAATCCGACGGGGTGCGCGTCGAGGTGCACGACGGCAGCCCGCAGCTCCCGATCCGAAAGCACTATTCCACCATGTCGGGTACCGGCCGGGGGCTCCTGCTGGTGGAGCGGGTGGCCAGCGCGTGGGGCTCCGACCGCACCGACGACGGCGGCAAGGTGGTGTGGTTCGAGCTCGACGGCAGCTCGGCCCTGGTCTTCGAAATCGTCGAAGCCGAGGCCCTTTGACCCCCGGCCTGGTCACGGTGCACATCATCGGGCTGCCCCTGGAGGTGTTCCGTCGGGCCTCGGAGCATAACGACGAGCTGCTGCGGGAATTCGCCCTGATCAAGGAGGATGGCTCCGACCACGTCCCGGCGCGTCTCCTCGATCTCATCGACGAGCTACGGCTCCGGTTCGGTGGGTTCACCGAAGGCCCGAGAAACACCATCCAGCAGGCGCTCGACCGGGGCGACGCAGAGGTCGATATCCGCTACGACGTCCCTGAGGGGATCGCAGATGGGGTGCAGAAGCTCGGCGTCCTTTTCGACGAAGCCGATGCGTTCTGCCGGTCCGGGGACCTGCTCACCCTTGCCACGCTGCCCGAGAGCCTGGCCTTCCGGCGGTGGTACCTCGATGAGTTCGTCCGCCAGGCGGCCGGGCAGCCGCCGCGGCCGTGGTCGGCGTTCAAGGAGTCCACGCCTGGGTAGGGACCCTCACGCCGTCGTGGGAAAAGACGAAGGTTGACTCTCCCGCCGCGCTCGTGGGACGACGTGTGCCGGGGCCGGATGGCGGCGCAGCACCTGGCCACGCCGCTGCCCGCCTCGGCCTTCGACCGCATGGTCGCCGATATCTGCGGGCTCCACGCCCAGGTCATGTCGGCCGCCGGGCTCGCCGCTGCGGTCCGGCTCGAGGGGCTGGGGCGCGGAGCGGTGGCGACGGCTCTGTGGGAGGACCGCAGCCTCGTGAAGACCTGGGCCATGCGGGGGACGCTGCACCTGCTCCTGGCGGAGGAGCTCCCGCTCTACGTCGCTGCGCTCTCCAACCGCCGCTTCGACCTCGACGGCCCCTGGTTGAAGTACCACGGCCTCGCTGCATCCGACGTCCCTGCGCTGGTCGACGCCGTCGGGCATGCCCTCGACGGCCGGCAGCTGACCCGGGATGAACTGGGCCGTGAGGTCGTCCGCCTGCTCGGCGACGCCAAGTTCGAGCCCCTCCTGGCCTCGGGTTGGGGGGCGGTGCTCAAGCCGGTGGCCTTCCAGGGCATGGTGTGCTTCGGGCCCAGCGAGGGCAACCGGGTCACCTTCGTCCGCCCCGACCAGTGGATCGGCGCCTTCGAGCTGCCCGACCCGGCGGAGTCCCTGCGGGAGATGGTCCGGCGCTTCCTCGCCGCCTACGGCCCTGCCCGCCTCGAGGACTTCGCCAGGTGGTGGGGCGTGACCCCCAAGGCGGTGCGGCCGGTCTTCGCCGCCGGGGAGGGGCTGGTGCAGGTCGAGGCGGATGGGGCGAAGGCGTGGACGGTGACCGGGCCACCCGTCCCGGTCAGCCAGGTCGGGACGAATGGCCCGGTCGTCCGCCTCCTTCCACTCTTCGACCCCTACACCGTGGCCGTCCGCCGCGGGACCGAGCGGCCGTTGTCAGGGCCGGACAAGGATCTGGTCTATCGCAAGGCGGGCTGGATCTCCCCCGTCCTCCTCGTCGACGGCGAGATCGCCGGCGTGTGGGACCACACGGAGGCCCGAGGGGAGCTCCGTGTCGAGATCCGCCCGTTCACGGCGCTCGACGACGAGGTGGCCGGGAATGCGGAGCGGGAAGCGGCGCGGCTCGGTGCACACCTCGGCGCCGGAGTCACTGTGGGTTTCGTGACCGGGAGCGGGCGGAAGAACCACTAGTACCCGTCGACTCGAAAAGGAGGTGCCCATGGTCCTGCTGCGATTGGCCGGCACCCCCATCAGCACGCAGTCGTGGACACCGGTACGCGGAAGCCGGCTGTCCCCCTGATGGAAGGACCCGCAGTGAGGATTTCGCTCTTGCTCTGCCTGCCCCGGGACTCCTCCACGCTGCCCGTCGTCCGTCACATCGCCGCCGCCGCGCTGCGGGAGCTGGGAGTCGGGGCCGAGCCCATCGACGACGTGTCGCTGGCCCTTACCGAGGCCGCCGCCAATGTGATCAAACACTCCGGCGCCGGCGACCAGTACGAGATCCACCTCATCCTCGAGAACCACACCTGCGAAATACGCGTGGTGGACACCGGCCACGGGTTCGATTCCAACTCTCTCGGCGTCTCCATGGCCGAGCCGTCGGAGGAGCAGGGCCGGGGCATGGCCCTCATGGCCGCGCTGGTCGACTCGGTGCATTTCGAATCCCGCCCGGAGGACGGCACGGTCGTCCGTCTGGTCAAGGACCTCGACCTTGAGCCCGGCGGACCGCTGGAGCGCCTCGTCGCCAAATAGGGCCGTCGAAAGAGCACTCGGTGAGGAGACTCAGTAGTGCGCCGGCCGCCACTCCATGAACACCAGCGTGGCATCGTCCTCGAGTTCGCCCCCGCGATGCTCGCGCAAGCGGCGGACGAGCCGGCGCAACACCTCGGACACGGCCAGGTTGCTTCCCATGTACTCCTCGGCGTCATCGATCAGCCGTTCCACGCCGAACTGCGGCCCACCCGACGGTCGGGCCTCGACCACGCCGTCGGAGTAGAAGAGCACCCTGTCGCCGGGCTGAAGCTGCGCCTCGCCGATCTGGGTGATGCGGATCCCAAGCCCGAGCGGCAGGCACGGCTCGCACTTCATCTCGCCCACGATCTTGGCCCCACGTACCAGCAGCGGAGGCGGGTGGCCGGCGTTCACCCACGTGAAGGCGCCCGTGGCCACGTCGAGCTGGCAGATGTGGCCCGTGACGAAGCCTTCTCCGTCCAGGTGCTCCGCCAGGGCGTCGTCGATCTGCACGGCAATGACCGCCAACTCCAGGCAACGCCGCCGGCCGTGCCGAAAGGCGCCCAGGGCCAGCGTGCTGGCCAGCGTCGAGTGGACCCCGTGGCCCATGGCGTCGAGGATGGCGAAGCCGAACATCTCGCCGTTGAGGGAATAGTCGAACGCGTCGCCGGCCACGAAGTACGCCGGCTCGAGGATGCCGGCGATGGCGAGCTCCGGCGACGAGAACGCGAGCGGGGGCATGAGCATGTCCCATTGCATCTCCGCAGCCAGGTTCATCGGCCGCCGTCGCCGCCGCAGCTCGATGAGGTCGGTGTAGCGGCCGGCGGTGTGCACGAGATGCCCCGCCATCAGACCGAGGTCGTCGCAGAGGGCCAGCAGGTCGTCGTCGATCTTGGCGAAGCCGAACTCCAGCACGCCGATCCGCTCGGCCCGCTCCCGCACGGGGGCCCAGACCCGCCAACCGCCGTCGACCTCGGCGGTGACCACCTGTTGCAACTGAAACGACCGTCCGGCCAACGTGCCTTCGATGGCCACGCCTTTCGGCTCCTCGACGAGGAGGTCGACGGCGATGCCCACGGGCTGGAGGGTGACCTGTTCGTAGTCCACCACGTACAGGACGAGATGGTGGCCGCCGGCCTCCTGGAGGGCAGCGGCGATCTCGGCGGCCAACAGGTCCGGTGCGGTAAGCGAGGCACGCCGAAGGAGATCACCGATGATCTCCCGGCTGTGCACCGGGCCAGCTTACGGACCTACGGCCGCAGGTGCCGAAGCTACAGGCCGCGCCGGCGACCGCGGTAGGCGTAGCCGCCACCGCCGAACAGCAGGACGAGAACCACGATGATCAGCAGAAGGGTCAGCATGCTCCGGTTCGTGCCCCTGTCCTGGCATCGGCAAACCCCCGGTCGAGCTGCCGGCGCAGCTCCGATGCGTCGTCGGCCAGGGCCACGATCTGCGCGCCTCCCAGTGCGAGGGGAAGCACTGCGGCGCGTGGACCGAGGACGGCAGCGTCCGGCGACGCGCCGACCAGGAGCAGCGAGCCCACAGCACGGGCTCCGCCGGTGACGGCCGGCCCGGCCGCCTCGGGGTGCTGCGGGCCCAGGGCCAGCTGGTGGCGCAGCAGCGGCGCCCCGTCGTGGTCGACCGACGCTTGGCTCAGCACCGAGCCAGCGGCCTCCCCGTGGCGACCGAGGACCAGTTCCTCCCGCCACACCAGCCGGGCGTCACCCTTGAGGAGGATCGTGGACCGCAAGTGATGGTCACAGCCCCGAGCGGCAACGACCGGCTCCGGCAGCCACCGCAGCTCGCCGCCCGCCGCCACGCAGACACGGACCGTCACCTGCGACGGCCCGTGTCCGGGCAGGGCGATGGACGCCGCGGCGGTACACATCGTGAGCCGCGCCCCGGGGCCGACCTCGATGTCGAGACTGAGGTCGTCGCCACCGAGCGGCCCGCCTGCGCCGCCGACGAGATAGAGGGCGTCGGGCGTGTCCCGGAGCACCAGGGGCGCCTCCGACCGCAGCACGGTGAGCCGGGTGCGGCCGCGGCCGTCACACTCGGCGACGACCCGCGCCCTCGCTCTCAACCCCGCTCCCCGGCCGCTCCGGCCCTCACGGTGTGAGCCGGGCGCGTACCCAGTCGGCGACGGCTGCCGCTGCCGGGTCGACCACGAGGGAGCAGAGGATGACCGGCCTCTCCCCTCGCTTGGCGGCGGCGTCTCCGGCCATGACGGCGAGGTCGGCGCCGACCATGGGGGCGAGGTCTGTCTTGTTGATGACCAGGAGGTCGGAGTTGGTCACACCCGGACCGCCCTTGCGGGGCACCTTGTCGCCGCCGGCCACGTCGACCACGAAGACCTGGTGGTCCACGAGGCCGTAGCTGAAGGTGGCCGTGAGGTTGTCTCCCCCGCTCTCCACGAGCAGGAGGTCGAGCGGCCGCCACCGGTCCTCCAGCTCCTCGACCGCGGCGAGGTTGGCGGAGATGTCGTCCCGGATGGCGGTGTGCGGGCAGCAGCCGGTCTGGACGGCCGTGATGCGTGCGGGATCCAGCACGCCCGCCCGCTTCAGGAACTCGGCGTCCTCGTCGGTGTAGATGTCGTTGGTGACGACGGCCAGCTCGAGCTCCGGCCCCAGCGACCGGCAGAGCGCGGCGACGAGGGCGGTCTTGCCGCTGCCGACGGGACCGCCAATGCCGATCCGGACGGGGCGGCCGTCAGCGGCCGGCCGTCGATCAGGAAGCAAAGAGACGCACCTCCGATGCGGCGTGCTGCTCCGCGCCGATGTCGAGAAGCGGCGCCGAGCAGGACGGCAGGTGATCGAGAGACCCGAAGGCGCCGGCCGCCGCCTCCGTGGCGATGGCCTCGGCCTCCGGGAGGAGGGCGGCGACCAGCCCCCAGGCCCGGAACGGGTCGAGCCCCAAGAGCCGCACCGCGGCGCCGGCCGGGCCCGAAATGGCGTCGTACGCGGCCCATCGGGCCGCGTCCACCGGCCCGAGGCCCGGCGTCGCCGCCGACACCATGCCCATGGCCACCGGATGGTGCAGCTCGTCGGGCAGACGCTCGTAGGCGAGCACGGCGCGTGCGGTGCGCAGCAACTGGCGCCCCTGCACCCTGGACGCGTGCCGGAGCGCCGGTGACGGGATGCGGGCCGCAGCCTCGGCATCGAGGTCGGACAGGTCGTGGGTGTCCGTCGCCGCTGCCGCGGCCAGGGCGGCGGCCACCCGACCCGCCGTCGTGAGCCGACCGACCAGGAACACCGCAAGTGTGTCGACACCCGTGACCCGACCGGCCATGACCGCGGCCTCGATGCCGCCGGAGTGGGCATGGCCGCCGGCGGGAAACCGCCCGTCGGTGAGCAGGAGGAGGTTCACGGACACATGGAGGTCAGAACAGGAAGTAGCGCTGGGCCATCGGGAGCTCGGTGGCGGGCTGCGGCTCGACGACCTCACCGTCGATGCGCACGGTGAAGGTGTCCGGCTCGACGGTGATCTCGGGCAGGGCGTCATTCTCCGGCATGTCGGCTTTGGTGAGGCGGCGGACGTCGGCCACCGCCACCAGGGCCCGGCGGACGCAGAGGCGATCAGGAAGACCGTCGTCGATGGCCGCCGGGGCGACGAAGGCCATGCTGGTCGCGGCGGCCGCGAGCGGGGCGGCGCCGAACATCGGTCGGGGCAGCACGGGCTGCGGGGTGGGGATCGAGGCGTTGGCGTCACCCATGGCCGCCCAGGCGATCATCCCGCCCTTGAGCACGGCGTGGGGCCGCACGCCGAAGAACGCCGGCTCCCAGAGCACGAGGTCGGCCAGCTTGCCCACCTCCACCGAGCCGATCTCGGCGTCGAGGCCGTGGGCCACCGCCGGGCAGATCGTGTACTTGGCCACGTAGCGACGGGCCCGCCGGTTGTCGCTCGTCGACGGGTCGCCGGCAAGGGCGCCCCGCCGGCGCTTCATCACATGGGCGGTCTGCCACGTCCGCAGGACCACCTCCCCCACCCGGCCCATGGCCTGGGAGTCGGAGCCGATCATGGAGATGGCGCCCAGGTCGTGGAGGACGTCCTCGGCGGCGATGGTGGACGGGCGGATACGGCTCTCGGCGAACGCCAGGTCCTCTGGCACCGCCGGGTTCAGGTGGTGGCACACCATGAGCATGTCGAGGTGCTCGTCGATCGTGTTCACGGTGTGGGGACGGGTGGGGTTGGTCGACGACGGCAGCACGTTGGGATGCCCGGCCACGGTGATGATGTCCGGGGCGTGGCCTCCTCCTGCGCCCTCGGTGTGGTAGGCGTGAATGCCCCGGCCGGCGATGGCGGCGAGTGTGTCCTGCACGAACCCGGCCTCGTTCAGGGTGTCGCTGTGAAGGGCGACCTGCACGCCGGACGCGTCCGCCACTCCCAGGCATGCGTCGATCGCCGCCGGCGTGGATCCCCAGTCCTCGTGCAGCTTGAAGCCGGACGCGCCAGCCCGCAGCTGCTCCCACATGGCCTCGGTCGAGGTGGTGTTGCCCTTGCCGAGGAGGGCGACGTTCACCGGCCACGGGTCGAGTGCCTCGAGCATGCGAGCCAGGTGCCACGAGCCGGGCGTGACCGTCGTGGCCTTCGACCCCTCGGCCGGGCCGGTGCCTCCGCCGATGACCGTGGTTATCCCGCTGCCGAGGGCCTCGGCGAGGATCTGCGGGCAGATGAGGTGGACATGGCAGTCGATGGCGCCCGCGGTGAGGATGCGACCGTTGCCGGAGATGATCTCGGTGGACGGGCCGATGACCAGCGCCGGATGGACACCGTCCATGGTGTCCGGGTTGCCGGCCTTGCCCAGCGCGACGATGCGCCCGTCGCGAATGCCGACGTCGACCTTCACCACGCCCCAGTGGTCGAGGACGACGGCCCCGGTGATCACGGTGTCGGCCGCGCCCTCGGCGCGCGTCGTCCGGGACTGGCCCATCGACTCCCGTATGACCTTGCCGCCCCCGAACACCGCCTCGTCGCCGCCGGCGCTGCGGTCCTCCTCGATCTCGATGAGCAGGTCGGTATCGGCCAGTCGGATCCGGTCGCCGGTCGTCGGGCCGTACAGCAGTGCGTACCGTGAGCGCTCGAGCTCGGTCATTGCGTCGCACGCGAGCTGGCATCGAGCGGCCCTGCCGCTTCGCCGCGCAGGCCCGGCACGATCCGGTTCCCGGCGAGCGGCACGAGGTCGACCTCGCGCTCGATGCCCGGCTCGAACCGGACGGCAGTGCCGGCCGGGACCGCCAGGCGCTGGCCCCACGCTGCCGTCCGGTCGAACTCGAGGGCCGGATTGCACTCGGCGAAGTGGTAGTGCGACCCCACCTGCACCGGCCTGTCCCCGGTGTTGACCACCTGCATGGTCGTCACCGGCCGCCCCTCATTGATGACGACGGGCCCGTCCCCCGGCAGCACCTCGCCCGGGATGACCATCACGGAATCGGATGGTGGACGGTGACGAGCTTGGTCCCGTCCGGGAAGGTGGCCTCGATCTGGACGTCGCCGATCATCTCGGGAACGCCGTCCATCACGTCGGCCCGGGAAAGCACGGCGCGACCCGCCTCCATGAGGTCGGCCACCGAACGACCGTCCCGCGCCCCTTCCAGGACGAACGAGGTGAGCGTGGCCACCGCCTCGGGATGGTTGAGCCGGAGGCCGCGCGCCCGCCGGTCACGGGCCAGGCCGGCGGCGACGTGAATCAGCAGCCGCTCCTGCTCGTGGAGACTGATTTTCACGATGGAGGCCTCATGCCACCGGGACGGCCACGCAGTCTCACCTTTCTCTCTGTCGTCGGAACGGGAAGAGCCCGGACGATCGAGATCGATCTCCCGGGCTCATTCGCCGCTGTGCCTCGGAGTCGCAGCGCCCTGGGGGAAGGGCTGCGGGTCCGAAGCGCCAAGCCCTCTCGGTGGCTCGAGGTCACCCTACGGTCGCACCGTTTCCGGGAGGTTTCCGACCGACGACGCGATGGTTACATGCGCGCCGGCCCGCAGACCGCGAGAATGGGCGCGGAATGCGACGCAACCGAAGGCGCCTGGCCCTGGTCCTCGTCGCACTGGCGCTGCTGGCCGGCTGTGGCGGTGGGGGCAGTGGTCCGTCGATCGACGAGGCCGAGGACATCGCCCGCCTGCAGCCGGGCGACCGGCCGGTTCGCTTCCGGCTCGACACGGTGGTGTCGGAGAAGACGCAGCAGTTCCTCGTCGAGACGCTCCAGTTGGCCCATACCGACCTCGGCGACAGCGGGCCGCTGACGGTGCACGTCTACAGCGACGAGGAGCATTTTGTCACCGCGTACACGAACGACTTCGGCATCAGCGTCGCCGAGGCCCGGCGACAGCTGGCCGACGGTCAGACCGCGTTCGCAACTACCGGCGGTCATATGTGGATCTATCTCACCAACTTCGAGCGCCGTCCCGAAGCGACACGGCGCCTTACGATCTTCCACGAGTACGTCCACACCCTGCAGACCTGGCAGGCCGAAATCCGGTTCCAGAGCACGGAGCCCCAGGAACGGTCCTTCATGCCCAGGTGGATGGTCGAGGGTTGCGCCGAGTACCTCGCCGTGCGCGCCGGCGCAGCACGGGGATGGGTCGACCAGGCCAAGCAGCGCGAGCTCGTCGTGTCCCGTGCCAAGGACGCGGCCGAGCCGCTGGAGGCCTTCGAGACCGCAGGTCAGGCCCGCTTCCGGGGCGGTGCCGGCGAGGCGTACACCGTCGGATGGCTCGCCTGCGAGCGGCTGGCGTCGACAAGCGGGCACACCGCCGTCGCCCATGGGTTCTGGCTGTCCCTCGCCAAGCTGCGCGACTGGCGGCCGGCGTTCGCCGAGGCCTTCGGCCAGACGCCGGAGAGCTTCTACCCGGCGTTCGAGACATACCGGGCGACGCTGTGAGGACTCAGACCGCCAGCAGTCGCCGCACGGAGGAGTCATCGACCAGTTCCGAGGTCTGGCCGGCGGCCACCACCTCGCCGGCGTCGAGCACGACGTAGCGCTCGGCCAGCCGAAGGGCGAACTCGACGTACTGCTCGACGAGCAGGATCGACATCCCCCGGCTGGTGTGCAGCTCGGCGATGGCGTCCTCGATCTCCAGGATGATCGACGGCTGGATTCCCTCGGTGGGCTCGTCGAGCACCAGCAGCCTGGGCCGGGTCACCAGCGCACGGGCCAGCGCCAGCTGCTGGGCCTGGCCGCCGGAGAGGAAACCGGCCTTCCGGGTCAGCAATGACTTGAGGCGGGGAAACAGGTCGAGAGACTCGTCGACCGCCGCCTTGCCTGCCGCACCTGCCCCACTGGACTCCACGACCACTGCCAGGTTCTCGGCCACCGTGAGCTGGGGGAACGTGGGATGGCCCTGGGGGGCGTAGCCGAGGCCGGCTTTGATCCGATCGTGCGGGCGCAGCCCGGTGATGTCGCGGCCGTCCCAGGTGACCCGCCCCGCTGACGGCTTGAGCACGCCCATCACCGTGTTCAGCAGCGTGGTCTTGCCCACACCGTTGCGGCCCATCACGCACACCAGCCCGCCGTCGGGCACCTCCATGGAGACGCCGAGGAGGACCTGGGTCCGCCGGTAGGCCACGTCGAGGCTCTCGACGACCAGCATGCTCAGCCCACCTCCGCCGTGCTGCGCTTGTCCCGGCTGCGACCGAGGTAGACCTCCTGGACCCGCTCGTCCGCCTGCACCTCGGCCACAGTTCCTTCGCAGAGGATCGAGCCCTCGTGCATGACCGTGACCTGGTTGGCGAATCGGCGGAGAAACTCCATGTCGTGTTCGACGACGATCACGGTCCTGGTCTCCGCGATCTGGTGCAGGAGCTCGCCCGTACGGGCGCGTTCTTCCTTGGTCATGCCGGCCACCGGCTCGTCGAGGAGAAGGAGCCGTGGGTCCTGGACCAGCAGCATGCCGATCTCGAGCCACTGTTTCTGGCCGTGCGACAGCACCTCCGCCTGCGAGTTCGCGTGGTCGTGCAGCCACACCGTCTCCAGCGCGGCGGCGACCACGTCGTCCACGCCCTTCCGCCGGCGGAGGAGCGCCCGCAAGGGTTGGCGGAAGGAGGCGGCAAGGTCGAGGTTCTCCACCACGGTCAGCTGCTCGAACACAGTCGCGGTCTGGAACGTGCGGCCGACGCCCATCCGGACGATCTTGTGCTCGGGCAGGCCCAGGAGCGACTGCCCGGCGAAGCTCACCGTGCCTCCAACCGGCCTGGTCAGGCCGGTGACGACGTCGATGAGCGTGGTCTTCCCGGCGCCGTTCGGCCCGATGAGGAAGCGGACCTCAACTTCGGCGACCGTGATGTCGAGCTTGTCGATGGCCCGGAACCCGTCGAAGACGACCTCCAGGTCCCGGACCTCGAGCAACGCGGTCACGAGACGGCCTCGAGGACATTGGCCGGTTCCATCGGCACGGCGTGCCCGGTCGCCGGTGGAGTGGAACGGGTGCGGCGCAGCGCGTCCCGGACGCCGGCCAGACCCTTTGGGGCGAAGGCCACCACCAGGATGAACAGGGCACCCTGGAGGTACAGCCACCCGGACGCGAACTGCTCGGACAGGCCGGTCTTCGCGTAGTTGACCAGGATGGTGCCGCCGACAGCGCCGATCAACGTGGCCCGGCCGCCCACGGCCACGCCGATCAGGAGCTCCAGAGACGGCACGATGCCCAGCGCGGCGGGTGACATGATCCCGACGACGGGCACGAACAGGGCGCCGGCGAGGCCGGCCATGCCGGCCGAGACCGTGAAGGCGAGGACCTTGACGACCGTCGGGTTGTAGCCCAGGAAGCGCACCCGGTCCTCCCCGTCCCGCACTGCGATCAGCAGACGGCCGTAGCGGCTGGCCACCAGCTGGCGGGCGATCAGGTAGACGATCCCGAGCGTGACGGCGACCGCCAGGTAGACGTTGCGCTGGTTGACCGGGTCGTTCAGGTCGTAGCCGAACATCGTCCGCATGTTCGTCAGGCCGTTGGTGCCGGCGGTGTAGCCCTGCTGCCCGATCAGCAGGATGACGAAGGCGGCGGCGAGGGCCTGGGTGAGGATGGCGAAGTAGGCCCCCCTGATGCGCTGCCTGAAGACCAGGGCCCCCAGGCCCGCGGCCACGCCCATGGGGATCAGCAGGGCGGCCGGCAGCGCGAACCAGGCGTGCCGGAACGGCTCCCAGAAGGCCGGCACCTTCTCGACCCCGTTGTAGGACATGAAGTCCGGAAGGCCGTCGGCGCCGGCCTCCTGCAGCTTCAGGAACATGCCCATCGCGTAGCCGCCAAGACCGAAGAACAGGCCCTGGCCGAGGGTGAGCATCCCGCCGTAGCCCCAGGCCAGGTCGATGCCCACGGCCACGATGGCGAAGCACAGGTACTTGGCCAGCAGGCCCAACCGGAACTCCGACATGACCGCGGGGAGCACCACCAGCCCCACGAAGCCGATCAACAGGAAGGTCGTCCGTCCCTTCCACCCCTTGCCCCGCTGGAGGATCACGTGAGGGCCCGGCTGCGCACCGACACGAGGCCCTGGGGACGGAACTGGAGCAGGGCGACCACGGCGACGAAGGCGATGACCTTGGCCAGGCTGGCCTCGGTCTTGAACTCGACAAGGGCCTGGAGGACACCGAGGCCGATGGCGGCGATCACCGCACCCCGCAGCTGGCCCAACCCGCCGGCCACGACCACGAGGAAGGCGTCGACGATGTAGGCCGTGCCCAGGCTCGGACCGATGGGCCCCAGCAGGGTGAGTGCCACCCCGGCCATGCCCGCCAGGCCGGAGCCGATGAAGAAGGTTCGCTGGTCGACGCCCTGGGTGGCGATACCGCTGCAGGCGGCGAGCTGGCGGTTCTGCATCACCGCCCGCATCCGGCGGCCCTGCGGCAGGCGCGTCATGTACAACCAGATCCCCGTCACCGAGACGGCGACCAGGGCGATGATGAACAACCGGGCGTACGGCAAAGTCGCCCCCGCGACCACGACGCCGCCGCCCAGCCAGGCCGGCGCGGTGGCGTTGACGTTCGGTGCACCGAAGATGTCACGGGCCACCTGCTGCAGCACCAGGCTCACGCCCCAGGTAACGAGCAGCGTGTCGAGTGGTCGTCCGTACAGGCGCCGGATCAACAGCCGCTCGAGCAGGAGGCCCATGGTCCCTGCCAGCGCGAACGCGACTGGCAGGGCCCCGAGCAACGACACGCTCTCTCCCAACGGCCCGCCCACCATGTAGGCGGTATAGGCGCCGGCCATGATCAGCTCGCCGTGGGCGAGGTTGATCACACCCATCTGGCCGAAGGTGAAGGTCAGGCCCAGTGCGATGAGCAGGAGGACCGATCCGACACTCAGTCCGGTGAAGAGCTGCGAGAGGTAGATGTCCATCGGTGGATGGCTAGGAAAGGCCCGCGGCCCAGGGGTAGCTCTTGAGGTACGGATCCGGCTTGATCGGTGCGGGAGAGCTGGACACCTCCTTGATCAGGCCGTTGGTCTCGATCACACCGATGCGGGCCGTCTTGTAGAGATGCTGGGTGGCCCCGTCGATGGTGACCTTGCCCTCGGGGGCGTCGAAGGTGATGCCGTCGGCCGCCTTCCTCACCGCCTCGACCTCGGTTGTGCCGGCCTTCTCCACGGCAGCCGCCCACAGGTAGACCTGCACGTACCCGGCCTCGATCGGGTCGTCGGTGACCCGGTTCTGGCCGAACTTCTTCTTGTAGGCCTCGACGAAGGTCTTGTTCGCCGGTGTGTCGGTGGTCTGGTAGTAGTTCCAGGCCGTCAGGTGCCCGGCGATGTTCTCGGTGCCGATGCCCCGAATCTCCTCCTCGGCCACGGAGACCGACATGACGGGCATGCCCTGGGGGGTGAGTCCGGCAGCCTTGAACTGCTTGAAGAAGGCCACGTTGCTGTCGCCGTTCAGGGTGTTGAACACCGCGTCGGGCTTGGCGTCCTTCAGCTTGTTGACCACGGTGGAGTACTCGGTGTGACCGAGCGGCGTGTACTCCTCACCGACGATGGTGATGCCGTTGGCCGCTGCGTAGGCCTTGATCTCCTTGTTCGCGGTGCGGGGGAAGACGTAGTCGCTCCCGACCAGGAAGATCTTGGTCTTGCCCTGGGCCTTGAGGTAGTCCATACCCGGGATGATCTGCTGGTTCGTCGTCGCGCCCGAGTAGAAGATGTAGGGCGACGTCTCCAGGCCTTCGTACTGCACCGGGTACCAGAGCAACGCCTTGTTCTTCTCGAACACCGGCAGCATGGCCTTGCGGCTGGCCGACGTCCATCCGCCGAAGGTGGTGGCCACCTTGTCGACCGAGATCAGCTTCTGGGCCTTCTCGGCGAAGGTCGGCCAGTCCGATGCACCGTCCTCGACCTTGGCCTCGATCTTCTTGCCCAGCACACCGCCCTTGGCGTTGATCTCCTCGATGGCCAGCAACTCGGCATCTCGCACGGACACCTCGCTGATGGCCATGGTGCCGCTCAAGGAATGCAGGATTCCCACCTTTATGGTGCTCCCGCTGTCGGTCGATGCGCCTGTCTGCGCCCCGGTGCCGGCGTCGTCCGCCGAGTCACCACACGCTCCGGCCACAAGGGCCAGCAGCATGACGACACCCAGCCACTTCTTCGTTTTCAAGTCGTTCTCCCCTCCCTAGACGATGAGGGGAACCTAAGGAGCCGACGTTGCACACCGGCATCCGGCTCATTCCGCTTCCATGAAGGGATGCTTTCCGAAAGCTGAATGGCGCCGCTCAGCTCGCGCCCACACGTCCGACCACACGTCCGCCCACACGTCCGCCCACAACCAGGGCCACGCCGATGGCGATGCGGGGACTGCGCGCCGGGTCCAGCCAGCGGAGAATCTCGACGAGCTGGCCGGCGGGCAGGGAAACGCATCCCGCCGTGGCGCCGCCGGCCGAGACGTGGAGGAAGATCGCGCTGCCCAGACCCGGTGTGCGGTCGCTGTTGTAGGCGATCACCGCGCCATGGTCGTACGCCGGGCTCACGTACATCGGCTCGGGTTCGTTGCCGGCCGCCTGGCGGTCGAGGTCGACCCAGGTGTTGTAGAGCGGGCTGGCAGGGTCGTCGTCCCAGACGATCGACCGGCTCGTCACCCGCCGGTACGGGAACCGCACACTCGGATCGGCCGCAACACCGAAGAAGAAGTCGAAGCCGTACACGCCGGATGGGGTCCGGCCGTCGCCCTCCCGCTTCTCACCGGGCGGCGCGACGCCGCGGGCCCCCACCCGGGCCGCCCACGGCCCGAAGTTCCGTCGCCAACCGTCGCTCGTGCGCTCATACGCAGTGAGTGTGGCGTTGGTCGAGCCGTACCGGTCGGCGTTGACCACCACGACCTGACGGGCGTCGCCGACCGAGGCCAGCAACGAGGTCGTGGTGGTCGTCGCTGTGGTTGGCGTTGGCGGGCGCGTCGTGACCGCGGCGACCGTCGTCGACGGCTGGGTGGTCGACGAGGCTGCGGTCGTCGACGAGGCTGCGGGAACCGTCGGCACCGGCGCACCGGCCCGCGGAGCCTCGGACGAACCGCACGCGGCCAGCACGCACAGCACGACGAGGACGGCGGCGGCCCGGACCCACGTGCGCTCCACGGATCACTACCTTAGGAACTGGTGAGGAACCGTCTGATGGCGCGGAGCGCAATTCCATTGCTCGCCGTGCTCGCGTCCTGCGGGAGCTCTCCGGCGGCACCCGCTGCCGGTCCGACGCCGGCCCCCAGCACCGCCCCTGCCCCTACGGCCACCAGCACCACAGGGGCACCGGCCACGACGGTAACGTCCACCGTGGCCACGACCGTCCCTGCCTTCTCCGCCAACGCGATACGGGTGACCGCCGCCGACCTGCCGTCGTCGTGGCGCGGCGGCTGCCCTGTCGCCCCGGCGGACCTTCGGAGGCTCGAGCTGACCTTCTGGGGGTTCGACAACCAGGCCCACTCCGGCGTACTGGTCGTCCATGCCGACCAGGCGGACACGATCACCGGGGTCTTCCGGCGCCTCTACGACCGGCGCTTCCCGATCCGGCGAATGGAGCCGATCGACGCGTACGGCGGCAGCGACGACGCGTCGATCGCGGCTGACAACACCTCCGCCTTCAACTGCCGTAACGCTGTCGCCTCCGGCCCGCCGCAGTGGTCGGCCCACGCCTACGGGCGGGCCATTGACATCAATCCCGTCGAGAACCCCTACATCCTGGAAGGCACGGTCCTGCCCCCGGCCGGGGCCCAGTACCTCGACCGGTCGAACGTACGCCCCGGCATGGCGGTCCGAGGCGGCGAGCTGGTAGCGGCGTTCGCCGCCGCCGGGTGGTCATGGGGCGGCGTCTGGGCCAATCCCGACTACCAGCACTTCTCCGCCTTGGGGAACTGATGCGACGGTCCGTCGGAGCGGTGCTCGTGGCGGTGGCCCTGATGGCCGGTGCATGCGGCGGCTCGTCCGGTAGCGGCGGCCCCGACCCTGTGGCCAAGGCGGAGGAACCAGCCGCAGTGCTCACGAACTCGCAGTATCCCGAGCTGCCGGTCGACGGGCTCAAGCGGTCGTACCTGCTCGACACGGGTGAGCACCTGACGCACGTGCTGTCATTCGTCGACGGCCTGGGCATTGACGAGAAGGCGGCCACCGCCGCCCTCCGACAGTTCGAGCAGCTACGACGGGAGGTCACCCTCCAGGTCGACGGCGACGAGCCCGACACGCTCGTCTACAACGTGCGGCCCCGGAACTACCCCCAGCGCTACGTGGTGATCGTGCCCGACGGAGTGCCCCTCCCCCGCTGGGCCGGACGCCAGGAGGAGGGCCGCTCGTTCGCATCCAGCCGGCCGGTGAACGTCGACCACGCAGTCACGGTGATCCGCGTGGCGGACAAGCCTTTCGTGCTCGGCCCGCCGTTCGACGCCATGCCCCGTGCCACCCAGCTCGACTCGGTGTTCATGAACGGGGCATGCGCCAGATCCACCTCGATCACCACCGAGGAGGCGGCGGCGTACCGGTACGGCGCCAACATCCACAACCAGGGTGAAGGCGTCATCTGCGCAGCCGAGACCCGTCTGCTCATCGCCCGGCAGCTGAAGATCGCCGGGCCGGCCATGGCCGAGATCGCCGAGGCCAACCGGGTTCCGCCGCCACCAGCACGGGGGCCGACTTTGGCCGGCCCATCCTTCGACGAGCGCCGCTACAGCCAGCTCCCCCAGGTCGGTCCCATCTTCACACTGGCGTAGCCGGTGCCCGGCTGGTCGTCGGGGAGCACCGCCCCCGCCACCCTGGCCCTCAGTCGCCTCACAGGAGGCTGACCTGGGCGAAGAGGCTGATGGCCAGCGCAAGGGCGGTCCGGCACGGTGACCGGTGCCACAGTGACAGCCGCCGCTCTCCTCCGTTACGTGCGAGCGACGACCCCGTCCAGAGCCTGGCGCAGCACCTCCGGGTCCACGCCGTGCTCGTCGGCCAGCCGATCGACATCGACCTCATCACCGTCACCGCCGAGCAGTTCGGTCACCGCCCGGTAGGGGGCGGAGTGGGGCACAAACAAGGCGTCGCGGTACAGGCGGGCCCAGAGATTCGCGGGCGCCTGGTCGAGGGCGCGGGAGTAGTGGTCGTAGACGTCGTGCAGGCGACGGACCCGCTGCTCCCATTCGATCGGGGTGCCGGCCTCGGCCAGCCCCTGCTCGTAGCGCCGGAACAGCAGGAGGGCCGACGTGAGCGCCTCTTGCCAGGGGAGGTCGTCGACCGGCTCGCCCAGGGCGGAGGGCACCGATGCCCGCACCCGGCCGGCGGCCGCCACCGTCGTGCCGGCCTGCACCCGCATCGGCGAGCCGTAGCCCTCCAACGGTCGGGTCTGGGCCAGGCTCGAAGTCTCGTCCGCCCCCAGCCCGAACCGCAGGCCGCCGACCCGCTCCACCACCGTTTCCCAGTGCGGGTAGGCGGCCATGAACTCGGCGGTCAGGTCCTTCACCTCGTCGAGGGTCAGGAGCTGCTCGTCGGCCATGCGGTGGAACTTCTCGACGTCTTTGAACTCCTCCACCACGTCGCGCAGCGTGGCGAGCACCTCGGCGCACCGGGGGTCGCTCTGCGCCTGCGCCACCCACCAGAACTCGCCCTGCGCGTCGACGTAGGGCGCCAGCGCCTCGGCCAGGCTGCTCACTGCGCTCATGCTGGCCTTGGCCTCGGCTCGCAGGCCTTCGATGCGCTCGGCGGTCTCGATCTCCACGTCAGCCATCGTCTCGCCCGTGAACAGCGACGACAGCGCGGCCCACAGGTACGGGGGCTCACGGAAGATGCGGCCGTTGAAGGAGTTGAGAATCTCCGACATGAGGTTGCCCCGACCCGCTTTGACGTTGCGGGTGTGCAGCACCGGCGTGTGGGTCAGGAAGCTCGAACCGGGACCGTGGGCGGCCTCGAGCTGCCACAGGTGGAAAATGTCCTCGCCCCGGCCGCAGACGGTGAGGAAGGGTATGGGGCTGGCCAGCACCTTGGTGCCGAAGCTGGTGTTGCCACCGGGCATGCCGGCGAACGCCCGCATCTCCTCGACCAGCCGCTCCTCGCCGGGAGCCACGTCGCCGTAGGTCCACGGGTGGTAGATCTGCACCTGGTTGTCGTACTTGCCCCGGAACGTCCCGACGAGGGTGCTCACCAGCAGCAGGAACTGGTCCGACATCGTCTCGACGTCCTCGCCCTCGCGCGGGAGGCGCTCCAGGGTGTCGGGCTGGTCCCAGGGGCGGAAGCGGGTGATATCGGCCTTCGACGACAGCACCGCGGCGGCATGCGGCGCGTGCTCCCGGGCCAGGCCCAGGGTGGTGTGCATGATGCCCCACGCCACCCAGAACTTCTCCACGCCCTCCAGGGCGTCGTTGGTGTAGCCGCCGCCGCCCACGAGCACCCGCGGGTCGTCGAAGATGCCGCTCTTCTGGTCGAAGTAGTTGAAGACATGCCGCTTGGACAGTGTCCCGGCCCGGGTGAGCACGAGCGCTCCGAGCTCGTTGTCCTGATCGAGCCAGGTGAACACCGGGTCCTCGAGGCCGTGCTCCTTGAGTTCGACGAGGCCGGCCAGGCGCAGGAAGTTCCGCAGGCGTCCGTAGGGGATTCCCTTCTCGCCCGGCTTGGTGACGCCGGCCAGGTCGTTCACGTCGAAGGGATCGTCGGCGAACATCTCGTCGTTGAGCCGGGCGAGGAACGCGTTCCTGCGGTCGAGTCCCCACTCGGAGATGCGCAGCCCCGACTTGGCCGCCTCCGCGTAGATCTCCTCGTTGCGGGCCCGGGCCTCACCCGTGCTGTCGTCACTCACGACCACGTGGACCGGCCGCGAGTAGGCGAAGCCCATGAGCTCATGGGTGACACTCAGAAGGAGGCGCTGCAGGTCGGTCGGCGAGTGGAACGTGCCGACCAGCAGAACCTGGTCGGACCGCCCGTCGGTGACACCGTGCTCGACCCGCCGGTCCTCGACCATGCGCCAGATCTGCTGCTGGCGCTCGAGGAGGCGCTCAGGGTACTGCTGGGCCACGGCCAGCCGCTTGTAGATCGCGGCGGCCATTTCCAGGAAGTCGACGGCCACGGTGGGATCAGCGGACGCAACGTCGCCCGCCAGCACGACGAGGCCCTCGGCCCGCTGGTAGAGCTGGAACGACCTGGCCAGCACGAGGGCTTCCTGCAGCGCCAGGAGCTCCCGTCGCCGGTCCGAGGTCTCCTCGGACGTCAGACCGTGGCCCGAGAGGGCGGCGATGAAGGCATGGGCCTCGACCACGCCGGCGTCCTTGCCATCGTCGTCGAGGCCGGCTACGAACGACCGGACCGCCTCGAGGTCCCGGCACAGATCAGAGCCCTCGATGGCGCGCGCCGCGAGGGCGGCGAGGAACTCGGTCGAGGAGACACGCAGGGCGACCTCCCCCAGCCACGCCGCGTCGGGCGCATGACCCGGACGCCAGTCGAATGGCGCCAGCATGGCGTGCAGTCCCTTGGCGACGACGGAAAGGTTCCACAGCGCCCGGGGGAAGAGCCACGGGTAGCCGACTCCGGGAGCCAGCAGGCCCCGGATGCGGCCCGCGTCGACGTCGTTACGATGCGCCACGTCGTGGAGCAGGCGGGCTCGCTCACCATCGTCGGCCTCGGGGTGAAACCGCAGCAGCGAACAGGCTTGATGAGCTGCGGTCTTCTGGTTGAGCGGAACCTTGCCCGTGTCGAACACCAGGGCGGACGCGATGCATGCCCACGCCGCGGGCCGGTGCGCCTCCTCGATCCCGGAGGCCCTCGCCACGTACACGCTGTAGGCCTCGCGCCAGAGCGTCTCTTCGCCGACGAGAGTGCCCGCGGCACGCTCGCCCGCCACCCAGGTCCGGGCTTCCTGAACCGCGGCCTCGACGACTCGGGCGTCGAACTCCACACTGGTGCCTACGGCGCTGTCTGTTCTCAAGGCGTCCTCCTGGATGCGGTCTTCATGGCTTGCGGCGTACATCGCGGCCCACTGGGGGGAAGAGCGGCGCCGGCGGTGGTGCAGAGGGGCCGCTCAAGATCGGCGGGGTTCGAACCCGGGCTGCGGCGCGCCGGCCCTTGGTCGACAGCAGGCCCTCGGCCCGCAGCGCGACCAGCTCGACGTACCGCAGCAGGGTCCGGGCCTTCACCTCGGGGGAGACGGTCTCGGACCGGATGGTCCAAATGTCGTCGCACAGCGGCTGGGCGCCGGCGAGCCCGCCCAGCTCCGGGCACAGGTGGCGGAAGAGGTGCTCGCCCTGGACGGTCTCGTACAGGTCGATCCCCCGGCTCTCCACCTGACCCCAGCCTGCGAGCAGGCCCCGCAGGCCAGGTCGGGCCCGGTAGGCCACCGCGCCACCGTGCCAGTAGTGGAACCCCTCGACGCCCGGCTCGCCGTCGAGAAGGGCCGTCAATGCGGCGGTCGACAGGGCGGCGAGCCACGGGAGGGTGGTGTCGAGAACGACGAACTCATAGCTGTTGGTGGACAGCACCTGGTCGTCGGAAGACGACACCCGGGCCCGGAGGAAGTAGCTGCCGGCGGCGAGGTCGTCGGGCACCACTGCGCCGACCGAGGAGACCTTGCAGGTGACCCCTGATCCGGCAGGGATGTCGACGGCCTGGCGGTGGTCGACGAGATCGAGCGGCGCGCCACCGTCGTCCTCGAGCCACACCGACACCGTGGCGCCGCGCACCGCCTCGGCGGTGTCGTTGGCCACGATCATGTCCGCGTCCGCCGCGAGCCAGGGGTCGCCCGGCAGCTTTACGGGCGCGCGCAGTGCGTGGGGCAGGGTCACCCGCACGGCGGCGTTGCTCTCGAGGTAGGCGCGGAACGCCTTCTTCGGCGTCCAGGACGCATCGACGACACCCCACGTGGGTGCCTCCCAGTCGGCGTCGCGGAACATGAAGCTGAAGTAGCCGACGATGGGGCCCACTGCGCCGGCGTTCAGGTAGTGCTCGATGGCGTCCTTGTGCAGCCGGTACTGCCGGTTCTGGCCCGAGGCCACGAATCCCTCGAGCGTCCGGGCCGGCTTCCAGAGACCGAACCAGAAGTTCTCGCCCTTGAACCCTCCGTAGTGGAGGACATCGAGCAGCAGCACGGCCAGCTTCAACGAGACCAGCTCCGACTCGGCACCGACCGGGCCGACCGGGGCCAGCTCGGCCCGGCGGATGCGTTCGCCCAGGTCGCCCACATCCCAGAGCAACGCCCAGTCGAACGTCTTGAGCGCCCGTGCCCAGCTCCCGCGACCGAGCAGGTGCATGGCCTCGTCAATCGTCTTGGTGGCGTCCGCCCAGCCGCTTGCGCCTGCGGCGACCCACTTCGGGTCGGTACGGATCCGCTCCAGCACGGAGCGGACGCGGTCCTCGGCCACGAGCTCACGGAACAGCTCGACGTTCGGCATGGCCTGGATGCCGAACTCGGTCGGCATGTTGCGGTGACGGGAGATACGCCGGCCCTCAAACTCCTCCTCGAGAAACCGGGCCGGCAGGGTGGCGAAGCCGTTGTCATCGCGCAGCGGGTAGAACTGGCCCGGGTAGGCGTGGTTGCCACTGGAGAAGGTGGTGGCCCAGCGGGTGGGATCGGCCTCGCGCAGCACAGCGTGCAGATCGAAGTCCACGAACCGGTTGTCGACGCCGTCGAACGTGCGCATGTCGGGCTCGTTGTGCGTCTCGTAGGACACCACCGAGGGGTCGTTCACGAACTGCGCGGCCATGGCCCTGACCTGGTCGGTCATGCTCTGGACGACCTCGTGGGACTGTTCGTAGGTCCACTGGAGGGGGAACATCTGGACGACCAGAAACCCTTCGCGGTTGGCCCGCTCGTAGAAGTGCCTGGGCGCGACGAGATTGTGGATCAGGACCCCGTTGAAGCCGCCGGATCGCAGCAGCGCGAAGTCGCGCTCCACCCGCTCTTCGGAGTACTCACTCAGCCAGTAGGTGGGGAGCAGGTTGGTGCCGCGCACGAACACAGGGCGGCCATTCACGACGAACGCACCGTCGGTGCCCGTCGACTCCCCGATCGGGCTGACGGCGAGGGTCCGGAAGCCGGTTTCTACCGACGCCCGGTCCGTCACCTCGCCGTCGACCTCGACGCTCGACGTCACCCGGTAGAGGTGCGGAAACCCATGGTCCACGGGGCTCCAGAGCCGCACGGGCGACAGGGTGCCGGCGATCGCCACCGTGTTGTCGCCGGGCGCGAGGTGCGCGACCTTGATCAGCTCGTGGGCATTGTCCTCGAAATTGGCCGGTTCGACCAGCAGCCTGATCCGTGCCGTCAGGGTCGTCGCTGTCATGTTCCGGACGGTCATGGCGGTGCGGGTAGCCACTCTGCTGCCACCGGTCGTCCCGTCAGGCGTGGTGGAAAGCGTCGTCACCCGAATGCTCGTCGAGTCGACGTGGATCGCGTTCCGGGCGGTGAGGGTGACGTCGTCCCAGATTCCGCCGGTGTTGCCGTCCTGGCTGGTGACCGAGCTCCAGGCTCCGCCCCGCTTGGCGTCGTGATGGCCGAGCGTGCCCTTGATCAGGGTCTTGCGGTTCGGGAAGGCCGATGTCGACGAGAAGTCGTGCCAGCCGGAGGTGACGTGTGTGCCGGACCCTGACGGATCGTTTGGCGCGGTCACCGCGACGCGCAGCACGTTGAGCCCGCGGTCGGTGCGCAGGTAGGGCGCGACATCGAACTCGAACGGCTCGAAGTACCCCTCGTGGCCACCGAGGTGGAAACCGTTGACCCAGACGTCGGCGAAGTAGTCGACACCCCCGAACCGGAGCGTCACCGCGCCGTCACCCGCGACTGCGGGCGAGGGGAAGGTGCGGGTGAAGCGCATGGTGCCTGCGTAGTCGTCGATGCCGGGGGCCAGCTCCCAGTTGCCCGGCACGCCGAAGTCGCGTTGCACCCACTCCTCGCCTGATCGGAGCCGGACGGTCCATGTGCCGTTCAGCGACGTCTCCCCGTCGACGGCCGCGGGAGTCCGGGGCCGGCGCGCCGGCGCCAGCCCGGCCCGTTCCAGCTCCCGGCTCAGCGCGCCCAGGTACTGGAAAAGGAAGGCGTTCCTGGCCGGCCATGACGCGTCGATTCGTCCGAGTTCGTCGAACTCGCGGCGGACCGGATCGAAGGTGCCGACCCCGTCGAACTCGGCACGGAGGTGGTTGAAGAAGTGCTCGGTCTCCTCCAGCCAGGCCACGCTGCGGGGCTTCCAACGAGCCATGACCAAGCGGGCCTCAAGCAGCCCGAGGATCCCGGGCGCGGCGTGGTGCACGGGCTGATTGTGGGCGTCGTGGAACACGAAGCCGGGGCGGCCAGGCAGGCCATCGAGCAGGGAGCCGGGAGCCGACCGTGGCCCCGTGGTGTTGAAAGGATCCGGCACGTCAGTGACGAGACCCGAGTCGCGGTTGCACGCGACCTATCGTCGAACCCATGGCGTGGCCTCCTGGTCACATCGGTGTGGCGCGCTCGATGGGATGGGAAGGCTGGCCGCCGGTTCCGATCCCGCTCGCGCCAAAGACCGACGCACGCGCCTCGTTCGCTTCTGACCTACCCGGGCACGTGGACGGCTACACCTCAGGCAGCAACTAGGATCTCAACATCACTTTAGGTTGGGGGGCGAAAGATGATCGACGAGCTCTCCATCGGTGTCGTCGCCGAGCGCGCCGGTGTCAACGTCTCGGCCCTGCGGTTCTACGAGGAACGGGGGCTCATCGGCTCCCGCCGGTCCGACGGAGGCCAACGCCGCTACCACCGTTCCGTCCTCCGGCGGGTGGCGTTCATCCAGGTGGCGCAGCGGGTGGGCCTCACGCTGGATGAGATCGGTCACGCGCTGGCCACGCTCCCCCATGACGATGCACTCACGGCCGCCGACTGGCAACGACTGTCCGCCGCCTGGCGTCCGATGCTCGATCAACGCATCCGCCTCCTCGAGGGCCTCCGCGACGAGCTGGACTCGTGCATCGGCTGCGGCTGCCTGTCGCTGGAGCGTTGCGGGCTGCGCAACCCCGGGGATCGGGCCGCAGGTCTGGGCGCCGGACCCCGCTACCTGCTCGGCGACGCCCCGTCCTCTTGAACATCAGCACTGAACATCTCATGCCGCCTCTCCAGCAGGTTCCCAGGTTCCTCCCAGCGACAGGGACGACGATATGCCCATGAGCGACACCCCGGACCACGATCCTTCCCGCCGCAGGGTCGTCCTCGTCGGCCTGGGCGCAGCTGCGACTGCGGTCCTGGCTGCGTGTGGGCGCGGCGGCAGCGACGCCAACTCGGCTGCCCAGGCCGCGACGACCACGACCGGCGCCCTGGCGCCGCCGAGCACGACCCCGACTGCGCCGGTGATCAGCGCCGTTCCCGCCACCGCACCGCCGACGGCCCTCGCACCGACGCCGGAATGCGTCGACGACGACGACGTCACACCGGCTCAGACCGAAGGGCCGTACTTCAAGCCCAGCTCACCCGAACGCACCAACATCAGCGGCACGGCGACCGGCACCAAGCTTCTGCTGACGGGAACGGTGGTCACCACCGACTGCAAACCGGTGGCCAGGGCGCTGGTCGACTTCTGGCAGGCCGACGCCGCCGGTGCCTACGACAACTCCGGCTTCAACTTCCGCGGTCACCAGTTCACCGACGCCCAGGGCCGCTACCGCCTGGAGGCCGTCGTCCCCGGCCTGTACCCGGGCCGGACCCGCCACATCCACGTGAAGGTGCAGCCGTCCGGAGGACGGACGCTCACGACCCAGCTGTACTTCCCGGGCGAGGCCCGCAACGCCTCCGACGGTATCTACCGCAAGGAGTGTGAGGTCGCCGTGAGCGACGCCGCCGACGGGAAGAATGCCAGCTTCATCTTCGTGCTGAACACCTGATACCGACCAGGTCACCCTGGAGCGGTGAAGGGGGCGAGGAGCCGGCGCAGTCCGAGGAGCCCGTTGACCGTGTGCAGGTCGTCCATCCTCGACAGCGCTTCCTGCCGCAGCCAGAACGCCTCGCCGTCGACATCGGCGAAGTAGTCGCGGAGGATGCCGAGGAGGGAGCCGTAGAACTCGTCGCTCAGAACGAGGAGTCGCCGGTCGAGCTCGTCGGCCGGCTTCACGCCGGTTACCCGCAGATAGTCCCTCGGCGCGAGGCCGGCGAGCGGCTCGGTGACCGCAGGCAACCGGCTCCCGTGGTCCATCCCCGGTCCGGAGGCCAGGTCGAGGACACTCTTCAGCTCATCGAGCACGCCTCTGGGAAGCGGCGGCTTCGGGGGCGCCTCGAGTGCGACCCGCAGGCCGGTGTAGGCAAGATCGAGAGCGGCGGCCAGGGCCTTCTCCCGCTTCGGGAACTTGGCGAACTGCGCGACGGTGATCGGTGTGAGGTCGATCGGCGCGCCAGTAGCCGGCGTGACCCGCACCGCCCGGTGCAGCACCGGCGGGCGCCCGGCCCGCACCAGCACCCGGTTGACGTCCCGCAGGTGGATCATGTCGCTCTGGGCGATGAGGTACGCGGCGCCGGCCGCCTCCCGCACGGCAGTCGGGAGGTCGTCGCCATCGGCGGCGTGACCGTCCAGTGCCGCGTGCAGCCGCAGGTAGTACACGCAGTGGGCGTGTTCGAGTGCGGCGATGGCGTGCACCTTGTCGAGCACCTGCTTCGCAGTGAGGGCGGCGCCCCCTTTCCTGCCATCTGCCCGCTGAGACATTTCCGCTCCTCCACGTCGACGTGCCGGCCACATGATGACCGACCCGGGCGGCGTAGGGTGGTCCTCGAGCGCACCGCAACCTCGGCCGTTCCCTACCGGAAGGTAACCCCATGGCAGACATCGCCAAGATCCTCGACAAGGCCTACGAGGACAAGGACTTCGCCGAACTGGCCGGATCGCCCGTGTCCGCTCTCCAGGGCGTGTCGGACAGTGACGCCCAACACCTCAAGGAGGCCTTCGGCGTGGACACGATTCGCGAACTGGCCACCAACAAGTTCGTCCTCTGGGCGCAGGCCATCAACGTCCTGGCGAAGTAGCCGCCTCCCGGGTCCAGAACTCGATCTCGAGTCGGACGGCGCCCACCAGGACGAGGTGGTGGGGTGCCCCCGGGGGGATGGCCTGGTCGCCGCCCGCTCCGACCCGTACCGGTGGAGCATCGACGGCGTCGTCCGACTCGAACTCGAACTCGACGGCGCCCTCGTGCACCCGAAGGCGCCCCCAGCGACCCTCCGCGACCCGGTGGGCCCGCATCAGGCCACCGGGAAGCGCGTCCTGGTCCCAGGGCCCGGCTCGTCCGACGATCGTGAGACCGTCGGGAAACTCGGCCCGGTCGCAGAGCGGACACTCGATGGCCGAGCCCACACGTCCCGCGCGGCTCACCGGATCGACCACCCACGCCCGATCCTGGAACGGCGGCCGGTGACGGACGTGCTGGGTGTGGAAGCAGGACAGCTCGGCGACCCACTCACCGCTGTCGTCGGGGTGAAATCGCACGATCGAGCGGATCATCCGCTTCATTCTCCGGCCGCAACCGGCGGGTGCCGGGATAGAATCTGATTGTGCAGCCATTCACAAGCGTGGGACCAACAGGTCCTGCCGGACCGCCCAAGCTGACCTCGGACCAGCTGCGCACCGAGCAGGCGGTCACGCTTGCGGCTCCCCGCCGCCGCTACGGCCCCGCGGCCCGGCTGCTCTTCGCCCTCTTGGACCTGCTGTACGGGCGGCCGCGCACCCTCTCGAAGTTCAAGGTGCTCGAGGTCGTGGCGCGGGTGCCCTACCAGGCATGGGAGAGCGTCGCCTATGTCGCAGTCACGCACCGCTACTCCCGACCGACGTTCGCCCGCCGGATCTTCGAGAGGGTGAACGAGAGCCGTGAGCAGCAGGACAACGAGCAGTGGCACCTCCTGATCCTCGAGGAGCTGGTCGAGACGTCGGGGAAGCGGGAGAGCTTCCTCCGCTACCGAGTCGTTCCGCAGGCCCTGGCCTTCGGCTACTACCAGCTGTCCTGGCTCCTCTACGCCCTGAACCCGCGCTGGAGCTACGGGCTGAACGCGGACTTCGAGGACCACGCCGAGCACGAGTACGCCCTGTTCGTCCGGGAGAATCCCGAGTTCGAGGACCGGCCCTATGAGGGCCTCTTCGTCGAGGAGTACGGCCGGTTCGACTCGATCGGCGACCTGTTCCGCCAGATCGGCCACGACGAACGGGTGCACAAAGAGGAGAGCCTGGCCCGCATGGACGAGCCCCGCTTCCGCTGACCTAGTCGCTCAGAACCCGGACCGGTGAACCCGCCGGCCAGAAAGTTCCGGAGCACCCGATGGCCGACAGTGGTCGGCGTCCGGCTGGCACCGGCACCTGCTCAAGTATGGAGCCCGGCCCCTCCCCGGTCAGGACGGGTTCGAGACCCCGGAGGCCAGCAGCACGCCCCACTCCTCGGCGCGCGCCTCCTCACCGGGCACAAGTCGGTTCTGCTTGTCCACGAGGAAGCTCTCTGGCTGAGCCATCGGACGCAGGCCACGGTGGCGGAGCTCTTTGGCGATGCCCTTCGACGCCCGACCGGTCACCACCGCCGGCGCCTGCACCCGGGTGTCGAACGCAGCCGACCATGTGTCGGGGGAATCGAGCGACGTGATCCACTCACGCAACCCGGGACCTTCGGCCGCAGGATCGACGGCCAACACATCCGATGCCCGACCCTGGTCGATCGCCGCCTTCCGGGTGCTCGCCCGACTCAGCCCGTGGACATGGGTAGGCCCACCGACGACGACAAGGTCGGCGTCACCGATCACCGCACGATCGGCCTGCTGGACGGGAACCACCACGACGTCGGCCATCCGGCCCAGGCCTCGCCCGATGGCGTCGGCCACCCGGTGGGTGTTCCCGAACATCGACTCGTAGACGACCACCGCTTTCATGGAACTCCCTCCATTGTCCGGCCCGATCGTCCGTCTCATGGATCCAGCGTGCGCCCGCGTGCCGCCGACCGGAAGGGCCATTCGACAGTTTCCGGGACAGAAACGCCACGATCGGCGGGTGTGATGGCCGTCCACCAGATGCTGGCGACGATCCAGAACGACGGCCTCATACCCGCCTTGGTTCTCGACGACACCGACCGGTGGCTGAGCGGCTCCGCGTTCGCCGACCATGAGGCGCTCGCCCGCTCCTTCCTCGGGGCGGTCCTCGCCGCCCTCGCCGAGCTCCGCTGCGCCCTGATGCCCCTCCACACCGCGACGGTGGTGCCGATGGTCCTTTCTGCCATTGACGATCGGGGCAGGTACCACCTCGGCTACCCACGGCTCGTTCGTGGTTACGGTCGACGCCGAGTGGGCGACGGCCACCGTCGCCTCTTTAGGTCTTCAGGTACAGCTCAGCGGTCCGGGTGCTGTCGCGCCAGACGAGCGAGGCGGCGACGAGGGAGATGAGGCCACTGGCCGCCATCTGCAAGGGTAGGACTGCGGCCACAGCACACCGCAGAGAAACAGCGCGCCAAGCACGGCCTTTCTGTTGCCGGCCACGAAGTACGTGTAGTCCAAGTG
>Ga0136633_1000135_pt1 | contig 53006 bp, 61 predicted proteins | sample AntDrymeUQ832206_2_FD_105494 | JGI IMG/M metagenome (GOLD analysis project Ga0136633, IMG submission 105494) | Polar desert sand microbial communities from Dry Valleys, Antarctica - metaG UQ83 (22.06) | ecosystem: Environmental > Terrestrial > Soil > Desert | place: Antarctica: Dry Valley... | reverse complement strand
TATCGCCGCCTCACATTGGAACGTTCGGCGTGATCGCGACCCAGGACTTGGCGAGCGGGCCGAAGCGCTCGGCCTTCACCTCCGTCCCCGGGAACAGCGTCGCGAGCTCGGCGCGGCGCAGCAGGGGGATGTCCTCCCAATCGCCCGACGCCCCGAGCCGCCAGTAGCGCCGGCGCAGGTCAACCGGCAGCCAGTGGGCGAAGGGCAGCAGCGCGTGGGGCTCGACCGGGAACGACCACGCCGGGGTCTGGACGAAGACCGAGCGCGCGACGCGCACCACCTCGGCGGCGAACCGCGCCCGATCGGGCGGCGCCACGTGCTCGATCACGCTCGAGCAGTACGCGAGCTCGAACTCGCCGTCGGCGAACGGCAGCCGGGCGAGGACGTCGGCCTGCACGAACGGCCCCGGATAATCCTGACGGACCCTGACGTCGACGCCGGTGATGTCCCTTTCCGGCTCGAGACCCCGCAGACCGAGCGCTCCGCAACCGATGTCGACGATCCGCGCGTCAGCCGGCAGCGCGGGGAAGAGCGCTGCGTGCCGGCGCGCCCGCGCCCGTGCAGCGAGGGGAGAGGCCACGCGCGCGAGGGGCCCGCGCGCCGTCGCGTACACGTCCGTTCGGGCCACGGTCTCACCCTAGACTCAAGGCGTGGCCTCAACGCGTCAGATCATGGTCGGCGACGTTCCCATCGGCGGGGGGGCGCCGGTCGTGGTGCAGACGATGACCAAGACCGAGACGGCCAACCTCACGGCCACCATGGAGCAGATCCAGCGGGTGGCTGAGGCGGGCGCCGACGTCGTGCGCTGCGCGGTTCCGCGCGAGCAGGACGCCGAGGCGCTCAAGACGATCGTCGCCCAGTCGCCGATCCCGATCATCGCCGACATCCACTTCAACCACACGCTGGCGCTCAAGGCCATCGACGCCGGCGCGCACTGCATCCGGCTGAACCCGGGCAACATCGGCGGGCCCGACAAGGTCGCGGAGGTCGCCGCCCACGCCACCAAGCACGGCGTGCCGATGCGCATCGGTGTCAACTCCGGCTCCTTGCCGCGTCACCTGCACGAGCTCGAGCGCGACAACCCCGTCGAGGCCCTGGTCACCGCCGCCGGGGAGTTCGTCGAGCTCATGCACCGGCTGGACTTCTACGACTTCAAGGTCTCGATCAAGTCGACCAACGTGCCGCACACGATCGCCTCGAACCGGCTGCTCTCCGAGCGCATCGACCATCCGCTGCACCTCGGCATAACCGAGGCGGGCACCAAGTGGTCGGGCTCGCTGAAGAGCTCCGTCGGCCTGGGCACGCTGCTGGCTGACGGCATCGGCGACACCATTCGCATCTCGCTGTCGACCTTCCACGCCGAGGAAGAGGTCAAGGTCGCCTGGGAGATCCTCAAGGCGCTCAAGCTGCGCGAGCGCGGGCCCGTCCTCATCGCCTGCCCGACCTGCGGCCGTCTGCAGTTCGACATGGACACGGTGGTGCTCGAGATCGAGGAGCGGCTCCGGGCCTACGACGATCCGATCGAGGTCGCCGTCCTGGGCTGTGCGGTCAACGGCATCGGGGAGGCCTCCCACGCAGACTTCGGCATCGCCGGCGCCAAGGACATGGGCGTCATCTACTCGCGCGGCGAGCCGCTGCGCAAGGTGCCCACCGCGCAGCTGGTCGACGTGCTCTTCGAGGAGATCGACAAGTACTACGCGGCGGGCAAGCAGGTCGTCGTCGACCAGACGCAGGCCGCCGAGGGCGCCGCGCTGCTCGCCCAGATCGAGGCCGAGAACGCGGGAGATCTCACCCCGGAGCGGATCGCCGCGATGGAGAAGGCCGCCAGCCAGATCGACGAGGCCGAGTCGCCCGTCGACGGCCGTCGCTTTCAGCGCGCCTAGTCCTCCGCCAGACCGATCCGCCTGTGCAGCCGCGCCAACGGTGCCGGCGACCACCAGTTCCAGCGGCCCAGCAGCGCCATCAGCGACGGGACCAGCAGCGCGCGGACGACGAACGCGTCGAGCAGCACCCCGGCGGCCGCAGCCACGCCGATCTGCTGGATGAACGAGATCGACGAGGTGACGAACGCGCCGATCGCCACGGCGAGCAGGATCGCCGCGGCCGTGACGACCGCGCCGGTCCGCTCGAGGCCCACCGCGACGGCCTCACGCTCGTCGGCGATGGTGGCGCGCGCCTCCTTGATGCGGCCGAGCAGAAACACGCCGTAGTCGGTCGACAGCGCGAAGATCAGGGTCGCCGCGACCAGGAAGTCCGTTGGCTCGACCCCGCCGTTGGGCGTGTAATCCAGGAAGTCGGCGAAGCGCCCGTCCTGGAAGACGAGCACGAGGACGCCGAGCGACGCCGCCACCGTCAGGACGTTCATCACGATCGCCTTGATTGGCAGCAGCAATGACCCGGTCATCAGCCACAGGACGACAAAGACGAACACGCCGAGGAGCGCGCCGGCCAACAGCAGCCGGGAGCCGATCGCGGCCTGCTGGTCGACGAACTCGGCGGCGTCGCCGCCGACCAGTGCCGGGAAGGGCGCCGGCGTCGCGCGGACATCCTGCGCCAGGCGCCGCGCCGGCTCGCCGTCGGCGGTGCCCTCGGGCGTCACCGCGATCACCCACGTCCCCTCGTCGAGCGATCGTGGCTCGGCCACCGTCTCGGCGCCGGGCAGCTCCGCCAGCGTCTCCGCGTAGGCGCGCAGCTCGCCGGTGGCGCCCGGCGGCGCGTTCAGCACGACGGCAACCGGGGAGGTCTCCTCCGTCGGGAACTCGGCAGTGAGTCGGTCGACGACGGTCCGGGAGCTCTTGTCCTTGGGGATGACCGACGCGTCGACCGGCGTCCACTCGGCGCGCAGCGCGGGCGCCGCCGCCACCAGCATCACCAGGGCGGTGATGGCCGCGACGAGCCCGGGGCGCCGCATCACGGCATGGGCGAGCCGGTACCAGCGCCGCTCGGCCCGCCGCCGGGCCGGAAGCTGCAGCTTCGTTCCCCACAATCCGAGCAGAGCCGAGCCGACGAGCAGCGAGGCCGCCGCAGAAGCCACCGCGACGACGGCCCCAGCGGCGCCCATCGATTGCAGGAAGTTCAGCGGGAAGAGCACGAGCGTCAGCAGCGACAGCGCCACTGTGAGCGCGCTGTAGACGATGGTTCGGCCAGCGGTGCGAAGCGCCGTCTCGAGGGCGGCGCGGACGTCATCGCCGCCGTCGAGCTCCTCGCGAAACCGCGTGAGCAGGAAGAGCGTGTAGTCGATGGCGAGGCCCAGCCCGAGGCCGATCACCAGGTTCAGCGCGAAGATCGACAGGCCGTGGACCCGGTTGATCAGACCCAGGACCAGGAACGTCGCGAGCACGGTGGTCACGCCCACCGCGAGCGGGATCAGCGCGGCCCGTCCGCGGAAGAACAGCAGCGACAGCAGCAGGAGGATCGGCAGCGCAAGCAGCTCGGCGCGGCTGAGATCTGACGTGACGCTGTCGCCGACCTGGGTGTCGGCGAAGACATGGCCGCCGAGCGTCAGACCGTGCTGGCCGCCGAACCGCTCCTCGGCGGCGGCAAGCGCGGTGCCGTCGTCGGCGTTTGCGCGCAGCGTCGCAGCGAGGTAGACCGCTCCGGTCCGCTCGCTGGGTGGTGACGGGTCGACGCGCGCAACGCCCGGCACACGCTCGAGCTGCGCTGTCAGCGCGCGAAGTCCGCCCGCGTCCGAGTCGTCGACCAGCAGCAGGATCCCGGGACTGGCCTGCAGCCCAGTCGCATCGTTGACGCGCTCGATGGCTCGCGCCGAGCCCGAGTCCTCCGGCGTGAAGCCTCCTGAATCCCGCAGCTGGCCAGCGACGGGCCCGCCGAGCACTGCCGCCACGAGCACGAACGCCAGGGCGCCGAGCAGCACGCGCCGAGGCCGGGTGGTGGCGAGGGCCGCGACGGCGCGCATCTACCGCACGGTAGGCGCGCCTCGCCGCGCCCGTCGCTAGGGGACCCGCTGCGTGCGTGAGAGGGCGAGCTTGGGCGTGTTCGGGCCGATCCACACCGCCCGGATGAGCCCGGGCCCCGGCTGGGTGACGTTGGTCAGGAAGTAGTTGCGCGCCGGGTCGGTCTCGGCGCTGCCGATCAACGTCCAGTTCGTCGCCCCGGGCGCCTGGTGCTGGAAGTAGACCGTGTCCGGCGTGCGGTTGGGACGGAAGCGCAGCTGTCCCCAGATCGCGGTGGTGCTCTTTCCCTCCGCGTCCTTCGGGCCTGGCCGGGCGACGAACGGGAACGCCCAGGCCTGAGCCGCAGGCTTGGGCCGGCCGTTGCTGAACAGCAGGCCCGACTGATAGGTGAACCAGCGCCGGCGCGAGGTCTTGCTCTCGGTCCGGATCGGCGCGACGTCGCGCAGCAGGAACTGCGTCTGGGTGATCACCCGGGGGTTCGACCAGGCGAACAGGTCGGCGAGGTTGGAGTACTCGGCCTGCTTGGCCAGCGAGACGCCGCTGTAGGGGTCGGGCGGCTTAGTCTCGTAGCCGAACTCGGTCAGGGCAATGGGGAGGCCGGACTTGATCCGGCTGGTCTTCTCGGCGATCTTGTCGAGCATCTGCGTCAGCGTCCCCAGATTCGCCATCGTGATCGCGTCGGGGCTGTCGTCGGACACCAGCGGCGAGCGGTCCTTGGTGTAGGGGTGATGGGCGAACGCGGTGGCCAGCAGCGGTCCGTTGGCGGTGAACGCGTCACAACCCGCCCCGCCGCTCTTGCGGTTTCCCTGGTTGTCGACGCAGAACAGGTTCCGGATGAAGGTCGTCGGGTACATCGGCGCCCGCGAGCGGTTCTCGTCCTTGCCGTTGGGCGCGGTCTCGCCGAGCAGGATCACGTCGTCGCCATGACCCGTGGCCACGAGGCCTTCCCGGCCCTTGATGTAGAGGTCGCGGAAGAGCTTCGGGCTGTACGGGCGGCCCTTCCAGAACTGCGGCGTCAGCCAGCCGCCCTGGTTGGGCTCGTTCCACAACGACCAGAATGAGACGCGGGGCAGCTTGGGACGCTTTCGGATGTTCTCGTCGCGGTATTTGCCCGAGTAGCGCTTGCCCACCGCTTGCACGAACAGCTTGAACTCACGGGCGTTGGGCATCCAGGTCGACGCGTTGGCCTCCTCACCCTTGGGAGGCTTGGGGCAGCACCACGCCGGACCGGGCCCGGTCACGTTGAAGTAGACGCCGATGCCGCGGGCGCCGGCCGAGTTGACCAGATGGTCGTAGCGATCCCAGTTGCCCTTGGGATAGGCCTTGGGGTTACCGGCGCCGAGCTTGCGAAAGCGCTTCGCCTTGGCCTTGCTGCTGCGCGCCCGCTCGGCCACGACCTTCCACAGGAGCGTGACGCGGACGTAGTCGACGCCCAACCGGGCCATGACGTCGAGCGTCTTGTCTGTGGTCCTGGGCGTCCGATAGACGAGGTTGTCGTCGTCCATCATCACCGAGGACTGCCCGGCGCCCGCATGGGCGGCCGGAGCGCCGGCGAGGACGGCAAGCAGGGGGAGTAGGGCGAGGAGACGGCGGGTCAGCATCGGGGCAAGATATCGCCAACCCGCCGCGTCTCCTTGAGGATTGCGGCCCGCTACTTAGCGTTGGCGTAACGCTCGGCGACCTTGTCCCAGCTCACGACGTCCCACCATGCCTTGAGGTAGTCGGGGCGCCGGTTGTTGTAGGTCAGGTAATAGGCGTGCTCCCAGACGTCGTTGCCCAGCAGGGGCGTCTGGCCGTCGAGGATGGGCGAGTCCTGATTGGCGGTCTTGGTCAGCTTGAGCGAGCCGCCATCGAGGACCAGCCACGTCCAACCCGAGCCGAACTGTCCGACGCCGTTGGCCTCGAACTGGCTCTTGAAGTCGTCGAACGAGCCGAACGCCTCGTTGATCGCGTCGGCGAGCTCACCGGAAGGCTCACCACCGCCGTCCGGTGACATCGACTCCCAGAAGAGCGTGTGGTTAGCGTGGCCGCCGCCGTTGTTGCGGAAGGGGCCCTGCTGGTCGGCGGGAAGCTTGTCGAGCGATGCCAGGACCTCCTCGACGGGCTTGCCGTCGAGCTCAGTGCCCTCGAGCGCGGCGTTGGCCTTGTCCACGTAGGCCTGATGGTGCTTGTCGTGGTGAAGCTTCATCGTCGCCTCGTCGATGGTCGGCTCCAGCGCGTTGTGGTCGTAGGGAAGCGGCGGGACCTCATAGGCCATGGGAGGGCTCCTTGTTGGTTCGGTCGGCGGTTGCTCGGGACATTAGTGTTCGCCGCCCGATGGCTCGTCTCTCCCAACTGCTGCTGCCCACCGAACGCCAGGACCCGGCCGACGCCGAGGCGCTGTCGCACAAGCTGATGGTCCGCGCGGGGCTGGTCCGCCAGGTCGGATCCGGGCTCTGGAGCTGGTTGCCCGCGGGCTGGCGGGTGCACCAGAACGTCACCCAGATCGTCCGCGAGGAGATGGACCGCGTGGGCTGTCAGGAGATGTTGATGCCCGTCATCACTCCGGCTGAGCTGTGGAAAAAGTCCGGGCGCTACGGGATCTCTGAGGTTTTCCACCTCTCCGACCGCCGTGACGCCGAGCTGGTGCTCGCCATGACCCACGAGGAGACGGTCACCACCCACGTCGCGGCAGCCGTGCGCTCCTACCGCGACCTGCCCAAGCTGCTCTACCACTTCCAGACCAAGGGCCGGGACGAGCCCCGCCCGCGCGCCGGCGTGCTGCGCACCCGCGAGTTCATCATGAAGGACGCCTACTCCTTCGACCGCGACCAGGCCGGTCTCGACGCGAGCTACGAGGCGCTGGCGGGCGCATACGACCGCGTCTTCGACCGCTGTGGCCTCGAGTGGTACTCGGTGGAATCCGACGTCGGCGCGATGGGCGGCAGCGGCGCCCATGAGTACATGGCGCCGTGCCCGGCGGGCGAGAATGACGTCGCACTCGCGCCGGGCTTCGCCGCCAATGTGGAGGTCGCTGCCGCCGACCCGCAGCCCGTGGGCCCGCTGCCCGACGGCATCACCGGAGAGCTGCACACACCGGGAGCGTCGACCATCGAGGCGCTCTCCTCGCACCTCGGCGTCCCGGCTGGCAACCTGCTCAAGGCGTTCCCCGTCATCACCGAGTCGCGCGGCCTCGTCCTCGTGCTGCTGCGCGGCGATCACCGCGTGCAGGAGATCAAGCTGACCAACGCGCTCGGCGAGGAGTTCCGGCAGGCCGAGCCCGGTGAGCTGGAGACCCACGGGTTGGTCGCGGGGTACATGGGCCCACGGGAGGGCCTCGCGGTGATCTACGACGCCGCGGTCGCGCCGGGGCGCTACGTGATCGGGGCCAACCGGCCCGAGTACCACGTGGTCATCGACGTCACGGCCGGCGAGCGAGTCGACGTTCGCCGGGTGGAGGAGGGCGACACGGTCGGAGGTCAGCCGATCCGCATCGAGCCGGCCATCGAGGTCGGCAACATCTTCAAGCTCGGCACCCGCTACTCCGAGCCGCTGGGCGCGACCTACCTCGACGAGAACGGCGCCGAGCAGCCGATCCTCATGGGCTCCTACGGGATCGGCCCGGCGCGCATCGCCGCTGCGGCGGTCGAGCAGTTCGCCGACGAGCAGGGCATCTCCTGGCCGCGAGCCATCGCGCCGTGGGACGTGCACGTCGTCGCGCTGGGCAAGGGGGAGACCCCTGAGCGCGCCGCCGCCGAGCAGCTCCACGACGAGCTGACCGCGGCGGGCATGCAGGTGCTCTTCGACGACACCGATCGAGGCACGGGAGAGAAGCTGACGGTCGCCGAGCTGCTCGGCGTGCCGCTGCGGTTGGTCGTCGGGAAGCGCTCGCTCGAGTCCGGCGTCGTCGAGGCGCAGGCCCGTCGCGGCGCCAAGGACCTCGAACCCGTCGCACTGGAGGGCGCCGCCGACGCGGTCGCCGCGCTGTGGGCCGGCCTCGACTGACCTTCCGGCGGCTGTCGGGCCTGGACCGCTCAGGTGGCCCGCCGCCCGAGACGCTGCCCGGCGCCCCGCTGCGCCCGTTCACCATCCCCAACGCCATTGGCTATGTACGCGTCGCGTGCCTGGTCGCGTTCCTCGCGGTCGCCCTGGCCGACGATGACGGCGAGGGCTGGACCCAGTTCGCCCTCTTCGCGGTGGTCGCCTGGGGCGACTACGCCGACGGCATGGCCGCACGGGTCACCGGCCAGTACAGCCGGCTGGGCGCGCTGATGGACCCGGTGATCGACCGTGCGCTGGTGATCTCCGGTGTGCTCGTCGCCTACGACCACGAGCTGCTTCCGCGGTGGGCGCTGCTCGTCCTGGTCGCCCGCGAGGCGGTGATGCTCGCCGTCGGTCCGTTCTACGTGCGCCGGCGGGGCGAGCTGAAGATCACGATGCTCGGCCGCTGGGCGGTGTGGCCCACCATGGGCGCGATCGCTTTCGCCCTGGTGGGCGCCGACCCGCTCGACGAGATCCTGCTCTACATCGGCGTGGCGATGACCCTGGGCGCAACCGCGCAGTACGTCCAGCAGGCCCTTGCGCCACCGGACGCCGGCCAAGCCTCAACCTGAGCTTGATTGCGGCTATGCTCGCGCCCATGGACACCTTCCCCGATCTCGGCTCGCTCTCGGACCAGGAGCTGAAAGACCTCATCCAGCAGCTCACGGAGGAAGAGGTCGACATCTCCTACAAGCGCCGGATCCTGCACGGGAAGATCGACATCCTTCGTGCGGAGCTGGTCAACCGGCTGCGCAAGAAGCACGAGGGCGGAGAGGACGTCATCACCGGCGCCGACGTGCAGCGCCTGACCGACATCCTCGCCGGGCGCGGCGTCTCGGAGACCGACGAGCCCACCGACAAGTAGCTCGCCCAGCGCGTGGCTCTCCACTGCCCCGACTGCGGGTTCGTCAACACTGATGGCGCGAACTACTGCCAGAAGTGCGGCGCGCACGTCGCCGTCGCCGAGCCATCGAGCGCTGATCCGGTTACCGCCACCTACCGCGTGGGTGAGACCGGCGAGCTGATCGCGGTCGACCTCGAGGACGTTGTCGCCTCCGACGGAGCCGCGTTGGTCATACGCACCGGCGGCGGTCGCGTCGGCGAGAGCTTTCCTCTCCAGGGAGAGCGGGTGTCTGTCGGCCGCCGGCCCGAGTCCGACGTGTTCCTCGACGACGTGACGGTCTCACGCGATCACGCCCTGCTGGTCAATCGCGCCGACGGCTGGCACCTCGACGACCTCGGCTCGCTCAACGGGACCTACGTCAACCGCGAGCGCATCGAGTCGCGCAAGCTCACCGACGGCGACGAGCTCCAGGTCGGCAAGTACAAGCTCACGTTCCTCCAGCGCTGATGGCCGACGACGCGACGATGCTCGCCGGAGGGATGGACGCGGTCGAGCCCCAGGCGCGGGCCCGCGAGAAGTCGATGACGATCGGGGCCGTCTGCAAGGCTCTGTCGCAGGAGTTCCCCGATATCTCGATCTCGAAGATCCGCTACCTCGAGGACCAGAAGCTCCTGGCCCCGCGGCGCACCCCGGGGGGCTACCGGCTGTACTCGACCGGTGACGTCACGCGGCTGCGGACCATCCTGCGTCTCCAGCGCGACGAGTTCCTGCCCCTGCGCGTCATCCGCCAGGAGTTGGCGACCGGCGCGGCCGCCGACGAGGCGCCCGCTACGCGACCGGCGGCCCAAGGCAACCGTGCGCGCGCCCCGCGAACCGCGATCAGCGTGCGCGACGGGGGCGCGGTGTACGCGCTCGACGACGTCATCGAGGACACCCGCGCGGAGCCCACGCTGGTCAAGGAGCTCGAGGAGTTCGGCGTCATCAAGGGCGATGTCCGTGGCGGCGTCACCTACTACGACGAGACCGAGCGCGAGATCATCCGCGCCGCCACCGAGCTGGCCCGCTACGGGGTGGCCGGACGCAACCTGCGGGTGTTCCGCACGTCCGCCGACCGGGAGGCCGCTCTGCTTCAGCAGATCCTGGCGCCGGCCCTGCGCTCCCGCAACGCCGAGCGGCGCAAGGAGGCGGTCGAGGCGCTGGAGAACCTGGCGGCCGTCACAACACACCTCAAGCACCTGCTGCTGATCCGGGACCTGCGCAAGATCGCCGGGTGACGCGACTCATGGAGTTGCGCGAGCACATCCGTGAGATACCGGATTTCCCGAGGCCGGGGATCGGCTTCAAGGACATCACCACGTTGCTGGCCGACGCCGAGGCGCTCGATGCCGCCGTGGTTGGGCTGGCCGACGCCGTCCGCGGCGACGACGTCGAGATGGTGGTCGGCGCCGAGGCGCGCGGCTTCCTGTTGGGCCCGGCGCTGGCCCGGGAGCTGGGCGCCGGCTTCATCCTGGCCCGCAAACAGGGCAAGCTGCCGCACGACACCGTCCAGGCCGAGTACGCGCTCGAGTACGGCACGGACACCCTGGAGATCCACAGCGATGCGATCCGGTCGGGCGCCCGGGTCCTCGTGCACGACGACCTCCTGGCCACCGGCGGCACGGCCAAGGCCGTCTGCCAGCTTGTCGAGCAGCTCGGCGGCGACGTGGTCGCCTGTGTCTTCCTGGCCGAGCTGGCCTTCCTCGGTGGCCGCGAGCAGCTGACGGGCTACGAGGTTCGCTCCCTCGTCCGCTACGAGAACGAGTGATGCCGACCGTGGTTCGCAAACGCGAGGTCGCCGCGTCGCCCGAGGCGGTCTGGCAGCTCGTGGGTGACCCCTACCACCTGCCGCGCTGGTGGCCGCGGGTCGCCCGGGTCGAGGCCGTCGCCGGCGGCCGCTTCACCGAGCTTCTGAGCGGGGCCCGCAGCGGGCGCAACGTCCGCGCGGATTTCCGCATCGCGGAGAAGCGCAAGGGACGGTTGTTGCGGTTCTCCCAGGAGCTCGCGGGATCGCCGTTCGAACGCGTGCTCAAGGAGGCCGAGACCTCCATCGCCCTCGAGCCCAGCGGTACGGGCACGCGGGTGTCCATAACCCAGCGCCAGCGTCTTCGCGGCCTGTCGCGCGTTGGTGGGGGATTCCTGGTTCGGCGGGCGACGCGCAAGCTCCTCGACCAGGCGCTGGACGGGCTGGAGGACGCGGTTGGCCCGGCGTAGCCGCTGGTGGGGGTGGGGCACCGACGCCCACGCCGGCTCGCTGCCCGAGCCGGCGCTGCCGCTTCTGCGCGATGAGCTCGGGGTCGACGGCGCGGCGCACGGGCCGGTGGCGCTCGACGCAGTCATGCTGGCCGCTCCCGCGCTCAACGAACCGATGCTCGACCGGCTGCGGGCGGTGGCCGGCGTCACGACCGACCGCACCACGCGCATCGTCCACGCTGCCGGCAAGGGCTATGTCGACCTCGTGCGCCTGCGCTCCGGCCGCCCCCAGGACGCGCCCGACGCGGTCGTCCGGCCCGGCGACGCCGCCGGAGTACTCGCCGTGCTTGAGCTGTGCGCTGCGGAGCGGATCGCCGTGGTGCCGTTCGGCGGAGGCACGAGCGTGGTCGGTGGGCTCACGCCTACGCGCGAGGGTTTCGCCGGCGTGATCTCACTCGACCTCGGCGGGCTTACCGGGATCGCCCGGCTCGACGAGCGCTCGCAGACCGCGACGGTGCGGGCCGGCACCCAGGGACCCGAGCTCGAGGCGCTGCTCGGGGCCGAGGGCTACACGCTGGGGCACTTCCCTCAGAGCTTCGAGTACATCTCGATCGGCGGCGCGGTGGCCACGCGATCAGCCGGTCAGGCGTCAACCGGCATGGGCCGCATCGACAAGCTGGTCACCGGTCTGCGCTGCGCGACGCCGAGCGGCGAGATGGATCTGGCGTCGACGCCGGCCACCGCCGCCGGCCCGGACTTGCGGGAGCTGCTGATCGGCTCCGAGGGCGCATTGGGAGTGATCACCGACGCGACGCTGCGAATCCGTCGGGCGCCAGGAGCCGTCCGCTACGAGGGCTGGATGCTGCCGTCGTTCGCAGCGGGGGCCGAAGTGTTTCGCGAGCTCGTGCAGGCCGGCGCCGCGCCCGACGTCGCACGGCTCTCCGACGCTGACGAGACGCGCTTCTCGATGATCGTCTCGGGCGCGACCTCCGGGACGAAGGGCGACGTCCTTCGCCGTTACCTCGGCGCGCGTGGGATCGCCGGTGGCTGCCTGATGATCGTGGGCTGGCTCGACGCGCCAGACGCGATCGGCCGCCGCCGTCAGGCCGCTGGCGCTGCGATCCGCCGCGCGGGAGGCGCGGGGCTCGGGGCGTCGGCCGGCCGCTCCTGGGAGAAAAACCGGTACCACGGGCCCTACCTGCGCGACCATCTACTCGATCGCGGGGTCATGGCCGAGACGCTGGAGACCGCCACGACCTGGGACAACCTCTTTCGTCTCTACGACGCGGTGGGTGGCGCGCTTCGGGAGAGCCTGTCCGCGCGCGGGACGCCGCCCATCGTCTGGTGTCACATCTCGCATTTGTACCCCAGCGGCTGCTCGCTGTACTTCACGTTCTTGGCCAAGCAGGAGCGCTCCGCCGAGGTCGAGCAGTGGACGGCGGCAAAGCACGCCGCCTGCCGGGCGATCGTCGCGGCCGGCGGCACCCTGACCCATCACCACGCGGTTGGGCTCGACCACGCGCCCTTCCTACCGGAGGAAGTGGGCTCGTTGGGGATCGCGGCCCTGCGCGCGGTCAAGGCCGAACTCGACCCCGCCGGCATCATGAACCCGGGCAAGCTGCTGGCCTGAGCGCGGGCCCCGCGTGCCTCGCGGGGTATGGGGTTCGAGCGCCCAACCGCTCACGCATGAGGGCGATCGTGCTGCCTGGTGGTCGCACAGCGACCCCTGGGCAGCACGATCGGCGACCGAACCGAGGAGGATGCCGGAATGCGGCTGTTTCTGACCGGCGCGACCGGCTACCTCGGCAGCGAGGTCGCCCGGCAGGCCGCCGCCCTCGACTGGGAGGTGGTACCGCAGGAACGCGTCGAGATCCGCGACGCGTCAGCGGTGCGAGGCGCCATGGCGGCTGACCGCCCAGACGTGGTGATCCACACGGCATATCGCCAGGATGGGGACGCCGCGGAGCAGACCAACGTCGACGGATCCTTGCACGTCGCGTCAGCCGCCCGGGAGCGTGGCGCGCGCCTCGTCCACGTGTCCTCCGACGTGATCTTCCGGGGCGCGCCTGGCCGGCCGCTGACGGAGTCCGACCGGGTCAACCCCATCACGGACTACGGCCGCACGAAGGCGGCTGCCGAGGTGGTCGTGACCGCCGCGGACCCCGGGGCTGTCCTCGTGCGCACGAGCATGATCTACAGCGGCCCAGGCGCCACGCTCTCGCGGCACGAGGCGCTGGCGCTGGCGGCGGCCCGCGGGGAGGCCGACGTCGCGTTCTTCGAGGACGAGATCCGCTGCCCGGTGGCGCTGGCCGATCTCGCCGCGGCGTTGATCGAGCTGGCCGGCCGGCCGGAGGTGAGCGGCCCGCTGAACGTGGCCGGAACGCAGGCGGTGAGCCGCCTCGATTTCGCCGAGCTGGTCGCGCGCCACCATGGGCTCCAGCCGGGTTTGCTGCGCTCGGCGCGGCGTTCCCCGGACCGTCCGGGCGACCTCACGCTCGACTGCGCCCTCGCGGCAACGTTGTTGGACACCCGCCTGCGGGGCGTGTCCGAGGTGCTCGCGTCCAGTTAGCCGCTACCCGGCCTTGGGCAGCGAGCCGGCGATGATGACCTGGCCGGGGGTCTTGGGGTTCCTGGTCGTCTCACGGGTGAGGATCATCGCGTCGAACTCCGAGAGGTCGATGCCCTCGGGGAGAGCGCCCGAGAACCGCAGACGGCCGCGCTTGCCCACACGCGGGGCGAACCCGATACGTGCGGCGTTCTGGGACGTGATGACCCACAGCGCGTAGATGTCGCCGTCGCTGTTGGCGGGGATGTCCTGCCCCTGGAAGACCAGCGCGGTCTGGTCGCCCTGCGCGACGAGCGTGACCGCGGCGAGGCCCTTGCCGTCCGAGCCCTCGCCCGGGTTGAGGTTGACCTGCCCGAGGACCTGCTGGCTCGCGTTGCCGGTCGTGCCGGTGGTCTGCGTCGAGGTGGTGCCCGTGGTGGCGCTGTCGCCCTCGTCGTCGTTGCCGGAGATGACGAAGACGATCAGGAAGGCCACCGCGACACCGACGGCGGCGAGGAGCAGCACGCCGCCCAACCGCGAGCTCTTGGCCTGGCGCTGCCGAGCGGCTTTGCGGGCCTCCAGCGCGCCGAAGGCCTCATCGACCTCGGCACGCTCGGAGGGGATCTCGGGCAGCCCGTCGCCGGCGAGCGGCCGAAGCTCACCCGAGACCACGCGTGCCCAGGCGCGGCCCGGCGCCGAGGTTTCGAGCAGATCGCGGGTGGAGGCTCGCTCAGAGGCCGACTGCTGGCCCAGCAGGTAGTCGGCGATCCCGTCCTGCTCGGCCATGTCGAGGTCGGCGCTGTCCGGTCCCAGGCGGTCGAGCGCGTCGCGAGCGCGCTCGCGGACCGTGTCGGGCTCGATGCGCAGCAGGCTCGCGAGGTCGTCGTAGCTCTTGCCCTGCTTGAGCAGAAGCTGGAGGACGGCGCGGCGGTCGGCGGGCAGATCGTCGATGCGGGGCATTGGTTGGCCGGAAGGATACGGTTCGCGGCATGGCGCCAGTGCACGACAGCCGCGGCGATGGCACCTTCGACGGCCTCTACGGCCTCGTGGTCGACACGCTCGAGGACGCTGTCGTCACCGCCCACGTGGAGGTTCGCGACGAGCTCAAGCAACCCATGGGCCTGGTTCACGGCGGCGTCTACGCGTCGATCGCCGAGTCGATCACCTCCATGGCCACGCACCTCGGTGTGATGGGGGAGGGCAAGAGCGCGCAGGGCCTCTCCAACCAGACCTCGTTTCTACGGCCGATCCTCGAAGGCACGATCCACGCCGTCGCCCGGCGGCGCCACAAGGGCCGCACAACGTGGCTGTGGGAGGTCGAGCTCTCCGACGATCAGGAGCGCCTCTGCGCCCTGGTTCGCATGACCATCGCCGTGCGCTGAGCGCATCGAGGAAAGCGCCGAACGTCGGTCATGTAGTGCCTCGGCGCCATCTGCCTGACGTTTGCGGCGGTGACTCAGATCTCGCGGAAGCGGTTGGTGATCGGCACGCGGCGATCGCGGCCAAACGCCCGGGAGGTGATTTTGATGCCGGGCGGCGACTGCCGGCGCTTGTACTCGGCGAGGTCGATCAGGCGCACGACGCGGTCGACGTCGGCCTCGGGCAACCCGCGGGCGATGAGCTGCTCGCGGCCGAGGTCGTCCTCGACGACGCCCTCGACGATCCGGTCGAGGATCTCGTATGGAGGGAGAGAGTCCTGGTCGGTCTGATCGGGGCGCAGCTCGGCCGACGGCGGGCGGGTGGCGATCTCGGGCGGCACGAGCCCCGGTGTCGCCTTCGAGCGATGCTCGGTGAGCCGGTAGACCAGCAGCTTGGGCACGTCCTTGATGACCGCGAAGCCGCCCGCGCTGTCGCCGTAGAGCGTCGAGTAACCCACGGACATCTCGGACTTGTTGCCGGTCGTCAGCACCAGCCAGCCGAACTTGTTCGACAGCGCCATGAGCAGGTTTCCGCGGATGCGGGCCTGGAGGTTCTCCTCGGTGAGGTCGGTCTCGCGCCCTTCGAACACCGGCGCGAGCAGCGAGTCGTAGGCGGTCATCGCCTCGCCGATCGGCAGCTCGAGGAGCTGCGCGCCCAGATTGCCTGCGAGCGCCCGCGCGTCGCCCTGCGTGCCGTCCGAGGAGTAAGGCGAGGGCATGACCACGCAGGTCACGTTCTCGGGGCCGAGCGCGTCGACGGCGATCAGCGCCACGATCGCTGAGTCGACCCCGCCGGAGAGCCCGAGCACCACGCGATCGAAGCCGTTCTTGCGTGTGTAGTCGCGCGTGCCGAGCACGAGCGCGCCGTAGATCTCGGAGAGGTCGTCGAGCGCCGGGGTGATCTCGCCGCCGGGCCGCTCCACCTGGTGGGCGCCGTCCACGCTGAAGCTCCCGAGGTGGGTCACCTCGCTCTTCATCGCCCGGGCCGGCGGGCGCGAGCGCGTGTCACGCAGCCGGGCTGAGGCCGCGGCCTGCGGATCGAGGTCGCAGATGAGCAGGTGTTCGGTGAACTGCGGCGCGCGGGCGATCACGCAGCCCTCGTGGTCGCAGACGAACGAGCCGCCGTCGAAGACCAGCTCGTCCTGCCCGCCGACCAGCGCGCAGAAGACGAACGACGCGAGCGTGTCGGCGGCGCGCTGGCCGATCATGCGCTCGCGGGTACGGTCCTTCTCGGCCGTGTACGGCGACGCCGAGAGGTTGACGATCACAGTCGCGCCGGCCAGCGCCTCGTCGGTCTCGGGGCTGCCCGGCAGCCACACGTCCTCGCAGATGGTCAAGCCGATCGTCACCCCGTCGAGCTCGAACACCGCAGGCCCGGGACCCGACTGGAAGTAGCGGACCTCGTCGAAGACTCCGTAGTTGGGCAGGTGCATCTTGCGGTAGATGCCTCGGACCTCGCCGTCCGCGCAGAGCGCTGCGGCGTTGTAGACGTCGTCGTGGCGCTCGGGGAAGCCGACGAGCGCCACGATGTCGGCGCAGGCCGCGGCGACGCGATCGAGCGCGGCCCGCGCGGCGGCCAGGAAGTGCTCCTTGAGCAACAGGTCCTCCGGCGGGTAACCGGTGATAGCAAGCTCCGGGAAGACCACGAGCTGCGCCTCCGCCGCCCTGGCGTCCTCGATGGCGGTGAGGATCAGCTTTTCGTTGCCGGCGATGTCGCCGACAATGGTGTTGATCTGGGCCAGCGCCACGCGCATGGCCCTCACGCTACCCCGATGCGCCCTGCCCGAGCTCCCGTTCCACGAACGCTTGCAGCTGCGGATCGGAGGGCTCGGCCACGGTGAGCCTGCGCCTGGCCGCCAATGCGACCACGCCGCCGCTGCGGGTATCGCGCCGCAGGACCACGGCCTGCCCGGCGGCGCGCGACTCCGGCGAGTCGAGCGCGCCCAGGTCGGTGGCGAGCCTCTTGAGCTGGGGCGTGAACGACCCGTCCGAGTAGCGCAGCACAACGTTGCCCTGCGCGAGCAGCGATCCCCGCGGGGCGGGCTCCTCGGTGCCCGGCGTAGGCTCCGAGCGCCCGCCCGTGGTCGTCGACTCGTCGCGACTGTTGAAGAACGCGATCAGGCCGACGACGCCGAAGAAGGCGATCGCCACGGCCAGAAGTGTTCCGACGAGCTTGCGCATGAAGCGCGCCGATTCAAGCGCATCTAGCCAGCGGACGCATAGCGATCCCCGGCGCGCCTCGCCCTACAGCACTCCAAGCGACCCGAGGCGAGGGCGGCCGACGCGCTCGTGCAGGTCGCACTGCAGATCGCGGCTGAGCACCCGGAGCAGCCGATCGACGCGGCGGTCCCGGCCCTGGGCGCCCAGCTCGTGCTCGGGACACCCTCGGCGTCCTGAGCCCGGCATACCCTTGGAGGGGTGGAGCGAAGGGTCATCGCACACTGCGACATCGACGCGTTCTACGCGTCGGTCGAGCTGCTGCGCAACCCCGAGCTGGCGGGCAAGCCGTTGGTCGTCGCCGGCGCCGGCCCGCGCTCGGTCGTGACCACCGCCAGCTACGAGGCGCGCCGCTTCGGCATCGACTCGGCGATGCCGGCAGCCCGTGCTCGAACGCTGTGCCCGCACGCGGTGTTCATCTCGCCCGACCACACCGCCTACCGCGAGAAGAGCGGCGAGGTGTGGAACCTGGTGCGCTCGCGGATCGAACGCGTCCAGCAGGTCGGGATCGACGAGGCCTACCTCGACGTCACCGAGTTCGACAAGCCGCTGCGGGTGCTGCGCGAGCTCATCGCGGCGATCGAGGAGCAGACCGGGATGGTCATGTCGGTGGGGGTCGGTCCGTCGCGGCTGGTGGCCAAGACGGTCAGCGGATCGTTCAAGCCGCGGGCGTTCAAGGCCATGTCGCGCGAGGACGCCTGCCAGCACTTCGCGGGTGAGTCGACGAGGATCCTCCAGGGCATCGGCCCCAAGACGGCCGAGCGGCTGGCGGCGCTGGGCGCCCGGACCGTCGGCGAGCTCCAGCAGTTCGACGAAGCGGTGTTGACCGAGCGCTTCGGCGAGAACTCGGGACCGTTCCTCAAGGCGCGAGCCTGGTTTCACGACAACTCGACGGTCGCAGCGCCCGGCCCGGCCAAGTCGCGCTCGAACGAGACGACGTTCAACGAGGACGTCGCCGACCACGACGAGCTCGAGAGCACGCTGGCGACCCTGACCGAAGGCTTGTGCGCATCACTGCAGCGCAAAGCAGTGAGGGGGCGCAACATCGCCATCAAGGTCCGGCTCGATGACTGGACGACGGTGACGCGGGCGCGCACGATCGACGAGCGCACAAACGACGCCGCCACCGTCCTGCCAGTGGTGCTCGACCTGTTCCGGGCCTACGCGCCGCCGAGACCCGTGAGGCTGCTCGGGGTGCGGCTCGCGTCGTTCGAGGACGCGCCCGAACCCGCCGCCGAGGAGTCGCGCCAGCTCGTGCTGCCGCTCCCGCGCGAGGGGTTACTGTCGGGCCGATGAAGCTCCACCACGCGCGGCGCGGCGTCGGCGAGCCCCTGCTGCTCATCCAGGGCATGAGCGGTCACCACCTGCACTGGGGCGAGGCCTTCATCAGCGTGCTCGAGGCGGACTTTGACTGCATCGCGATCGACCATCGCAGCACGGGCCTGAGCCCGCGGGCCGACGAGCCGTTCACGCTCGGCGACCTCGCCGAGGACGCCGCCGCGGTGCTCGACGAACTCGGTCTGAAGTCAGCCCATGTGCTGGGCATCTCGATGGGCGGGATGGTCGCCCAGGAGCTCGTCCTGCGCCATCCGGACATGGTGCGCTCGCTCGTCCTCGGCTGCACGTACGCCGGCGGCGCCGGCCAGCAGCTGTCGCCCCCTGAGACGTTGCAGATCCTCATGGAGGGGATGCAGTCGGGCGACCGAGTCAAGGCGCTGCGCGCTGCGTGGGAGGTCAACGTGTCAGGGGCGTTCGCCGCCGATGAGGCCAACTACGAGGCGTTCGCGGAGATCTCGGCTCAGAAGCCCGTCGCCGTCGCGGTGATCATGCGCCAGATGCAGGCCATCGCCCAGCACGACACCAGCGCGCGGCTGGGGGAGATCGAGGCGCCGACGCTGGTCATCCATGGCACCGACGACCGGATGCTTCCGTTCGCCAACGGCGAGGCCATTACCGAGCTGATCCCCGGGGCGCGGCTCGCTACGCTCGAGAACGTCGGGCACATGTTCTGGACCGAGCAACCCCAGCGCTCGGCGGAGCTGGTGCGCGAGCACTGCCTCGCGTCAGTAGAGCGCTGAGGCGAGGCGGCGACGGTACTCGCGAGCGATGTCGCTCTCCACGCCGAGCTCGTCGAGCACGCCGACGACCGCCTGGCGCAGCTCGTCCTTGCGATCGGGGTTCGCGGCGATCGCGTCGATCAGCAGCGCCAGGCCGCGCTCGGTCTCACCGGCGTCGAGAGCGGCGTAGGCATCTGGAAGATCGGCCTGGAGCTCGAGCCGGGCCAGCAGCGCGTCGGCCTGGAAGCTCTCGCGGACCTGAGAGAGGGTCTCGCGCGCCTCATCGGCCTGGTCGCGCTCGATCAGCATGCGCGCGAGCGGCACGGCGGCGTCAGCGCGACCGGGCTCGAGTTCGAGCGCCTTGCGCAGCGAGGCCTCGTCGCCGCCGGAGGCCAGTCGCTCGGCCTCGCTGGGCACGAGCTTGGCGAAGAAGCGCTCGATCTCGGGCGGCGGCTTAACGCCGACGAACTCGTCGACCACGCGGCCGTCCTTAAAGGCCTTGACCGCGGGGATGCCCTGGATCTGGAAGGCCTGGGCGAGGCTCTGGTTGGCGTCGGTGTCGAGCTTGGCCAGCACGACCTCACCCTCGTGGCGCGCGGCCTCCTTCTCGAGGATCGGCCCCAGCGCGCGGCACGGGCCGCACCACTCGGCCCAGAAGTCCACGACGACCGGCGTGGTCTTCGAGCGCTCCAGGACCTCCTGCTCGAAGGTCGCTTCCGTGACGTCGATGACCATGCGGCGCAGGGTACGAAACACTCCAGGGGTGCTGGCGGTCGAGGACACGGACGGCGACGGCAGGACCATCGTCCTGCTGCACGGCCTCACGGCGACACGGCGCTATGTGGTGATGGGGTCGTCGACGCTCGAGCGAGCCGGCCACCGCGTCATCGCCTACGACGCGCGCGGTCACGGCGAATCGGACCCGGCGCAGCCCTACGACTACGCGTCGCTGGCGAGCGACCTGCTCGGCGTGCTCGACGAGCGCGGAATCGACCATGCGGTGCTGGCTGGCGCGTCGATGGGCGCGCACACCGCCGTGCGTTTGGCGCTCGACGCGCCCGAGCGCGTCGCCGGCCTCGTGCTGATCACGCCGGCCTTTCTTCCGGATGAGCCAAAGGACCTCGACCGCTGGGACGCGCTGGCGGCTGGTCTCCGCGAGGGTGGGGTGGACGGATTCGTCGCCGCGTACAGAGAGCCCGACGTGCCGCCGGCGATGCGCGAAACGGTGCTGACGGTCCTGCGCCAGCGCATCTCGCGCCACGAGCACCCCGATGCGGTCGCCGACGCGCTCGAGCAGGTCCCGCGCTCCGCGCCGTTCGCCGACGTTGAGGAGCTGGGCGAGATCGCCGCGCCGACGGTCGTCGTGGCATCGCGCGACGAGGCCGACCCCGGGCATCCGCTCCACGTGGGGGAAGCCTGGGCTGCGGCGATCCCCGGCGCCGAGGTCCGCACGGAAGCGCCGGGCAAGTCCCCCCTGGCGTGGCAGGGCGGCCAGCTCTCGCGCGTCATCGACGAGCTGGCGGCGCGGACGTGACGACCGGCTACTCGGGAACCCCTCTGGTCAGCAAGCTCGGCTTCAAGCCAGGGCAGAGGGTCGCTTATGTCAACCCGTCGGCGAACTTCAGCGAGCTGGTGGGGGAGCTACCCGATGGCGTGCAGGTGCTCGCCGACCTTCAGGGTCCGCTCGACCTGATCGTCTGCTTCGTCACCGAGCGCAGGGTGTTCGAGCAGCGGTTGGCCGCGCTGCGCAGAGCGATGACGCCCGACGCGATGCTGTGGATCGTCTGGCCCAAGCGCGCTTCGAAGGTCGAGACCACGATGACCGAGGACGTCGTTCGCGAGGTGGCGCTGCCGACCGGCCTGGTCGACACCAAGGTCTGCGCGATCGACGAGACGTGGTCGGGCCTGCGGCTGGTCATCCGCAAGGAGCTGCGGTGAGCGCGATCTTCGCCGAGGAGGGCGTGGCAGCGCAGAAGGTCAGGCGCGGCCCCGGATGCGCGACGCCGCGGAGCCTCGCGTTCAAGAAGCGCGACAATGGACGCAGTGGATCCGTTTTCCGTCCTCGGCCTCGACCCAGGGGTCTCTGAGCCCGACCTGACCGCGGCCTACCGCCGGCTGGCCAAGCGCTGGCATCCCGATGCCCGCCGTGGCGACGCCGCGCGTATGACGCAGGTCAATGCCGCCTACGAGGAGGCACGGGCGCAGCTGCGCCGCGCGGCGCGTCGTCGGTCGATCGCCCCGGTGAGCGTCCGGCGCCGGACGCCGCCCGGATCCTGGCTGCCAGAGTCCCTGCGCAGGGCGCTGGGCGGCGAGCTGCTCTCGGCGCTAGGCGAGAACGAGCAGGTGCGCCTCGTGGCCGAAGCCGGGCGCACCGGCGCCGGGCCGGCGAAGATCGCCCTGACCGACCGTCGGCTGCTCTGGGTGGCCGAGGATGCTGTGACCGCCCGCGTGGACTGGGTGCGCTTCGGCATCGTCGCGGGCGTGGAGCAGCGTCGCACGCGCCTGGGTCGTCGCGCCGTGCTGCGGCTGCGCACGAGCACCGGCCGGCGGGTGTCCTTCGGCGACTTACGCCCGGAGGCCGCCGAGGCGATCGCCGCCGGACTCGCACGGGGCGCCGCGTGACCGTCGAGGACTTCGGGTCGGGGCGCCTGGCGGCGATGCGCCGCTCTTACGTCGAAGGAGGCCTCGATGAGGCCGACCTCGCCCCGACCTGGCTGGAGCAGCTGCGCCTCTGGATCGCCGAGGCCGACCGTCATGAGGTGATCGAGCCCAACGCGATGATCCTGGCGACTGCCGGCGCCGACAGCGACCCGTCAGTACGCACGGTGCTGCTCAAGGGGCTGAACGAGAGCGGCCTGGTGTTCTTTACCAATCAGCGCTCGCGCAAGGGCGCTCAACTGGAGGGCAACCCACGAGCGGCGCTGCTGTTCCCGTGGCATCCGCTGCAGCGCCAGGTCCACATTGAGGGCGATGTCGAGCGGGTCTCCGAGGCTGACGTTGACGCCTACTGGGCGTCGCGACCGCGCGGCTCGCAGATCGGAGCGGCGGCCAGCCCGCAGTCTCAGGTCATCGGCTCGAGGGGCGAGCTCGAGGCAGCCGCGGGGGAGCTGGTCTCGCGTTATGACAACCAGGAGGTTCCGCGTCCGGAGCACTGGGGCGGCTACCGCGTGGTTCCTCGCACGGTGGAGTTCTGGCAGGGACGCCTGGACCGCCTGCACGACCGGCTGCGCTTTCGCCGCGAGGGCGGCGGCTGGGTCGTCGAACGTCTGGCGCCGTGACGTCAGGCCGTCGCCGCGGGCGCGTCGCGCCGCAGCGATCCGGGCGCCGGCGGCTCGCCGTGATCGCCGAGAAGCTCGTCGACGATCCGCTGGCACTGCGCGATGGCCTGGGTGAGCGACCGGCGAGCGTCCTCGGTGTCGGTGACCATCCGATAGCGGGCCAGCACCAGGTTCTGCATGACGTTGTCGTTGAGGTCCAGGGCTCGCCGCCGGTGCTGCTCGGACGCCGCGAGGGCGATGTCGGCGTCACGCGCGTGAATCTCGTCCGTGACGTCCTCGCAGATGCCGATCATGCGCACGGGTGTCCCGTCGTCGCCCTTGACCATCTCGCCGCGGGTGCGCATCAGGAACTCGGTCGCGTCGGGCCGGGTAATCCGCTTGACGTCCTCAAACGGCTCGTGCGTTTCGAAGCAGCGCCGATTGCGCTCGTCCACCGATGCGCGGTCCTCGGGATGCACGCGGCCCAGGAACGCCTCGTAGGAGACCTCGATGCTCCCCGGCTCGTAGCCGTAGATCCGGAAGAGCTCGTCCGACCAGGTCACGACGTTGGTGGCCAGATCCCATTCCCAGCTCCCGACGCGCGCCAGCTGCTGCGCGTCGACCAGCAGCCTGCGGCTGAGCGCCAACTGCTCCTCGAGGTCGGCGATCCGTGCCGCGGTGTCCACGGGGACGACCGTACCAGGGGACATGGCGGATATGCGCGTATCCAGGCTGCTTTCACCGTCAGGTGTTCATAAGATGGGTTATCGAGCATTGAACGAGGCCGATCTCATTGAGGAGGTCATCGCCTTCGACGGCCGTGAGCTCACCGTCCTGCGCCCCCGCGAGGCCGATGCGCTCATCGACGAGGGAGCCTTCGACACCGACGAGTTCATCCCGTACTGGGCGGACCTGTGGCCCAGCGCGATCCTTCTGGCGCGAGCGATCGCCGACCGGGCATTGCGCGGCGCGCGGGTCCTCGAGCTTGGCTGCGGTCTCGGATTGCCCAGTCTTGCGGTGGCGCTGGCCGGCGGTCGCGCGCTGGCCAGCGACTGGGCGCCGGACGCTCTCGAGGCGGTCCGCTCCAACGCAGCGCGCAACGAGCTGGTCGTCGACACGCTGGTCAGCGACTGGCGCGAGCCCGCCGAGCTGCTCGCCCGCGGCCCGTTCGATCTGGTGATCGCCGCCGATGTCCTCTATGAGCGCCGCAACGTCGCGCCGGTGACCGACCTGCTGATGACGCTCGACACCGAGGTCTGGCTGGCCGATCCTGGGCGTTCACCGGCGGCCGAGATGGTCGCGGAATTAGAGCTGGCGGGCTGGGAGAGCTCCACCCTGGCGGCGACCCAGCGCCCACGCGTCACCGTCCACCGGCTGCGGCCTGGATAGATGTCTTAGCCGACACACCGTTTTCTAAGCGCAAGAACCGGCAATGTCCCTTCGTTGAAGGGTCACTATGCGCTGGGAAAGCCCACACACCACCAGGTCCCGCCGCCCGGCCCCGTTCGTGGTTCCGGACCTCCATCTGTGCCGCGGTTGCGAGCGCCCGTTCGTCGTGCCCGCCGCGGTGCTCGACCTCGTCGGGCACGACCGCTATCTCATCGAGCTGCAGTGCAACAACTGCGGGCTCGTCGTCGTCTCGACCCATGGCGAGGACGTCCTCGAAGCTCTCGACCGCGAGTTGGACTGTCAGACCGGTGACATGCAGGCAGCGCTGGAACTGTGGCTGGTCACGCGCCAGATCGAGGAGATCGAGGTCTTTGCCGCCGCGCTGCAGGGTGATCACATCCTGCCCGAGGACTTCTAGCCCGGTCGGGAGCAGGCGGCCCCTCCTACCTAGGGTGAGGGGTCGTGCCCGCCGGGTCCCCCAGCCGTTGGCCCCTGGCCGTAGCCGCCGCGTGCGTCGCGGTCGGCTTGGCCTTCCTCGCTCTCGCGCTGACCACAAGAGCCGACGAGGTCGCGGTCGCGCCGCCGGCCGTGCCCACCGGCATCGCGGCGCCGGCCATCGCGTCCCCCGCCCTCACCCCGCAGCCGGCGCCCGAGGGTGTCGTGGGCGACCCGATCGCCGACATGCGCGCAGCCTGGCGCCGCAAGCTCGTGGCCAACGAGCGCGCGCACGTCCCCGCCGCCTGGGTGGCCGGCTTCTACCCCCTCTACGATCGCGCCCAAGAGAGCTTCGGGGTCAACTGGCTGCTCATTGCCTCGGTCCACCTGCAGGAGACCGCGTTCTCGACCGCGCCCGGGACCTACCGCGGCTTGAACTTCGCCAATTGCTGCGCGGGTCCCATGCAGTTCAACGTCACCAACGGCGGACGCGGCCGCCCGTCGACATGGGAGCGCTACCGGTCCGCCTACCGCAGAGCGCAGCGTCCGGCGAGCTACCCCAATCCCACGGTGAAGCACCCCTCGGTCTATGACGACTTCGACGCGATCATGGCCGGCGCGAGCCTGCTGTCACACCAGGGCGCCGGCGTGACGCTGGACGGCGCCGCCTGGCAGGCCGCTTACGACTACTACGGCCACGATCTCGATGGCATCGGCTACGCCGACGAGGTGCTGGCCCGGGCGATCGGCTGGTCCCAGCGCGGCTTCTCGGTCAACGGGTCCGTCGATCAAACCCTGCGCGAGGCCGTTGATGCCGCGTGGGGCGCGCCCGCACGGGCAGCGCTGCTCGGTCGGTGAGGGCCCTACTCACGGTGACGACTGAGCGTCTGGCCGCGATGGCGGCCGGCGTCGCGCTGGTGGCGCTGGTCGCCCGCGCGGCGTGGTTCGAGCCGCGCCGGCTCGTCGTCATCGAACACGATCTGCGTCTGCCGGGATGGCCGTCGGGCCTCGACGGTATGCGCCTCGCGCTGGTCTCCGACCTCCACGGCGGCGGACCGCAGGTCGGCCAACAGGCCATTCGCAGGGTCGTCGAGCGCGTCAACGCGACGGCGCCTGACCTCGTCGCCCTGCTCGGCGATGCCATCGACTACACCGTCATCGGCGGCAGCGTGCTCGCTCCCGAAGCCGTCAGCCGCGAGCTGGGCGCCCTGCGAGCCCCGCTGGGCGCCATCGCGGTGCTGGGCAACCACGACTGGGCCAACGACGGGCCCGGGGTCCTGCGGGCGCTGCGCGAGGCCGGCGCCACCGTGCTCGAGAACCAGACCACCGAGCTCGAGTTCCGCGGGACGCGCTTCTGTGTCGCAGGGCTGGCCGATGCGACCACCAGACGGCCCGACATGTACGCGACGTTGCGCGATGTGCCGCCGGATCAGCCGCTCCTCCTGCTCAGCCACAACCCGGACACATTCCCGCAGGTGCCGTCGCGCGTCAGCCTCACCGTCTCGGGCCACACCCACGGCGGCCAGGTGGCGCTGCCGCTGCTGCGCAACCTGGCGATCCCGTCGCGCTATGGCGCGCGATACGCCCGGGGGCACGTGATCGAGAGCGGCCGTCACCTCTTCGTGACCAGTGGCGTCGGGACAAGCCGCTGGCCCATCCGGCTCGGCCGGCCCCCCGAGATCGTCGTGCTGCGCCTACTCGCCGGCTGACCCCAGCCGCCGACATCCGGCCTCGGCAAGACGACCAGGCTCATGCATACCGGGGCCCTACCCCGCGCAGTCCTGGCTCCGTCCGGACATACGCAGACTGCCCGCCATGGTCGCGCGCTCCGCCCCGCTTTCCATCGGCCACGAGGTCGATCTCCTTCTCGCGGCGGAGCTCCTGGGAAGCGCCGCCGATCGGGTCTGCCCCATCCGGGACGCGCCCGGCCTGCACGTGTGCCCGGCCTGCCAGCGGCCGTTCGTGCTCCCTGGAGCGGTCCACGCGGTGATGGGGGCGGCGCAGATCAGGCTCGATCTGGCCTGCGCGAACTGCGACTGGTCGACCACGGCGGTGCATGCCGACCACGAGCTCGCTGCCCTCGACCAGCAACTCGATCGTTCGTTCGCCGACCTCCTCTGGACTCTCGAGGTCGTCTGGTCGGCAAACGAGCACGCCGCCATTGAGCGCTTTGTCGTCGCTCTTGAAGCCGGAGCGATCCTGCCCGAGGACTTCTAGGCGCGCTACGCCCCGCCGCCCTTCCGGGGAACGGACGCGGAACGACCCGCGCATGAACGAGTGCACGCGGCAGAAGCAGGAGTATTCACCTCGGGGTGATGAACGCCAGCGGCACGCTGGATCCCGCCTCGCGGCGCAGCGTCGCGATCCGGCGCCCCGGCTGGATCGCGTCCCACGGGGTCCCCAGCAGCGGCCCGAGCCGCTCGGCGAGCACGTCGAGGTCAGAGACCACCAGCGTCACGCCCCAAAAGCGAACGCCCTGTTCGTCATCCACGGGCCCTCCCAGCTCCAGCAACGCAGACCCGAGCACGTAGAACGCCTGGCGCATCTCGCTGTCCGGAACCTCCCGGACGCGCCGCGCCTGGAGCCCGTCCGCCGCGAGCGCGGCCATCGTGTCCTCGATGTCCCCCGTGATGGCCACGACGTGATCCACGGCGACGACCTCGTTGGGGTGAGCGACGGTCCCGTCGGACGGCGCCACGGCGCCGATGGCCGGCAGCACGCTGGAGTCCAGCCCCTGCACCGACCACCCGAGCACGCCGCTCCCCGCCGCGCGGCCGGCGAGCTGGATCTCGATCCCGCCCACGAGCACGCGGGCGTCCTCGACGATGAAGCCGATCTCGGCCCACGTCGTCGGGTCGTCGGCGATCCGCAGGCCCGTCAGGACCATGACGTCAGCGCCCGCGGTTGCGCTTACGCTGCGCGCGAGCCACTTTGGCCTTGGCGCGCGCGCGGTCGCGTTGCTTCTGCGAACGGTTGCGTTTGACCGGCCCGTCAAGCCCCGGGTGGGCCATCTCGGCGCCCTTGACGGGCGCCGTGGCGCGGGCGTCGGAGATGATCGCCCAGGCGATGCCTCCCAGCAGGATGAAGCCCGCGCCGAAGATCAACAGCTCCTGCCAGCCCTTCAGGCCGTCGCCGTCGTCGTTGTTCGGAGCGACCACCACCGTCTCGGGCGGCGCGGGCGCCGGCGCGGGCAGTGGAGCGAGCGGGCCGGCCGGGCCGGCCGGGCCAGCCGGGCCAGTGTGGTCGGCGGGCGCGTCGGGGGCGGCGAGCAGGACGAGGGCGGCAAGCAGCGGGAGGGCGATGCGCATCGGCGCGGGATCCTAGACGGCGATGCAGCCCTGGGTCGCGGGCTGCGATCATTAGCGCCGATGCCACCCAAGCCTCGCCAGATCAAGATCGAGCAGCGCGGCGCCATGGCTGCCATGCAAGCCCTCGAGACCAAGAGCGACGAGGAGCTTCGCAACGAGGCGAAGTTCCGCTCAGCCGCCCAGGCGATCCTCGGGGCGCGCGCTGCCGAGCGCTACGACGCCAAGGCGGCGCGCGCGCACTTCCAGCAGGCGATCGCCTCCGCACGGCCCCAGGAGCGGATGCAGATCCGTCGCATGGCCGACGCCTCGCTTGCGATGGCCGAGCGCCGGCCCGACGACCTCAAGGCCGCCATGGAGAAGCTCGGACAACAGGGTCCGACGGGCCGCCAGCTCTTGCTGCTGCGGTTCCTGGCGCTGGTCAACCCTCCCCCGGGCTCCAGCGGGATGATTCGCGCCCGCGGCATCGCGCTGATCATTCTGCTCGTCCTCATCCTGCTGGGCATCGGCTTTGGCATCGTCTACGGGATCGGCCAGGCTGCCGGCGGCATCGGTATCGCCATCGCCCTACCCCTCGGCGCGGTGGTCATCATCGCCCTGCTCGGCCTGCTGGCCCTGTTCGGACGCCGGCGGCAGGCCCGCGCCATCGCTGCTCGCGGCGGCGGCTAGCGGCGGTGTGCGGGCGCTACACGCTCGCCACAGGCGATCTCGCCGGCCTGCGCTCGCGCTTTGGGCTCGACGACAGCATCGAGGTCCGGCAGCGCTTCAACGTCGCGCCCGGCGACGAGGTCCTGGCCGTCACACCGGCCGGAGGCGCCCTGCTGCGCTGGGGATATCTGCGCGACAACGCCTACACGACCATCAACGCCCGCGCCGAGTCCTTGACCGAGCGACCGACCTGGCGAACAGCGCTGGCCGAGCACCGGTGTCTGATCCTGGCTGACGGCTTCTTCGAGTGGCAGCGCCTGGCCGACGGGCGCAAGCAGCCCTTCTGGATCACCCGTGCCGACCGCGCGCCGTTCGCCTTCGCCGGGCTTGCGTCCACGTGGGGCACGTGCGCGATCGTCACGACGACCGCCACCCCCGGCCTGGCTGACCTCCACGCCCGGATGCCGGTGATCCTCGGGCCCGACCGCGAGGCCGACTGGCTCGCGCCCGACACCGAGCCGCGGGCCGCCGCCGGGCTCCTGCGGCCGTTTGGCGACACAACCCACGTCGCCGTGGACACCGCGGTCAACGACGCGCGCTACGACGGTCCGGCGTGCCTGGACCCGGCGCCCCCGCCGGATCCGACGCTGTTCTGACGCTGCCGCCGGTCTTCGCGAACGTCCATCATGGAGGTCCAGGGCCCTCACATCGGGACGTTCGCGGCGGCTAGAGGGCGGGCTCGAGCGTGGCGGTCTCGATGACCACCGGGTTGAGCGGCACGCCCTGCGGGCCGTCGACCGGCTGGGTGATGATCTTGTTGATCGCGCCGAAGCCGCTCTTGACCTTGCCCACCAGCGCGTAGTCGGGCGTCAGCCCTGTGTCCTCGCCGGTGACGATGAAGAACTGGCTGCCGGAGGCGCCGCTCGGGTCCACCACCGCCTTGGCCATGGCGACCACGCCGCGGGTGTAGCGCAGGTCGTTCGGCGGCTTCTCCACGACGCTGTAGCCCGGTCCGCCCTGGCCGTTGCCCAGCGGATCGCCGCCCTGGATGACGAAGTCGGCGAGCACCCGGTGGAAGGACAGGCCATCGAAGAAGCCGCTGTCGGTCAGCGAGGCGAAGGACGCGGCCGTCTTCGGGGCGCGCTTGACGTCCAGCGCGATGACAATGTCCCCGCAGTTGGTCTTCAGCGTGACCGTGTAGGCCTTGCCCGAAAGCTTGGCCGGTGGCTTCTCCTCGTCACCCGGGCCGCGAGGCTCGGGTGCCTCGACGATGACGCAGCCCGCGGCATCGGTCTCCTCGGCGGCGGCCGCCGCGGGCTCCGTGGTCGCCGTCGTGGTGGCCTTGTCCTTCTCGTCGTCGTTGCCGCCCCCGCAGCCAGCAGCGGCAAGCATCAGGACGAGAGCCATGAGGGTGAGGATCCTGGGCATCGAGGGCGAGAATACCCGAGGGCTCGGGTCGGCCCGTAGGCTTCCCCCACGATGGACCGCGACGCGTGCCTGCTGGTCAACCCCTCCGCCGGCGGAGGGAAGGCTGCGCGTGTTCTGCCGGAGGTCGAGGCTGAGCTGCTGCGTCTCGGGATCTCCTCGCGCACTGCCACGACGCGCTCGCTCGAGCATGCCGTGGAGCTCGCCCGGGAGGCCGCCACGAGCGGCGAGGCCGTTGTCACGCTGAGCGGTGACGGGCTCATCGGCGCCGTGGTCGGCGCGCTGCGCGAGGTCCCCGGCGCCCTGCTCGGCGTCCTGCCGGGCGGCCGGGGCAACGACTTCGCCCGGGTGCTGGGCATCCCGCCCGAGCCGGTGCCCGCCTGCGCCGTGCTGGCCCAGGGCGAGGTCCGTGACCTCGACATCGGCGAGGTCGACGGGCGGTCGTTCATCGGGATCGCCAGCCTGGGGTTCGACTCGGTCGCCAACGAGCTGGCCAACGACGCGCCGTCGTGGCTTGGCGCGCAGTCCTACACATACGCCGCATTGCGCGCCCTGCTGGGCTGGAAGCCGGCGACGTTCACGGTGGAGGCCGGCGACCGGACCCGCACGGTGCGGGGATGGAGCGTGGCCGCCGCGAACTCGAAGGCCTATGGCGGGGGCATGTTCGTCGCGCCCGATGCCGAGCTCGACGACGGGCTGCTCGACGTCGTGCTCTCGTCAGAGAGCACGAAGCTGAAGTTCCTGCGCGTCTTGCCCAAGGTGTTCAAGGGCGAGCACGTGCACGAGAGCAACGTCTCGGTCTTTCGGGCCGAGAGCGTGCGGATCTCGGCGGACCGACAGTTCACCGTTTACGCCGACGGCGATCCCATCGGAGAGCTTCCCGCGACCATCCGCGCCGTCCCGCGCGCGCTGAAGGTGCTGTGCCCCCGGTCCTGCTGAACGCCAAGATCGCCGCGGCCCGCGCGGTGGGCGCGCTGTCACGGCGGACCGGCCGCGGCGGCACGAGCCTGCCTGGCAAGGCACTGCTCCGCATGCAGCCTGACGCCATCGCCCAGCTGTCCGGACGGCTCGGCCGCGGCAGCGCCGTGCTCTCGGCGACCAACGGCAAGACGACGACCGCGGCGATGGTGGCGCGAATACTCGAGCTGGGCGGAGCCCGCCTCGTGCACAACCGCGCCGGGGCGAACATGGCCGGCGGCGTGACCACCGCGCTGCTCGCCGGCAAGGGCGACACGGGCCTGTTCGAGGTCGACGAGTTCTGGCTGGACCGCGTCGTGCCTCAGGTACGTCCGCGGGCGCTGCTACTGGCCAACCTCTTCCGTGACCAGCTCGACCGCTACGGCGAGCTCGAGACGATCGCCGACCGCTGGGCCGCCGTGGTGGCGGGTTACGACGAAGCGCTCGTGCTGAACGCTGACGATCCGCTGGTCGCCGATCTCGGTCGCGACCGCGACGACACGCTGTTCTTCGGCGTGCAGGACGACGCGATGGCGATGGCGGCGATGCAGCACGCGGCAGACTCCAAGCACTGCCGGCGCTGTGGCTCGCCCTACGTCTACGACGCGGTCTACCTGGGTCATCTCGGCCGCTACCACTGCCCCACCGGGGATGCCCGTCGTCCGGATCCGCAGGTGATCGCCCGCGACATCGCGCTGCATGGCACGCGCAGCGCGACGTTCACGCTCGCCGCGCCGCAGGGCGAGGCGCGCATCGATCTGCCGCTGCCCGGCCTCTACAACGTCTACAACGCGCTGGCGGCCGCGGCGCTCACCCTTCAGCTCGGCGCGCCCATGGAGCATGTCGTGGCCGGGCTGCACGCCGTCGAGGCGGCCTTCGGGCGGGCCGAGACCGTGCGCATCGGCGATCAGGAGCTGGCGATTTTGCTCGTCAAGAACCCCGCCGGCGCCAACGAGGTCCTGCGGACGCTGGTCCTCGAGGACGGCGAGCACGACCTGCTCGGCGTCCTCAACGACCGCACGGCGGACGGCCGCGACGTCTCCTGGGTGTGGGACGCCGACTTCGAGGTGCTCGCCGGCCGCGTGCGGCGCGTGACGTGCGCCGGGACTCGCGCCGAGGAGCTGGCGGTGCGTCTGAAATACGCGGGCGTGCCCGAGGACCGGATCGCCGTCGAGCGCACGCTCGAGCGCGCGCTCGACCAGGCGGTCGAGGCGGCGGAGGGGCGCCTCTACGCGCTGCCGACCTACACGGCGATGCTCGAGCTGCGCGATCTGCTCGCCCGCCGCGGCGTGGCCGAGGGCTCGTTCGCATGAGCCTCGCGCTCTGGCACGACATCGAGTGCGGGGGCTACACCGAGGACCTGCCGCTGTGGCATGAGCTCGCCGATGCCGCCGGAGGGCCGGTTCTCGACGTGGGCGCGGGCACCGGGAGGGTCAGCCTCGAGCTTGCCCGCGCCGGTCACGAGGTGGTCGCGTTGGATCTCGAGCCCGAGCTTCTTGCTGCGCTGGCCCAGCGGGCGGGTGATCTGCCGGTGCGCGCCGTGGCCGCCGACGCCCGCGACTTCGCGCTGGACCGGCGGTTCGCGCTGATCATCGCGCCCATGCAGACCGTCCAACTGCTCGGTGGCGAGATCGAGGGGTTCGTCCGCTGCTGCGCGGCGCATCTGACCCCGGGTGGAAAGGTCGCCATCGCCCTGGCCGACCCGCCCGAATACGACGGGGCGGTCAAGCCAATGCCCGACATGCGCGAGGTCGACGGCTGGGTGTGGTCCAGCCAACCCGTGGCGGTGCGCCGTGCGCCGACGGGGATGGTGATCGAGCGCACGCGCGAGACGGTCTCCCCGACAGGTGAACGGACGGTCGAGCCCGACGAGATCCTGCTGACCGCCACCACGCCAGATCAGCTCGAGGCCGCCGGAGCGCGCCACGGCCTCACCCCCCTCCCCCGCCGGCTGATCTCCGAGTCCGACGACTACGTCGGCAGCGAGGTGGTGGTTCTCGGTGCCTAAGCCGACGCTGCGGGTCTGCGCGCTGTACCCGGACCTGATGAACATCTACGCCGACCGCGGCAACCTGTTGCTCCTAGAGAGGCGCTGCGGCTGGCGGGACATAGGCTTCGAGCTGACGGGCGCCGGACTCGGCGAGGCGATCGATCCCGAGGCTCACGACCTGTTCTACATCGGTGGCGGCCAGGACCGCGACCAGGCGCTGTGCGCCGAGGACCTCGTCGCCACCAAGCGCGAGGCGCTGCACGCCGCAGCCGCGCGCAGCGCAGTCGTTCTGGGCGTGTGCGGCGGCTATCAGCTTCTCGGCCACTCCTACCAGCTCGGAAGCCAGGAGCTTCCCGGCGTCGGGCTCGTCGACCTGCGCACGGTGCGCGAGGACGGTCCGCGGTTGATCGGCAACGTGGCGATCGAGATGGTCACCGAGGATGGACCGCGGGTGCTGGCGGGATTCGAGAACCACGGCGGCCGCACCCATCTGGGCACGGACGAGCAGCCCCTCGGCCGGGTGCTCCGCGGCCACGGCAACACCGGGGCGTCCGGCGTCGAGGGCGTCCGTCGCGGCACGGTGATCGGGACCTACCTCCACGGCCCGCTGCTGCCCAAGAACACCTGGTTCGCCGACTGGCTCGTGCGGACGGCCCTCGGGCTCGACGAGCTCGAACAGCTCGACGATCGGCTCGAGGATGGCGCCCATGCGTCCGCACGCAGAGCGGCAGGCCTGTGATCAGCCGCGCGGGACCGACTTCGCGCCGCCTCGATCGGTAGGGTTCTGATCGACGGGAAGGCTGTCGGTCCCGAACGCCATGGTCCACGAGCATCGTCAAGCGGTCTCGATCGAGTTCTGCGCGGTCGAGAAGCGCTACCCCGGGCAGGAGAGCCCCGCGGTCGAGTGCCTCTCCCTCGAGATACCCGCCGGGGCGATCTGCGTCTTGGTCGGGCCGTCGGGGTGTGGCAAGACCACCGCCATGCGGATGATCAACCGCCTGATCGATCCCACCTCGGGCGACATCCTGCTCGGCGGAGGCAGCATCTTGGACCGCAAGCCGGCCGAGCTGCGGCGCGAGATCGGCTACGCCATCCAGCAGATCGGCCTCTTTCCCCACCAGACGATCGCCCAGAACATCGCGACCGTCCCGCGCCTGCTCGGTTGGCCCAAGGACCGTATACGGGCTCGGGTCGACGAGCTGCTCGATCTGGTCGGGCTCGACCCGGGGCTTGTGCGCGAGCGCTACCCCGCCCAGCTCTCGGGCGGCCAGCGCCAGCGGGTCGGTGTGGCTCGGGCCCTCGCCGTCGATCCCCCCGTGCTGCTGATGGACGAGCCGTTCGGTGCCATCGACCCGATCACCCGCGAGCGGCTGCAGAACGAGTTCCTGCGGCTGCAGGCCGAGATCCGCAAGACGATCGTCTTTGTAACCCACGACATCGACGAGGCGCTGAAGATGGGCGACTTCGTGGCGGTCATGAAACAGGGCGGGCGCCTGGCGCAGTACGCGCCCCCCGCGGAACTGCTCATGGAGCCGGCCGATGAGTTCGTCGAGCAGTTCGTCGGCGCTGACCGAGCGCTCAAGCGGCTCGCCCTCCAGCGCGTTCGGGACATCGATCTGTGGACCGCGGTGCACGTGCGCGCGGGCGAGCCCGCCGCGGCCGCGCGTTCCCGTCTGGCCGACGCGGACCTCGACCGGCCCCTGCTCGTCGATGACGAAGGCCGCCCGCTCGGATGGCTGCGCGCCGAGGATCTCTCGGGCGCCGTCGTGCCCGACCGGGCACCCAGCCCAAACGTGACCGTGGAGTCCGACGACGTGCTGCGCGACGCGCTGGCCGACCTGCTCATGGACGAGTCGCACTACGCCGCCGTCGTCGACGCCGACGGGCGGGCTGTCGGAGTGCTGTCGATCGAGGTCATCGGCCACGCCCTGGGCACTCCGGTGCCCGATCCGTCCGACGTCGCCTTCTCGGGCTGACGCAGCGGTCCAGTCCACTGCTCGTGCGCTCCCTCCTGCTCGCCCAGACCCAGATCCGCGAACGCACGGGCACCGGCTGCGTCGCCGAGAACGGGTTCTGTCCGGACTGGATCGCCGAGAACTTCGACAAGTACTGGTCGCCGCTGGCCGAGCACGTCTTCCTGACGGTCGTGTCTGTGGGCATCGGCTTCGCCATCGCGTTCTCGCTGGCCCTCCTCGCCCACCGACGCCGCTGGCTGACCGGCCCGATCATCGGGGTCACAGGCGCGCTCTACACGGTCCCGAGCGTCGCGGCGTTCTTCCTCCTGTTGCCCATCACCGGACGGGGCAATCTCACGGCGATCGTCGCTCTGACCGCCTATACGCTGCTGATCCTGTTCCGCAACATCACCACGGGCCTACGCAACGTGCCCGAGGACGCGCGTGACGCAGCCCGGGGCATGGGGCTCACCGATCGCCAGGTGCTCTGGCGCGTCGAACTGCCGCTTTCGACGCCCGAGATCCTGGCCGGCGTGCGGATCGCGTTCACGACCACTGTGGGCCTCGCCACCCTGGCGTTCTTCGCCGGAGGGGGAGGACTCGGCGAGCAGATCTACTCTTCCAAGGCGGGCACCGGCGGCATCTTCTTTCAGTCCAACGTCGTGGTGGCCGGTGGTCTCGCGGTGCTGCTGGCAGCCGTCGGCGACTTGCTTATCCTCGGTTTCCAGCGCCTCGCGCTCCCGTGGCGACGGGTGGCCACGTGAGCCGTCACGGCTCCGAGGGTCTCGCCTGCAATCCGGCGCCGAGTGACGCCAGCGCCTTCGGCGACGCGCTCGACTTCATCGTCTCCGAGCGCGAGTCGATCAGCGGCGGTGTGTGCATCGGCGGCCCCGGCGAACTGCTCGATCTCGCCGGCAGCCACCTGTCGGTGTCACTCGTCGCGATCGCGATTGCGATCGCGATCGCGCTTCCGGCCGCCCTCTACCTGGGCCACTACGGGCGCGGCGAGTTCTTGGCCGTGTCGATCTCGAACATCGGTCGCGCGGTGCCCAGCCTCGCCCTCCTGGCGTTCTTCGTCGCGTTCCTGGGGATCGGGTTCTCCAACGTGGTGGCGGTGCTCACGCTGCTGGCCATCCCCCCCATCCTCACCAACACCTTCGTCGGCGTCCGCCAGGTCAGCCGCGAGGCAGTCGACGCCGCTCGGGGAGTAGGCATGACCGAGGGGCAAATCATCCGGCGCATCGAGCTTCCTCTGGCGCTGCCCACTATCTTCGCGGGCCTGCGGACCGCCGCCGTCGCTGTCGTGGCGACCGCCACCATCGCGCCGCTGGCCAACGTGCAGTCGCTGGGCAATCCGATCCTAGAACCCCAGACCTACGGCAACGCGGGCCAGCTCGGCGCAGCGATCGTCGTCGCGGCCATCACGCTGGCCGTGGACGCGGGGCTCGGCGTCGTTCAGCGCCTGGCCACGTCGCCCGGTCTCAAGCTTGCCGGCCGCGCCGAACGCGGCAAACGATTTTCCTACATCCGAACAAGGAGCCTCACCTCACCATGAACATCACCAACCGCATGTTGCTCGCACTGATGACCGTGCTGTGCCTGGGCGCGTTCGCCGCCGGGTGCGGCGGCGACGACGACGAGAAGAGCGCCGACAGCAGCACCAGCGCCACCACCACGGCCGCCCGTGGCTATGAGGAGAGCGGCCTCATCGAGCGCGACGAGGCCAACGCCCAGACCAAGCTCACCATCGGCTCCAAGAACTTCGCCGAGCAGTACATCCTCGGCGAGATCTACGCCCAGGCCTTCGAGGCCGCGGGCTACGACGTGTCCAAGCAGCTTGATCTCGGCTCGGAGCAGATCGCTTTCAAGGCCCTCAAGAACGGCGACATCGACGCCTACCCCGAATATTCGGGAACGGCGCTGACTTCCTTCTACAAGGTCAAGACCGACGACGTTCCGCGCGACAAGGACGAGGCCTTCACCGAGATGGAGAGCTTGCTGGCCGAGGACGACATCGTGGCGATGCCCCAGACGAGCTTTCAGAACACCTTCGTGATCACGTCGAGCAAGGAGACCGCCGAGAAGTACGACAGCCCTGAGACGATCTCCGAGCTCGCCGAGACGGCGGGCTCGAAGACCTCGATTTCCGGCTTCCCCGAGTGCCGGCAGCGCACGGACTGCCTCCTCGGCCTCAAGCAGGTCTACGACTGGACTCCGAGGTTCGTCTCCAGCCAGGGGCAGTACGAGGACATCGACGGCGATCAGTCCGAGCTCACCTTCGGCTTCAGCACCGACGGCGCGCTCTCGCTGGACAAGTACGCCACCTACGAGGACGACAAGAGCCTTTTCCCGCCGTATTACGTGTCGCTGCTGACGCGCCAGGACGCGGCCGACAAGCTCGGTGACGAGGGGCGGGCGCTCATCGAGCGGATCCAGGAGCCGCTCACCGAGGAGGTCATGCGGGAGCTGAACTCACGCGTGAGCATCGACAAGCAGAAGCCTCAGAAGGTGGCGGCCGAGTACCTGCGCGAGGAAGGCTTCACCGAGTAGCCGCGTAGTCCTTGAGCTCAAGTCGTCGGCTCGTCCCGCCGCTGCTGCGTGTTCGGCAGCGGCGGGGCGCGTGGCTCAGCGCCCGGAGGAGCCGAAGCCGCCCTCGCCGCGAGCGGAGTCGCGCAACCCGCCGACCTCCTCGACGGGAGGCGTCTCGACCCGCACGAGGATCAGCTGGGCGATGCGGTCCCCGGGGGCGATGGTGAACGGCTCACTGCGGTCGGTGTTGAGCAGCAGCACGCGGATCTCGCCGCGGTAGCCCGAGTCGATGAGGCCCGGCGCGTTGACGACCGAGATGCCGTTGCGCGCCGCGGTTCCCGACCGCGGCACGACCAGTGCTGCATGGCCATTGGAGACCTCGATGGCGATGCCCGTCCGGATCATCGCCCGCTCGCCCGGACCCAGCTCGGCCGCCTCGATCGCATACAGGTCATAGCCCGCGTCGCCCTCGTGGGCGACTGTCGGCAGCGTGGCGGCCTCGTCGAGGCGCTGGACGCGCAGCCTCACGTGGGGCGTCCGTTGGCGCTGAAGCGCTCGAAATGTCGGGCGGCCCCGGCCGGGACCAACGCCTTGACCCGGACACCCTCGGGCGTGTCGTCGCGCTCCATCTCGCCGGCGACGTCGTGCAACTCGGCCAGCAGCGCGCCCTCGGTGTAGGGCAGCAGGAGCTCCATCGGGCGCATCGTGGCCTTGAAGGCCTCTTCGACGCGGTCGGCCAGCTCGTCGAGGCCCTCCCCCGTCAGCGCCGAGACCATGACCGCGCCGCGATGGCGGTGGGAGAGCTCGACGCGTTGGTCGGCGTCGAGGGCATCGATCTTGTTGAGCACGAGCAGGCGCGGCCGGTCGCCCGCGCCGATGTCCTCGAGCACGTCGTCGACAGCGCGCATCATGCCCAGGCGGTCCTCCTCCTCGGCCGACGCGTCCACAACATGGACCAGCAGGTCGGCGATGCGGGTCTCCTCCAGCGTCGCGCCGAACGCCTCGACGAGCTGATGGGGCAGCTTGCGGATGAAGCCGACGGTGTCGGTCAGCAGGTAAGGCCGGCCATGAAAGCGAGCGACGCGCGTCGTCGGGTCCAGTGTGTGAAAGAGTCGGTCGCGGACTCCGACCTCCGCGCCGGTGAGCCGGTTGAGAAGGGTTGACTTGCCGGCGTTGGTGTAGCCGGCCAGAGCGACCTGCGGGAGATGCGCACGCTCGCGTTCGGCGCGCATCGTCGCCCGTGAGCCCTTGACGGTGACCAGCCGGCGCTTGAGCGCGGCGATGCGATCGCGGGCGAGCCGGCGGTCCGTCTCGATCTGCGACTCGCCCGGTCCGCGCGTGGCGAAGCCGCCGCTCGACACGCCGCCGAGACGCTCGAGGTGCGTCCACAGCCCGCGCATACGGGCCAGGTTGTACTCGAGCTGCGCGAGCTCGACCTGCAACTTGCCCTCGGCGCTGTGGGCGTGCTCGGCGAAGATGTCAAGGATCGTCGCGGTGCGATCGACGACCGGCACCTTCTCCAGGGCCTGCTCGAGGTTGCGCTCCTGTCGCGGGCTCAACTCGTCGTCGCACGCAACGACGTTGGCGTCGGTTGACTTGACGAGCGCCTTGAGCTCCTCGACCTTGCCCGAGCCCAGGTAGGTGTTTGGGTGCGGCGCCTCGCGATGCTGGATCAGCTCGCCCACCACGGCGACGCCTGCGGTTCGCAGCAGCTCCTTGAGCTCCGCGAGGTCATCGCCATCGGGCAAGGCGGCGATGCACACGGCTCGCTGGGCTGCTCTGGGCTCCTGCACTCACCGTCGAGTCTACGCCGGGAGGATCCTGATCACGGAGTCCGCGACGCACACCGGGCGCTCTCCGCCCTTGAGCTCGACGGTGAAGCGCTGAACCACCTCCAGCCACTCCCCGCGCTCGGTGACGGCGATGACCTCCAGCGAGGCGCGCACCTCTCCGCCCGACGGTACCGGCGCTGGAAAGCGCACGCGGTCATAGCCCATGTTGACGCCCATGCGGGCGCCGGTCGTCACCGGGACCAGCTCGTCACGGAAGCCGTCGATCAGCGCCAGGGTCAGGTTGCCGTGGGCGATCGTGGTGCCGTACGGGCTCTCCCGCGCTGCGCGTTCGACGTCGGTGTGGATCCACTGGTGGTCGCCAGACAGCGCGGCGAACGCGTCGATGTCGGCCTGGGTGACCCGCCGCCAGCCCGTCGGTCCGAGGACAGTGCCGACCTCGATCATGCGGGCTGCGGACGACGTAGGAGGGCCGACAGCCACCAGAGGAGCAGTCCGGCGGCGAGGCCGATGGCCAGGTTGGTGATCAGGCCCAGGACGCCGACGATCAGGGCCAGCCCCCATTCGCGAGCGCCCCGCAGGTCACGCAGCAGGCCCAGGTGCATCACCCCTGCCGCAGCGAGCAGTGCGGCGAGGATCGTCAGTGGAAAGGCCGCGAGCAGTGTTGCGAGGCCGGCGCCCAACCCGAGGGCCAGGGCCAGCAGGACGACGCCGAGGAACAGCGGCGCCCCTCCGGTCCGGGCCCCGAAGCTGCGGTGGGCCGTCAGCCCGCCGGCGCCGTGGCAGACCGGCATACCGGAGATCGCGCCCGACAGCACGTTCGCCGCTCCGAGTGTGGTCGCCAGCCGACCCGCGCGTACCCGCGAGGCCGCTTCGCCGAAGTACGTCCGGGCGGCATCGGCGGTTGCAACGCACGAGTTCGCGAACGACAGCGGCAGCTGCGGCAGCACCAGGACGGTCAGCGCGGTGCCGAACGTCGTCCAGGAGAACGCCGGCAGCTCGAGGGCCGAAGGACCGAACGACAGGCCGCCCGCGGTCTCGGTGATCGCGATCGCCAAGCCGGTGACGACCAGGACCAGCGCGATGAGGTGGCGGCGAAAGGCCAACGCGACGACCAGGAAGGCCAACCCCAAGGGCACCGCGACGGCGGGCTCGAGCGCGTGGGCGGTGAACGACTTCGGGGGGTGCTCGACCAGCCCCCACGCGATCTTGAGGAAGAGCAAGCCGACCGAGAGCTGGACCCCTCGGATCAGCGCACGCGGAAACACGCGCGCGGCACGATCGATCAGGCCCGTGGCGCCCATCGCGAGGAAGATGACGCCCATCAGCAGAGCCCCGGCGGCGATCTCATCGGCGCCCAGTCCCTGCGCGATGGCGATGGCGCCGAACGCCTTGAGCGGCTGGACGGGCACCGGGAGCCGGTAGATGAGGCCCGCAGCGATGTAGAGCAGCGCGGCGGGAAGGAGCACCGCCGTCGCCGACAGGCCGTTGCTGACGATCAGGGCCGCGGCGATCGGTACCAGCACGCCGACGTCAGCCACCGCGCCGGCCAGCTCGTGACGATCGAGGCGGATCGGTGGGACCATCGGACCCGACCCTACCCCCGGATAGGCTCCCCCGGGTGCGCGAAGCCCTCGCCGCCCGGACGCTCGAGCTCGTCGACTTCGCCTCGGAGTCGCGTGAGGAAGCAGCGCTTGCCCAGCACGTGCTCGGGCTCCTGCCCGGCGCGCGCGACGCCGGTGACACGTGCGTCTTGGCCGGGGTGACCGAGCGCGGCGATCGCCCGCTGGCGCTGCTCGCCGGCCATTTCGACACCGTGCCCGCGCAGGACAACCGGCCCGGCCGCCGCGACAACGACAGCGTTCACGGCTTGGGCGCCAGCGACATGAAGGCCGGCCTCGCGGTGATGATCGAGCTGGCGTTGGCCGACGCCGGCGCGCGCAGCATCGACCTCGGGTTCGTGTTCTTCGGCCGCGAGGAGCTGCCGCAATCGGAGTCCGCCCTGAGCCCGCTGCTCGAGCGCGAGCCCGGCCTGCGCACCGCAGATCTGGCGATCGTCATGGAGCCGACCGACAACGCGCTGCAGGCCGGATGCCTGGGCAACCTCAACGCCACGTGGACGTTCGCGGGGGTCGCCGGGCACTCGGCCCGCCCGTGGCTGGCCGACAACGCGATTCACCGCGCCGCGCGCGGGATCGCCGGCCTCGACGAGGTCGGGGTCGAGGAGCACTCTTACGAGAACCTGACCTTCCGTGAGGCGGTCTCGGTGACGCGCATCGCCGGCGGCATCGCCGACAACGTGATCCCCGACACTGCGGCCGCGCACGTCAACTACCGCTACGCGCCGGGGCGTGCGGCGGCCGACGCCGAGTCGCGGCTGCGCGGCTGGTGCGAGCCGCACGGGACGCTGGAGATCATCTCGCACGCCCCCTCGGGACGCGTGCCCGAAGGCAACGCGCTCGTCGAGCGCCTGCGCGCTGCGGGGGACCTTCCGCTCGAGCCCAAGCAAGCCTGGACGCCGGTCGCCGAGTTCGCCTTGGCCGGGGTCGACGCGATCAACTTCGGCCCGGGCGACCCGCAGTTCGCGCACCGCCGCGACGAGCAGGTGACGCTCGCCGCTCTCGAACGTTCCTACACGCTGCTGGAGCGCTTCGCGTGCGCCTGAGCCCGATCCTCTCGGGGATGGGCGCTTACCCCTTCGTGCGCCTGTCCGCGGCCCGTGCGGCCGCCGAGGCAGAGGGCGCCGACGTCATCGACTTCGGGATGGGTGAGCCGCGAGAGGAGACCCCCGCTTTCATCCGCCGGGCGCTGATCGAGGCGCTGGAGGGCGAGCCGGTGTCCGCTTATCCCAAGGCCGAGGGGCTCCCCGAGGTTCGGGCGGCCATCGCGACGTGGACGCAGCGCCGCTTCGGCGCGGAGATGGACCCGGATACCGAGGTCGTGCCGACGCTCGGCTCCAAAGAGGTCGTGTTCGGCATGGCGCAGATCGTCGGCGGGCCGGGAGCGAGGGTCGGCGTGCCCTCCCCGGGCTACCCGGTCCCGGAGCGCGGAGCGGCGTTCGCCGGCGCGGAGGTGGTCGATGTGCCCCTGCTTGCCGAGAACGGCTGGCTGCCCGACCTCGACGCGTTGCCGGACGACCTCGCCCTGTTGTGGCTGAACTACCCGAACAATCCGACGGGCGCGCGGGCGCCGCTTGAGTTCTACGAACGCGCGCAGCGTCTTGCCCTGGCTCGGGGCTTCGTCGTAGCCAGCGACGAGGCGTACTCGGAGCTCTGGTTTGAAGGCGACCCACCCCACTCCGCCCTCGAGCTGGCCGACCGCCGCAACGTCCTCGTGCTCAACACCCTTTCGAAGCGCTCGTCGATGCCGGGGTTCCGGGCAGGCTTCGCCGCGGGCGACCCCGAGCTGATCGCGGCGCTGAAGAAGTACCGCCCCAACGCCGGCGTGACGCCGCAGACGTTCGTGCAGCGCGCCGCTGCCGCCGCGTGGGGCGACGAAGCCCACGTCGAGGCGGTCCGGGAGCTCTACCGGGAAAAGCGAGCGGCCCTCCTCCCCGCGCTCCTCGATCTGGGCCTCGAGCCGGCGGGCGGCGACGCCACGTTCTTCCTGTGGTTGCGCACGCCGGGTGACGACGACGAGGCATTCGCCTCCGCGCTGCTGGCCGATCACGGCATCCTCGTCGCGCCCGGCTCGTACCTCGGCGCCGGCGGCATCGGTCACGTCCGCGTGGCGCTCGTCCCGCCAGTCGCCCGCTGTCACGAGGCCGCAGCGCGCCTCCAACATTAAGGGGTCAGACCCCGTTGAGGGTTGGTTGAGGGTTGGTGTCAGATGTTCGCGTGGAGGGCCGCGTTGAGGCCGCCCCAGCTCCCGGTGCGTGGGGAAGCCTCGACGGCCCCGCTCTCGCTGTTGCGGCGAAAGAGCAGGTTCGAGGCGCCCGACAGCTCGCGCGCCTTGACGACCTCACCATCGGGCAGGCGAACCCGTGTGCCGCCGGTGACGTAGAGGCCGGCTTCGACGATGCACTCGTCGCCGAGCGAGATGCCTATGCCGGAGTTGGCGCCGAGCAGGCACCGCTCGCCGATCGAGATGATCTCGGTGCCGCCGCCCGACAGCGTGCCCATGATGGAGGCGCTGCCGCCGATGTCGCTGCCATCGCCGACGACGACGCCGGCGCTGATGCGACCCTCGACCATCGAGGCCCCGAGCGTGCCTGCGTTGTAGTTGACGAACCCCTCGTGCATGACGGTGGTGCCCTCAGCGAGGTGGGCGCCGAGCCGCACGCGATCGCCGTCAGCCACGCGGACGCCTGCCGGGATGACGTAGTCGATCATGCGGGGGAACTTGTCGACGCTGCGGACCTCGACACGCTTGCCCGCCGCCCGCATCCGCGCCACCTGCTCTATGTCGATCGGGCCGTGGCTCGTCCACGCCACGTTGAGCAGCACCCCGAATACCCCGTCGAGGTTTACCTCGTGCGGGCGGACGAGCCGGTGCGATAGCAGGTGCAGCCGCAGGTAGGCGTCTGCCGTATCGCCGGGCGCTACGCCAAGATCGCCGATCGTGGTGGTGACCGGATCGAGCCGCACCCCGCGCTTGGCGTCCTCACGTCCTTCGAGCGGCTGGCCGGCCGCTTCTGAGCCGAGCGCCGGCTGCGCGTAGAAGACGTCCAGCACACGTCCAGAGGTGGTGTCGATCGTGGCGAGGCCGTGTCCGGCGGCGGGCTCGGTGCGCATCGAAGTCACGCTATCGGCCATTCGCCCGCGAACACCGGCTCGGCCCACCCGGTCAGGTCGATGTGGAAGTCCTCCCCCACGTCGACGGTCAGCTCGCCACCGTCGAGCCGCACGGTGACCGGGGAATCGCCCCCCCTTAGGACGTGCGCGACCGCGGCGCCGATCGCGCCGGTGCCGGAGCTCAGCGTCTCGCCCGCCCCGCGTTCGAAGATCCGGGCCCGGATCACCCCGGGACCGGCCTCTGTCCAGAAGGACACGTTGGTGCGATTCGGGAAGCGCGCGTCGTGCTCGATGAGCGGCCCGGCGGCTGCAAGGTCAAGCGCATCGACCTCCGCCGCCGAGTCCAGGCGCACGGAAAACTGCGGATTTCCGATCGTGACCTCTTGGCCGCGAAAGCCTGCGACCTCGGCCTCCTTGCCGATCTGCGCGCGGCCCATGTCGACCCGGCAGGTCCGCTCGTCGAGGATCGTCGGGCGGATCTCGCCGGCGGCGGTCTGCACCGAGAACTGCCGCGCCTCGGTCCAGCCGCGGCGGTGCAGGTAGAGGACCGCCTCGCGCGCGCCGTTGCCCGACAGCTCGGCCTCGCTCCCGTCGGGGTTGAAGATCTTCAGGCGCGCGACGAAGCCCGGGGCGTCGGCGGGTTCGAGCAGTAGGACACCATCGGCGCCGACGCCCGTGTGGCGGTCGCAGGCGCGCTGGACGTCCTCGACCGTCATCGCCTCGGTCACGATCAGGTAGTCGTTGCCCAGGGCCTGCCATTTCTCGAACCTCACAACGCCGGCGAGTCTATGGCCGCCGCCACATCCTGCGGCGAGCGCCCGGTGACGTCGATCGTCAGCGGATCAGGCAGCTTGCGCAGCCAGGTCAGCTGACGCCGCGCGTAGCGGCGGGTCTGCTGCTTCATCGTCTCGACGTCACCCTCCAGCAGCTGTGCGAAACCGAGCGCCTGTCGCGCCGTCGGCGACGCGCCCGCCGCTTGGGCCCGGCGCACCTCGTCCACGGCGCCGGCGGCGACCATCGCGTCAACGCGGGCATCGATCGCGGCGTTGAGCGTCTCGCGCTCCATGGTCAGCGCGACCAGGCGCGTTGGCCGGCGGGTGTGACTGGTCCACAGATCTCCGTCGGCGGGCGGGTACTCAATGCCCTGCTCGAGCAGCGCGAGGGAGCGAGCGAGACGCCGCGGGTCGGCCGGGTCCAAACGAGCGGCAAGGTGCGGCGCTCGTTCCTCGAGCTCGGCGTGGAGCGCTGCGGCGCCCCGCGCCTCGAGCGCGCTGGTCTCCACCGGCGGGCGCAGATCGAGCTCTGCGAGCGCCGCGCGCAGATACAGGCCCGTCCCGCCGACCACGATCGGGCGCCGGCTCTCGGCGAGCAGGCCGTCGATCTCGGCGTGGGCCTGAGCGGCGAACTGACCAGCGCTGAACGTCGATGTCACCGGCAAGAAGGAGACCAGCCGGTGCTCGAGCCGCGCCTGTTCCTGCGCGCTTGCCACGCCGGTGAGCACCTCGAGGCCCGAGTAGACCTGCATGGCGTCAGCCGACACCGCAACCGGGTCCTCGCCTCGCTCGCGCAGCCGCTCCGCCAGGGCGACGGCGACGGCCGTCTTGCCGACGCCGGTGGGACCGAACAACGCGAGAACCTCCACAGCGTGGGATCATGCCGCCCATGGACATCACCGGCCGCACCGCTCTTCTCACCGGCGCCACCGGAGGCATCGGGCATGCCATCGCCAGAGCGCTGCACGCGCGCGGCGCGAAGCTGATCCTGAGCGGGCGGCGCACCGACGTCCTCGCGCCGCTGGCCGATGAGGTCGCGGGCACCGCGCTGGCCGCCGATCTTTCGCGTCAGCTTGACGTCGAGAAGCTGATCGAGGAGGCCGGGCACGCCGACATCGTGGTGCACAACGCGGCGCTGCCCGCCTCGGGCGACATCCTCAGCTTCGATCCCGAACAGCTCGATCGCGCCATCGACGTCAACCTCCGCGCGCCGATGGTCCTCTCCCGCCACTTCGCCGAGACGCTCAGCGACCGGGGCAGCGGGCACATCGTCTTCATCTCGTCGCTATCGGGCAAGTCGGGCCAGGGCGGCGCTGCGGTCTACAGCGCCACTAAGTTCGGGATGCGGGGCTTCGCTCAGGGACTGCGCGGCGATCTCGAGCCCAAGGGAGTTGGCGTCTCCTGCGTGTTCCCGGGCTTCATCCGCGACGCGGGCATGTTCCACGAGTCCGGCACGCAGCTGCCCAAGGGCGTCGGAACCAGCACACCCGAGGAGGTCGCCCACGGCGTCGTCTCGGCGATCGAGCAGAACCGCTTCGAGGTCGACGTCGCCCCGATCGGGATGCGCGTGATGACGTCGGTCGCGTCGCTTGCCCCCGCGACGGCGGCCAGAATAACCGCGCGGTTCGGGGGCGCCAAGATCGCCGCGGACCTGGCCGCGGGGCAGCGCGACAAGCGTTAATTTAGGCTGGGGTCGGGCGCGGCGCCGGCGCGCGCGATCTCGCGGGAGACGACCTCGAGGACCTCGCTGGCGAGGTGCGAGCCGTCCTGCGGGTTGCGCGGCGTGGCGGCGATACGCAGAATCAGCTCGTCCCCGTCGATCTCCTCGAGCGCGACGCTCGGCCGGCCGCGCAGCGGCGTGTCGACGTGCTCGCGCAGCAGCGCCTCCACCTGCCCCGGGGTGACATCGGCGGGAAGGCGGGCCTTGAGATCCACCCCATCGGGCTCGCGCAGCGGCGTGACGGCGACGTTGAGCACCGAGCTGTTGGGAACCATCGTCGTGTTCTCGCCGTAGTCGAACGTCGTGTAGAGCAGTCCGAGCGAGCTGACGACGCCCTCGAGCTCGATGCCTCCACCCTGCAGGCGGACGCGGTCCCCCACCCTGAACGGCCGAGCGCTCAACAGCACGAGGCCGGCGAACAAGTTGCCGAGCGTCTGCTGGGCGGCGAGGCCGGCGATGATCGCTGTGAACGCGCCGCCCACGGCGAGCTGCTCGGTTCCCAGGCCGGCGATGCGCAGTGCGACCGCCGTGACCACCAGCATCCCCGCGAGACGAATGAGGAAGCCGACGGTGCCGGCCGTCGGCGGGTCCATCCGCCGGAACAAGGCGGGCCCCAGCAGCCGGCCCGCGTCGCGGATCAGCGCGTAGCCGAGCATGAACAGCGCGACGACGGTCACCGCGCGAATCGGCGCGTCGGCGCCCGCGAAGTCATCGCGCTGCGAGTACAGGACGAGGACGCCCACCAGGAGCGGCGCGGTGACGAGGATCTGAAGTCGCGCGCGGCGCAGCGCGCCGCGGCTCAGCTGGCGCGCCAGGCCAGCGTCGACCCAGCTGTGGCTTCGTGTCTCAAAGAGCTGCTTCATGTCTCTAACACACCTAGCGCAGAATCTCACCTCCAAGTGTGAAGCCCGTCACACGCCGCCAAAGAGGCCGCTCAGAACAGAGATATGTGCGGCGCGACCCGGCACAGCGAAGGATTGTCGGCGGCGCCTCCGGGCACCCCGCGCACGGCTCAGACGCGCAGCAGCACCGACTGCTCGCCGGCCAGCGTCTGGCTGGTCGCCGAGTCGATGCGGACCGGCACGAGATCACCGGGCTGCGCGAGACCGTCGAAGTTGACGACCTTGTTGTGGCGCGTGCGGCCGCGTAGTCGGGACGGATCGTGGCGCGAAGGGCCCTCGACCATGACCTCGAGCTCGCGGCCGACGAACCGCTCGGCCCGCTCCCGGGCGCAGCGCTGAACGACGTCCAGCAGGCGCTCCATCCGCTCGACCTTGACATGGTGCGGAACGTCGTCTGCGAGCGCCGCTGCCTCCGTGTCTCGGCGCGGCGAGAAGTTGAACGTGAAGGCGCCGTCGAATGCGACTTCCTCGCAGACCGCCAGCGTCTCGCCGAAGTCGTCCTCGGTCTCCCCCGGGAAGCCAACGATGACGTCGGTGGTCAGCGAGCAGTCCGGCACGTGCTCGCGGATCAGCGCGACGCGGTCGAGGAACCGGCTGCGGTCATAGGTGCGCCGCATGGCCTTCAGCACGCGGGATGACCCTGACTGAAGCGGAAGATGGATGTGCTCGCAGACGCTGGCCAGCTCGGCGTGGCAGAGCACGACGTCCTCGCTCATGTGCTGTGGGTGGGGCGAGGTGTAGCGGACCCGCTCGATGCCCTCGAGCGCGTCAACGGCGTGCAGCAGTTCGGCGAACGACGAGGGCTCGGGCCGCAGGCCACGCCCATAGGAGTTGACGTTCTGGCCCAGCAGCGTGACCTCGCGGACGCCGTCGGAGGCCATCGCCCGCACCTCGTCGACGAGCTCGGCGAGCGGCCGCGATACCTCGCGCCCGCGGGTGGACGGCACGATGCAGTACGAGCAAACCTGGTTGCAGCCCGCGGAGATCTGCACCCAACCCTGGAAGTCTCGACCGCGCTTGGAGGGCAGGTGGCCGGTGAAGCCCTCGAACTCGAAGAAGCCCTGGGCCGTGAGCGAGTCGCTGGTGAGGAACTCGGCGAGCTTGTGGACCTGCCCGGGGCCGAACGCGACGTCGACAAACGGGAACCGGGAGAAGACCTCGTCCTTGACCGACTGCGCCCAGCAGCCTCCGACCCCAATGACGATCTCGCCCTGCTCGGCGCGCTTCTTGAGCGCGTTGGCCTCGTAGAGGTGCGAGATGAAGCGCTCGTCGGCCTTCTCGCGAATGGAGCAGGTGTTGAAGAGGATGAGGTCGGCCTCAGCGCGCTGCGGCGCCTCGCGGTAGCCGAGCGACTCGAGCATGCCCCGCATGCGCTCCGAGTCATGCTCGTTCATCTGACACCCGAAGGTGGTGACGTGGTAGCGCTTCACGGCCGCAGCCAAGGTTAGCCGCGGCCGTGTGCGCTGAGGGGTGCTGCCTAGATGCGAACCGCGATGCGCTGGGCGCTGACAGCCGTCTTCTTACGCTGGTCGTGCGGGACCGTGACCGTGAACTGCGCGGCGCAGGGCATGGTGCCCATACCGAAGTTGGCCATGATGTCGAACGTGTAAGTCCGGCCCGCTTTGCTGTGACCAGATCGCTCGCCGCGGATCTCTTGCCCAACCGTAAGCGGGCTCGGCCCGGAGCCGGTGGCGGGGTTGGGCCGCACGTCGGTCAAGGTATTGCCGGAGCCGTTGAGCTCCTCACCGTCGACGACATCGCTGTTGCCGACCATCGAGGTCAGATTTACTCGGTCGTTGGGGAGATTCGACGTGGCCGTGATGGCGTAAGGCCGGAACTTGTGATTCGGCGGCCACAGGGTCTCGCTGCCGGTCAGGGCAATGGTTCCAGCCGAGCAGCTGGACGAGCGGGTGGAGTTGCCCGAGTCAGCGTTAGCTGTGGACGGCAGGACAAGTGCGGCCATAACCAGGCCGCCAAGGGTCTTCTTCAAGGTGGTCTCCCGTCGAGTTAGGTGGGTGCTCAGCGTGGGCCTCCTCCTACAAGCGGCCACCACGCGACGGGATTTCTAGCAGTGCGATTTGCGCAATGCGCCGGTTGCCCCGGCGCCAGAGCTCAGGCTGCGCGGCGTCCGTGGGCCCGGATGGCGTCGTAGGCCAACTCGAGGTCGAAGCCGCGGCGAACGAGCAGGCCCAACGCGCGATCACGATCACGATCAGTCTCGGGTGGCGCCGGGAAACGGCGGGCCAGTAGCTCCACGGCAGCGGTCATCTCAGAGCCTGCCGTGGCCTCCAGCGCCGGAGCGATGTGCTCGGCCGAGGCCCCCAGCTCGCGCAGGCGTCGTTCGATCCGATCGCTGCCCCACGAATCGAGGTTGCGCCGGTCCTCGGCGAACTGGCGGGCGAAGCGGGCGTCGTCGACGTAGCCCAGTTCGACGAGCTCCGCGATGACCGCGTCGGCCACGGCCTCCGTGGAGCCCTTCCCGACGAGGTGCTTGCGCAGCTCGGCCACCGTGCGGTCACGGTGGCCCAGATAGCGATAGGCCTTCTGGAGCGCGCCTTGGAGCGCCTCCTCCGACACTGTGGGCTAGGCCGCTTCGGCGACGTCCTCGGGCATGGGCGGCGCGACGTCTTCGTCGCGCTCGATCGGCGCCACGAGGTCGCGGTCGATGCCCAGCGCCGTGTAGATCTTGTCCTCGATCTCCTTGGCCACCTCGGGATGCTCCCTTAGGAATCCCTTGGCGTTGTTGCGGCCCTGGCCCAGACGCTCGTCGCCGTAGGAGAAGAACGAGCCCGACTTGGTCACCACGTTGTGCTCGATGCCGAGATCGATGAGGCAGCCCTCGGTCGAGATGCCTTGACCGAACTCGATGTCGAACTCGGCCTGCTTGAACGGCGAGGCCACCTTGTTCTTGACGACCTTGACGCGCACCCGGTTGCCGACCGCCTCGGTGCCCTCCTTGAGGGTCTCGATGCGGCGGATGTCCAGGCGCTGGGACGAGTAGAACTTCAGCGCGCGACCGCCCGGCTGGGTCTCCGGCGAGCCGAACATGACGCCGACCTTCTCGCGGATCTGGTTGGTGAACACGATGATGGTCTGCGTCCGGTTGAGGTTGCCCGCGAGCTTGCGCATCGCCTGGCTCATCATCCGGGCTTGCAGGCCCACGGTCTGGTCGCCCATCTGACCCTCGAGCTCGGAGCGCGGCGTCAGCGCGGCCACCGAGTCGACGGCGATGAGGTCGACGGCGCCCGAGCGCACGAGCATGTCGGCCACCTCGAGCGCCTGCTCACCGTAATCAGGCTGCGAGACCAGCAGCTCGTCGATGTTCACGCCGATCCGTTGGGCGTACAGCGGATCCATCGCATGCTCGGCGTCGATGAACGCGCAGACCCCGCCGAGCTTCTGGCACTCGGCGATCATGTGGTAGATCAGTGTCGTCTTGCCGGAGGACTCCGGGCCGAAGACCTCAACGATCCGTCCGCGCGGGACGCCACCGATTCCCAGCGCGAGGTCGAGCGACAGCGCGCCCGTCGGGATCGCGTTGACCTTCACCTGAGCGCCCTCGTCGCCCATGCGCATGACGGTGCCCTTGCCGAACTGGCGCTCGATCTGCGTCAGCGCGCCCTGGAGAGCGGCGTCACGGGCCTTGGCGGCCTTGTCGTCTACGGGCGTGGGCATGCGAAAAGCTCCTGGGTTTCGAGGCGGAACGAATGGGACCGTACGGACGGTGTCGGACGGAACGCACCGAACGTACGTGCGCCAATGCGCAGGGTGACGAACGAACAGCGACAACTCTCCCCTGGCCAAGTTCAGTCACTGAAACGTCCCCGCGGCAGGGCGGCGAACGTCGGGGAGATGGCGCCCAGGCACTACATGACCGACGTTCGGCCTGCGGCGAAGCACGAACGACCCCCTAGAGGGGAATGCGGGCGACCGCCTCGTACCGCGAGCCGCCACGCTCGGCGAACGACCGGTACAGGGTCAGAGCCCTCGCCTCGAAGACCAGCCGTGGTGGCGCCGCCACCTGCTTGAGGGAAATGCGCTCGCCCCGCCGCACCCGGGCGACCGTCACGTGAGGCCGGTAGTCGCGGGTCTCGGGCTCGTGCCAGGGAGAGAGCGCCACGCTGAGGTTGGTCTGGAGCTTCGCGAGCCGGTCCCCTTCCTCCACGAGATCGGCAATCAGGACGCCAGGACGCCGCGGCGGAAGCCACGCGGCAGCGCTGACCCGGAGCGGGCCCAGCGACCGCGCCTCCGACACGACGGCCCGGCCGATCGCCACGAGCGCGGACTCGGGCTGCTCGCCCAGGAACACCAGCGTCACGTGCAGCGCGTCGGCCGGAACGAGCCGCACCGCCGGCTCGCGCGCCGAGACCCGCGCGCCCCAGGAGGCGAGCGCGGCACGCACCTCGCCCGGCAGCTCCAGCGCCGCGAACAGGCGCAGGCCGCTCACGATCCGGGCGCGTTGGCCTCGCCGAGTAGCAACCTGCGGGTCATGTGCATCGCCACCGTCGTCGAGCGATCGCGGATGTCGGCGCGGTTGCCGGGCAGCGTGACCGACCGGGTCAGGCGCGCGCCTTCGGGTCCAGTCACCGCGAAGCACACGAGACCCACCGGCTTGTCGTCGGTTCCCCCGCCGGGACCGGCCACGCCCGTGATGCCGATCCCCACGTCGGCGCCGAACGCGCTGCGGGCGCCGTCGGCCAGCGCCCCGGCCACCTCGGCCGACACGGCGCCGTGCGCCTCGATCAGCGCCGGGTCGACGCGCGCAACGGCGGTCTTGGCCTCGTTGGCGTACACCACCACGCCGCCGAGCACGTAGTCCGACGAGCCGGCCAAGTCGGTCAGCCGCCCCGCGAATAGGCCACCCGTGCAGGACTCAGCGGTCGCGATCGTCAGCGAGCGCTGACGCAGCAGCGCCGCCACCTGCGCGTCGACGCCCGTGCCGTCCTCGCTGAACAGTGTGTCGGCGTGGCGCTCGCGGACAACGGACACGAATGCTTCGTAGGCGCCGCCGGCCGGCGGCTCGAAGCGCGTGACGACCTCGACCTCGCCCCGGCGCAGGCACGTCGTGATCTCCAGCCCGTCCAACCCATCGCGCTCCTCGGCGATCCTCAGCGTCTCGGCGATCTCGGACTCCGGGATCCCGAACAACCGCAGCATCTCCTGGCGGTACTCCACGCGGGCGACCACCGCTGCGGCGAACGCGTCCTGGCTCACGGCATCGCCCCACATGGGCTGCAGCTCGCGCGGTGGGCCGGGCAGCACGACGACAGTCGGACCGTCCTGACCGTCGGCCGGCGAGACGATCAGCCCGGGCGCGGTGCCCACGGGCTCGAGGATCGTCGCCCCGTGCGGCACCAGCGCCTGCTTGCGGTTGGACTCGCGCAACGCCGCCGGATCGAGGTCCGGCCAGCGCGACAGCAGTGGCTCGAGGATCTTCCAGATTCTGCCTTCGAGCGCAGCGTCGAGCTCGGACTCACGTCCCTGGAAGTCGCCCACCACGCGGGCGGTGAGGTCATCGGCCGTGGGTCCCAGCCCGCCGCTGGTTACCACGAGGTCCATGCCCTCGTCGCGGAAGAAGCGCAGCGCTCCGTTGATGTCCTCGGGGCGGTCGCCGACCACCGCGATGTGGGCGATGTCGACGCCCATCTCGCGTAGCTGCTCGGCCAACCATGGCCCGTTGCGGTCGGTCACCCGCCCGGTCAACACCTCGGTGCCGGTGACGACGATGCCCGCCCGGGTGGCCTGCGGCCCCTCAGGGCTCACGCGCAGGTCGGCCGGTCGGCCTCGGGAAGCGTTGTCCGTTTGCCCGAGCGATCGATCTCGTAGCCCACCGCGTTCTGGACCTCTGGCACATCGAGGATCTTGCCGTTGACGCGCATCCTCAGCTCCCCGTTGCCGAACGTCATCCGGAACCGCGACGAGCGAAAGCGCGGCAGGTCGGTGGTCTCGTCGAC
>Ga0136633_1000134_pt1 | contig 53069 bp, 53 predicted proteins | sample AntDrymeUQ832206_2_FD_105494 | JGI IMG/M metagenome (GOLD analysis project Ga0136633, IMG submission 105494) | Polar desert sand microbial communities from Dry Valleys, Antarctica - metaG UQ83 (22.06) | ecosystem: Environmental > Terrestrial > Soil > Desert | place: Antarctica: Dry Valley... | reverse complement strand
GAGGAGGGCGAACCCGGACTTCACCTGCGTCCTGCGAACCATGTCGTCCTCGGTCGAGGCCATCGTCACCTCGGGCGCGTCGAGCTCGACGAGCCCTTCGATGACATGCGCGGCCTCGCGCAGGCCGACGTCGGCGATCGCGCCTCGAATCGCGTCGGCGTGCTTCGCTTCGAGCTCGGCGGTCAGCTCGAGGTCGATCCATTTCGACTTGCCGACCTGGGAACGAAGGTCCTCGAGTGCGTCGCAGATCTTGAGGATCTCGCCGGTCGCGAGCTCGAGTGCCTCGAGGATCGTGTCCTCGGGGATCTGGTCGCCTCCGGCCTCGACCATCGTCAGTCCGGCGTGTGTGCCGACGACGATGAGGTCCAGCGTGGAGTCCTCGAGCGCCTCGAGCGACGGGTTGACCACGAGCTCGCCGTCGATGCGGCCGATGCGGACGGCCCCGATCGGGCCGAGAAACGGCAACGGCGAGATCATGAGCGCGGCTGAGGCGCCGTTGATGCAGAGGATGTCGTGCGGCGTGACGAGGTCAGCCGAGAGCACGGTGCAGATCACCTGCACCTCGTTCCTGAACCCCTTCGGCCAGAGTGGCCTGATGGGCCGATCGATCATGCGCGCGGTGAGCGTCGCGCGCTCGCTCGCGCGTCCCTCGCGCTTGAAGAAGCCGCCGGGGATCTTCCCAGCCGCGTACATCCGCTCCTCGACATCCACTGTGAGCGGGAAGAAGTCGGCGTCCGCGCGCGCATCGGGCCTGCCCACGGCAGTCGCCAAGATCATCGTGTCGCCCGAGCGGACGGCAACCGCGCCGTCGGCTTGCTTGGCGAGCTTTCCTGTCTCGAAGACGATCTCCTGATCGCCGACGTCGACTGACACCGTGGCTTCGCGCCCGGTGGCTTGAGTAGTGCTCATCTCTTGTATCCCTTCACCTTTCTTCGTGGAAGGTGGAGGTTTGAGTCAGCTCTGCCCGGCCGCTCCCGGAACGGAGGAGCACCGGAGAGCTCGCTCAAACTTCCACCTCCCGACTTTGGGAGCGCGCGCCTACCGACGCAGGCCGAGCTCCTTGATGAGGGCTCGATAGCCCTCGAGATTCTTGCGCTGGAGGTAGTTGAGGAACCGGCGGCGGCGCCCGACGAGGCGCAGCAGCCCGCGCCGCGAGTAGTGGTCCTTCGGGTGCGTCCGCAGATGCTCCGTCAGGTCGTTGATGCGACGCGTGAGCATCGCGATCTGCACTTCCGCTGACCCGGTATCAGTCGCAGAACGACCATGCTTCTCGATGACTTCCAGCTTTGCTTCCTTCGTGAGGCTCATGCATCTCCTCTTGTAGACGACTCCGCAGTCCCCGCTCGGCGTGGAAGGAGCACGCACGAGCCGCGGCTGCGGTCTCGCGGCATGGTATCTGGATCGGCAACCGCTGGTGCGCGCGCCCAGTAGGGCAGGATCTGGCGATGCGCGCTGGAGTGGCGGCCGGGCATCCGGCGACGGCGGAGGTGGGCTTCGAGATCCTCGCCGAGGGCGGTACCGCCGCGGACGCGGTCGTCGCCATGGCACTCGCTTCTTGTGTCGCCGAGACGGTGATGAGCGGGCTCCTCGCCGGTTGCCACGCGATCGCCTTCGACGGCTCGAAGGTCAGGAACCTCGACGGGTTCGCGGCGGTCCCGCGTGAGCGCGGCGATCTCGTGGAGCTCCCGATCGGCTTCGGGGAGGAGATCGTCGTCTATTCGATCGGCCCGGCTTCCTTCGCCGTTCCCGGCCTGCCGAGCGCCCTCGAAACGCTCTGGAGCTCGCTCGGGCGGTTGCCGTGGCAACGGCTCGTGGAGCCCGCGCAGCGGCTCGCACGCGACGGTGTTCCGCTCCCGGAGATGCACGAGCGCACGCTCGAGATGCTCGGCGGCCTCTTCTCGCTGGCGCGCGGCGCCGAGCTCTTCGCCCCCTCGGGTCGAACGCTCCTGGCCGGCGACGTCCTCGCGCAACCCGGGCTCGTCGACGCGCTCGAGGCACTGGCGGAGGAGGGCGCCGAGAGTGTGTACCGCGGGTCCATCGCGGAGGCGCTGCTCGGCGTCGAAGGAGTGGTGGCGACGGCCGACGACCTCCGCGACTACCGCGCGCGCTGGCGCGATCCGGTGTCCGTGCCCTGGAACGGGCAGAGCGTGGCGACGCGGGCGGGTCTCTCGGGCGTCCCCGAGCTGCTTGCCCGTCTCCCGCGCTTTGCGGGTCTCACGGAGGTCGCGCGCATCGTCGCGCTCGTCGAGGCGCTCGAGACGGACGAGCTCGGCGGCGAGCACACGACGAACATGGTCGCCGTGGACGGACACGGCCGCGCCTGCGTCCTGACGCACAGCCTCGGAGTCGGCGCGGGAGTGTGGGTCCCCGGGCTCGACCTCCAACTCAACAATCTCCTCGGGGAGAGCGACATCGCCTTCGGAGACCCGCAACCCGGCGATCGACTCGAGAGCCGGATGGCTCCCTCCCTTGTCTTCGACGGCGAGGGACTTGTGCTCGCGATTGGCGCCGCCGGGGCCACACGGCTGCGGACGGCGCTCGGATCCGTCCTCGCCGGGATCCTCGACGAAGGGCTCGACCCGGAGGACGCCGTCAGCCGCCCACGCGTCCACCCCACGCCCACGGTCGTCGACGCGGAGCCGGGAGTGGACGAGAGCGCGCTCGAGGAGCTCGAAGCGCGCGGGCGCACCGTCCGGCGCTGGGATCGGCTCCACCACTACTTCGGAGGTGTCAGCTGCGTCGGCCGCACGGGCGCGGCAGGCGATCCCAGGCGAAGCGGCGCCGCGATTCTGTTCTGACGCTGTATCCGTAGGGGCCGGCATTCTGTAGGAGCCGGGCATGCCCGGCTCCTACTTCAGCAGCAGGCCGTCGATGCGGCGCGAGGCGATCTTCATCCCGACGATGCCCATGAGCCCGAGATAGGCGACGTTCACGAGCTGGAACGCCGAGACGTCGCCGGTCGCGAGCGCCCGGATGAGCTCTATCCCGTGGTACAGCGGCAGCGCCTGCACGAGCCATTCGATCGCTTCGGGATAGACCGAGAGCGGGAAGAACGTCGTCGCGAAGAGAAACATCGGGAGCATGACGAGCTGCACGAGGTCGAAGTCCTGCCAGTTCCGCATCCACGTCACGGCTGCAATCCCCGCTCCAGCAAAGCCGAAGCCGATGACGAAGCAGGCGGGGAGGATCAACAGGCCCCACCAGGACTCGATCAGGCCGAGCACCAGGAGGATGTTGAGAAACGCCGCGGAGTAGAGCAGCGAGCGAACGACCGCCCACATCGTCTCCCCGACGGCGACATCGCCAGGACTGATCGGCGTCGAGAGCATCGCGTCGTAGACCTTCCCGTAACGAAGCTTCCAGAAGACGTTCGTCGCGTCGTAGAACGCCCCGTTCATCGCCGAGGCCGCCAGCAGCGCCGGTCCCACGAAAGCCGCGTACTCGAGCGTCTCGTCGCCGAGCGTCACGCCGCCTATGAAGTCGCCGAGCGGGTAGACGAAGAACGTCAGGTAGAAGAGCGGCTCGAAGAACCCGGAGAGCAGGATCATCCAGCTGCGGCGGTAGACCATCGCGTTTCGCTCGACGATCAGCAGGCCGGCGGGTCGCGAGCGCGGCCAGGGCGTGAGCCGGGTGTGAGCCGCGACCTCGCTCATACGAGGAGCCTGCGGCGGTACGAATAGAACGCGAGGGCGAGGCCGACGCCTGTGAACGCGAGGAGATAGACGACGTGCACGAGGGCGCTCGCCGGGTGGACGTCTCCCAGGGTGAGCTGCCGGCAGAGGTCGACCCCGTGCCAGAGCGGGGTGGCGTAGGCCACGACCTCGAGAACGCCTGGAAGCCTGTCGATCGGGAAGAACGTCCCCGAGAACAGGAACATCGGGATGATGAGGAAGCGGAAGATCGCGACGAACGAGGCGTCGGTCTCGGTATATGCGCCCCAGGCGGCGATGGGCGCAGCGAACGCCACGCCGACGAGAACCGTCACCGGGATGGCGAGCAGGCCGAGCGGCGAGTTGACGGCTCCGAAGGCCGCGATGGCCCCCAGGTAGATCGTCGCGGTCATCAGCATGCGAAACGCGATGAACCCCTGGTGGCCGAGCACGATGTCGACGATGCGCAGCGGCGTCGCGAGCATCGCGTGGTATTGCCGGCTCCACTTGATCGCCGAGAGCACGGGCCAGCTCGCCTCGAACGAGGCGATCTGCATCGCCGTCGCGGCGAGCAGACCTGGTGCTACGAACTCGAGGTAGGAGATGCCGTCGGGTAGATCCGCACTGCGGTCGACCAGCGTCCCGAGCCCGAATCCGAAGGCCGTGAGGTAGATGATCGGCGTTACGACGCTCGACACGATGGTCCCGCGCCAGACGCGCTTGTACTGCGCGAAGAAGAACTCGAGCGGCCGGAGTGAGAGGGCGTAGTCCGTCACTCGATGAGGCTTCGGCCCGTCAGGTGGAGGAAGACGTCCTCCAGCGTGCTGCGGCGAACGAGGATGCTCTCCGGGACGAGCCCGCGCTCGTGCAGACCGTGCGACGCGGCGTCCCCGTCATCCGTGTACAGCAGCACGCGGTCGGGCAGCGGCTCGACGCGCGAGACGAGCCCGTCCGTCCACTCGCTGAAGTCCTCGGGCCGCCCGTCATCGTCGGCGAATCGCAGCTCCACGACCTCACGAGTCGAGTACCGCTCGATGAGCTCGCGCGGCGAGCCCTCGGCGACGATCTTGCCCTTGTCCATGACGACGAGCCGGTCGCAGAGCTGCTCCGCCTCGTCCATGTAGTGCGTCGTCAGCAGCAGCGTCACCCCTTGGCGCTTGAGCCGGTACAGGCGATCCCAGACGACGTGCCGCGCCTGCGGGTCGAGCCCAGTCGTCGGCTCGTCGAGGAGGAGGACTTCGGGCTCGTTGACGAGCGAGCGCGCAATGGTGAGCCGGCGCTTCATCCCCCCTGAGAGCGGCTCGACGCGATCCTTCGCGCGTTCGGTGAGCTCCACGAAGTCGAGCAGCTCGTCGGCGCGCTGTTTCAGCACCGAGCGCGCCAGGCCGAAGTAGCGGCCATAGACGATGATGTTCTCGCGGACTGTCAGCTCGAGATCGAGTGAGTCTTCCTGCGGAACGACGCCGAGGCGGGCGCGGATCTCGACGCCGTCCTCGGCCGGATCGAGGTCGAAGACTCGCAGCGTCCCCTCCGATACCGGCGACACGCAGCCGATCATGCGCATGGTCGAGGTCTTTCCCGCGCCGTTCGGTCCGAGGAATCCGAAGGCTTCCCCGCGCTGGAGGTCGAAGTCGATCGCGTCGACGGCAACCAGCTCGCCGAAGCGCTTCACGAGCCCGCGAGCATGGATGAGCGGTTGACCGTCCTGCGTGGTCACGAACCGAAAGCTAGATGAACGGGCTCAGCCCGCGGAAGCAGTCCGTCCGGCCCGGGACACCGGCTTCACACGGGTCGCTTTGCCCTGCGTGTCTCGTCCACGTCACGCGCAATCTGCACGACGAGCTCCTCCTCCGAGTCGAACATCGCTTCGTCACGTAGGCGCGCCCACAGCTCCACCACGAGGCGCTTCCCGTACAGATCTCCTTCGAAGTCGACGAGATAGGGCTCGATCCGCCGCTCGGTGCCGCCGTAGTGCGGATTCGTGCCAATCGAAACGGCCGCGCGATGATCGAGAGCCGCCCCCGCATATATCCCGAATTGCGGCACCGCGAGAAGTGGCTCGACGGCGAGATTTGCCGTCGGGTAGCCGAGAGTGCCTCCGCGCTGGTCGCCCTTGACGACGGTCCCGTCCAGCTCGAAGGGCCGGCCGAGCATCTCCGCCGCCGCGATCACATCACCCTCGACGAGCGCCGACCGGATCGCTGTGGACGAGACGCCGTCGACCTCTGGAGCGACCCGGACCTCGAAGCCGAGCCGCTCGAGCAACGGGAGGTCGCCCGCCCGCCGGTTCCCGAAGCGGAAGTCCTCGCCCGCCACGACGACCTCGGCTCCGAGTGCACGCAGGTAGTTCTCCGCGAACTGCTCAGGCGTCAGCGCCTGCAGCTCCGGTGTGAACGCCGCGACGACGGTCATCTCGACTCCCGCTCCCGCGAGCAGCTCCAGCCGCCTCTGGAACGTCGTGAGCAGCTCGACCCGGTTTCCGAGCGCCACGCGCGGGTGCGGGTCGAACGTGACGACGGTCGTCGCCAGGCCCGTACGTGCCGCCGCGTCGATGACAGCCCGATGGCCCCGGTGCACGCCGTCGAAGGTGCCGATCGCGACGGCGCGTGGCACGCGTTCGACCTCGGCGGGCGTCGAGACGACCTTCATGACTCCAGCCTCGCGAGTGCCTCCTCGGGCAGGATGACGGTCTCAGGATCAGCTTCCTCGACCGCGAAAGGCCCGATCTCGGTTCGTCGGAGCGTGCGACAGTGGCCGCCGAGGATCTCGGCGATCGAGCGGATGTACGTCCCGGACGAGACGAGAAGCTCAACGCGTGCGATGCCACCCTCGTAGGACTCGAGCGCGAGCTCGTGGACGTGCATCCGGCGTGTCGGCATCTCCACCACGATTCCGCGCCGGTGGAGGTTGTAGGCGCGCTCTCCGGCGATCTTCACGGCCGAGGCCGCTGGAATCGGGAGCTCGACCTCGCCTCTGATCTGGCCGAGACGCTCCGCCAGCTCGTCGGAAGAAGGCGCCTCGTGCTCCTCCACGTCGTCCCCATCGGGATCGCCCGTCGTGGTCGTCGCGCGCAGGTCGATGTCGGTCACGTAGCGCTTGTCGAGCCCTACGAAGCGCGCCTGCAGGCGCGTAGCCGCGCCCGAGAGCAAGAGCAAAAGGCCGGTCGCGAACGGGTCGAGTGTTCCTGCATGACCCGTACGCGCGCCGGTCCTCCGCCGAATCGCTGCGACGATCGCGAACGAGGTGGGCCCCGCAGGCTTGTCCGCGAGAATGATGCCGCTAGGGCTCGCGCCGCGAGGCGGCACGCTCGAACTCCTCGACGATGAAGCGCTTGAGCTCGTCGAGCGGCAGCTCGCTCGAGAAGCCGGCGGCCTGCTGGTGTCCGCCACCGTTGCTCTTTCGCGCGATCACCGACACATCCATCTCGTCGACGGAGGAGCGCAGCGAAACACGGTGTCTCGGACCTGAACCGGCGGTCGGCGGCTCGCGAATGAATGCCGCCATGACGGCACCCTCCACTGCGCGGAGGTAGTCGATGATCCCTTCCGCATACGGCTCGGTCGCGTTGGCCGCAATGAAGTCCTCCTTCAGCAGGCACGAGATCACGAGCCGTCCGCCTGCGTGTACCTCCGCGCGCTCAAGTGCACGGGCGAGCAGCTTGAGCTTCGCGAATTGCACCGTCTCGTACACCGTCTGGAACACCTTGTGCCAGTCCGCACCGGCCTCGATCAGGTCGGCGGCGAGCCGGAGTGCCTTCGGGGTCGTGTTCGCGTACTGGAACCGTCCCGTGTCGGTGACCAGAGCGGTGTAGAGCGGCTCTGCGATCTCGGGCGTGATCTCCACGTTCAAGAGCTCGAACAGATCCGCGAGGATTTCCCCAGTCGAAGACGCATCGGCGACGATGAGGTTCACGTCACCGAAGCGCGTGTTGTCGTGGTGGTGGTCGATGTCTAGCGTCAACGGCGCGAGCTCGAGCACCGAAGGGTCTGGCCCGAGCCGCTCCTCCTTCGCGCAGTCGACGGCGACGAGGACGCGCTCCGCATGATCCGTTGGCGGCTCACGCAGGATCCCGGCGAGGCTCAGGAACTTGTACTCGGCCGGGAGCGGCCGCTCAGGACCGGAGAGGAACATGACGCTGTCCTTCCCGAGCTGGGTCAGCGCGAGGTGCATGGCGAGCAGCGAGCCGAGTGCGTCGCCGTCGGGATTCTCGTGCGAGGCGACGAGAAAGCGCTCGTTCTTTCGGAGCGCGGCCGCCACGGCCGCAATGTCCTCAGCTTGCGTCATCTTCAGGATGATCGGGCGCGAGCTCGTCGATGATCTGCGTCAGGCGCACGCCGCGCTCGACCGTCGGATCGTATTCAAAGGTCAGGACCGGAGTCCGCCGCAGCCGAAGCTCCCGTGCGACGTGTGCTTGCAACACACCGTGGGCCGCCGCGAGGCCCTCGAGCGTTCGCTTCTGTTCCTTGTCGCTCCCGAGCACGCTCACAAAGACCTTCGCGTACGCGAAGTCCTTGGTCGCCTCGACTCCGGTGACCGTCACGAAGCCGATGCGGGGATCTTTGAGGCTGGGGATCGTGTCGGAGAGCACTTGCTTGATCGCCTCGTTCACACGCCGCTTCCTGTCACTCATCGGGGACCACCACCTCCCGCTCGACGCGCACGAGCTCGAAGTCCTGCGCGGCGAGGAACCGCTCCGCCGCGTCGAGGAGCTCGTGGAGCTCGCGGTGCCCCTCCGAGGCGCAGGCGAGCGCGAGACGGGAACGTTGCCACAAGTCGTGGTGGTCCACCTCCGCGACCGACATGCCGAAGCGCTGCCTGAGCTGGGCCTTCGCGGACTTCACGTGCTTCCGCTTGCCCTTCAGCGAGCCGGACTCGGGGAAGTGGAGCTCGACCGACAGGATCCCGACGTAGCCGCTCGACATAGGAGCCATCGTAGGACGTCTCCGCGTTCCAGCTCCTCATCGTCGCCTCTCTCGGGATCATGGGCGCCGTCGGGATGAAGATCGCCTCGCGCCGCATCGACGGCTCTGTAGGGGCCGGGCATGCCCGGCCCCTACGTACAGCGTCAGAGCAGGCGACGACGCTTCGTTCGCCCACTGCGTTGCGAGAACGAGGGCCTAGGAGCTCTCGGCCGGAGCCGCGGCGGCGGCCGGTGCCTGATCGAGCTCGGTGCGCTCGATCGCGCGCGTCTCGAACGCCTCGAGGACGTCCCCTTCCTTCACGTCGTTGAAGCCGTCGAGGAGGATGCCGCACTCGAAGCCTTCGCTGACCTCGCGCACATCGTCCTTGAAGCGCTTGAGTTGCGCGATCGACGTCTCGTGGATCACGGTCCCGTCCCGAACGATGCGCACGCGCGCGCCGCGGCGGACGACTCCGGTCGTGACCATGCAGCCCGCGATCGTTCCGAGCCGCGAGACGCGGAAGAGCGCTCGCACCTCGGCCTCACCCAGCGTCTCTTCGGTCTCGACCGGCGAGAGCATGCCGACGAGTGCTTGCTGAATGTCGTCCGTGAGCTGGTAGATGACGCGGTAGGTTCGGATGTCGACGCCCTCCCGCTCCGCGAGGTGTCGCGCATCCGCGCTCGGCCTCACGTTGAAGCCGACAACGAGCCCGTTCGACGCGGAGGCGAGGTTGACGTCGTTCTCCGTGATCCCGCCCACGCCCGTGTGGATGACGTTGACGCGGACCTCGGAGTCCTGAATCTTCTGGAGCTCGCCGAGGAGCGCCTCGACGGAGCCCTGGACGTCGCCCTTCAAGACGATGTTGAGCTCCTGCACCGCACCGACCTGCATCTCGTCGTACAACGTCTCGAGCGACACCAGCCGTCGCGGTCGCTGCGCGAGCTGCTCGCGGCGGAGGCGCTCGGCACGAACGTTGGCGAGATGCTTGGCTTGGCGCTCGTGCTCGACGACGCGGCAGAACTCGCCGGCCGACGGCGGGTGGTCGAAGCCCAGGATCTCCACGGGGTCGCCAGGACCGGCCTCGCGAACACGCTCCCCACGGTAGTCCTGGAGTGCTCGAACCTTGCCAGAGGCGTCACCTGCCACGACGGCGTCGCCGACCTTGAGCGTGCCGCGGAGCACGAGCACGGTCGCGACAGGCCCTCGGCCGACATCGAGCCGTGACTCGATGACGAACCCCGAGGCGTCAGCGGTCGGATTCGCACGCAGGTCGAGCTCGGCGTCTGCGACCAAGAGGATGCGCTCGAGCAGGTCGTCGAGGTTCGTATGGAGCTTTGCGGACACCTCGGAAAACTGTGTCGAGCCCCCCCAGTCCTCGGGCTGAAGATCCTCGGCGGCAAGCTCGTTCTTGACCCGATCGATGTTCGCATCGGGCATATCGACCTTGTTGACGGCAACGACGATAGGCACCTCGGCCGCGCGAGCGTGCGAGATCGACTCCTTCGTCTGCGGCATGACGCCGTCGTCGGCTGCGACGACCAGCACTGCGATGTCGGTCACCTTCGCTCCTCGAGCGCGCATGGCCGTGAACGCCTCATGGCCGGGCGTGTCGAGGAACGTAATCCGGCGGCCGTCCCGCTCGACCTGGTACGCGCCGATGTGCTGAGTGATCCCCCCGGCTTCGGTCTCGACGACTGACGTCTCCCGGATCGCATCCAGGAGCGTGGTCTTCCCATGATCGACGTGACCCATGATCGTCACGACCGGTGGCCGGGCCTGCAGCTCCTCGTCGGAGTCCTCGAACGCCTCGGGCTCGATCTCTTCCTCGGCGGCGTGCTTGATGGTGATCTCGCGCTTGAGCTCCGCGCCGATGACCTCGATCTCCTCGTCGGAGAGCGACTGCGTGGCGGTTCGCATCTGGCCCAGGTTCATCAAGATCTTGATGAGCTCCGGCATCGGGACGCCCAGCGCCTGCGAGAGGTCCTTGACGATGACGCCGGACTCGACCGTGACCGGTCCGGTCGGGGGTGGAGCCGGCGTCGACTGCCGAGGTGGAGCCTGGGCGCCACGGTCGCGCGGTTGCCTCCCGTCTCGCCCGCGGGCTCCCCCGCCCTCGATCACGACCCGCCGCTTTCGACCTCCTGGCCCGCTACGCGGGCGAATCGGGCGGTTTGGTCTGTTTCTGCCGTCAGCCACCGGGTGTCAGCTTACTCCTCGTCTTTCGCAGGCTCGGGCTCGGGAGACACGGCAACAGTTGCGTCGTCGGGAGCCTCGTCGCCGCCTATCTCGGCGTCGCCGTTCGCGTCCGCGGAGCCGACGGCGGCCGTCTCTCTCTGCACCGGCTCCGCGGTCGCGAGTTCCTGATGACCCGGGACGCCGCAGTACGGCGAGCCCGGCAACGCGGCGTTCGGGCAGCGTTTCCCGTTGGAGAGGATCGCTGCGCACCGGCCGGAGTACTCCTCGTCGTCGCTTGCACCGGCGAATGCCGCCGCAGCCTCGGCGCGAGAGAACTCGGACTCGGACTGGATGTCGATCTTCCAGCCGGTCAGACGGGTCGCGAGCCGTGCGTTCAAGCCTTCCTTGCCGATCGCGAGCGCGAGCTGGTCGTCCGGGACGATGACGGTCGCCTCGCGCGTCTCATCGTCGATGTAGACCTCGCGCACGCGGGCCGGAGACAGCGCCTTCGCGACGAAGCGGGCCGGCTCCGTGTTCCACGGGATGATGTCGATCTTCTCACCGCGAAGCTCGGAGACGACCATGCGCACGCGCGAGCCACGGGGTCCGACACAGGCTCCCACCGGATCGACGCCCTGCATGTGCGACTCGACCGCGATCTTCGAGCGATAGCCCGGCTCGCGAGCGACGCCGCGGATCTCGACCAGGCCGTCTGCGATCTCCGGCACCTCGAGCTCGAACAGCGCGCGGATGAGCTCCGAGTCGCGCCGCGAAAGGATGACCTGCGGTCCCTTGGTGCCCGAGCGAACCTCGGCGATGACGGCCTTGATCCGGCTCCCTTGCTCGTAACGCTCGCCGTCCACCTGCTCGGACCGCGGCAGCAGCGCCTCGACGCGGCCGAGGTCGACGAGCACGTTGTTGCGGTCCCCTGCCTGCTGGACGATCCCCGTTACGACCTCGCCCTGCCGATCGACGTACTCCTCGTACATGATCGCGCGCTCGGCCTCGCGGATCCGCTGCTGAATCACCTGCTTGGCGGTCTGGGCGGCGATGCGGCCGAAGTTGTCCGGCGTGACGTCCGTACGGACGATCTGACCCGTCGGCACACGTGACCAGTCGAGGTCGAGATCCTCGTCGGCGACAAGCGTGTGCTGGCGCTCGCCTGTCTCCTCTTCGATGCGCTCGAGCTCGGTGATGCGAGCTTCCCGCGCCTCCTCGAGCAGATCCGCCTCGACGTCGGACGGAATCTCGATCCCATCCACCCGGAACTCGCCTTCGTCGTCGAGCTTGACCTCGGCATGGCGCGTCGCGCCCGGCGTCTTCTTGTACGCCGCGAGCAGCGCATCCTCGAGAGCGGAGATGAGGATGCCTTCCTCGATCCCCTTCTCCTTCTCGATCGCCTGAATTCCTTCGATGATCTCTTGGCTCATGTGGTTACCCCTCGTCGATCAGGCTGTGCCCATTAGGTTGGCCCGCACGATGGCGTCGTACGGGATGCGCAGCGGCTCGGAGCCGGACTGCGACAGCGTGACGGCATCCAGCTCTGCCGCAAGCACCTCGCCGCGAAAGCGGTCGCGCCCGCCGATTGCAGGGCCTGTGCGGATCGCCACGCGACGGCCGCGCGCCGAGTCGAAGTGCTCCGGCTTGCGCAACGGCCGGTCAGGCCCCGGAGACGACACCTCGACGCTGAAGCTCTCGAGATACGAGCGCAGCTCGTTCGTCACCCGCTCGCAGAGCGCATGGTCGACGCCGGCCGGATGGTCGACGTAGATCCGGAGCCGGCTCGACGAGACCAGCTCCACCGCGAGCACCTCGACGTCCGGCACGCCTCGCTCGACCGCGGGCGCGATCTCGTCCTGGAGCGTGCGTTCTCGGGCGTACAGCGTGCTCATGGGGCGGCAGGAACTCCTCTCAAGCCAGACTCAAAAAAAACGGGCGCCTCGAGCGCCCATTTCGCCAAGCAGGTGAAATGTGGTCGGCCAACAATAGCACCGTGTCCTCGTGGCCCCGCCTCATCCCAAGCACGGTGGAGCTAGGTATCGAGCACGATGGTCACCGGCCCGTCGTTGACGAGCGCGACTTTCATCCGCGCACCGAAGCGGCCGCGGGCAACGCGCACGCCTGCGCCGGCCAGCGCAGTGCAGAAAGTCTCGTAGAGAGGCTCCGCCGAGGCCGGCTCGGCCGCACCCGTGAAGCTCGGTCGATTTCCCTTGCGCGTGTCGGCGATGAGCGTGAACTGGCTGACGACGAGCGCTTCGCCCGCGCTGTTGAGGAGCGAGCGGTCGAACCGCCCTTCGTCGTTCTCGAAGATCCGCAGGTTCGCGACCCTGGCAGCAAGCCGTCGAGCCTCGTCCTCGCCGTCATCCACTGCAACACCGAGGAGCACGAGGACTCCCCGCCTGCACTCGCCCACGACCTCGCCCTCGACGGTGACCCGAGCCTCGAGCACCCGCTGCACGACGGCACGCACGCGAGCATTCTGAGCCGCGTGGCCGGGGACCCGCGCTAGGAATCCCCGGGAAGCTCGAGCCGCTGGGACGACTCGGCTCGCGGGCGCAGCGACCGAGCGAGCTTGATGTGCGGCTTTGCTTCCTCCTGCTTCCCCTGGTTGACGAGCGAGCGGGCCAGGCCGTAGTGGGCGTACTCGTCCGCCGGAGCGAGCTCTACGAGCGCCCGGAACTCAGTCTCGGCTTCTGCGAAGCGGCCGAGCCTGAAGTACGCGATGCCGAGCGCCTCGCGGATCGAGCGCGAGCTCGGCTCACGCCGCTTCGCCTTCTCGAGCGCAACGGTGGCCTGGGCGTTCCGGCCACTTCGTAGGTGATCACGGCCCTGCTGGAAGAAGTCGTAGGTCTCGGTCAGCGCCCGCTCCTCACCCCTGCCATCCCCGGAGGGAGCGCAGCGAGACGAAGCCACGAAGCCGGGCGACCAGCGAGAGCTCTGTGCGCGCCCTCTTGAGCAGCGCGCGCAGCTCACTGCGAGCACGTACAGCGGCTGCCGAGGCTTCGTCGGGGGTGCCGAAGCGCCCGCGGCCGACGGCGTCCACGAACGCATGACCGTTCAAGCCGAGCTCGGCGTCGACCGCACGGCACAGATCGTCGAGCGTCGCGCTAGCCGGCAGTGAGACTCCCTGATCGCGGAGGAACCCCTCGAGCTCGCGCCGGCTTGCCGTCGAGAGACGTCGAGGACTCCTCGTGAGGTAGCGGCAGCGCCGGATCGACCATTTCGCGCCACCGATCACCGCTCCAGCCACGGCGGCGAGGAGCAGCCCGAGCGCGAGAACCGAGGGTCGCTCGCCGCGCTGCGTCGTGGCCTCGACGTTTCCGGCGGCGTCTGCTTGATCTCCGGTGCGTGAATCGCTGAGAGCGTCGAAGTCCCCTCGGCGGAGCGCGCTGACGGTCTCCGAGGAGTTTGTTGCCAGCGAATACTGGGTCGAGAACGTTCCGCGCCCCGGGGTCGGGTCGAACGGAACCCAGCCGTAGCCTGCGAACCACACCTCCACCCAGGCGTGGGCATTGTGATCTGTGACAGTCCAGGCTCCGTCCTCGTAGACGCCGCTCGTGAACCCGACCGCCACGCGCGCCGGGATCCCGAGGAATCGCGCCATCACGGCCATCGCGCCCGCGAAGTACTGACAGTATCCCGCCCGGCTCGAGGTGACGAAATGGACGAGTGGAGGCTCGACGCCGAGCGGCGGACGCTCGTCGTACCGGAACCCCCCACGTTGGCGGAGCCAGGATTCGAGTGCGAGGACGGTCGCATATGCCGACTTCGCCCCCACGGTCCTCTGGCGTGCCTGCTCGAACAACGGGCGGTAGGCGCCGAAGTCGGAGTAGGAGGGATCGTCGAGGAACGCGTTGACGTACTGCACACGGCCGGGCGTGCCGAAAGGCGGGAGCACTCGGCCCCACAGGTTGAGATAGCGTCGCGCGCTCGTCGGGTACCGGGCAGGAGCTGCGGCCAGAGCCTCGGGCGATGGGTCTGGCAGGTAGCTCCAGACGCGATAGCGCGTCCCGCCGGCCAGCCTGCGCTGGGCGCGCATGATGCCACCCGCGTACGAGAACACCCTCCCGAGCGAGGGAGCCTCGAGAGCCACCGGCGTTCCTGCCGCGACGAGCCGGTCATCGACGAGCGCTTTCACCGTGATCCTCTGCTCGAGCCAGCCGTCTCGCTTGGCGGCAGCGGGAGGCGTGAGCGAGTCGAGCTCGAGCTCACCCGACGCCTCGCGCATGTCCGCGACCGTCAGGTCCTCGAACCAGCGGTCGGCGAAGAACGTGTCCAAGGTCGATGCACGCCAGTACTCCGCTCGGTCGGGACCGGAGATCCTGAGCACCTCGGTCGAGGTCGGCGGGAACGAGATTCCGTCGTACTGCGCATCCCATATGAACCGCACGCCGAGCGCTCGTGGCTCGGCGCCTCGCAGGTCCCAGGCCTGCCAGTCGACGACAGCCTCGCGCGTGAACGAGGTGACGGACGAGACCCAGGCTGCGCCGACGACGACGAGCGCCGCGATCGCGACTCCTCCCACGAGCGTCTGGGACGAGCGCGCGCGGAGAACCAAGCCGATCGAGAGCGCCCCGGCCAGGGCGAGCGTGCCCACCGCGACCGCAGACTCGTCGACCAGCGTGGCGGGCCAACCCGCGCCCGCGATCGTGACCGCAGCCGCGGCGAGAGGTCGTCTCGTAGCCACGAGCACGGCGACAGCCGTGACGAAGGCGAAGACCGCAAGCACCACAACGCCATGCATCTCGGGGCGCTGCGACGGATCGAATGGGACGACGACGTCGTAGAAATCGCTCACGCCGACCCCGAACGCAGCGAGCAACGGGCCGGCAACGTGCTCGTCTCGGTACGGCAGCAGCTCCCACGGCTCGAATCCGAAGGCGATCCAGGTAGTCGCGGCCAGCGCGAGCGCACCGGCGAAGGCCCGGCTCAGCCACGAGCGCGCGAGGGCGAGCAGTAGCCCAAGCAGGCCCGCGAGCACGACCTCGCGAGAGCGCGTGTCTTCGAGGCGTCCCCACGAGACGGTTAGCGCAACTGCAGGCAACGCTGCCGCCGCGAGCGTCCGCAGAACGGCGCTAGCCACTTGCGAGGCCCTCCCCCCGCTGGGCCTCGAGGACGGAGGCGAGATCATTCCCACGCCGCACCACCGCGACCCGAAGCCCCGCTGCCGAGAGCCGGAGAACTGCCGGGACGGCCCTGGTAGGGCGACCGGCAAAGCTCGGTGCGTCGATCCACACGACGCTCACGGCCCGCCGTCCCGCGAGGTCGAGCAAGCGGGTCGCAGCGACGAGGCTCTGGGTCGCCGTGACGAACACGAGCTCGAGCGCGTGGTCGACGACCCTCGGCGGCTGCACGAGAAAGCGCGCAAGATCGTGCGACGCATTCGGTCTCACGGCTGCGAGCGCCCCCAGCACGGAGTGAAACTCGCCCTCGAGCGAGGCCGAGCACGTCACCGAATCGCCGTCGGTGGTCGTCACGAGGGCTGCTTGCCGCCCGCGGGCGACGTGGGCGCGCACGAGGGAGCCCGCGGCACGTACTGCCGTGTCGAAGCTCGAGCGCGGCGGCGTGCCCGCCGCACCGGCCGGGTCGCAGTCGAGGACGACCACGAGTGACTCGCGGGGCGAGTCGATGAGCTCCTTCACCATGAGCTCCCCCCGACGAGCCGTCGTCGGCCAGTGCACGCGCCGAAGCGACTCTCCCTGCTCGTACTCGCGTACCGAGTGGAAGTCATAGCCCGCCGGCCGGCGCAGAAGCAGCCGGCGACCGTCGCCGAACGTTCGGCCCGAGTCGTCGAAGAGCGTCGTGAGCTCCACGAGGCGTGGATGGACGACGGCCGTCACCGGCGAGCCGAGCGGATGCGACCGAACCTCGAGCCCAAGCGGGTCGCGCACCTCGAATCTTCCGTCGAGTCCCTCGTAACGGCCCCGCGGGAGCCTCCCGAGCTTGGCCTCTCCGACCAAGCGCCCAGCCCGACCCCGCAGGCGGCACTCGTAGCTTCCGATTTCGTCGAGCGCGCCGACGACCACTGCGGAGCCGAAAGCGAAGCGCGATCGCCGGCGAGCGTCTATGCGCAACGTCACGGAGTCGCCCTCGGTCGCCGGATTCGGCACAACGGTCGTGCGGACATCGACCGGCCCGCTTGCTCCCCGGACGAACGCGCGCGCGAGGAGAGCCGCGAGCAAGAGGCCGAGCCCGGCGACGCCGAGCGGACGCGACGCGAAGACGATTGCAGCTGCGAGCACGCCGCCGCCCAGGGCCAGCGCGCCGTGACGCATCACGCCGGTACGGGTGTCTCGTCGAGCGCCTGCTGGACCGCCTCTGCGGAGCTCGTCCCGGACGCCCTCGCCGCCGGAGCAACGATCAAGCGGTGCGCGAGGACGGCGACCGCCACGGTCTGCACGTCCTCGGGGAGCACGAACTCGCGTCCGCGGGCAACCGCCCGCGCCTTCGCGACGCGCAAGAGCGCAATACCCGAGCGGGGGCTGGCACCGAGCGCGAGCTGCGAGCTCGAGCGTGTGTGCCGCAGCAGCTCGACGACGTAGCGGTTGACGCTTTCCTCCACGAAGACCGCGCGTGCGGCCTGGATGGCGCCGAGCACCTCGTTGTGCGGTGCCACGGCCCGCAAGTCATCGAGCGGGGGCGCGGTCGTTTGCTCCTCGAGCATTCGCGCCTCCTCCGCGAGCGGCGGGTAGCCGAGCGAGAGCCGCGCGGTAAAGCGGTCGAGCTGCGCTTCCGGAAGCGGATACGTCCCCTCGTACTCGATCGGGTTCTGCGTCGCAAGGACGAGGAAGGGAAGCTCGATCCCATACGTCGCGCCGTCGATCGTCACCTGCTGTTCTTGCATCGCCTCCAGCAGGGCGGACTGCGTTTTCGGCGAGGCACGGTTGATCTCGTCGACGAGGAGCACATTCGCGAAGACCGGTCCGGGCCGAAACTCGAACTCGTTCGACCTCTGGTTGAAGACGCTGACCCCCGTCACGTCGCTCGGCAACAGGTCGGGTGTGAACTGAAGCCGCGAGAACGAGAGGTCGAGCGAGCGAGCGAGGGACTTGGCGAGGACGGTCTTACCCACCCCTGGGAAGTCCTCGATGATCACGTGGCCCTCCGCGAGAACGCAGAGCACGCAGAGCTCGAGCGTCTCCTGCGGAGCACGAACGGCTCGCTGGAGGTTCGCGACGACGCGCTCGACGACATCCGCGCCAGCAGCGGGAGCGAGCTCGCGTGTCACCGTGCCGTCGGTCACCGCGTGGCCATGATCCTCTCCACCTCGTCCAGCACGGCCGCGGCGATGCGGCGTTTCGGGGCTTTGGCGATGTGCTGCTCGGCTCCGTTGGAAACGAGGACGACCTCGTTCTCCGCCGTGTCGAAGCCGATGTCGGATCTGCCGATGTCGTTGAACACGATGAGATCGGCGCTCTTCGCGACCTTCTTCTCGCGGGCTCTCTCGAGCCCGTTGCCTGCACTCTCCGCGGCGAACCCCACCAGCACCTGCCGGTCGGTCCGGTTCGCGCCGAGGGCGGCGAGGACGTCCGTGGTGGGCGTGAGCTCGACCGTCCACGAACTGCCGTCCTTTGCCCGCTTCGCCGTCTCGGGCGCAGCGGGCCGGTAGTCGGCAACCGCGGCCGCCATGATCACGACGTCCGCGTCCGCTCGAGCGAGCGCTTCGCGCTCGATGTCCGCTGCGGTCGGCGTCTCGACGACGGTCACGCCCGTGGGCACCGGAACGGCGAGATTCGCTGCGAGCAACGTCACCTCGGCGCCGCGCCTCCGCGCTTCCTCCGCCACCGCGACGCCCATACTCCCCGACGAGCGATTGCCGAGGAAACGCACAGCGTCGAGCTGCTCTCGCGTCCCTCCCGCCGACACGAGGACACGCCGACCGGCGAGGGAGCTCGACGCTCGCGGTGACGCACCGGCGAGCTCACGCGCGACGACTTCCGCGATCTCCTCGGGCTCCGCCATCCGCCCTGGCCCCACCTCACCTTCGGCGAGCTCTCCCTCTGCCGGCCCGACGAATACGACGCCTCGTTGGCGCAGGATCTCGGCATTCGCCTGCGTCGCCGCGTGCTGCCACATCCGCACGTTCATCGCCGGCGCGACCACGACCGGCCCGTCGTGCGCGAGCGCAGCTTCCGTGAGGACGTCGTCGGCGAGGCCGTGAGCCAGCCGGGCGAGCGTATTCGCGGTCAGAGGGGCGACGACGAGCAGGTCCGCCCGCTCGAGGTGCGGGTAGGCGTCCCGCCGGGGGGTCGTGCGGGCCAGGGCAAAGAAGGTCTCCGGAGCGACGAAGCGCGCGGCTGCTTCCGTCACGATCGGGTACACGTCGTGCGGAGCCCGGACGAGCAGGCGCACGAGCGTACAGGCCTTGTAGGCCGCGATCCCGCCGGTGACTCCGACCAGGATGCGTGCCATCGGAGGGCGCCCGCTTAGACGGGCGGGTACGTGTAGGTGATCTTGCCGCTCGCGACTTCCTCCAACGACATCGTGAGGTAGTTCTTCGAGCGGGATTCGATCAGCGGCGGTGGGGCTTCCTCGAAGCCGATGCCCTCGCCGAGCTGGTGGTGGTAGTTGTTGATCTGGCGCGCGCGCTTGGCGGCGATGATGACGATTGCGTACCGGGAATCGACCTTCGCCAGCAGATCGTCTAGGCGTGGATGAATCATGGGCGGCTCATGGTACCTGCGGGCGTCAGCTCGCAGCCGACGATCGCCGTGAGCGCCGCCGTTGCGCGCTCGAGATCGTCGTTTCGAACCATGTACCGGAACCTGTGGGCCTGCTCGAGCTGCTCGCGCGCGAGCTCGAGCCGCTCGTCGATCTCCCCCGTGCTCTCCGTCGCCCGCTCGCTCAGGCGCCGTTCGAGCTCGGCAACGTCCGCGACGATGAACACCGTCACGCTTCCCTCGACTTCGGCTTGGACTCGCAGCGCGCCTTCGAGCTCCAGCTCGAGCACGCAGACCCGTCCCTCGCCGGAGATTCGCTCGATCTCGGAGTGCAGCGTGCCGTAGCGTCTGCCGGAGACGTAGGGAACGTGCTCGAGGAACTCGCCCGCCTGGACGCGGCGCTCGAATTCCTCGTCGGACACGAACCAGTACTCGCGCCCGTTCTCTTCACCTGGACGCTGCGGCCGTGTGGTCGCGGAGACCGCTACCTCGAGCGTTGGAATCCGATCGACGAGACCCTTGATCAGCGTGCCCTTGCCGGCCCCCGACGGCCCCGTAACGACGAAGACGGGCCTCGAAGGCACCGCCCGGTTAGGAGCGGTGGTTGAAGAGGTCGACGAGCTCGGTGCGCTGGCGGTCGGAGAGGCCGCCGACCGTCTTGGACTGGCTGATCCGGCACATGTTGAGGAGGCGCGCGGCCTTGACCCGCCCGAACTTGGGGACGGCCATGAGCATGTCGAAGACCTTCGCCGTCGAGACGAACTCCGGGGGCGTGAGGAGGATCTGCTCGATGTGAATGCGTCCCGCTTTCAGGTCGCGCTTGAGCTGCGCACGCCGCACTCTCACGTCGTTCGCCCTCTGTAGCGCCTCCATCCTCTGGTCGAGCGATCTGGCGGGGGCTTGGGCGTGCGTCTTCGACGTGACCATGAGCCGCACGAGTCTAACAACATCGCTCACCGCGTCAAGCGAGACTTTTTCTGCCTATTTGCAGGGACTTTGCTGTTGCCTGAACTGTCTACGAAATGACGGAGCGAGTAGCCGGCAGTTGATGCCGCTCTGACGAGTCCGCTCTGCCTCGAGCCTCGGCCGTGCGCAACTCGTCCAGCTCGCTGCGGACTTTTGCAGGCGCCGAGGGATCTGCGAAGAGGACGGTTCCGAGGGCGACTGCACTTGCTCCGACCGCTGCGAAGTCGGCGGCATCGCGCCCGCTCGCCACACCTCCCATGCCCACGATGGGCAACGCGAGCACCGAGGCGCACGCGTGTACGCACGCGAGAGCGACGGGCCTCAGCGCTGGTCCGGAGTAGCCTCCCGCGCCTGTTCCGAGTACGGGCGTGCGAGTTCCGCGGTCGAGCGCGAGCCCGCGAATCGTGTTGACGAGCGAGAGCCCGTCGACACCGGCGTCGGCGACCGCTCTCGCCGTCTCCGCGATGTCGTCGCTCGTCGGCGAGAGCTTCGCGTAGAGCGGCTTTTTCGTCGCACTCCGGGCCGCCCGTACGAGCTCGGCCGCGCTCTCGGGAGCCTCCTCGACGTTCGGGCACGACAGGTTCAGCTCGATCGTCGCGACGTCGTCATGCCCGTCGAGAGCCTCACACATGGACGCGTAGTCACCGGCCGAGAATCCACCGACCGAGACCCAGATCGGAATGCCGAGATCCCGCAAACGCGGCAGCACGTGCGCCACGAAGGCAGCAATTCCGGGGTTCTGGAGCCCGATCGAGTTCACCATCCCGTGCTCGGTCTCCGCAATCCGAGGTGGCGGGTTTCCCTCGCGCGGAAGCGGCGTGACAGTCTTCGTGACGTACGCGTCCAGACGTTGCGCAACGTCGGGGGCCGTTAGCGCATCGAGACAGCCGCTCGCATTGAGGATCGGGAGCGGCTCCAAGCTCTCTCCTATGCCCGTTCTCGGACGCCTGCGGAAAGTACAGGCCCGATGACGCAGAGCCGTTGGTAGTGACCGCCGATCTCGACGACGCAGCCGTAGCAGGCGCCGTAGCCGCAGGCCATGGGCGCTTCCCAGGCGAGTTGGGCCCCCGGCGCCAAGCCTGCGAGCGCCTCGAGCATCGGCTCGGGCCCGCAGGCAAGCACGTCGCCCGGATCGTCGGGCAGCAGCTCCGTGACGAGCCGGGGCTCGATCGCCACTGCAGCCTGCGGTAAGAGCGCCGCCGCTCCTGCGTGCAAATCGCTCCCGAAGCCGAGAATCGCCGAAGGGTGGTCGAGCGCCTCCGAGAGGTACGGAAGCGGCGCGATCCCGATGCCACCGCCGACGAGGAACGGGCGCTCGACGGAGAGATCGAAGCCGTTGCCGAGCGGGCCGAGCACGTGGATCGCGTCCCCGGTCCGAAGCGAGCAGAGCACGCGCGTCCCCGGGCCAATCGGGTCGATCAGGAACGCGAGCTCACCCTCCGGGGCGAGGCACAGGCTCATCGGGCGAGGAAGCACGCGACCGGGCGCCTCGAGCATGAAGAACTGTCCGGGGATGCCCGGCTCGAGCCCGCCGCGCTCGACTCGGAGCAGCGTGTACTGCCCCACGGCCTCGGTCTCGCGCACACGCACGAGCTCGCGGGCGGGAAGCACCTCCAGAGCCTGCCGGCTCTGAGCCACGAGACTCATACCCCCATCCCGATCCGCTCCTGCAGCGAGAGCGCCGACTCCGCGCGTGCGTTCGCGATCGCGTGCACCGCTGCGGCAGCGCCCGAGATCGTCGTCACGCACGGGACGCGGGCCACGAGTGCCGCTTCGCGGATGAGATAGCCGTCCGCTCGGGCTCCGCTCCCTTGCGGGGTGTTGATCACGAGGTCGCAGCGTCCGCGGCGGACGAGGTCGACGACCGTGTCCTCATCCGAGGCTGCATCCGCCACCTTCGCGATCACTTCGACGTCGAGACCGGCCGCCCGCAGCGTGCGAGCTGTGCCCTCTGTGGCGACGACGTCGAACCCAAGGCCCGCGAGCGCAGCGGCAACAGGCACCGCAGCCGGCTTGTCCTCGTCACGAACGGACAGGAATGCTCGGCCCGATGTCGGCAGCGGCCTACCTGCGGCTCGCTCGGCCTTGGCTAGTGCGGTCGGCAGGTCGGCTGCGCTCGCCATCACCTCGCCTGTCGAGCGCATCTCCGGCCCGAGAACCGGGTCCGCGCCGGGAAAGCGCGCGAAGGGCAAAACGGCCGCCTTGACGCTCACCTGAGTCGGCCGCGGGACCCCGAGCGCGAGCTCGCCGAGCTTCTGGCCCGCCGCCAGGCGGCAGGCCGCGTCCACGAGGTTGAGGCCGATTGCCTTGCTCGCGAACGGAACCGTGCGTGACGCCCGCGGATTGACCTCGAGGACGTAGACGGTGCTGTCGGCGATCGCGAGCTGGACGTTCAGGAGCCCGACGACGCCGAGCGCGGGGCCGAGCCTGCGCACGACGTGCTCCACCTCGAGCGCGGCCGAGAGCGTGAGCGACGGGGCAGGAAGCACGCAGGCGGAGTCTCCAGAATGGACACCCGCCTCCTCGACGTGCTGCATCACGGCACCGATCAGCACCTCTTCTCCGTCGCAGAGCGCATCCACATCGAGCTCGATCGCGTGCTCGACGAAACGGTCGAGCAACACCGGTCCGTGCACCGCAGACATGGCTGACGCGAGTTCGTCCTCGTCGTAGCAGATGCGCATCGAGCGGCCTCCGAGCACGTACGAGGGTCGGACGAGCACCGGATACCCGATCTCCTCGGCCGCCGCGATCGCTTCCGTCTCGTCGGACACCGTCGCCCAGGGCGGGCAGCGGATGCCGAGCTCGTGGGCCAGCGAGCCGAACCGCTCGCGGTCTTCCGCCAGGTCGATCGCGGCGTGCGGAGTCCCGAGGATCCGATATCCGGCCTCCTCGATCGAGCGCGCGAGCCTGAGCGGCGTCTGGCCTCCGAACTGGGTCACGACTCCGACCGGTCGCTCCCGGTCGCAGACCGCGAGCACCTCCGCCGGCGTCAACGGCTCGAAGTAGAGCCGGTCGGACGTGTCGTAGTCGGTGGAGACCGTCTCCGGGTTGCAGTTGATCATCACTGCCTCGTACCCGAGCGCGCGGAACGTCTGCGCGGCGTGGACGCAGCAGTAGTCGAACTCGATCCCCTGTCCGATGCGGTTCGGCCCGGAGCCGAGGATCACGACTCGCGGCTTCTCGCCGGCCGGTACGGCCTCGTCGTCCTCGCCCCACGTGGAGTAGAAGTAATTCGAGCCGGCCTCGACCTCGCCCGCGCATGAGTCCACCCGCCGGAACACCGGTCGAATCCCCTGTTCGTGTCGAAGACGGCGGATCTCCGTGCCGCTCACGCCGAGGCGCGCTCCGATTGCGTCGTCCCCCCACCCCGCGCGCTTTGCCCGCGCCAGGTCGTTCGAGTCGAGCTCGATCTTTGCCAGATCGATCTGCTCGCGAAACCAGGGATGGAGACCCGCAGGCAGGTTCTCCAGGCTCCTCCACGGAGTGGAAGTGCCTTCGTCGAGCTCCCGCGAGGCAAACGCCTTGAGGAAGGCTTCGCTGAACGTCCTGCCGATGCCCATCGCCTCGCCCACGGACTTCATCTGGGTGCCCAGCGAGAAGTCGGCGCCGGGAAACTTCTCGAACGCGAAGCGCGGGAACTTGACGACGACGTAGTCGAGCGTCGGCTCGAAGCTCGCCGGCGTCGTCTTCGTGAGATCGTTCGGGATCTCGTCGAGCGTGTAGCCGACTGCCAGCTTCGCCGCGACCTTCGCGATCGGGTAGCCCGTCGCCTTCGATGCGAGCGCCGACGAGCGCGAGACGCGCGGGTTCATCTCGATCACGCGGAGTTCCCCCGTCTCGCGGTGGCGCGCGAACTGGATATTCGAGCCGCCTGTCTCGACCCCGACTGCCCGGATCACCGCGATCGCAGCGTCACGGAGCTCCTGATACGCCTCATCCGCAAGCGTCATCTGTGGCGCGACGGTGACCGAGTCGCCCGTGTGGACGCCCATCGGGTCGAGGTTCTCGATGGAGCACACCACGACGACGTTGTCGAGGCGGTCGCGCATCAGCTCGAGCTCGAACTCATCCCAGCCACGGACTGACTCCTCGACCAAGACCTGTCCGATAGGAGACTCCGCGAGGCCACGCTGCACCTGGCGGTGCAGCGTGACGACGTCCTCGGCGAAGCCGCCTCCATGGCCGCCCAGGGTGAACGCCGGGCGGACGACGACAGGCAGCGGCACGCCGTCGAGGTCGTCGAGCGAGGTCACAATGCGCGAGGAAGGGACGGTGAGACCGCAGCTCACCACCGCCTGCCGGAACTCCTCCCGGTCCTCGGCACGACGGATGACGTCGACAGGAGCGCCGATGAGCTCGACGCCCAGATCCTCGAGCACGCCGCCCTGCGCGAGCGCGATCGCAAGGTTCAGCGCAGTCTGCCCGCCGAGCGTCGGCAGGAGCGCATCGGGTCGCTCGCGCTCGAGGACGGAGGCGACGCTCGCAGGATCGAGCGGCTCGATGTACGTCCGGTCGGCGAATCCGGGGTCGGTCATGATGGTCGCCGGGTTCGAGTTGACGACGATCGTCCGGTACCCGTCCTCGCGCAGCACCTTCAGCGCCTGGCAGCCCGCGTAGTCGAACTCGCAAGCCTGGCCGATGACGATCGGACCAGAACCGATGACGCAGACGCTCTCGAGGTCGCGGCGGGCGGGCACTAGCGCACGAGCTCCTTGACCCAGGTCTCAAGGATGGGCCACGCGTCGTGCGGCCCGGGACCCGCCTCAGGGTGGAACTGAACCGAGCGCGCGCGGAGCTCCGGGTAGTCGAAGCCCTCAACCGTGCCGTCGTACAGCGAGACATGAGTCGCCTCGTTCTCCTCGGTGGGCTCGACCGCAAAGCCGTGGTTCTGGCTCGTCACGAGCACGCGTCCGGTCCGCCGCTCGAGAACCGGGTGGTTCGCCCCGCGATGCCCGAAGGGCAGCTTGAACGTGCGATGACCGGTCGCAAGGCCGACCAGTTGGTGGCCGAGACAGATGCCGAGTATCGGCGTGCGCCCGAGCAGGTCGCGAACCGTGTCGACCTCGTCGCGCAGGGGCTCCGGATCTCCGGGGCCGTTGGAGAGGACGACGCCGTCGTACGCCGCGAGCGCGTCCGCCTGCACCGTGTGCGGGAACACCGTCACGGACGCGCCTGCGTGACTGAGGCGGCGAATGATCGAGCGTTTCGTCCCGTAGTCGACGACCGCAACCCGGACTCCGTCCGGATTTCCTCGCGAGTACACGCTCTTGGTGGAGACGGCCGCAACTAACGCCTGCCCCTTCATGGCGGGCTCGACGCGTACCTGCTCGAGGGCATGGTCGATGCCGAGCGCACTCTCGTCCGAGACGACAGCCGCTCGGGCAGAGCCGCCTTCGCGCAGTCGGAGGACGAGAGCGCGCGTATCGACGTCCTCGAGCCCGACAAGCCCGTGCAGACTGAGCCAGTCGGCCCACTCCCTCCCTCCGAGCCGGCGCATGATCGCCGCCTTCGCATGCGGCCGGTCGGACTCTCCCCGCTCGTCGGCGACGCCGTAGTTCCCCACCATCGGCGCCGTGAAGCAGACGAGCTGCTCCGCGTAGCTCGGGTCGGTGATCGTCTCCTGGTAGCCCGTCATCGCGGTCGTGAAGACCGCCTCGCCGAAGACGGCGCCCTCGGCGGCGACAGACCGTCCGTTGAAGACGGTTCCGTCCTCGAGCACGAGGTACCCGAGCCCGCTGCTCATGCGCAAAACTCCTGCTTGTAACTGATCGCTACAAGGCTCACTCGCCAACGTCCTGGTTGTGGTGGACGAGACGGCCGTCGGCGACGGTCCTGAGGACCCGGCCCCGGAGCGTCTGCCCGAGGAGCCAGGAGTTCTGCGAGCGCGAGCGGAAGCCGTCGGGGTCGACGCGCCACTCGTCCTCGAGATCGAGCTGGACGAGGTTCGCGCGGGCGCCGATCTCGATTCTCGGCTCCGCGAGGCCGAGCGCTCGGGCAGGGCCGGCAGACATGCGTTCGAGCAGCGACTCCAGGGAAAGGACTCCGGGGCCGACCAGATGCGTGTAGAGGGCGGAGAACGCGGTCTCGAGCCCGGTCACGCCGAAGGGCGCCTCCTCGAACGGCACATCTTTCTCGTGCTGCGCGTGCGGTGCGTGGTCCGTCGCGACCACCGCGATCGTTCCGTCTCGTAGCGCCTCGACGAGCGCGTGCCGGTCGTCCTCCGAGCGGAGCGGCGGGTTCATCTTCACGTTCGGGTCCAGCGAGCGAACGGCCTCGTCCGTGAGGCAGAGGTGATGCGGCGTCACCTCACCGGTGGCCGCCACGCCTGCGGCCTGGGCCGCACGCAGCGCCTGCACCGACTCGCGCGCGGACATGTGCATGACGTGCAGCGGCCGGCCCTCGAACTCCGCCAGCGCCAGGTCGCGCTCGACCATGACGCTCTCCGCAACCGAGGGATAGCCGCCGAGCCCGAGCTCGGCCGCAACCGCGGCCTCGTGCGCCTGCCCGCCGCGCGAGAGGTCGGGGTCCTCGCAATGGAGCGCCAGCCGGAGACCGGTGAGCTCGCTGTACTGGAGCGCGCGGCGCAGCAGACGGGCGGAGACCACGGGCAGCCCGTCGTCCGTGAACGCGGCAGCGCCGGAAGCTGCAAGCTCAGCCATCTCGGTGAGCTCGCCGCCGTGCAGTCCTTTGCTGATTGCGGCCATGAAGCCCGTCGGCACCACCGCCTCCGCGCGAGCCAGTGCGACGAGGGACCCCAGGACGGCAGCCGAATCCACCACCGGCTCGGTGTTCGGCATAGCGAGGATCGCGCAGTAGCCGCCCGCCGCGGCGGCTTCGGTTCCCGAGCGGATCGTCTCCTCGTCCTCGCGCCCGGGCGTCCGCAGGTGAACGTGGGGATCGACGAATGCCGGGGCAATGACCGACCGACTCGAGCTCGACGGCTCGAGTGCCGTGATCACGCCTTCGGCGATCGAGATCCTCAGGCATTCGTCCATGCCTTGGACGGGCGCAACCACACGTCCTTCGAGCGTCAGCGAATCGACTCGGCCGTTGCGGCAGAAAAGAGTCACGCCACCACCACGGCCTCTGCGACTCGGGCGGGAGCAACCGTGAGCAGGTCGTAGAGCACGGCCATCCGGACGACGAGACCCGCCCGGACCTGATTCGTGACGAGTGCGGCGGCGGAGTCGGCGACGCGAGGGTCGATCTCGACGCCGCGGTTCATCGGCCCCGGATGCATCACGACCTGGCCTGTCCGGACGCGTGCAGGCGTGATCCCGTACAGGGCGGCGAACTCCCGGAGCGATGGCACGAACGCCGCGCCCGGCTCCATCCGCTCCTGCTGCATGCGCAGGACGTAGATCACGTCGGCGCTCGCGATGCTCGCAATGTCTGTGGAGGTCTCGCACCCGAGCGCCTCGACCCCGCGTGGGAGCAGCGTCGGGGGTGCTACGAGCGTCACCTGTGCGCCGACGAGCTCGAGGGCTTGCACGAGCGAGCGCGCGACCCGCGAGTGCAGGATGTCGCCCACAATCGCGACGTGCACGTTCGCGAGACGACCGAGCGCGTCCCGGATCGTGTACAGGTCGAGCAAGGCCTGCGTGGGGTGTTGATGCTTCCCATCGCCGGCGTTCACCACATGCGCATCCGTGACGCGTACAACGACATCCGGGGCGCCGATCGACGGATGGCGAATGACGATGACGTCAGGGTCGTAGGCGGAGAGGGTGAGTGCCGTGTCCTTCAGCGACTCGCCCTTGTCCACCGACGAGCCGGAGGAACGCACTGACATCGTCTCGGCGGAAAGTCGTTTTGCGGCGAGCTCGAAGCTCGCGAGCGTGCGAGTCGATGACTCGTAGAAGAGGTGGACGACGGTCCGGCCACGCAGCGTCGGCAGCTTCTTGACCTCGCGATCGAGCGCCGACGCCATGCCGCGCGCCGTCTCGAGGATCCGCTCCACGTCGTCGCTTCCGAGGTCGCGCACCGACAGCAGGTGCCGGGGCTCGGGCTGAGGCACGTACAGCTCAGGCACGGGACTCCTCTGCCTCCCGCACGAGCAGCACGCGCTCGACCTCGTCCACCTCGACGAGCTCGACCTGGATTCGCTCCGTGCGCGCGGTCGGCAGGTTCTTCCCGACGTAGTCCGGCCTGATCGGAAGCTCACGATGGCCGCGGTCGACGAGGACAGCAAGCTGCACTCTGGCCGGGCGGCCGAACTCGAGGAGCGCGTCGATCGCAGCGCGAATGGTGCGGCCCGTGCACAGGACGTCGTCGACGAGGACGACGGTCTTGCCCTCGAGCGCGAACGGGATGCTCGTCGCGCGGACGACGGGCTGACGCGCCGCCGTGCCCGCAGGCGCGCGACCTCCAGCGCGGACGTGCACGTCGTCGCGGTGGAAGGTGATGTCGAGGGCTCCGAGCTCGAGCTCGCTCCCACTTCGCTCTGCGACGAGGCGCCGAAGGCGAGAGGCGAGAGGGACTCCGCGGGTCTGGATGCCAACGAGCGCGACCTGTTCGAGACCGTCGCGTCCAGTCGGGCTCGAATCCACACCTGTCGCGCTCTCGATGATCTCGTGAGCGATGCGCGAGAGGGACTTCGAGATCGCCTCGGCGTCGAGAACCTGCGTCTCGGCGCGATCTCCGTTCGCAAGCCCAGCTTCTGGCCCAGCTTCGGGGGCAGCCTGCGGCCGGGGTGGCGTGATCATCGAGCTCCTTTCCGGTCTCTCTGGACCGGGTTTAAAGGTTGCGGCAGTCTAGCGAGGGCTCGCGACGACAAGCCGTGTGTGGTCCCGTGCACTTTCTCCACGCACCTTCACCGGGCCTGCATCCTCGAGCGGTGGCACGCTGTCCTCGTGCGAGGGCGCATTCTCGAGGGCTCCCTGCCGCGGCCGAGCGCGCTCGGGCCTGCGGTACTGGGTCTCGCCGTCCTCGTGCTCGTGTCGACGGTGTTTCGCTTCGTTCTCTCGCGTGAGGTCGCGGCCCCTTGGATCGCGCCCGACGAGCCGCTCTACGGCCTGCTCGGACGCTCGCTCGTCGCGGGCGACGGGCTCACGGTGCTCGGGGAGGCGATGCCGTACTACAGCCTCCTCTACCCCCTCCTCGTGGGTCTGCCGTTCATCGGCAGCGACGTCGCCGGCGCTGTCACCGGAGTCCAGCTTCTCCAGGCGCTCCTCATGTCGGCGACCGCGATTCCCGTCTTCCTGTGGGCGCGTCCGCTCGCCGGCGCCCGTTGGGCCCTCCTCGCGGCCGCGCTCACGGTGCTGATCCCTGGCCTTGTGTACAGCAGCCTGCTGATGAGCGAGGCGCTCTACTACCCGGTGGCGACACTCGCGGTGTGGGCGCTCGCCTGCTGTCTCGTGAAGCCGACGTGGACGAGGCAGGTTCTCCTGCTCGGCGCGATCGGCCTCGCTCTCGCCACCCGGCTGCAAGCGGTCGGCTTCGTCGCGGTGATCGTGCTTGCGCTCGCGTTCCTTGCCCTCAGCGAGCGCTCGACAGCGCCGTTCAGGCGCATGTGGCCGACGCTGGCCGCGCTCGGCGCGCTTGCCGTCGGTTGGATCGCCACGCGGGTCGCGGTCGGAGGCGTCGGCGAGCTTCTCGGCGCCTATGCCCCGCTCGGAGAAGCCGGCTCGTACTCCGTGAGCGACGTCGCGCGCTCGATCGCTTGGCACACCGGCTCGCTCGCACTGCTGACAGTTGCCGTCCCGTTGGTCGCGCTTGGCGTTCTCGCGTGGCACGCGCTCCAGGGGAACGAGACCGACCTGCGCGCGCGAGCGCTCGTGGCCGCGGCCGTCGCGTATCTCGCCGTCACCGTCGTCGAGGTGAGCGCCTTTGCCTCGCGCTTCGTCGACCACGTGACCGAACGCCAACTCCTCTCGGTTGCACCTCCCGTGTTCGTCGCCTTCGCGGTGTGGCTCTCACGCGGGTTGCCGCGTTCCCAGCCGGCCACCTCCATCATCGCGATCGCCGTCGCTGCACCGACGCTCCTCCTTCCGCTCGATCGGGTGGCGACTCCCGCCACCGCGCCCGATGCACCGTCCATGATCGTCCTCGAGCAGTTGCGTAGCGCCCTTGACTCGAGCACGTTCGAGGCGCTCTACGCGGGCGCAGCGGCCCTTCTGCTCGCGCTCGCAGTGCTCCTCCCGCGCCGCTTGGCGCCGCTGCTGGCCGCTCTCGTGGCCGCAGTCTTCCTCGTGAGCTCGCTCGTCGCATCGCGAGAGTTCGCCGATCGCTCGCAAGTCGAGCGGGAGCGGACGTTCGCAGGCATGCAGACCGATTGGATCGACGCGAGCGGCGCAACGGACGCGACGTTGCTCCTGACCGGCGATCGCTTTTGGCCGAGCGCCTGGCACGAGCTGTTCTGGAACGACTCGGTGACCGAGGTCGCGCGTGTGCACGGCGCCGAGTCGCCAGGGTTGCTGCCCGAGGCCGTCGTCTCGCCGCTGCCAGACGGCCGGCTCCAGACCTCGACGGGCGAGCTGCTCGATCCCCCGTACCTCGCGGCCCCCGCCGGAGTCGCCGTCGTCGGCGAGCGGATCGCGCAGCTCGCCGGAGCGGAAGACCAGCCAGGGATTGCGCTGTGGAGGACGGAACAGCCCGTTCGGCTCAGCCAGCGGGTCGTTGGTTTCCGGCCGAACGGCGACCTGCACGGCGGCGAATCGGCTCGGATCCGGGTGTTCGCGTGCGGCCCGGGCCGGCTCGAGCTCACGTTGCTCGGCAAGGAGGGACTCGCGACTCGCGTGCTCGTCGACAGGGCGATCGTGGCGGAGCGCGCGATCCCGGCAGAGGGTGTGTGGCGACCGAGCGTCGCTTCGCCCGCGTCCGCGAATGGGACGGAGACGTGCATCTTTCGGGTGGAGACCGACGGGCTCGTCGGCTCGACCACCATCCACTGGCGGCCTGCGCCGGCGAGCTAATCCGAGACGGCGCCCGGCTCTTCGTCCTCGCCGAACACCTCGATCGCATCCCGTGCCGCCTCGACGTCCGCTTCTGGAACGAGCACCTTCAGCGGTGGATCGTCCGTCGCCTCGGGATCGTGCTCCGCGGCAAGCTCGAGCTGCGAGTCGATGCCCGCTGCGGTCAGCAACTCCTGGAGCTGCTCCGCTTCCGTCACGTCGCCCGCGACGGCGACCTGAACCATGCTCCTCATGGGCCCTCGGAGCCTAGCGCTCTCCGCGCTCGCGCGCCCGAGCGCACGAGCGCGGGCGGACCGCGCTCGGCGAAGGGGATGTCGATCACGTCGAAGTCGCGCGGAACGACCGTGCCGGGGAAGACTCCGCGCGCCTCCTCGACGACCTCGTGCCCGAAGTACCGCGTCGAGAGATGGGTGAGAGCGAGCATGTGCACGCCCGCCTCCCGCGCGACGAGAGCAGCCTCTCCTGCGGTCGAGTGCAGCGTCTCGCGCGCCCGCTCCTGCTCGTCTGCGAGGAACGTCGCCTCGTGCACCAGGACGTCCGCGCCCCGAGCGGCCTCCACAACCGCCGGGGCAGGGGCCGTGTCGCCGGTCAGGACGAGCGTGCGCCCCACTCGTGGCGGACCGAGAACCTGCTGCGGAGTGACGACTGTCCCATCCGGGAGCGTGAGGGGCAATCCCCGCTGGAGCACGCCCCGTTCCGGCCCGTCGGGGACGCCGAGCTTGTCGGCGACGCCGACGTCGAAGCGCCCCGGCCGCTCGTGCTCGACGAGCCGGTAGCCGACGGCCGTTACCCCGTGGTTCACGGCGAACGTCTCAATGACGTACTCCTTCCGCTCGAGCGTCTCTCCGAGGTCGAGCTCCACCGTCTCGAGCGGGTACGAGAGTCGGCCGAAGACTCGCCGGAGCGTCGAGAGCAGCTCCCTGAGCCCACGCGGACCGTAGATCGTCAGCGGAAGCTCACGACCGCGGAGGGAGTAGGTCTTCAGCAATCCCGGCAGGCCGAGGTAGTGGTCTGCGTGGTAGTGGGTGAGGAAGATCTCGCGCAGCTCGAGCAGACCGACGTCGCAGCGAAGAAGCTGGCGCTGAGTGCCCTCGGCGCAATCGAAGAGCAAGCGGTCGCCTCCACGCCGGACGAGGGTCGCGGCTGGAGCGCGCTGGGCCGTCGGTGTGGAACCGGACGTCCCGAGGAAGACGACGTCGAGATCCACGGCGGCCGATTCTAGGCGGCGCCTGCCCTCGCCGTTGTTACGGACCGCTCAAAGTCGGCCCCATCGCTGCCGATACACGACCCATGTCGCCCCGGGCACATCGCTCGGCGGGCTTGGCGAGGTCCCTCGCCCTGCTCTGGTGGTTCCTCGCGGCCGCCGCGGCGATCTTGGTTGTCGGCGCGATCGCGCTCTCATCCGTGCTCTCCAACAACCTTCGCGACGAGGCGCTCGCGGTGAACGCCGACCACGTCGCTGTCTATACGAACACTGTTCTGAGTCCGCTTCTGCTACACGGAGACCGCGTCGTCATCGGCGACCGCGGACTTCGCCGGCTGCGCGAGGTCGTCCGGGCGCGCGGGGACATCACCGGGGTCTCCGTCTGGTCGCGGAAGAAGCGGCTCCTGACGTCCACGTCCGGGCGCCGTCCGTCGGCCCGGCCGCCCGACGAAGTCGCGGACGTGCTCGCCGGTCGAGGGACGCAGGCGACGCTGACGGAGCTGGCGACGCCCCGGCGGCTCGGAGCGCTCGAGGCGCCAGATCGTCGTCTGGGCGCCCATTCGAGCCCAGAATGGACGCCCTCTCGGAGTCGCAGAGGTCGCGATCCGCCCACGCATTCTCGACGCCAGTGTCGGGGCGGCCACCCGCACAGTCAGGATTTCGGTCGCCATCGTCTTCGGTCTGCTCGCGCTGGCGCTCGCGTTCCTCGTTCGCGGTGCTTCAGCCCGCCTCGGGCGTCAGAACAACGCTTTCCAGAGCCGCACCCGCGACCTGCTCGAGTCGACTCAGCTCCTGGAGAAGAGCCTCCTCCAGACCGTGGAGACGCTCAATGCCGCAGTCGAGGCGCGCGACCCTTACACGGCCGGGCACTCCCAGCGAGTCCGGCGCGTTGCGCTAGCCGTAGGCCGCACCCTCGGGCTCTCCTCGAAGCGGCTCGGCACACTCGGAACCGCGGCGCTGTTCCACGATGTCGGCAAGATCGGCATCCCGGACTCGATCCTCACCAAGGCCGGCCGCTGGAGCCGGTCGAGGCAGCGATCATGCGGGAGCACGTCACTCGTGGTGCCGAGATCGTCGCGAAGGTGTCGTCGTTCGAGGACGCCGTGCCCGCCATCCGGCACCACCACGAGCGCTGGGACGGCCTGGGGTACCCGGACGGGCTCAGCGGGCAGGAGATCCCGCTCGAGGCCGCGATCATCGGGCTTGCCGATGCCTGGGACGCGATGACCACGGGCCGGCCGTACGCGCGCGCTGTCGCTGAACGACGCCCTTATGCAGATTCGGTCCGGGTCGCGAGAAGCAGTTCAACCCCTCCGTCGTCGACGCGTTCACCGAGCTCGCCCGCCGACGAACTGCCGACGTCCTGCCTCCGGCGGGGTCCCAGCGAGCGCCGCTACCGGCTGAGGGCTGGCAGATCGGTCGACAGGTCTTCGCGGCCGAGTGCGAGATCCGTGTACACGGTCTCGCCCTTGAACTTCTTCGCGGCAGGGTCCCAGGGAAAGAAGATTGCGTTCCTCCACCTGAGCTTCTCCCCCGTCGGCTCGTGCTCGAGCCAGCGACCCTCGTGCGTCGCGGTCACATGTGCCTCCTCGCAGACGCCTTGCGGGCCGACGACGATGTACTCGAGGTCGAAGTGGATGTCCGGGAACGCCGTGAGTAACTCCGTGTAGAAGCGACCCGCTCCCTCGTGGCCCTCCCAGCGAGCACCTGTTCCCATTACCTCGTACACGCAGTCCTCGGTGAGCGTCGAGATAAGCCCGGGCAGATCGCGGTTGTCCTCCGCAATCGAGTGGCTCTTCCAGAGCTCCCGGATCTCGTCGAACTCGTCGAGGTCGACCGGCCGCCGGAGGAGCTCGAGGATTCGGTCGCTAGCCATATGCCTACCCTAACCCGGTGCGTCAGCTGGAAGCGCGAATGAGCGGAAGGGGGAAACCGTCCTGGATCCTCTCGGTTTCCCCCCTCGACCGGGAGCGCGCCCCTCGGTTAGGGGAGCACGAGCCGTTGGCCGGGCACGATCGTCGTGCCGTCTAGCTCGTTTCGGCGCTGGAGCTTCCAGACACCCTCCCGCGGATCGCCCGCGTAGCTCGTCTCGACGATCGACCACATCGTGTCTCCGGCGCGCACGACGTAATACCGCTCCGGTCCGGTCGCCGCGCCCTCGCGGGCAAACACAGCCCAGAGAAAGACCGCGACGACAAGAACGACGACGATTCGGGCGAACATCTGTTCGTATACTAGACGAACAGATGTTCGTGTGTCAAGCGAGCGGTGCCAGCGTCGCGCGGTGGTACCTGGCCGTCCGCCGGGCGCTGTTCGCCTCGGCGACGAGCTCGACGCCGATCTCGGCCGTGATCCGAGTTGCTCCGGGCACAATCGCCCCGGACAGCTCGACGGCGAGCACGAGCGGGCGGCGCCCGACGAGCGTCACCGAGCGACAGTGTGCGCCGCGCGTCTTCACGACGCGACGACCGCGGATCCCGCCTGGTCGGCTCGAGCCCACACAGACGAGCGCGCGAGCGTCCTCCCCAGCAGCCAGTCGAACGCCGAGCCCGCCGTTCGCCGTGCGCTCCACTGTGACGCTGGAGTCGAGCACGTCCACGCTGGGAGCCCAGGCCACCGCTGCGGACGCGCAGCCCGCGGCGGCGACATCGGCGATTGCAGCGCGTACCGCCTCGGCCGCGGGACGCGCGCTCCCGTCCAGGCGCTGGAGCGCTGCCTGGAAGCCGATGCGCGAGCCGTCGTCCCGGAACCCGAAGAAGCTCACCTCGACGACGTCCTCGTCACACGCCGCACGCCGGACGAGGTCTGCGTAGAGAGCCGCCTGCGTCAACTCGTCTGTGACCGCGACATTCTCGAGCTCGGTGTAGCCCGGCTCACCGGCGGTACTCACCTGCCAGCCGACCTCGTCGAGGTAGAGGCCAAGTCCATCGACGGTCGTGGGTTGCGCCGTCCCGTTGAACGCGTCCCAGAGCGCCTGCTTGATCCGGTCGAGGTTGACGAAGCCGGCGTTCGGCCACTGGTAACCGCGATCGAGGGGATCGGTAGCCGCGTTCGGGTACGGATGGAAGCTGAACCCGTCCATCAACGGCAGCGCGCGACCGCTTGCTCGGTACCAGGCGCCGAGGGCACGCAGGAACCGAACGGGCGACGTCGAGATGTTGCTCTTCGCGTCGGGACGATCGTTCCCGCGCGGCGAGAGTCCGACCCCGATGACTTTGATCTCGGGATCCACGGCCTTCAACGCGTCGTAGGCGGCCGCGAGGTACCGCCCGAATGCGGGGGCCGACGCATTCGCGCCGCTCGTGGCGAACTGCGGCCGCCAGAACGCGGGCTGGTTCGGCTCGTTTCCGACGACGAACTGCTTCACCTGTGGATACGCCTGCGCCACGGACGCCGTGTACGCGCCGAAGGCCCCGGGCGACGCAAGCCCCGCCACGACCTCGCGCGGCGGGTATGGATACACGGCGAGCACGACGCGCAAACCGGCCTCCGCCGCGGCCGGGATCGCGCGATCGAGAAGCTCTTTGTCCTGGATCGTCAGCGGGTCGCTCGGCTTGTAGCGAGACGTGAGGACGATCTGGCGTAAGCCGAGCCCGGACATGTCGCCGTAGAGGGTGGCTCCGCCGTCGCTCAGGTACTTGCCCGTGTCGTCGTTCGCGCCGATGTCCGCGGCATGCGCCGCCGACCCCCCAGCAAGGAGCGCTCCGATGAGAGTGAGTGCCGCAGTGATCTGACGCATCGACCCATCCCAGGGCGCTCCCCAGCGCCCGTCCAGCGGGTCGCAGCCTAGAGTCCCGCGAGGACAGCGTCAAGCAGTTTCGCGCCGCCGAAGCGCACGGGATCGTCGGCGGGCAACCCCGTCTCCTCCTCCGCAGCCGCGATCGCCTCGTGCGCGCCGGGCTCGTCCAGGCGGCTCGTGTTGAGCGCGATCGCGCCAACCGCCGCGGGGCGTCGCGGCAGCGAGATGCGCTCGTGCAACTCGACCAGAGCGGTGAGCGACGGGATCGGATGGCCCGGCGAGCCGTCGATCTCTGTCGTTCCGGGCACGTGACAGAACACGTAGAGGTGCGGCGCGGAGCCATGGACGAGGCCAAGCGTCACGCCCGAGTACAGCGGGTGCACGAGAGAGCCCTGGCCCTCCACGAACAGGAGCTTCCCGCCGCGCTCGACGCCCTCCACGACGAGCCGCTCGGCTGCACCGGCGAGAAAATCCGCGACGACGGCGTCCACCGCGATCCCCCAGCCGGCGATCGCGATGCCCGTTTGCCCCGTGGGCACGAAGACAGACTCGAGACCGCGTCTCCGCGCTTCGAGGTCGAGCTCGATCGCGACCGTCTTCTTGCCGATGGCGCAGTCCGAGCCCACGGTGAGGACGACCTTCGCGTCATGCTCGAAGTTCGCGCCGGTCGGAACGCTCAGACCCTCCGGCGGCTTCCGGAGATCCCGGAGCTCGACGCCGTGCCGGGCGGCAAGCTCGCTCAACTCGGCGTCGTCGGTCAAGAACTCGTGCAGGCCGCTCTCGACATCGAGCCCTTTGGCGATGCAGCTCCTCAACAGCTCGCGCCACGCGGGCGGGAACCGTCCACCCTGCGTCGCGACCCCCACGATCGCGACCGTCGGATCGAAGCAGAGCGCGTCGTTCACGCTCGCGACGATCGGGATTCCCTCGTACAGCTCGCCGGCTCTCGCCGAGTCGAGGATCGCGACTACCGGATCCGGGCCATAGCGGACGATGCCGCGCATCGTCTTCCCGTAGTGGGCGTCGTGCGAGAAGCCCTCGCCGAGGATGAGAATCCGACGAGGCTTCATCAGAGCCGTCGGGATGCTTCGAGCACGTGGACGCCGTAGTCCCGCGACAGTCCGGTGACAAGCGCCTCACGCACGGCTGGTGACGCCGAGGCCCGGCGCGAGCGAGGGAACCTGAATGCCGTCGACGAGCTCGATCCCCGGCCAGGGATCCTCACGCAGGAGGAGGTTGCCGTCGAGGTCCACGTGGTCGCAGAGCGGCGCCACGCAACAGGCTGCCGCGATCCCGAGGCCCGACTCGAGCATGCAGCCGAGCATGACGGCGAGCCTGAGGGCGCGCGCCGCGTGCACCATCCGGATCGCCTCGCGGATGCCGCCGGACTTCGCAAGCTTGATGTTGATCCCGTGCGCGACCTGGGCGCAGCGCGCGACATCTGCCAGCGTATGACAGTCCTCGTCCACGAAGATCGGTACCGGCGAGCGGTCGCGCAGCGCGGGACCTCCCTCGTCGCGTGCCGGAAGCGGCTGCTCGCAGTAGGCGACGCCGAGCTCGTCGAGCTGGGGCAGCGCTTCGAGCGCTTCCTCGAGCGACCATGCCTCGTTCACGTCGACCTGGAGTGGGAGATCCGTGACTCCGCGAACCGCGCGCAGGCGCTCGACGTCGAGGCCGTCCTGTCCGCCGAGCTTCAGCTTCAGGCGACGAAAGGAGCCGGCCGCCGCCTCGGCGCGTCGTGCCATGTCGTCGGGATCGCCGAGCCAGATCGTCCACGACGTCGGCGGTCCGGAGCGCGGCACGCCGAGCAGGCGCGCGGCCGGAATCCCGAGGAGCTTGCCCTGGAGGTCGTGCAGTGCCGCGTCGAGCGCTGCCTTCGCGGCCTGCTCGCCGGGGATCGCCGCGAGCCGCTCACCGGCGTCCTCGAGCGCGAACGGGTCGTCTCCGAGAAGCTCCGAATGCTCCTCGACGAAGCGCTTGGCCGACTTCGGCGATTCGTCGTAGCGGTCGACCGGCGCAGCCTCGCCGTAGCCGGTGACGCCCTCGTGGCGGAGAGCCACATGGACGACGTCTGCGAAATCCGTGGACTCCCTCGAGATGACAAAGGTCTCCGCGAGCTCCAGCCGGACGATCCGCGCCTCGACCTCCATTCCTAGGAGCAAGCCTAGTCCGTGAGCTACGGAGCCGAGATCCCCACGACGTAGGCGACGACGTCGGCCTCGTCCTGGCCCGTCACGAGCCCGCCGGGCATGACGCCCGCGCCCGCACGCACGCGCTCCGTGACGAACGACGCATCGAGGCTTGTCCGCTGAAGCGCGGGGCCCGATCCGCCCTCCCCTGCAGTCCCGTGGCACGTCGCGCACTCGCGCCCGAAGACCGCTTCGCCGCGCGCCGCATTGCCGGCTACCGGCGTCCCCGGAGCGGCCGCCGACGGCTCGAAGATCTGCGCTTTGGCAAGCGCGAAGGTCACGAGCGCGATGACCGCGCCAACGAGCACCGGCCTCCAGATCCGTCTCATCAAAAGCCGAACCTCACGTTCGTGAAGTACCAGAGGCTCGAGGTGAGCCAGATCACGACGAGCGTCGATGCGAGGCTCAGACCGGCGACCGGCAACGTCCAGCCCGGAAGTGACCGGTCGCGCACGATGAGCACCTTCGCGGCGAAGACGCCGTACACGAACGTGCCCGCGAGCGAATGGATCGCGACCCGCGCGCCGGGTGTCTGGAAGCCGAGGATCGTGACGCAATGGAAGAACACGGGCAGCGTCAGCAGGAATGCCGTCCGACCCGACCAGCGGTGAACGCTCGCGATCGTGGCGCCGCGCTCAGGCAGGAAGCTAAGACGACCGTAGATCCGCGCCGCCGTCACGAGCTGGACGACGACGAACGCGAGAGCCGCAGTCGCCAGCCACGCCTTTGCTGCGATCGTCGACGAGAAAACGGTCGTGATGATGTCGGTGTACGTCTCGTTGACGTCGGCGAGCGGCGGCACGCCAGGAGAGTACGACCTCGTGGGCGAGAGCCACAAGGGAAGGGCAGTACACTCCGCGTCTCGAGCGCCCGTAGCTCAGGGGATAGAGCGCGCGCCTCCGGAGCGCGAGGTCGCAGGTTCGATTCCTGCCGGGCGCATCGCTCGTCCCGAGACACGCCCGTGGCAACGTAGGCTGCGGCGTGGTGTCTCGAGCGCAAGCGCGAAAGCTCGCACTCGCACTGCCCGAGGCGGTAGAGCAGGATCATCACGGCCGGCCCTCGTTCCGCGTCGCCGGCAAGATCTTCGCCACTCAGTGGGACGAGAATCGGATGAACGTCATGCTCGACGAAAGCGGCATCCTCACGGCGGTCCAGGCTGCACCCGCGAGCTGTCGGGAGGTCTGGTGGGGCAAGCGTCTCGCCGCGGTGGGCGTCGATCTTCGCCGCGCGGACAGGGAGATGCTCGCTTCGCTCCTCGAGGACGCCTGGGAAGGGAAAGCCCCAGCGCGCCTCCTCCAACCCTGATGCGGCCGGCGCGCTGATTAGCCCGGCTCGGTCTCTTCACGGGTACGGCGACGATCGCAGCCAGGTCGGCGAGCTCTTCCTGCCGAGCGGCACCGAGCCGCATCCGGTCGTCGTCGTCATCCACGGCGGGTTCTGGCGCGTCCGGTACGACCGCTCGCTGATGGAAGAGCTTTGCGTCGACCTGGCCAGACACGGGCTTGCGGCGTGGAACCTCGAGTACCGTCGTGTCGGCGGTGGAGGCGGCTGGCCCGAGACGTTCCACGATGTCGCAGCCGGAGTCGATGCGCTCGCCCAGCTCGACGCACCGCTCGACCTCGAGCGCGTTGGCGCGGTTGGGCACTCCGCCGGTGGTCAGCTCGCGGTCTGGGCCGCGGCGAGGCCAAGGCTCCCCGCGAGAGTTCCGGGAGCCGAGCAGCGGGTCGCGATCGGCGCTGTCGTGTCGCAGGCCGGCGTGCTCGATCTTCGGCTCGCCGCTGAGCTGTCCCCGTCAAATGAGCCGACCCGCGCCCTCCTCGGCGATCCGGCGGCGAATGCATGGGCGTACGACGTCGCCTCACCGATGGAGCACCTGCCGCTCGGCGTCCCGCAGCTCGTGCTGCACGGCGATCGCGACGAGACGGTATCCATGCGCATCGCCGAGGCCTACGCAACTCGCGCTCGCGCGGCCGGTGACCCCTGCGAGCTCGTCGTCCTCCCGGACACCGGTCACTTCGAGCACATCGACGCCGGCTCCGACGCCTGGCGGGTCGCGCGCGAGTGGCTCGAGCGCTACGCCAGGGCGGCGCGGAGCTGAGACACGAAGGCCTCGAGCGCCTGCGGACCGTCCTCGGCCGCCAAGAGCGCCGCCGAGCCGACGACGACGCCGTCCGCAAGCTCGGCCGCCGCCGCGGCCTGAGCCGGGTTCGACACGCCGAAGCCCGCGTAGAGCGGCACGTCGGTCACCCGCCGCGTCCGCTCGACCAGAGGTGCGAGGGCCGGCGAGAGCTCCGACCGGGCGCCCGTGGTACCGGTGACGGTCACGAGATAGAGCCAGCCGTCGGTGTGCTCCGCCGCGAGCGCAATGCGTTCGTCCGTCGTCGTCGGGGCGACGAGCTGCACGCGGCGGAGCTCCGGCTGCTCGTCCGCCGGCAAGTCGGCGACGATCAACGACGTGGCACCGGCCGCCCGAGCGTCCGAGGCAAAGCGCTCCCAGCCGTATGCCTCGAGTAGCGCTGCGTATGTCATCGGAACAAGCGGGAGGTCGATGCGCTTCCCCACGTCGCGCAGGCACTCGAGACACGCCGCTGTCCTCATGCCCGCCGCGAGCGCTCGCTCGGCCGCTCGCCGGACCACGGGACCATCGGCGAGCGGGTCGGAGAACGGGAACCCGATCTCCAGCACGTCGGCGCCGCCTGCTTCGACAGCGGACGCAAGCTCGGGCGTCTCGTGGCCCGCCATGAGGTAGATGACGAGCGTCTTCAACGAGCGAGCACCTCGCCGAGATCCTTGTCACCCCGCCCGGAGAGCCCTACGAGTACCACCTCCGCGTCCAGGTCGAGCGCGCGCGCCAGCGCATGAGCCGGCTCGAGCGCCGGCAGAATGCCCTCGGTCTCGGCCAGCCGGTGGAACGCGGCAAGCGCTTCCTCGTCCGTCGCGGTGACGTACTCGGCGCGTCCGGAATCCCGCAGGAAGGCGTGCTCGGGACCGACGCCCGGGTAGTCGAGTCCGGCCGAGATCGAGTGCGCGTCGAGGATCTGCCCGTCCTCGTCCGCGAGCACCGAGGAGCGCGCGCCGTGGAGCACCGCCGTGCGGCCACCTGCGAGGCTCGCCGCGCCCGCCGCTTCAACCCCCACGAGCCGAACCTGGTGATCCTCGACGAACCCCGCAAAGAGGCCGATCGCGTTCGATCCGCCGCCGACGCAGGCGACGACGGCCTCCGGAAGCCGACCGACCATCTCGAGCGCTTGCTTCCGCGCTTCGCGACCGATGACCGACTGCAACCGGCGCACGATCGCGGGGTATGGGTGCGGCCCGACGCATGAGCCGATGAGGTAGTACGTCGTCTCGACGTTGGAGATCCAGTCGCGGATCGCCTCGCTCGTCGCCTCTTTCAGCGTGCGCGTGCCGAACTCGACGGGCTGAACCTCCGCCCCGAGCAGCCGCATGCGCTCGACGTTCGGATGCTGCCGTCGCATGTCCTCGGAGCCCATGTAGACGACACACTCGAGGCCGGAGCGAGCGCACACAGTTGCGGTGGCGACGCCGTGCTGGCCGGCACCGGTTTCCGCAACGATCCGTTGTTTGCCCAGCCGAGTCGCGAGCAGTGCCTGGCCGACGGCGTTGTTGATCTTGTGCGCGCCCGTGTGGCAGAGGTCTTCCCGCTTGAGCAGGATGCGGCGGCCGCCGGAAGCGAAGCGCTCGGCATCGTAGAGCGGCGTCGGGCGACCCACGTAGCGACTGCCGAGCTCCTCGAGCTCCGCGGCGAATGCCGGATCGCGAAGGGCCAGCTTGTATCCCTGCTCGAGCTCGTCGAGGGCGGGCACAAGCGTCTCGGGCACATAACGCCCGCCATAAGCCCCGTACACACCTGTGCTCAACCGCGCGCCGCCTCGACGTACGCGCGGACCCGCTCATGATCCTTGATGCCCGGCTCGAGCTCGAGGCTGGAGCTCGCGTCGACGGCCCACGGTCGCACGGTCTCGATCGCCATACGGACGTTCTCGGGGCCGAGCCCGCCGGCGAGCATGATCCGGCCGTCGGCCCGAGCGGCTCGCTCGAGGTGACCGGGATCGGCTTCCTGCCAGGGAAGATCGAGGACGCGCGCCACCTCCTGCCCGTCACGGAGGAGGACGCCGTCGCGACCGCGCACCTTGCCGTCTTCGTGCGGGTAGAGCTGGACGAGATCGGCCGGCGCTTCGCTCGGCTCGCCGACGCAAACAGCCACCGCGAGCATCGTGTCGGGAACCGGAAGCACGTCGCGCGCCCAGCGCGGGCTGGCCTCGACGAGCACGAAGCCGGCCAGGTCGGCTCCGGCTTCGGCTGCGACGGCGACGTCCTCTTCCCGCGTCAAGCCGCAGACCTTCACGAGCGGACGCGCGAGCAGCTCTGCCAGCTTCCGGGCAGGTTCGGGAGCGCGCATGAGGGCGGTGCCGACGAGAATCGCGTCCGCGCCCGCCAGCTCCGCCTCGGCTCCCTGGACGCGCGACTCGATGCCGCTCTCCGCCACGATGATGCGGTCGCGCGGCGCACCGGCGATGAGCTCGAGCTGTGCGCGGCGGTCGATCTCGAAGGTCTCGAGATCGCGCGCGTTCAACCCGATGACCGGAGCGCCGAGAGCCTCCGCCCTCGCCAGCTCGAGCGCATCGTGTGCCTCGACGAGGGTGTCGAGGCCCAGTACCTCGGCCGCGCCGAGTAGGCGTTTCGCCGCGTCGTTCTCGAGGTCGCGAAGCAGAAGCAAGACGGCGTCCGCACCAGCCTCGCGCGCGGTCCGAAGCTCCTCTTCTGTCGCGAAGAAGCCCTTCGCCAGAAGAGGCACGCCAGCAGCCCGCGCGGCTCGCAAATCGTCCCAGCTTCCGCCGAAGCGCTGGTCGACGAGGATCGATACGGCGGCTGCTCCGGCACGCTCGTACTCGACCGCGAGACGTCTGGGATCGGCGTCCGGCCGCAGGTCTCCGGCGGACGGCGAGCGGCGCTTGACCTCGGCAACCGCCGCGAGCCCGGGAGCGGCAAGCGCGTCTCTAAACCGCATGCGTGAACCGCGCGAGCTCGTCGAGACGGATCGCAGCGGCACCCGAGTCCACCGCCTGGCGCGCCAGCTCGAGGCCCTCGGCGAGGTCGGCCGCAAGACCGCCCGCGGCGATCGCACCCGCGGCGTTCAGCAGGATCGCGTCGCGGCGGCCGCCATCCTCCCCGGCAAAGACCTCCCGAATCGCGGCTGCATTGTCAGTCGCGCTCCCGCCGCGCAACTCGTTCGGATCGCAGCGCGCGATGCCGAGGTCGAGCGGGTCGATCGTCCGCTCCTCGATCGTTCCCTCGACGACCTCGCACACGAGGTTCGGCCCCGCGGGCGAGAGCTCGTCGATCCCGTTGGCTCCGTGCACGACGAACGCGCGTCTCGACCCGAGCCGAGCGAGGACCTCGGCGACGGTGCGAACGAGCTCCGGCGCGTAGACGCCGACGATCTGGGCGCGAGCCCCGGCCGGGTTCGTGAGCGGGCCGAGCACGTTGAACACGGTACGCGTCGCCAGCTCGCGACGCACCGGCGCGGCGTGCTTCATCGCAGGGTGATGTAGCGGAGCGAACATAAACCCGAACCCGAGCTCGTCGATCGACTGCCCGATCCGCTCCGGCGTCAGCTCGAGCTTGAACCCGAGCGCCTCGAGCACGTCGGCGGAGCCCGAGGCCGAGGAGACGGCGCGGTTTCCGTGCTTCGCAACGGCGGCACCCGCCGCGGCGGCGACGATCGCGGCCGCGGTCGAGATGTTGAGCGTGTGTGCGCCGTCACCGCCGGTTCCGGCCGTGTCCACGAGGTCTTCGCGAGCCGAGCGCACCGTGAGAGCGTGCTCTCGCATCGCCTCCGCGCAGCCCGCGATCTCGTCTGCGGTCTCGCCCTTGGCCCGGAGCGCGACGAGGAAGCCGCCGATCTGTGCCGGCGTCGCCCTGCCGCCCATGATCTCGTCCATCACCTCGCGTGCCCGCTCCCGTCCCAGGTCGTCACCGTCGAGGAGGTGTTGAATCGCTTGCTGGATCACGCTCAAAGTCTTGCGCACCGGACTAGGGCTCAGTCACGCAGCAAAGGGCTTGCGTTCGATCACAGACAGCGTTCGAGCGCGGCCATCAGGCGGTCGACGTCATCCTCATCGTTGTAGGGCCCGATCGAGACTCGGAGAAGTTGCCGCCCCTCCCACTCGTACACCGGCACCTCGACCCGGAACTCCGCGTACAGCCGCTTCCACAGCTCAACCGGGTCACCCGCAGGCAGCTCGACGGCACGCATGAACGGGGCAGGCTCGCCCGGGACGCGCGGGAAGCCGAGCTCGCCGAGTCGCCGCTCCGACTCGTCCGCGAGCGCGCGCTGACAGTCGGGCTGGAAGCTCGCGTGCACCTCGATCGCCTTCGGCACCGCGAGATACGCCGCCGGATCGCGCGTTCCGGCCCAGCCGTGTCGCTCGCCGAAGTCGGCGTCCTCGCGATAGCCCCAGCTCACGACGAGCGGCTCGATCCAGGCTTGGTGCTCGGGCCGAGCCCACAGGAACCCTGCTCCCTTCGGCGCGCCGAGCCACTTGTGGCAGTTCCCCGCGTAGACGTCCGCGCCGAGTGCCTCGAGATCCAGAGGAACCTGGCCCGGCGCGTGTGCGCCGTCCACGATCGAGAGCGCACCGGCCTCCCGCGCGGCCGCGCAGAGCTCCGCCACTGGCAGGAGCAGTGCCGTCGGAGACGTGATGTGCGAGACGGAGATTGCCCGCGTGCGCGGCCCGATGCTCGCGACGATCTCGTCCGGCTCGCACATGACGAGGTTGGCGCCCACGAACTCCCATGTCTTCGTGATCGCGCCGTACTCGTGTCTCGTCGTAACGACCTCGTCGCCGGGCTCGAGCCGCAACGACCGGATAACTGCGTTGAGCCCGGAGGTTGCGTTCGGCACGAACACCAGGTCGTCGGCGCGCGCTCCGACGAAGCGGGCAAGTGCCGCGCGAGCCTCGAACAACCTGCCCGGCTGCTCGGGCGCACCCCAGAACCAGCGCGCGACCTGCCGCGTGAAGAAGTCCGTCGGCCCGCGCTCCAGCTCCAGCTGGAGTCGCTGATACTCCTCGAACACGAGACGCGCGCAGGCGCCGAAGCTGCCGTGATTCAGGTACGCGACCTCAGGGTCGAGCAGGAAGTCGCCGCCCATGCCCGGCTAGTGTCTCATGGTGCGCGGGATCCTCCGGACGTACTTCCCGCCGCTTCCGAGGTCGGTAACGACGCTGCAAGTCGGCGGGCTCGTCAACGCCTTCGGTAACGGCATCACGCTGCCGTTTCTCTTCATCTACCTGCACAACGTCCGCGGGATCAGCCTCGGCATCGTCGGGCTCATCGTCGGCCTGCACGCAGTCGTGAGCATCGTGGCGGGGCCGCTCTTCGGAATCCTCATCGACCGACTCGGCGGTCGGCGCCTGCTGGCCGCCGCGCTGGCGATCCTCGCCGCCGGCTACGCGCTCTACCCGCTCGTCGACACACCCTGGCAAGGCTTCCTCGTCGCTGCGATCACCGGGGTCGGCGTCGGCGGCTTCTGGCCGTCGCAGTCGACGCTGATCGCCGGCCTGACAGCACCCGCGCAGCGGCCGGCCGCGTTCGCGATGCAGCGAGTCGTGATGAATCTCGGCATCGGCCTCGGCGCCCTCGCCGGCGGGCTCATCGCGACCACCGAGTCGCCGGGCTCGTTCACCGTGCTCTTCTTGCTCAACTCGCTGACATTTGTCGCCTATGGCGCGGTGATGCTCGCGCTCGTTCCGTCGCCGGAGCTCGCCGGCGGGCCGACGACCAGCGCCGAGCGCGCGGGCGCGTACCGGAACGTCCTTCGGCATCGCGCTTTCGTCGCGGTGATCGGCTTGAACGCGCTCTTCATCTTCGCCGGCTTCTCGGGCTTCGAGCTCCTGCCGGTGTACGCGAAGAACGAGGCCGCGGTCTCGGAGACGCAGATCGGGCTCGTCTTTCTCGTAAACACGATCGTCATCGTCCTGCTCCAGCTACCGATCGCCCGGCTCGCACAGGGCAGGCGCCGGATGCCGGCGCTCGGACTGCTCGGCCTGCTCTGGGCCGGCGCGTGGCTGATCGTGCCGATCGCCGGGTCGGAGACCGCGAGCACCGCGACGCTCCTCTTCATCGCGTCGATGACGATCTTCGCCGTGGGCGAGTGCCTTCACGGAGCCGTGCACGCGCCGCTCGTCTCCGATCTCGCCGACCCGCGCCTGCTCGGCCGCTACATGGCGCTGTCGGCGCTCTCCTGGCAGGTCGGGTTCGCGCTCGGGCCGGCGGTCGGAGGCTTCGTGCTCGACTACTCACCGAACGCAGTCTGGTTCGGCGCAGCGGCGTTCTGCGCGCTCGGCGGCATGCTCGCGTTCGCCGTCGAGGCCACGCTTCCCGAGCGCGCTCGCAGGACCCCCGCTGCCGTGGCGGCAAGCGCCTGAGCCTTCCCGTCCCGAGAGGCGTCGGCGGTACCATGGCGAACATGTTCCCGACCTTGGAAGACCCCCTCAGTCCCCATGCCGAGCCTGCCACGCATCCGGCGTTCCCGCACCCGCGGCGCGGGCGAGGTTGTCGCACGTCCGGCTCCGGTCGTCCACGAGGTCACCGCTAGCGGGCTGACGTGGGTCAACGTCGTCGCGCCCGACGTGGCGACGGCACAGATGCTCGCCGAGCGCTTCGGCTGGCATCCGCTCGACGTCGAGGACGTCGTCTCGAAGCGCCAGCGCCCGAAGGTCGACGACTACGAGGACGAGGGCTACCTCTTCGCGGTCCTCCACTTCCCCTTCTACGACAAGCAGATCCAGCGGCTGAACGCCGCCGAGCTCGACCTGTTCATCGGCCACGAATATGTGGTGACGATCCCGAACCGGGAGCTCCACCCCGTCACGCGGCTGTTCGTGCGCTGCGAGGAGGACGAGGCGTTCCGCGATCAGCTCTTCGCGCGCGGCTCGGGTCGACTGCTGTACGAGGTGCTGGACGATCTCTTCGACTACTGCTTCCCCATTCTCGACAAGATCGCGCACAAGCTCGACGTGATCGAAGACGAGGTGTTCGAGGGACGCTCGCACGAGGTCGTGCGCGACATCTCGAACGTGAAGCAGGAGATCATCTCCTACCGCAAGATCATCAAGCCCGAGCGCGCGACCCTGCGGGTGCTCGAGCGCCGGGTGGAGAACTTTCTTCCCGAGGAGCTCGAGCTCTACTTCGACGACATCGTCGACTCCGCGGAGCGGATCTGGGACTTGCTCGACAACTTCAAGGAGGTCGTCGAGGCGCTCGAGTCGACGAACGAGTCGGTCATCTCGCACAAGCAGAACGACGTCCTCCGAGTGCTGACGATCATCTCGACGACGATGCTGCCGCTGTTCGTGATCACCGGCATCTTCGGGATGAACGTCCTCTTCCCGGGCGAGGGGACCACCTGGATGTTCTGGGTCATCCTCGGCCTGATGCTGTCGGCCATTCTCGGGATGCTCGGGTTGTTGCGCTGGAAGCGTTGGCTCTGACCCAGAGGCCCCGCGGCGCTTGACGTTTGCTCCGGATTGCGTAACTGTTGTTACGAAGTTTCGGGGAAAGGGGCGCGAGTGCTGAAACGGGCAGCCCGAGAGCGGAGCAGACGCTCGCAGGTTTGCGTGCTGGCAGCCGCTGCGCTCGTCGTTCTCGCGGCTTCCGTGCCTGCAGCCGCCGAGATCGTCTGGCTCGGTGGATTCGAGACGGGAACCTTCTCGGAGTGGGACGCGGTGCAGGCGAAGCCCGGCGGAGCCGCCGTGGTCGAAGACCGTGTCAAAGACGGGCGCTACGCCGCCCGTTTCCAGGTCGGACCGGGCGACAATCCGCTGCGCTGCTCCTGCGGCGAGCGAGCGGAGCTCGTGAAACACACCGGCGAGCAGCCGGGAATGACATCGGTGTGGGCTTGGTCGGCGTACTTTCCCGCCGAGTTCGCCGTCCGCCCCGGACGCCGCGTCGTGTTCACGCAGTGGCACGACTATGGATCCGGTCATCCGGCTCCCGTCGTGATACGGGTCGTGAGCGTGAACGGCGAGGATCGGCTGGGGCTCGGAGTTCAGGGAGGACCGGTCGCGAATCCCGTCGTCCGCGACTGGACGTTCGGGCGCCTCGAGCGCGAGCGGTGGTACGACTTCGTCGCGAGGATCCGCTGGGCGTCCGATGCCACCGGTTCGGTGGAGCTCCTGATCGACGGCACTTGGGTCATCCCGCCAACGAGCATGCCCACCCTCTTTCGCGAGAACGGCGCGAAGGGCGTGTACCTCAAGCAGGGCGCCTACCGGGCGACGCCGTGGTCGCAAACCACGGTCGTATACATCGACGGCACACGCCGCGGCACCGATCTGGCCGACCTCTCCAACTCTCCCAACGGCTAGGCGCGCGCGCCTCGTCGGCGGCTAGCTCACGAGCGTGGGCAGGTTCGTCGGGCTTGCCGTGGTCGTCGCTCTCGCCGCGCTCCTGGCCGCAAGCCAGGCAGCAGCCGATGCCGCGTTCGAGGATCCCGCAGCAGATCAGCTCAACACGGTCGACCTGGTAGCGCCGGACATTACGGGCGTCCAGGTCTCGAACACGCGAGACGGGCTGATCACGATCCGGGTCACGATCGGGAACTACGAGGCGCTTCCTCCCCACTCCACCATCGCCTTGCTCTTCGACCTCGATCGGAACATGGCGACGGGAGATCAGGGCTTCGAGAACACCGTGAGCCATGTCGTCGATCCCACGGGCCAGGAGGTCCTCCGTTTCGAGCGCTGGGACGAGGGCGAGTTTCGACTCTTCGAGATCCCGGCCACAGGAGTGACATCGACGTTCTCCGCCGGCGTGTACACGTTGACGATCCCGCGGGGCGCACTCGGCAACACGAGCAGCTTCTCGTTCGGCCTCTACGCCGCGGCTTTCGATCCGGACCCCAGGTCCGACCCGGCCGTGGACTCGGCACCGAACACCGAGCTCTGGAGGTACGACCTCGTCGGCCTCCCCGCACCCCGACTGACGACCCAGCAGCTCGCCGCTAGACCCGCGCGCCCGGTCGCCGGGCGATCGTTCGTCGTCCAGGCGACGGTGCGCCGGTCGGACACCGGGGAGACTGTGTCCGCCGGATCGGCGAGCTGCACGGCCCGCGTCGGACAGGTGAAGGTCCGCGCGACAGGCGCGTTCAGCGGCGGACAGGCCCGCTGTGTCGTCGCGCTGCCGAGGAACGCCAAGGGCAAGACGCTTCGGGGCTCGATCACGGTGCGCGCGGCGGGCGCCAAGCTCACCCGCGCGTTCAGCTACCGCGTCGGCTGAGTCCGAGCCGCAGGCGAACCAAGCGCAGACCGGGACCCCCGCCGCATCGGGGCCCCGGCCCGTGGTTCGCCCTAGAGGGAGTCAGAGAAGGATGCGTATCGCCGTATCGGCGGGACAGCCCCGTCGTACGAGCGCCGTCGCTTCGTGCAGATCGATCTCCACGTGCGACGCGAGCAGGAGAGCCGTGCCGACGTCGTAGCCTGCACGGGCCAGCTCGTCGAACCGCCAGCGGAGGATCATCTCCGCCTCGGACTCCTCAATGGCCTCGAACTGAGCCGCAGTCATCTCACGCCCCACCTTTCGTGATTGCCGTCGCCATACAGTTGACACACGCAGCGGAGACACGGCCCTCGCTTCAGGTACAGCGGGACCGGGCCAAAGGTCTGGTTCGAGGGACTGGTGTCCCTCGTACGAGGGACATTTCGGCCTTTGCGGCGGTTTTCGGCGGGCGAAGACTCGTCCGCCCTCCGGCTGGTAGAAACCTCGAATGACGAAACCGCTCTGGGCCCCGTGGCGGCTCGAGTACGTCCAGCAGGCAGACGAGGCGACCGGATGCGTCTTCTGCGCCGAGGCGGCAAGCGAGCTGCCGGAGGGAGAATCGTTGCTCGTGCGGCGCGGCGAGTGCGCGCTCGCGATCCTGAACAAGTTTCCGTACTCGTCGGGCCACCTCCTCGTGGCGCCCGTGCGGCACGTCGGCTCCTTCGCAGAGCTCACCGACGAGGAAGCTGCGGAGATCCATCGCCTGGCGGTCGCCGGTGTGAACGCGCTTGGCGGCGAATACGTGCCGGACGGCTTCAATCTCGGCTGGAATCTCGGGCGGGTCGCGGGCGCCGGCATCGCCGACCACGTCCATCTCCACGTCGTGCCCCGCTGGGCCGGAGACACGAACTTCATGCCCGTGCTCGCGGACGTCAAGGTGCTTCCGGAGCACCTGCTCGCGACCCGAGAGCGGTTGCGCGCTGCCCTGTCTTATAGCGACCAATAGGATCGAGGGATGATCGCCGCACCGATCGTCCTGGTTCCCGGATTCTGGCTCGGCGCGTGGGCGTGGGACGAAGTCGCCGGCGCATTGCGTGCCGACGGGCACGACGTGACCGCGGTGACGCTGCCCGGACTCGAGTCGGCCGACGCCGACCGCTCCACGATCACCATGTCAGACCACGTCGACGCGATCTGCGAGGCGGTCGCGGCGGCAGGGCGTCCCACTGTGCTCGCCGTGCATAGCGGTGCCGGCGCCCCCGGCTACGCAGTCACCGACCGCATCCCCGAGCAGATCGCGGCGATGGTCTACGTCGACACCGGGCCGGCGAAGGGCGCGCTCGACCCCGACTTCGACGGTGTCGAGTCACCGCTGCCTTCGCCGGAGGAGCTCCAGGAGGCGGAGAACCTCGATGGGCTCACCGAGGAGCAGCTAGAGACCTTCCGGCAGCGCGCCGTTCCCGAGCCGGGTGCGGCGCTGCGCGAGGCCGCCGAGCTGACGAACGACGCGCGCCTCGACGTGCCGAGCACGGTCGTGTGCACGGGATTCACGTCCGACCAGTACAAGGACGCCCTCAAGGAGGGCTATGCGTTTCTCGCCGGCTTGGCCGAGCTGCGCGACATCACCTGGGTCGACCTTCCGACGAGCCACTGGCCGATGTGGTCGCGCCCCCAGGAGCTCGCCGAGATCATCGGCGACGTCGCCAAGGCTCACCAACCTGACAACGACTAGTCCCCGAGCGCGCTGAGCTCAGCCCACATCCAGCGCGGCGTCGTCGCCCAGTCGTAGAGGCTGACGCCGATCGTGCTTCCGTCGTCGGACACGGCAGCCATAAAGCCGGCGAGCTCCTCTGGCCCGAGCCGGTTCGCGACGCCTCCCGCGACGTGGATGGCGACGTCGGGATCGCCTGTCTGAGCCCGCAGGAGACGCAGAGCACGCGTGACGTATCCGTACGTCGCGTCGAAACCCTTGAATGCTCCGCCCGTGTAGGCCATCGGAGCAAACGCATCGGCGATCTCGGCGAGCTCGGCCCAGGGGAATCCCGGCCAGGTCGAGGGACGACGCTCGAGCCCGCGCGGGTTGAACGGGATGATCGCGAGCGGCGCCGACCCGGCCTCAGCGCGCACGATGCGGGCGAGCGAGACGGCGCGCTGTGAGCGCAGCTTCACGTTTTTAAGCTTCGTGCCCTCGATGTTCAGGCTCACGCCGTCGAATCGCTGCCCCGAGGGCGTGCGAAAGCGAAGCATCGCCAGCGAGCGGCGCACGTCGAGTGAAGGCTTTACGTGCCCCGGCAGGTACCAGGCGACGACGCGGATTCCTTGCCCGTGCAGCGCGTCCACGAAGCGCCCGAGCGGGCCGGGCCGCACCACGTCGCTCGAGGCGCCGTAGTTGGCGGTCTCGACCCAGACCGTGTCCACGTTGCGCGCCGCGATCCGGCGCGCGGTGGTCTCCGGCGCCGCGAACACTCCCCCGTCGTAGATGTCCACCCAGGTGCCGAGGCCGCCGAACACGGACTCCTGAGCGTCCGCACCGGGCGAAGGAGCGGCGCCTGCGGTCGCTATCACGGTGGCGAGTACGAGAACAGCAAGCCGCACGCGCATCGTCGGGACTGTACGGAGTGCGTGTGAAGGTGCTGTCAACTCTGCGTTCGGAGGTGACGACGCACTCGGCTAGCAGACGCATTCGGCGCGAGGGCAGAGAACAATGCCCTGTGCGGCTGAGTCGAGCGTCGTCGCCTTCTGATCGAACGGTCGGCTAGACGGCTACAGTCCTGACCTCGCGGACGTAGCTCAGTTGGTAGAGCACTGGCTTCCCAAGCCAGGTGTCGTGGGTTCGAGTCCCATCGTCCGCTTCGAAGAAAGCCCTGCTACTCGTCTCCTCGGCGATCCGCAGCAGGCTACACCGTCACCTCCATCAGCCTGTTTGGAACGGTTTTGAGAACGGTCAGCGCCCGCCGCGAGTTCGCCTCGGCAAGCTCCGCCGCGTAGCTCGCCAGGACAACGCTCTCGTCGGGCGACGTCCCAGGTACCAGGCAGGAAAGCCACGAGAGGCGTGCTCAGACTTCCCGTGCCGGGGCGGAAGGACGACAGCCAGCCTGCGGGATCTCCCGGCGCTCCAGAGCCTCCAGGTGGCCGCACAGGGCTTCCGTGTGCGGGGTGCGCTCGTAGCTCGGGAGCATCGTCTGGAGGAAGTCCCCGAGCCGACGGCGGGCAAGCTCCGCGCGAGCGAGCGGGGCGACCGCGGTCCGTTGCTCAGTCAGAGAACTCACGACGAGGCCTCGACGAGTTCGAGCGCGTCCTCCTCGACGACCTCGGCGTCGACGACGTCGCCGGACGCCAGCGCGCGCAGCTCGTCCTCGTCCAGCCGCCCGAGGATCGCCACCTGG
>Ga0136633_1000133_pt1 | contig 53095 bp, 51 predicted proteins | sample AntDrymeUQ832206_2_FD_105494 | JGI IMG/M metagenome (GOLD analysis project Ga0136633, IMG submission 105494) | Polar desert sand microbial communities from Dry Valleys, Antarctica - metaG UQ83 (22.06) | ecosystem: Environmental > Terrestrial > Soil > Desert | place: Antarctica: Dry Valley... | reverse complement strand
GCGCCTCCTTCTTGCGAAGGACGGCGAACACCTCCTCGACCTCTTCGTCGTTGATGACCTCGCGCAGCCCCACCTCGTCGGTGTTGTCGGCCGGCACCATGAGGGTCAGGTCGCCGTAGGCCAGCCTCAGGACGAGGTATTCGCGGTCGGCGCCAAAGGCATCGCGACGCTCCCGTCGCTCGATGACAGCCGCACCGTGATGGGGATAGACGACCTTGTCACCTACATCGAAGGCCATACAACTCCCGGTTAGACGGACAACGGACCTACTCCAGAGTGCCAGGTCGGAGCGAGTTCTGCCAGAGACGGCCGATCCGGTGTCTCAGGCCCGTCGAACTGCCACGACGGAGACCGGCGGCCGCAGCCCGCACGTCGCAGTTCAGCAAGGGCGGCCGGAGGCCGACCTTAGAATCTGTCGAAGCCGGTGCCCTCGGCCACGCGGGAGAGGTTCTCCTTGATGTTCCGGGCCCGGGTGGCGCCCACGCCCTCCACGTCGTCGAGATCCTTCACGTCGGCGTCGAGGATCTTGTCGAGGGTGCCGAAGCGGGCGATGATGGCCCCGATCACCGCCTCGGGCATGCGGGGGATACAATGCAGGAGGCGGTAGCCCTTGGGCTGGAGGGCGAAGTCGAGCTCGGCGCCACCCGACGGGAGGTGCAGGACGGCGGTGACCGCCCGCAGGTCGAGGATCTCCTCGGTGGTGAGCTGGGAGAGCGCCTCCATGGCCTCCCCCGGGTTCCACGTCTCCCCGGATTGGGAGTAGTCGGCGATGACCCAGCGGCGGTCGTCCTCCACGCCACCCATGAGCTCCTCGAGCTGGAGGCGGACGAGGCGGCCGTCGGTGCCGGCCTCGATGATGTAGCCGTGGATCTCCTCGGCGATGCGGCGGACCATCTCGGTGCGCTGAAGGACGGTGACCACGTCGCGCACCGTCACCAGGTTCTCGACCTCGAGGGCGGTGAGGGTGCCGGCCACGGCGTCGAGGCGGTTCTTGTAGCGCTCGAGAGTCTGCAGGGCCTGGTTGGCCCGGTTGAGCAGGCGGGCGGTGAGCTCCAGGGGGTGCTTCGTCGAGCCGTGGTAGACGGCGATGACCGACAGGTCCTCGGACACCGAGATCACCGGGATGGCGATGGAACGGGCCACGCGCTCGGCGGTGCGGTGGCGGGTGCCGGTCTCCGACGTGGGTACGTTGGGGTTGGGCACCAGGTGGACGTTGGCCCGGGCGATGCGGCTGGCGTCGGGAGCCAGAATGATGGCGCCGTCCATCTTGGCCAGCTCCGAAAGGCGCTGCGGACTGAACTCGGCGTCGAGCAGGAAGCCGCCCGAGCAGATGGCCAGCACCTCCGGGCCGTCGCCGACGACGATCAGCCCGCCCATGTTGGCCTGCAGGATCCGGTCGAGCCCCTCGCGGAGAGGCTGCCCGGGGGCAACCATCGTCAGCGCATCGGTGATCGCAAGGTCACGCCGAGACGGCACGCGGAAATCCTACCGGCTTCCCGCCGAGGATCAGACCGGCCCGGGCCAGGGCCTCGACCAGCGTGGATGCGCGCAGCACCTGGAAGCCGGCAGGCGGTTCGGGGGCGGAGGCGGGCACGATGGCCCGGGAGAAGCCGAGCCGGGCCGCCTCGGCCAGGCGCCGGCCGGTCTGGCTGACCTGGCGCAGCTCCCCGCACAGGCCGATCTCGCCGCACGCCACCACGTCGGCCGGCAGTGGCGTGCCGGTGACGGAGGACACCAGGGCCAGGGCCACGGCCAGGTCCGCGCCCGGCTCCACCACCCGCACGCCGCCCACGGCGAGGGCATAGACGTCGGCTCCGGCCAAGGACACGCCCACCCGCTCCTCCAGCACGGCGGCGATCATGGCCAGACGCCCGGCGTCGAGGCCCTGCGCCGACCGGCGCGGCATGGCAAGGGGCGACTTGGCCACCAGCGCCTGCAGCTCCACCACCAACGGCCTGTGGCCTTCCAGGGTGGGCACGACGACCGAGCCGGCGGCGTGGGCTTGGCGGTCGGAAAGGAACAGCCGGCCCGGATCGGGCACGCCGGCCAGGCCGTCGTCGGTCATCTCGAACAGCCCGAGCTCGCTGGTGGGGCCGAAGCGGTGCTTGACCGCCCGCAGCAGGCGCAGGGCATGGTGACGCTCGCCCTCGAAGGACAGGACGGTGTCGACCACGTGCTCGAGCACCCGGGGCCCCGCCAACGCGCCGTCCTTGGTGACGTGGCCGACGAGGACGGTGGCCCGGTTGGCGTCCTTGGCCGCCCGGACCAGGCGGTGGGCGCACTCCCGTACCTGGGCGACGGAGCCGGGGGCCGAGGCCAATTCGGAGTCGAACACCGTCTGGATGGAGTCGACGACGAGCACGTCGGGAGCCAGGGTGGCGGCGTGGGCCAGGATGGCCGACAGGTCGGTCTCGGCCACCAGCCACAGGTTGGGCTCCAGTGCACCGAGGCGGGCGGCCCGCATGCGCACCTGCTGGGCCGACTCCTCGGCGCATGCCAACAGGCAGGTGGTGCCCCGTCTGGCCATGGCCGAGAGGACCTGCAGTAGCAGCGTGGACTTGCCGATGCCCGGCTCGCCGCCGAGCAGGGTGACCGACCCAGCCACGAGGCCGCCGCCGAGCACCCTGTCGAGCTCGCCGATGCCCACCGGGCGGGGCTCCCAGCCCTCGCTGGCGACGTCGGCGATGGGGAGGGGCCGGCTGGGCACGCCCGCGGCATGGGCCGGCGAGGCGGGCGTCGCCCGTTCCTCGACGATGGTGTTCCACGCCCCGCAGCCGGCGCAGCGGCCGGTCCACTGCGGACCCTCGCTGCCGCACTCCCCGCACCGGTAGACCGATCGCACCTTTGCCATGTCGGACCGACCCTACCGAGGCACTGAGACAGTTCGGGGGACCGTATGTTCGGGTGCATCGGGCGACGTGGATCCGGCCCGGATAGCCCGCATCACGACGTGGAACGCACCCGGCGCTTTCGGCGGAGGAGGGCGACCAGCACCACGACGAGCACGAGGGTGATGCCGGCGCCGAGCGGGATGCGGGGGTCGACCTTCAGGGCCTCGCTCGACGCCTCCAATCGGATCGTCTGCCCGAGCTCGGGGGCCCAGAGCGCCCGGCCCCCTTCGGAGTCCGGCGCGTTGGTGGTGACCTTGCCGGGCAGCCCGGCTGTCGCCTGCACCCGAACGGACCGGGCCAGGGCGTCGCCGAAGCGGGCCCGGAGGCCGTCGAGGTCGAGGCCGAGGTCGACGTCGTCCAGAGCGGTGGCCAGTTCGGGATCGGAGAGGCCGGCCAGCCCCCGGGACAGGTCGAGGGTGCCGGTGAAGGTGGTCCTGCTTCGGGTGAGCGACTTGGTGCGGGCGACCTTGAACTCCCGGAAGGGGCCCTCGGGGCCGTTCAGCTCGGCGAGGATGGTGGGCACCAGGTCGGGGTCGGCGAAAGGCTTGGAGGCCCGGTACCAGGTGAGGCCGTCGCCCTCCTTGAGGGGGCCCTCGACCTGCCAGCCGGCCTGGCGGACGTCGTCGAGCCGGAGGGCGGTGGCGGGGTCGCCCACCTCCTTGAGTGCGTCGGCGTCGAGGCCCACGCCGGCGGTGACCCGCCCGGTGCCGTCGCGGGCTACGTCGATCCCCGCCCCCAGTGTGACCTGGCAGGCGCTGGCCGCCCATGCCAGCAGCACGACGACCAGTGGGAGGAGCCTGGGCCCGTGCGGCCCTGGGGAGCGGGGGGCACGGCGCGACATGTGTCGAGCACGGTAGCGGCCCCCGACAGCTGTGCTGGGATCGCCAGCGACGAGGTCGTCCTGTTCGGCCACGACGGGCCCGGTGCCGCCCTGTGGGTCGTGCCGGCACCCTGAGCTCAGCGGCGGTCCCGGGCCGCGACGGCGGCTGTGACGACGGCCGCGGCAAGTACGGCGACCAGGGCGACGAGGGCCGGCGCTGTTCGCGACGAAGAGCCCGTGCCGCCGGGTGAAGCCAGGGCGGGGGGTGCGGCGACCTCCGGCGTGGGACCGGCCGTGGCTGGTGGCGACGGCGGGGGGCTGGCGTCCCAGATCGAGACTTCGCCCATGCCGGCGACCGAGCCGGAGAGCCGTACGTAGCGGGCGGGGCCGGTGCGGGCGGGGACGACGGCAGTGAAGCCGGTGGAGCGGCCGAGCGGCGTCCATCTCTGCCCGTCGACCGATCCCTCGACCTGACAAGCGCAGCCCCGGACCACCACCAGGGCGACATCCCGCGGCCGGCCCAGGTCGATGCTCACCCAGTCGGACGGCGACGCCACGGTGGGCCCCGGGGCGGGCTGGTTCGTGATGGTCGTGGTCGTGGTCGTGGACGTGCTCGCCGGCGGCGCAGGGAGGCGGGTGGTGAAGTCGCCGTCGGTGAGCGGGCACCGGGCGACGACGATGTCACGCGGCGCGCACGGCTGGCCCCGTGAGATCGGCGGGCCGGCGGTGCTGCGGTAGGCCACCCGGGCCGATCGGCGGAGGATGCTGACGGTCGTGCCCTCCGCGGTGGCCGGCGCCCGGGTGGACACGGCAAGGCTGCCGGCGGTGTCCTCGAGGATGCGGGGATCGAACGTGACTTCGCGGCCGCGGCTCTCGAAGGTCCACACCGGCTCGGCCCCGGTGTCCTCCACCCCGACCTGATACCCGCCGGCGCCGGCGAGCGGCTCCCAGCCGATCCGTCCGCGGCCCACGGCCACCTGCGGCTCCCACAGCTGGAGGTCCGGCAGCCGGAGGTTCTCGGTCTGGACGTTGAAGACGGCGTTGACCGCGGCCCCGGCGACCTCACCGGTGGCGGGCGGGAGCTCGGCCGAGACCGAGAGGTCCCTGACGTTCCCGAAGAAGGTCTGCGTGTCGCTCCCCCGCATCTGGAACGAGTACGTGCCGTCGGCGGCGGTCGTGGTCCGCCGGACGTCGCGGTCGCGGCACAGTGCAGGAGGCGGATCGGCCAGGCAGGCGGTGAACAGCGTCAACGGCACGATGAGGGTGCCGGCCGCCAGCTCGCCGAGTGATGGCTCCTCCTCGAGGCCGACGGCCACGCGGGCAGCCGGGCTCCCGTCGGCCCGGAGGATCCGGCCGGAGACGGTGACGGTGGCGGATCCGTCGACCTGGCTCGTCTCGCAGCCGACGAGGACCAGGGAGGCGACAGCCAGCGCAACCAGGAGTCGGCGCATCGACCCTATGACCCCGGACGCGACGGACCGGTGACACCCCAAGGGCATCACCGGTCCGTGGCCTGTGTGAACGGGTGGTACTAGTCGGTAGGGCCGGTCTCGGCCAGCTCGACCGGGGGTGGTTCGACGATGCCCTCGATGGAGCGGAAGACGATCTCGCCGTCCTCGGCGTCGACGATGATGGTCTCCCCGGCCCGGAACTCCTTCCAGAGGATGCGCTCGGACATCTTGTCCTCGACCAGCCGCTGGAGGGCACGGCGCAGCGGCCGGGCGCCCAGGCTGGGGTCGTAGCCCTTCTCGGCGAGCAGCAGCTTGGCCTCCTGGGTCAGCTCCAGGGTGAGCCCCTGGCTGGCCAGTTGGTCCTTGAGCCGCTTGCTCATGAGGTCGACGATCTGGGTGACCTCGGCCCGGGTGAGCTCGTGGAAGACGATGGTGTCGTCGATCCGGTTCAGGAACTCAGGGCGGAAGTGCTGCTTGAGCGCCTCGGCCACCTTCTCCTTCATCTTCTCGTACGTCACCGCCTCGCTCGACTTCTGGAAGCCGATGGAGGCCTTCCGGAGGTCGGCGGTGCCCAGGTTCGACGTCATGATGATCACGGTGTTCTTGAAGTCCACCGTGCGGCCCTGGGCGTCGGTGAGGCGCCCGTCCTCCAGGATCTGGAGCAGGGCGTTGAAGACGTCGGGGTGGGCCTTCTCGATCTCGTCGAAAAGCACGACGGAGAAGGGCTTGCGGCGGACGGCCTCGGTGAGCTGGCCGCCCTCCTCGTAGCCCACGTACCCGGGAGGCGAGCCCACCAGGCGGGAGACGGTGTGCTTCTCCATGTACTCGGACATGTCGAGCTGGATGAGGTGGCTCTCGTCACCGAACAGGAACTCGGCGAGGGTCTTGGCCAGCTCGGTCTTGCCCACGCCGGAGGGGCCCAGGAAGATGAACGAGCCTGACGGGCGCTTGGGGTCCTTGAGGCCGGCACGGGTGCGGCGGATGGCCTGGGAGACGGCCTTGATGGCGTCCTCCTGGCTGATGACCCGCTTGTGCAGTTCCTCCTCCATGCGCAGGAGCTTGGCCGTCTCCTCCTCGGTGAGCTTGTAGACGGGGATGCCCGTCCACAGCGCGAGGACCTCGGCGATGCCTTCCTCGTCGACCTCATCGAAGAGGTCGATGCCCTCGGCCTTCCACTCCGCTTCCTTGATCTTCTTCCGCTCTTCGAGGGCCTTCTCCTGGTCGCGGAGCTTGGCGGCCTGCTCGAACTTCTGGTTCTCGATGGCCTGTTCCTTCTCCTTGCGGACGCGGGACAGGTCGTTCTCGAGCTCCTTGTAGTCCGGCGGGGTCTTCATCCGCCGCATGACCATGCGGGAACCGGCCTCGTCGATGAGGTCGATGGCCTTGTCGGGGAGGTGCCGATCGGAGATGTAGCGATCGGACAGGTTGGCGGCGGCGACGATGGCCTGGTCGGTGATGGTCACCCGGTGGTGGGCCTCGTAGCGGTCGCGGATGCCCCGGAGGATCTCGATGGTGTGGGCCACGGTGGGCTCCTCCACCTTGATGGGCTGGAAGCGCCGCTCGAGGGCGGCGTCCTTCTCCAGGTGCTTGCGGTACTCATCCAGCGTGGTGGCGCCGATGGTCTGCAGCTCGCCCCGGGCCAGCATGGGCTTCAGGATCGAGGCCGCGTCGATGGCGCCCTCGGCGGCACCGGCACCCACGAGGGTGTGGAGCTCGTCGATGAACAGGATGATGTCGCCCCGGGTGCGGATCTCCTTGAGCACCTTCTTGAGGCGCTCCTCGAAGTCACCGCGGTAGCGGGAGCCGGCGACCAGGGCGCCCAGGTCGAGGGTGTAGAGCTGCTTGCCCTTCAGCGTGTCGGGCACGGTGTTGGCCACGATCTGTTGGGACAGGCCCTCGACGATGGCGGTCTTGCCGACGCCGGGCTCCCCGATCAGGACCGGGTTGTTCTTGGTGCGGCGGGAGAGAACCTGCATGACCCGCTCGATCTCCCGCTCGCGGCCGATGACCGGGTCGAGCTTCTTCTCGCGGGCGAGCTGGGTGAGGTTGCGGCCGAACTGGTCGAGGACCAGGGAGCCGGCGGGTGTCGCCTCGCCGGCGGGGCCGCCCGAGGGCGCGCCCTCCTTGCCGGCGTAGCCGGAGAGGAGCTGGATGACCTGCTGGCGGACCCTAGACAGGTCCGCGCCCAGCTTGACCAACACCTGGGCGGCCACCCCTTCGCCCTCACGGATGAGGCCGAGGAGGATGTGCTCGGTGCCGATGTAGTTGTGGCCGAGCTGCAGGGCCTCACGCAGGGACAGCTCGAGCACCTTCTTGGCGCGCGGAGTGAAGGGGATGTGCCCGGATGGGGACGAACCCCCCTGACCGATGATCTCCTCGACCTGGGTTCGTACGGCCTCCAGGGAGATGCCGAGCTGCTCGAGGGCCTTGGCTGCCACCCCCTCGCCCTCGTGGATGAGCCCGAGCAGGATGTGCTCGGTGCCGATGTAATTGTGGTTCAGGAGGCGAGCTTCCTCTTGGGCCAGTACAACGACCCGGCGGGCTCGGTCTGTAAATCGTTCGAACAAGGTGAACCCCCTAACGGGGACGGGCGGGATTCTTACTGGGCGAGTATCTACGGGCAAGTGTAGTGGTGCCCGCTATGGAACGAACACCCACCACCCCTTCCGGATTCCTTTACCCCCACGTATTGACGTAGCGTCGGAGCGTGGTCAGCCTCGCGCCGCTGCTCTCGTTGCCCTCCCTGGAGGACGATCTGGCGCGGGTGGAGAAGGCGCTGCTGGCCAATGTGCGCACCGGCGACCCCTTTCTGGCCGAGGTTGCGTCGCACCTGATCACTGCGGGCGGAAAGCGTCTGCGACCCGCCCTGGCCGTGGCCGTCGGCGAGTTGGGGGGCGGACCGGCCGACGACGACGTCATCCTCGGAGCGGTGGCGGTGGAGCTCGTGCACCTCGGGTCGCTCTATCACGACGACGTCATGGACGAGGCCCGCACCCGCCGCAACGTGGAGTCGGTCAACGCCCGCTGGGGGAACCTGGTGGCCATCCTGGCCGGCGACTTCCTGCTGGCCCGGGCGTCGGAGATCGCCGCCTCCCTGGGCACCGAGGTGGCCGGGCTGCTGGCCACCACCATCGGCAAGCTCTGCGAGGGCCAGGTCCGGGAGCTGGCCCAGACCTTCGACGTCACCCGCTCCGAGGAGTCCTACCTCACGTCGATCAACGGCAAGACCGCGGCGCTGATGGCCACCGCGTGCAGGATCGGGGCCCTCACCGCCGGGATCGACCGGCCTGGTGTCGAGGCGCTGACCTCCTACGGCGACCGGGTGGGGATGGTGTTCCAGATCGTCGACGACATCCTCGACGTGGTGGCCACCGACGAGGAGCTGGGCAAGCCCGCCGGCAACGACCTGGTGGAGGGCGTCTACACCCTGCCCGTCATCCGGGCCCTGGCCTCGGCCGAATCGTCAGAGGCGCTACGCCAGCTGCTCGGGTCGCCACTGGAGGCCGCCGAGGTGGAGACCGCCCGGTCCATCATCCGCTCCAACGGAGCGGTGGAGGCTGCGGTCGATGTCGCCCGCCGCTTCGCGGCCGAGTCGGCCGAGGCGCTGAAGGGCGTACCGGCCGGCGGCGAGGGCGGGCAGACCGTCATGGCCGCCCTGGCCAGCCTGGGCGATCACCTCATCGAGAACATCCCCGTCTACGCCGACTGAGCAGGTGTGTACCGCAGCGGTACACACCTGCTCACTCGATCAGACCTCGCACTGGGCCTCGGCCTCGGCGTCGCAGATGTCGGTGCCGACGCCGCCGGCGGCGGCGTCGGTGTCGGCGTTGCCGACGAGGGTGTCGTTGCCGGCATCGCCGGCCAGCTGGTCGTTGCCGTCACCGCCGAAAAGGGTGTCGTTGCCGAGTCCGCCGAACAGCCGGTCGTTGCCGCCGAGCCCGAAGATGATGTCGTCACCACCACCTCCGTAGAAGTCCTCGGCCGCGCCGGTCCCGCACATGACGTCGTTGCCGGCGGTGCCCAGCACCTGGGTGGACGTGGCGGTGATCGTGCAGGTCACGGTCATGATCGAGGCCGAGCTGGTGTTGTTCCCCGGCGTGGGGTCGGGCGTGGCCGACGTGACGGAGGCGCTGTTCATCAGCGTGACGCCCGGACCCACCGAATCGGCGACCCGGATGGTGTAGCTGATGACCGACGACGTCGCGTTCGGCTGCAACGGCTTGGTGCAGCTCAGCTGCGAGCCCCCACCGAGGATGCTGCATGTGAACCCACCGCCCCCCGGCGCCGGCGGCGACACGACGGTCAGGCCGGCGGGGAGGGTGTCGGTGACGACTAGCGACTCGGCGTCGGTGTTGCCGTTGCCGGTCACCGTGAGGGTGCAGGCCACGGTGGAGCCCGGCACGAGCGGCCCGGAGGGACAGGCCTTGACGATGGCCACGTCCACGCTGGGCGCCACCAACGGCCGGACGGCGGCGACGTAGACGTCGAGGGACACCCGGGTGCCGTCGGGGTTGTCGCCGGTGCTGTTCGAGGAGTCGGCCCACGACGGGTACATGATCCCGCCATGGAAGGCCAGCCCGATGTAGTCGCCCAGCTCCTGGTTGCCGTTCAGCGCGTAGCCGTTGGTGGGGGCGTCGGCCACGGCCACGTTGGCCGCCCAGGTGGCGCCGCCGTCGGTGCTCCACGAGGCGAACAGAGTCACGTCGTTGTTGGCCGCGCCGTCGATGTCGGTGGCGCTCGGGCCGCCGCCGGTATCGCCCCTGGCGTCGTACCAGACGACGCCGACCGTACCGGCGGTCTGGTCGACCGCGATCTTCGGCAGCATCTGGGAATTCGTCCCGGCGTCGTCGTTGACCCGCACCGCAGCCGTCCATGTGGTCCCCCGGTCGGGCGAGGAGCGGACGAAGACGTCGAAGTTGTTGCTCTCGTCGGGATTCTCGTTGGTGTAGACGAGGTAGACGCGGTCGTTCAAGGTGCCGCCGGTGCGGTCCCAGGCCAGGCCCGGCTCGGCGTCGACCGACCGGCCGGGCTGGGCGGGCAGGAAGTCGAAACCGCCGACGTTCGTGGCCGTGGCCGTCACCGCGGCGGCGAAGCCGCCGGCGCCCAGGCCGTCGGCGTCAGTGGCGGTGAAGATGTTCGCGGGCCCCTGGTCTCCGGACGGGCTCTCCCAGGTGACCATCACTGCGCCTGTCGGGCCGATGGCGATGTCGCCGAAGTTGCCGGTCGTCGACACGTCCTGCTCGGGGCCCCAGGCGCCGAAGGCGAGCGTCCCGGTGACGCTGCGGCCCCGGGCCGAGACGCCGCCGGAGTCATCGCGCCAGGTGACCCAGACCTGGCCGTTGCCGGCCACGACTGTGGGCTGGTCGAGGCTGGTGCCGGCGCCGGTGTCCACCGGGCCGAGGTTGGTGAAGGTGGCGCCCAGGTCGTTGGTGACGTACAGCTCGATGGTGCGGGGCGTGCGCTGCAGGTAACCGACGAACAGGTTGCCGAAGTTGTCCCACGAGAGCGTCGGGTCGCAGCAGGCGGTCGGTCGGCCGTCGCCGCCGGGGCCCGTGCCGGTGGCGAACACGGTGCGGGTCCAGGTCTGGCCCCCGTTCGAGGAGAACGACAGCGGCAGGCCGGCGTCGCCGGGGATCCCGTTGGCCATCACTGCGATCTGCTGGGTGTTGTTGGGGTTGACGGCGACCGCCGACTCGTCCTCGTTGCCGGTCCGGGCCGTGGCGTTGGACGGGGCGCCGATGATGACGGCCCCGGCCGGCGGCGGGGCCACCAGGCCGACGACCCCGGCCACGAGCGCGGCGGCCAGGAACCTTGCGGTCCGGCGCGTACCCGCGCTGCCCCGTCGACGTGTCATGCTGCCCCTCCCCCTCGAAACCCCAACCCTGCCTAAACGTAGGTGCACCTGCAAACGTTGTCCATGACCGGTGTGGCCAGATCGTCAGGGACAGGTGCCGGGGCCCGCGCCGGCCGAGATGGTCACCGGGATCGTGACGGCCAGGCCGTCGACGGTCAGGCCGTCGACGATGAGCCGGACCCGCAGATCGCGGGGGCCGAGGCCGGCGGCGGACAGGTCGAACCGCGCCGTTCCCCGTCCGACGTCGACCGGGACACGCATCGTGGGCCCCGACGGAAGGACGGTCACTTCCAGGGCCAGGTCGGGCTCACGACTGCTGCCGGTGGCCTCGTAGCAGACGGCGACGCTGGGCCCGATCGTCGCCCGGGCCGCCGGCTGGGCGACGACGAGGCGCCATCCACCCGCCTCGGCGGCCGCCGGACCGCCGGCGGCCACGGACCTGGTGGTGGGCGTCGGAGTGGAGGTGGGAGTGGTGCCGGGGCGGGTGGTGGCCACCGACGTCGTGGCCGACGGGACGGTGCTCGTGAGTCCGGCCACCGAGGTGGAGGTGGTCGTGGTGGGGATCACCTGCGTGGTCGGTGCGCCGGCGCTGCCCCGTGACGCGCTGTCGCCGGAGCAGCCAGTGGCCACCAGCAGGGCCACGCCGAGGGCGGCGATGGCGTGCCTCATGCCCGCACCGTAGCCCTGGCCCATGCCGGTAGGACGGTCCGGGGGCGACCTGTGGTTCCCATCGGTTCCGGTCACTCGACCGTCAGTAGGCCTCGATCACGGCTCGGTGACCGGGGGCGGCAGCCAGGCGGGCGTCGGTGGTGACGAGCGGGACGTCGAGCGCCTCGCTGAGGGCGACGAAGGTGGCGTCGTACGCCGTGAGGTTGTCTCGTAGCTCCCACATCCGGTCGCGCAGCGGACCGTGGGGGTAGCGGACGATCATCAGGCTGGCGAAGTCCGCCCGCCCGAGTTGCGCCCGGTCGAGCGACACCCCGCCAGTTCGTACCAGCCGGCGGAGGGCGTGGGTGAACTCGACGTCGAGGAGGTGGGGCGCGTGGAAGCTCTCGTCCGACAGCCTGTCGAGCAGTGTCACGGGAGGTGGGTCGTCGAACAGCGCAGCGACGAGCGCCGACGTGTCGACGACCAGCACGCCGAACTAGCGGTCGCGCCCAGCGCGAACCGCCTCGGCCGCAACCCCGGGCGCGATGCCGCCGCCCCGCTCGCCGGCCCGCCGCAGTATCTCGGCATTTCGGGGGCGGGCGGCAATCTCCTCGATGAGCTGCAACACGTAATCCGAAAGGGACAGATCGGCGGCGGCGGCCCGGCTCCGCAGCAACTGGTGCATCCCGTCAGGGACGTTCCTGATCTGGATCGTCTTGGCCACGTCGCCAGGCTACACCCAAGTTGGGTGTGCGACAGCTGGGCCCCCGGACGCCTCGCGGCCGCCGGTCATCCCGGTCGGGCTAGACCGACGATCACGCTCACTCGATCAGGATTCGGGGCGGAGGGTGGGGAAGAGGATGACGTCGCGGATGTTGGGGGCGTCGGCGAGGAGCATGACGAGGCGGTCGATGCCGATACCGAGGCCGGCAGTGGGGGGCAGGCCGTACTCGAGGGCACGCAGGTAGTCGTCGTCGACGGACATGGCCTCCTCGTCGCCGGCCTCCTTGTCGACGGCCTGGGCCTCGAAGTTGGCCCGCTGGACGTCGGGGTCGGTGAGCTCGCTGAAGGCGTTGCCCAGCTCCCGGCCGGCGACGATGGGCTCGAAGCGCTCGACGTAGCCGGGCTTGGACCGGTGGGCCCGGGCGAGGGGCGACACCTCCTGGGGGTAGTCGCACACGAACACCGGGCCCCAGATCTCGGCCTCGGTGGTCTTCTCGTAGATCTCCAGCACGAGCTTGCCGGGGCCCCACGAGGGCTTGAAGTTCACCCGGAACTTGGACGCGACGGCCCGAAGCTCCTCGACGGGCATGGCCACGTCGACGTCGACGCCCGCGTGCTCGGCGATGAGCTCGACCATGGTGGCCCGGCGCCACGGCGGGGTGAGGTCGAGGTCGCGCCCGCCGTAGGTGAGCTTGGTGGTGCCGCACAGCTCGGAGGCCAGGCCGGCGACCAGCTCCTCGGTGAGGGCCATGGCGTCGGTGTAGTCGGCGTAGGCCCAGTACAGCTCGAGCATGGTGAACTCGGGGTTGTGGCGGGGTGAGATGCCCTCGTTGCGGAACACCCGGGCGATCTCGTAGACCCGCTCGATGCCGCCGACGATCAGCCGCTTGAGGTACAGCTCGGGGGCGATGCGCAGGAACAGGTCCTGGCCGAGGGCGTTGTGGTGGGTGACGAACGGCTTGGCCGTGGCCCCGCCCTGGATCGGGTGCAGCACCGGCGTCTCCACCTCGAGGAATCCCCGGTCCTCGAGGAACCGGCGGGTGAGGGAGATGACCTTGCTGCGCAGCACGAAGGTGCGCTTGGCCTCCTCGTTGACCCAGAGGTCGACGTAGCGCTGGCGGTAACGGGTGTCGACGTCGGTCAGGCCGTGCCACTTGTCGGGGAACTGGCGGCGGGCCTCGGCCAGGACGCACCAGTCGTCGACGGTGACCGACACCTCGCCCCGGCGGGTCTTCATCACCGTGCCGGTGACGCCCAGCCAGTCCCCCAGGGACCGCGCGCAGAACTCGTCGAACCGGGGGGTGGTGTTGGCCCGGGCGAATATCTGGATGCGGCCGGTGGGGTCGGAGAGCGTCCCGAACGCGGCCTTGCCCTGGACCCGGCGCAGCAGCATGCGGCCGGCCACGGACACCACGTCGGACGTCTCGGTGCCGTCGGCCAGGTCGGCGTACTTCTCGTGGATGTCGGCCGAGGTCGCCGTGCGGTCGAACCGGTACGGGATGCTCACGCCACGTTCATAGCGTGAATGAGGCGTAGGCCTCGAAGGGTCAACCACTGGTCGTGGTGGGCGATGCTGGTGGACAGGGGCGTCATCAGCTCGGCCAGGCCACCGGTGGACACCACAGTGCACGGCCCCAGTTCGGACTGGAAGCGGGTGACCAGGCCGTCGACGGCCGCCGCGAAGCCGTACAGCACGCCGGACTGGACCGACTCGGCGGTGCTCTTGCCGATGACCCGCCGGGGCTTGACCAGCTCCACCCACGACAGGGCGGCGGCCCGCGTGAACAGGGCGTCGAGGCTGATCTCGATGCCGGGAAGGATGGCGCCGCCGAGGTACTCGCCCTTGGCCGAGATGGCGTCGACCGTGGTGGCGGTGCCGAAGTCGACCATGACCGTGGGGCCGCCATAGCGCTCCCACGCCGCCACCGCGTTGGCGATGCGGTCGGGGCCCACCTGCTTCGGGTTGTCGTAGAGGATCGGGATGCCGCTGCGGGTGCCAGGCTCGAGCACCACCGGAGCGACCCGCAGGTAGCGCTCGGCGAGGGTGCGCAGAACGGGCGTGAGCCGGGGGACGGTGCACGACACCACCATCCCCGTCACCCGCTCGAAACCGGCGTCGTGCTGGGCCAGGAATTGGGCGACGAGGAGGGCGTGCTCGTCGGAGGTGCGCTCGGCGTTGGTGGCGATGCGCCAGTGGTCGACCAGCTCGTCGCCGTCGAACAGGCCGACGACCGTGTGGGTGTTGCCGGCGTCGACGGCGATCAACATCAGCTCAGATCCAAGCCGATGTCGAGGATGGGGGCGGAGTGGGTGAGGGCGCCGATGGCGATGAGGTCGGCGCCGGCGGCCGCGTAGGAGGCGACCGTGTCGAGGTTCACGCCGCCTGACACTTCGACGAGACAACGAAGGCCGTTCCGTTCGGCCACGGAGGCGGCGACGAGCTTCACGCACGCCGCCACCTCCTCGGGCGACATGTTGTCGAGGAGCACCAGGTCGGCGCCGGCGGCGAGGGACTGCTCGAGCTGGTCGACGTTGTCGCACTCGACCTGCACCATCCGGCCCGGCCACAGCCGGCGGGACCCCGACACCGCCTCGGCGATGGTGACGCCGGCCAAGTGGTTGTCCTTGACCAGGATGCCGTCGGACAGGTTGCCCCGGTGGTTCACGCCGCCGCCGAACCGTACCGCCGCCTTCTCGAGGGTGCGGAGGCCGGGGGTGGTCTTGCGGGTGTCACGGATGCGGGCGCCGGTACCGGCGACCGCATCGACGTAGCGGCGGGTGAGGGTGGCGATGCCGGACAGGTGGCACAGGAAGTTGAGGGCGGTGCGCTCGCCGGTGAGGATCGATGCGAGCCGGCCGGTCACCTGGGCGACGGCGGTGCCGCCGCTGACTGCGTCGCCGTCCCACGCCGACCAGACGACGGTTGTGTCTCCCACCTGGCGAAAGGCCTCCCGGGCCGCAGTGCACCCCGCGAGCACGCCACCGGAGCGGGGGACGAGAAGCGCCTCCGCCGTGGCCTTCGACGGTAGGAGGGCGGCGGTGATGTCACCCAGGGGACCGAGATCCTCGGCCAGTGCGGCGGCGACCACTTCGGCGAGGGTCATCGGATCACCAACCGGCGGGCGAGGGCGGGCGAAGACTCGGGGAAGTCGGTGCGGGTGTGGCAGCCCCGGCTCTCCTCCCGGGCGACGGCCGCCGCCACCAGGGCGGCACCGACGGTAGCCAGGTTGCGGACCTCGCACACCTCGACCCGGTCGGCAGCCGGGGGCATGGCCAGGTCCACTGCGTCCAGCGAGGCCGCGCTGCGTACCACCCCCGCCCCGATGGTCATGACGTGCTGGATCTGCTCGCGAATCTTCGTCGGGTCGGTGTCGGTGACCGGCGGGGTGGCCGCTCCCAAGGGCAGCCAGCCCGGGGAACGCATGGCGCCGGTCTCCTCGCAGCCGACCTTGCCCCCGGCGATGGCCTCGACCACCCGGGCCGCGAACACCATGCCCTCGAGGAGCGAGTTGGAGGCCAGGCGGTTGGCGCCGTGTACGCCGGCGCAGGCCACCTCGCCCGCGGCCCACAGGCCCCCCAGAGACGAGGCGCCGTCGAGGTCGGTGAGGACTCCCCCGATGCAGTAGTGGGCCGCAGGGGCGATCGGCAGCCAGTCGACCGCGGGGTCGAGGCCGGCGGAGGCCAGATCGGCGGCGATGGTGGGGAAGCGGGAAGGGAAGGACTCGAGGGCGGTGGCGTCGAGCCACAGGTGCTCCACGCCCTGGGCCAGCATGCGGGCGGCCATGGCCCGGGAGACGACGTCGCGGGGCTTGAGCTCGTCGACGAACCGCTCGCCGTCGGTGTCGCGCAGCAGGGCCCCGTGGCCCCGCAGGGCCTCCGACAGCAGCGGGCGGGGCATCTGCGGGTGGTGCAGGGCGGTGGGATGGAACTGCACGAACTCGAGGTCGGCCACGGCCACGCCGGCCCGCAGCGCCATGGCCACGCCGTCGCCCGTCGCCTCGGCCGGGTTGGTGGTGACTGAGTAGAGCTGGCCTCCTCCACCGGTTGCCAGCAGGGTGTGGGTGGCCCGCACATCGTGCCGTTCCCCCGAGGGGTCGAGGGCGACGACACCCCGGCACCGCCCGTCCTCCACCAGCAGGTCGACGGCGAACCAGCGCTCCATGACCGATGCCGCCGTGGCCCGGACCGCGTCGACCAGGGCACGCTCGATCTCCGCGCCGGTGGCCGCGCCGCCGGCGTGGACCACCCGGGCGACGGAGTGGCCGCCTTCACGGGCCAGGGCCAGGCCACCGGCCGCGTCGAGGTCGAAGACCGCCCCCAGAGCAATCAGATCCTGGACCCGCCCTGGGCCCTCGTCGACCAGAATGCGCACCGCGTCGACGTCGCACAGGCCGGCGCCGGCGGCGAGGGTGTCGGCCAGGTGGAGGTCGGTGGAGTCGGGGTCGCCGCCCAGCACGGCGGCGACCCCGCCCTGGGCCCAGCGGGTGGTGGCCTGGGACAGGGCGGCCTTGGAGAGCACGCCCACCCGCACACCGGGCTCGGCCGCCGCAGCCTGGACCGCGGCGGAGAGGCCGGCGACGCCGCTTCCGAGGACAAGCAGATCGAGGTCGCTCACAGAGCGCGGTTCTCCGAGTCGACCTTGACGATCAGGGGCTCGAAGCCGGCCAGCTCGGCGTCGTCGTAGTCGGCGTAGGTGATGACGATGACCCGGTGTCCGGGCTCCACCAGGCGGGCCGCGGCCCCGTTGAGCTGGACCTGGCCGGCGTCGCCGGCGATGGCGTAGGTCTCGAACCGGTTGCCGTTGTCGACGTCGAGGACGGCGACCTGCTCGTGCTCGAGGATGTCGGCCCGCTTCATGAGGTCGGTGTCGAGGGAGATGGAGCCGGCGTAGTCGAGCTCGGCCCCGGTGACGGTGGCCCGGTGGATCTTGGACTTCATCATGCGGCGGCGCATCAGTGCACTCCCGGCCCTTCGATGTGGATGTTGTCGATCAGGCGGACGCTGCCCAACCGGGCGGCGATCAGCAGACGGTCGGGCAGGACCTCGGCGTAGTCGAGGGTGGCGAGGGGCTCCTTGGCCACCATGTTGACCATGAGCAGGCGGACGTCGCACTCACCGGCGGCCCCGGCGATCGCCGCGGTGCTCAGGGCCCGGTACAGGACGGTAGCGGCGCGGCGCTCGTCCGGCGACAACTTGACGTTGCGGCTGGACAGCGCCAGCCCGTCGGCTTCCCGAACGGTGGGGCAGGCCACCACCTCCACGGGGAACGACAGGTCGGCCACCAGCCGGCGGACGACCCGCAGCTGCTGCCAGTCCTTCTCGCCGAAGTAGGCCCGGCACGGACCGGCCAGGTTGAACAGCTTGGTGACCACGCTGGCCACGCCGTCGAAGTGCCCCGGCCGGGCTGCTCCCTCGAGCACGTCCTCGCCGGCGACATGCACGGTGACCGCCGGCGCGCCGCCCGGGTACATCTCCTCGACCGCCGGCGCGAAGAGCACCCCAGCCCCGGTCGCGCCGGCCACCTGCACGTCACCGTCCAGGTCACGCGGATAGGTGGCCAGATCCTCACCCGGACCGAACTGCAGCGGGTTGACGAACACGGTCACCGCAGTCAGGTCGCACTCGGCCGCCGAACGGCGGATCAGCGACGCGTGGCCCTCGTGGAGGACGCCCATGGTGGGCACGAGGCCGACGGTGCGTCCGGCGGCCCGGGCGGCGTCGAGCTCCTTCCGGAGCTGGTCCCCTCGATCGAGCACCCGCAGTGCGGTCTGATCGCTGCGGCGGGGCCGGGACGCCCGGCCGGCGGCGTCGCTCATGGAAAACCTCCCGTTCCGGCCCCGGTACGGGTGCCGTTCGTGCCTCCCACCCTACCTCCGCGTCTCTCCGGGCAGGCGCTGCGCGAAAGTACGAAGCCCGGTGCGACAATGTCTTCTCGACTACGCCCCCACCTTCATCGGCCGTCTCCCGAGTGGCTGGAAGAGAAGGGTGCTGGCGAATGGCACGGTTCGAGCAGCAGACCAGCGTGGCGACGAAGGCCACAGGGACATCGTCTCGTTGGGAAGCACGTCGCCCCGCCGGCCCCCCTGCGCTGGGTCGTATCCGGGCCCTGGTCGCAGCGCTCGCCGTCGTCGTCTCAGCGCTGGTCATGGTGGTAGGGGCCGCTCCGGCGTCGGCGGTCACCGTTACCCGGGCCTACGTGGCCAACCAGGCCTCAGACACCGTGTCGGTCATCGACACCGCCACCAACACGGTGGTGGCCACCATCGTGGTGGGCAACGACCCCTACGACGTGGCTGTCAGCCCGGCCGGCACCCGGGCGTTCGTGACCAACGCCTTCTCGGGCACCGTGTCGGTCATCGACACCGCCACCAACACCGTGGTAGCCACCATTCCGGTGGGCGACGAGCCCGTCGGCGTGGCCGTAGCGCAGGTCACCATCCCCGATCCGTCCGCCGACCTGTCGGTGACCAAGACCTGTGACGCCGGCCCGGTGACGCCCGGCTCGGTGGTCAACTGTTCGGTCACGGTGACCAACGCCGGTCCGGCCCAGGCCCAGAACCTCTCGGTGACCGACGACCTCCGGGGCTCATCCTGGTCGGCACCCCCGGCGGCGGAGGCTTCTCCTGCGGAGTGGGCGACCCCTTCACCTGCACCCTGGGGTCGCTCGCGGCCGGCACCTCGGCCACGATCACCTTCGTCACGAGGGTCACGGGCGACGTCACGCCGGGCGGCACCCTGATCAACACGGCCACGGTTTCGGCCTCCACGCCCGACTCGGACTCGGCCGACAACACCGCCAGCGCCTCGACGTCGGTGGTGGCCTGCACCATCACCGCTCAGCCGGGCGTCATCACCAGCGGCACCGCCGGCAACGACGTGATCTGCGGCTCGGCCGGCCCCGACCGCATCGCCGGCCTCGGCGGCAACGACATCATCTTCGGCCTCGGCGGCGACGACCAGCTCGACGGAGGCGACGGCAACGACGTCCTGGCCGGCGGGCCCGGCAGCGACCAGCTCGTGGGCGGCAACGGCGACGACTCGCTCCTCGGTGGAGGCGGCGGCGTCGACCGCCTCGCCGGCGGCGCCGGCGACGACGTGATCAACACCGTCGACGGCTCCACCGACGACTACGCCGCCGGTGGGGAGCACGTCACCGGCGACACCTGCGTCGTCGACGCCGGCCACCTGACCGCCCAGTGCGAGAGGTAGTTCGCCGGACACGATTCCTCGCCAGCACCGACACGCCACCACTTCTCGGGTAGCCCCTCCGACGCCGGGGCCGGCGCTACGGCCGGCCCCCGCCGAGGATCGTCGGGCGGGCCACGGGGGCGTCGACCCGGAAGGCGGCCGAGTAGACCGCGTTGGCGGCGTGGGCGGCCAGCAGCGGAAGGGTCGAGCGGGCCAGGGCGTCGGGCACCACGCCGGCGGCGAACAGCCACCCGCGGCCCAGCCCCTCGTGCAGGGTGAAGGGCACCACGTAGCCCTCGGCGGCGGCGCCGGCCTCGGGCTCGACCTGGTCGTCCAGGTAGGCCCCGACCTTGCCGGACGCCTCGGCCGCGGCTGCGGCCGCGGCGCCGGCGTCGTCGGAGGACGTGGACAGGTGCACCACCGTGCGGATGGGGTCGGCGCCCTCCCGCTGCAACTCGACGCCCACCACGGCCAGCGGCGTCGGCACCAGACCGGCCATCGCGGCCAGGATGCGCTCGAGCATGAGCCGCAGGGGCTCGTAGGGGTGCAGCGCCGCCGCGGTTTCGTTCAGCAGCATCAGGGCCCGGCGGTGGCGGTCGAGGTCGACCAGCTCCTCGAAGGCCTTGAGCGCGGTGCGCACCGCAGCGTAGAGGCGGGTGGTGGTGAGCTCGGCCTTGGGCAGGTAGCCGTCGATGTCGTAGTCGTCGATGGTGGCCCGCTCGGGGGCGGCGCCGGGCTGGCCGGTGCGCAGCAGGATGCGGACGAAGCGGTTTCCGAGCTCCTCGCGGATGGCCCGGCAGGCGTCGAGGCCGGCGGTGTCGGTCTCCATCACGACATCGAGGAGAACGACGGCGATCCCGGGGTCGGCCCGCATGGCGACCACGGCCCGGGCGCCGGAGGTGGCGGTGATCAGCTCGACCGGCCGGCCGCCGTGGCGCATACCCCGCAGGCTCAGCCGGGTGACGGCGAGGACGTCGGGCTCGTCGTCGACCACCAGGACGCGTAGGGAATCAGTCATTGCCGCCATTCTCGTCCGGGGTACGTGGGAAGTGGAGGTGGACCGACGTCCCCTCCCCGACCTTCGAGTGGATCTCGGCCGTGCCGTGCATGCCGTCGGTGACCAGGTTGTTGACCACGGCCAGGCCGAGACCGGTGCCCCCCAGCGTGCGGCCGGTGGTGAAGAAGGGCTCCCATACCTTGTCGAGGCTGGCAGGTGGGATGCCGCGGCCGAAGTCGCGGACGGTGACGTCGAGCTGGCCGTTGTCGCCGGCAAGGACGATCTCGACCCGACCGCCGGCCTGGCCGGGATAGGCGTAGCGCTCGACGTTGGACAGCAGGTTGAGGAGGGCCTCGGCCAGGGAGCCGGGGTTGCCGACCCACGGCCGCTCGGGGTGTTTGCGCTCGTCGCGCACCTCGATGCTGAGGTGGGCGGTGCGGGCCTTGGGGCCGTAGAGGGCGAGGACGTCGTCGACCACTGCGGTGAGGTCGACGTCCTCCTCCACGGTGATGGCCTGGCTGGTGGACAGGCTCTTGAACCGCTCGACCAGGCGGGTGGCCCGGGTCAGGTTGGTGGAGATGAGGGCGGCCGCCTCCATGGCGTCCTCGATCGGGCCGGTGATGGGCCCGGCATCGCAAATGAGGGAGGACAGATCCTGGGCCAGGACGCCGGCCGCGGTGGTGATGATCCCGAGCGGGGTGTTGATCTCATGGGCCACGCCGGCCACCAGCTGGGCCAGCATCCGGTACCGGCCGGCGTGGAGCTGGACCTGCAGGGCATGCTCCTTGACCGTCTCGGCGAAGAGCGTCTCCTGGGTGAGGCGCAGCTGGGCGCCGAGGCCCTCGAGCAGGCCGGGCATGGCGTCGGGCACCTCGGTCATGAAGCCGAGGAAGGCCTTGCGGCTGAGGACGAAGAACCGGGTGGGCTCGGTGGCGGTAACGAGGGCGGTGCGGGGAGCGGGGTCGAGCAGGCCGGGCTCGCCGAAGGAGCCGCCGGCGCCCCGCTCCCCCAACTCGACCATCACCCCGTCGCTGCCCGGGCGGCTGAGCGTGACCCGCCCGCTGATCACGACGTACAGGCCGTCGGAGTCCTCCCCCGGGCGGCAGACGACCTCGTCCGTCCTGGCCGTGCGCGACGAGCCGCGGGTGGCCAGCAGGGCGAGCTGGGTGTCGGTGAGGTTGCGGAAGGGGCGCGCGGCGCGAAGCTCGTCCACGGGTGGAGGCTAATAGGCGGCCGGGGGCCCGGCGGGCGGCCGATGGCCCGACTACTGATCCCGGCCGGGGCCGATGGCGACGAGCAGGGCGGCCCGGACGTCGTCGAACGACTGCCCCATCTCGGCCAGCGGCCCGGCCAGACGGTCGGGCCGATTGTCGTTCGCCGCCACCTCGACCTCGCCGGCCAGCTCCCCCATCCGCGTGGCGCCGATGGCGGCGCAGTTGCGTTTCATGCGGTGCGCGGCGGTCGCCGCGTCGTGGAGGTCGGCCCTCGTTGCCGCGTCGTTCAGGTGGGCGAGGTCGCCCGGACCACTTTCGATGAAGATTTCAGCCAGCTCCTGCAGCCCGGCGGACGTCTCGCTGCCCACCTCCCAGCGGCCGTCCAACGGCGCCTTGTCGAGCACGTCGGAGGCCGGCGGCGGCGGCGTTTCGATGCGGATAATCCCACTGAGGACAGCCCCCAACGCCTGGAGCGTCACCGGCTTGGTCAGGTAGGCGTCCATGCCGGCGGCCAGGCAAGCGACGTCGTCGCCCTTTATGGCCGAGGCGGTAAGGGCGATGATGGGAACGTGCCGACCCGTCGCCTCCCGGCGGCGGATCTCCGTCGACGCGGCATAGCCGTTCATTACGGGCATGTGGCAGTCCATCAGCACGGCGTCGTAGGAGGCTTCCGCCAGCGCATCGACGGCCTCCTGGCCATTGCCGACCACCTCGATCTCGTAGCCCAGACGCCGCAGCATTGCCGCCGCTACCCGCTGGTTCACCAGGTTGTCCTCGGCAACCAGCACTCGCGCACTGCGTGGGACCTGCGCCACGGGAGCCTCTGGTGTGCCGGCCGCCTCCTGGGCTGCGGCGGGCCTTTCCGCAGGCACCGCGAGCATGGCTTCGAATAGCTCGCCACGGCGTACGGGCTTGGTGAGGCAGGCGGCGACGCGGCCCGACGTTCCCGACCGGGAGGACAGGGCCGACGTCAGCATCACGATGGCCACGGAGTCGAGCGCCCGGTCGCCGGCGACGATGCGGCTGAGCTCGAGCCCGTCCATGACCGGCATGTGCCGGTCGACGAGCGCGAGATCCGGGAGGGCATGCGCGTCTGCCGCCAGGCGGAGGGATCGGAGCGCGGAGGGGGCGTCGTGGGCGAGCGCCGTGCGGATGCCGTACGCCTGCAACTGCCGTTCGAGGATGACCCGGTTGGTGGCGTTGTCGTCGACAATGAGCACCGAGATCCCGCGGAGCGACTCGCGTTCGACCTTCGGGGCCGACAGCTGGGGGCGGGCGCGCAGGCGGCTCGTGAACCAGAACATGCTGCCCTGGCCCTCCACGCTCTCGATCCCGACGGATCCGCCCATCCGCTCGGCCAGGCGTTTGGAAATGGCCAGACCGAGCCCGGTGCCACCGAACTGCCTGGTGGTCGACGCATCGGCCTGCACGAAGGACTCGAACAGCCGCTTCTGTGCGTCGGCCGGGATCCCGACGCCTGTGTCACGCACCGCAAACCGCACCATGTCATCGGCGTCGGCCGAAACGGTGACCTCGATCTCACCCTGGACCGTGAACTTGATGGCGTTGCTAAGCAGATTGGTGAGGATCTGCTGTATCCGGCCGGGGTCGCCGGAGACCACCTCGGGCACCTCCGGCATGGTCACGGACAGCAGCTCGAGGCCCTTCTCCTGCGCCAGCGGGGCGAGGATCTGGGCGACGCGCTCGACGAGGGCGGGCAGATCGAAGTCGGCGATCTCCAGCTCGAGCCGTCCGGCCTCGATCTTGGAGAAGTCGAGGATGTCGTTGATGATCCCGAGCAGCGCCTCGCCCGACTGTTGGGCGGTCAATGCGAACTCGCGCTGGTCGGGGTCGAGCTCGGTGTCCAGGAGCAGGCCGCTCATCCCGATCACCCCGTTCAGCGGGGTTCGGATCTCGTGGCTCATGTTGGCCAGGAACAACGACTTCAGCCGGGACGCCTCGATGGCGTCCTGCTCGGCCTCCTGAAGCTCGGCGGTCCTCTCGTCGACCAGACGCAAGGCGTAGTCCCGCCGGCGGAGCACGCCCGTCATGAACCCGACGATCGCCAGGGAAACGAGCAGGCTCACCCCGACGACGATCCGGGGCAGGCGGTCGGTCAGCGTCCCCACGAGGGGATGCTTGGGCCGGAGCGAGAGCAGCCACTCGCTGCCACCGGCGGCGAACGGCTGGAGCAGCGTGTGCGGGTGTACCCGTTGCTCCTCGGCGTCGGTGTTGGTGATGAGCACCTGGGTCGGGTCCGGGTGGGCACTGGCGAAGAGGGATCCGTACATCTCCGTGAAGGGCCCGGAGGTGGTGGCCGCCGGCAGTGCGGCAGAAGGATCGACATTGAGGGCGGCCCAGGCCACGTCGAAGGTCTGCGCGTTGAAAAGACTCTCCCGGTACACGACCGTGCCCGCCGGCGTGGCGGGCGGCCCGAGGGCGAGACCGAGCGACGGGGCGCTCTGATCGGCCATGACCGGCGTGGAGACGATGGCGGGAACTTCCAGGGCCCGTCGCATGGCGTCGGCCCGGGGACCGGTGACCGTCTGGCCCACGCTGAGGCCCGGGCCGGCGGCGAGCTCGACGACGAAGCCGTCGGGCGCGGCGTGAAGAAGGGCGATCCCCACCAGGCCGCGGTCGCCACCGCCGGCCACATGGGCGAACCTCTCGGGCGAACGGTCGGTGACCACCGAGACCGTGCCGACGAGCTGCAGCCGGGCCTGTACGCCGGCCATGAGGTTCCCGAGGACCACCGTCACCTCGGCTGCCCGCACGCGCAGGAGGCTCTTCTCCTGGTCGGCCACCATCCCCTGCGTCATCCATCCGAGGACCATGCTCAGGACGCCGAGGAGGGCGAGAAGGGTGATCGGCCAGGTGCGCCGTAGCCGACGACGCCTGGTGACATCGCCATTGCCGCGGCGGCGAACGCCCCGCCCCAACGCACCTGCGGTGATTCTCACGTCGTGTCCTATGGAGTCGGCGGTCGCGCTGACGGCTTCTCGTCAGTCTCGAATGAACGTCGCCACCCTCGTGGAGGTTCTGAAGCCCGCGGCCCCGAGTTGTCGGGGCGTTGGCCGGCTTTGCCGGAGCGGGCCGGGGCGGAGGCCGCGGCCATCGAGCGGCGGACGGGTTAGAGGGGGCCGAGGCGCTTGACGTCGCCCTCGGCCAGGTCGGCCAGGGGGGCCAGTACGAAGCGGCGTTGCCACATTCTGGGGTGGGGAATGACCAAGTCCTCCTCGTGGACGGTGAGGTCGCCGACGAGGAGGAGGTCGATGTCGAGGGTGCGGGGCCCGTTGCGCTCAGTTCGGACCCGGCCGGCGGCGTCTTCCAGGCGACGGGCGAGGTCGAGCAGTTCCCGGGGTGAGAGGTCGGTCTCGAGGGCCACGACCAGGTTGAGGTACGGGGCCTGGCCTGCGGGGCCGCCCACGGGTCCCGTCTCGTAAACCGGCGACACGGCTTCCACGTCGGGCAGGGCAGCCACTGCCGCCCGCAGGTGGGCGCGGGAGTCGCCCAGGTTGGAGCCGAGGCCGAGGTAGGCCCTCATTCCGCCTGAAGGCGGGTGATCGTCACCCCGGCGGAGGCCATGTCGATGGGCACGGGGGGGCGCAGCTTGCGGACGGTGACGGTGACCGACTCGATCCGGGGGTCGACGAGCAGGACGTCGTCGGCGATGCGGGTGGCCAGGCGCTCGAGGAGGCGGTGGCGCTCGCCGGCCACGACCCGCTGGACGGCGTCGGCCACCACCCCGTAGTGGACCGTGTCGGCCAGGGAGTCAGTGCGGCCGGGGGCGGAGAGGTCGACGGCGAGGTCGAGGTCGACCTCGAAGGGCTGGGCCCGCGTCTCCTCGGGGAGCGCCCCGTGGATGCCCACCAGCCGTAAGCCCCGCAGCTGGATGTTGTCGCTCAGGACTTCGACTTCTCGAGACTCAGGGCGATGGCCACCAGCTCCCGGCCGGGAGGGCCCATCTGGCGGGAGTTGATCTGCTCGAGGATGGATATGGCGTGGGCGGAGGCGGGCACCATGCCCGACCAGACCAGGTACCCGGCCACCACGCCCTGCAGGCGGTCGCTCAGCTCCTCTTGGTGGATGAGGACTTTCTCCTCCTTGGCCATCCAGGCCGCCAGCTTGGGATACAGCTCGGACAGGACGATCCGGGGGTCCTCGTGGAGGGGCAGGGGGATGTGCTCCCACGACACGCCGAGCTCGTCGTAGGCGTGGAGGTTGTGGGGGGAGGTGAGCAGGGACACGACCCGGGCAAAACCCTGCTCCCGGATCCAGATGATCTCCTCCTGGCGGCGCACCGGGCGGTGGGCCCGGGCGTAGCCGCCCGGGCGCTCGCTGATGGCCAGGCGGTCCTTGATGATCCAGGCAAAGTTGCGGGGGGCGATCCCCGATGCCCACTTGCCTTTCATCTCGCCAACCTCTTCGCCGCTTCGACCGTGGGGCCGACGTCGTGGACCCGGACCATGGCCGCGCCCTGCGACATGGCCCATGCCGCAGTGGCCACCGAGGCCTCCACCCGGTCGCCGGTGGGGGCGTCGCCCGTCAGCCGGCCCAGGAAGGCCTTGCGGCTGGTGCCGACCACCACCGGGTAGCCGGTGGCGACGAGGTCCCGGAGGTGGGCGAGGAGGGCGAGGTTGTGCTCCAGGGTCTTGCCGAACCCGATCCCGGGGTCGATCCAGACCTCGTCCATCCCCGCAGTCGACGCCCGATCCACGAGGAACGCCGTCACCTCGGCCACCACGTCGTCGTAGATCGGTGCCCGTTGCATGGTGCGGGGGTCGCCTTTCATGTGCATGGCCACCCAGCCGGCGCCGGCCGCCCGGGCGACAGGGGCGAGGGAGGCGGACACGTCGTTGACCAGGGTGGCGCCCGCTTCGAGGGCCGCTTCGGCCACCTCGGTCTTGCGGGTGTCGATCGACACCCGCACGTGGGGGATGAGGGCCTCCACGACCGGGAGGACCCGCCGCAGCTCCTCGTGAACCGGTACCGGATCCGCGCCGGGCCGGGTGCTCTCGCCGCCCACGTCGACCACGTCGGCCCCGTCGGCGACCATGCGCAGGCCGTGGGTCACCGCCGCATCGGGGTCGAGCCACCGGCCGCCGTCGGAAAAGGAATCGGGCGTGACGTTGAGCACACCCATGACCAACGGCCTCACGGACATAGAGCGTACTGGTCGCCGGAAGGGGTGGCCGGGGGGATGGTCAGGAAATGTCGCGACGGCTACGGCTACGGCATCGAGCGGCGGATGGCGAACGGCAGGGGCAGGGCCACGTCGGTGGACGTACCCCAGCCCACGGTGGCGCCGCCCCGCACGTACCAGACGCCGTTGGAGGGCCGGAACACGGCCATGTCGGTGTCGCCGTCGCCGTCGTAGTCGCCGGGGACCGGGACATCACCGTTCGCGCCCCAGCCGGCGGTGACCCCGGCCCGCACGTACCAGACACCGGTGGAGGGGCGGAAGACGGCCATGTCGGTGTCGCCGTCGGCGTCGTAGTCACCGGGCACCGGCACGTCGCCCGTCGCGCCCCAGGCGGTGCCGGCGCCACCCCCCTGCAGGTACCAGACCCCGGTGGACGGGCGGAAGACGGCCATGTCGGTGTCGCCGTCGCCGTCGTAGTCGCCGGGGACCGGGACGTCAGCGTTCGTTCCCCAGCCGACCGTGGCGCCTCCCCGGATGAACCAGACGCCGGTGGACGGGCGGAACACGGCGATGTCGGTGTCGCCGTCACCGTCGTAGTCGCCCGGGACCGGGACGTCGCCGTTGGTTCCCCAGCCGACGGTGACCCCTCCGCGCACGTACCAGACGCCATTGGAGGGCCGGAACACTGCCATTTCGGTGTCGGTGTCGCCGTCGTAGTCACCGGGGACAGGGACGTCAGCGTTCGCGCCCCAGGCGGTGCCGGCGCCGCCCTGCAGGTACCAGACACCGTTGGAGGGCCGGAACACGGCGATGTCGGTGTCGCCGTCGGCGTCGTAGTCACCGGCGGTGCGGCGGCTCGCCGGTGCGCACGCGGCGCCATCGCTGTGGATGGTGTGGGTCTGGGGCGGGACGTCGTTCCAACCTGCGAAGCCGAGGGCCTGGGGGTACTGGACGAGGGTACTGGCGTGGCAGGCTTTCAGCGGGCCGGGATCGACCCTGGTCCCGTTCACCTGCTTTTCGAAGTGCAGGTGGTTGGCGGGGCACGGGAACGTGTAGCCGGTGGCGCCCATCGAGCCGAGTTGGGTGGTGGGGTCGACCCACTGACCCTCGGTGATCGTGATCGTGGCCAGGTGGAAGTACCACGTGACGACACCGCCGCCGTGGTCGACCTCCACCGCGTTGGCCAGGGTTCCGGGGCCGCCACACGTCGTGCCCCGCTGGATGATGCGGGCCTGGCCGGCACCGGCGGCGTGGATGGGGTCACCTGCGGCGTTGGCCGGGTCGATGAAGTCGATGGCCCAGTAGCCGTGGTAGGGACCGGTGTCGAAGTTGCAGTTCGAGAACACGCAGCCGACCCGGGCGTTCGCCCGCAGCGGCAGCCATTCGACCGGGCCGTAGACGCCCGGTCCGGCCGGGGGTACCGGCGCAGCCTCGGCCCGGGCCTCGGGGGGGCGCGTCGCCGCGTCGGCCAGGGGTGCCGAGGGCGGTTGGGCTCCCTGGGGCCCGTCCCGGAACGTCGGCGGTGGCACTGTCGTCTGCGGTGGCACTGTCGTCTGCGGTGGCACTGTCGTCTGCGGCGGCACTGTCGTCTGCGGTGGCACTGCCGTCTGCCCACCGGCCGGCCCGGGTGCCACCAGCGTCGAAACCACGACCGCCGCCAGCACCAACAGCCCGCGTCCCTTGCCCATCACCCCACAGTACGGGTCATCGTCACCGATTGTGGATGAAGGCCATGGCCTCGGCCCTCGTGGCCGGGTTGTCCCGGAAGAGACCGCGGACCGCCGAGGTGACGGTGGTGGTGCCCGGCTTCTGGACCCCTCGCATCGACATGCACAGGTGTTCGGCCTCGATGACGACAAGGACGCCTCGGGGCGCCAGCCTCTCCTCGATCTCGTTCGCGATCTGGGTGGTCAGCCGCTCCTGGACCTGGGGCCGCCGGGCGTAGGAGTCGACCAGGCGGGCCAGCTTCGAGAGGCCGGTGATGCGGCCGTTGGCATTCGGGACGTAGGCCAGGTGGGCCCGGCCGAGGAAGGGGGCCAGGTGGTGCTCGCACACCGAGTAGAGCGGGATGTCCCTGACCATGACCATCTCGTCGTGGTCGGCGGCGAAGGTGACCGAGAGGTGCGTAGCCGGGTCGTGGGCCAGGCCGGCGAAGATCTCGGCGTACATGGCCGCCACCCGCTCGGGGGTGCGGGCCAGGCCTTCGCGGTCGGGGTCCTCGCCGATGGCCTCGAGGATCTCCCGGACCGCCCGTTCGATCCGGGGCTTGTCGATCATTTCCGCGGAGTGTACGCACACCGGCTCAGAGGAGCGTGACCCTCCCATTCGCCGAGGACGGGTCGTAGTTGGCGCTGCCGGCATAGGTGGCGGTGTAGCCGGAGAGACCCAGGAGGGCGGCGACGACCGAGACGCCGCAGGAGGCGGTGCCCGTGGCGTTGGTAGTCGCCGAGCAGGACCGCCCGGCGAGAGTGAAGCTCACCGTCTGACCGGCGACCGGCTGGCCGGCGGGCAGAGAATGCAACGTCGCCGTCATCGTCGCCGTGGCCGAGAGCAGTGACCCGACCAGGCTGATCGGCTGCGCCGTGAGCTCGCCTCAGCCCCATTGCCCCCACACTCCTTCTCGGATCCCGCTTGTGGGCCGAGCATGAAGGGTGGTGGCGGAAAGAACATGGCCCATGTGGGCCATATTTCTGCGATTTGTGGCTTTCGCTTACCAGTCCCTGGTCGGGCGGCCGTGCTCGGTGCGCCAGGCCTCGATGAGCTGGGCCCGCCAGATCAGGGCGCAGACCAACGACGACACACCGGCGACGGTGGCGGCCACCAGCACGGGCAGGGCGCCCGAGATGAACCCGATCACCAGCAGGATCCCGCCCACGATGCCGAAGGCGATCGACGCCCGCAGTGCCGGTGGGCGGCCGGTTGCAGCCGCAGCGGCCATCTACGGGGTCCCGAACGGGCGGATGCGGCGGGGCGGGGACTGGATACCGGGCGATGGGGCGGCCGGGCGACGGGGGCGCTTGGGCACGTTGACCAGGATCTCCATGACCTCGTGGGTATCGAGGGTCTCTTTCTCCATGAGCGTGTCGGCCAGGCGGTCGAGGGTGGCCCGGTGCTCGATGAGGATGTCGGCCGCCTCGGAGTGGGCCTCGTCGAGGAAGCGACGGACCTCAGAGTCGATGTTGGCCGCCACCTGGTCGGAGTAATTGGCCTGGTGGCCGAACTCCCGGCCCAGGAACACCTCGCCGTTCTTCTGGCCGAGCTGCTGGGGGCCGATCTCGTCGCTCATGCCGTACTCGGTGACCATGGCCCGGGCGATCTGGGTGGCCCGCTCGATGTCGTTGCTCGCCCCGGTGGTGGGATCCTGGAAGATCAGTTCCTCGGCCGTCCGCCCGCCCATGAGCATGGCCAGCTGGTCGCGCAGGGCCGAGCGGGAGGTCAGGTACTTGTCCTCGGTGGGCAGGGCGAGGGTCCAGCCGAGGGCCCGGCCCCGGGCGATGATCGACACCTTGTGGATGGGGTCGGCGTCGGGCAGGGCGTGGCCCACCAGGGCGTGGCCACCCTCGTGATAGGCGATGACCCGCTTCTCGGCGTCGGAGATGATGCGGGACTTGCGCTCGGGGCCGGCCATGACCCGGTCGACCGCCTCTTCCAGCTGGGGCATGCCGATCTCGGTGAAGCCCCGGCGGGCGGTGAGCAGTGCCGCCTCGTTCAGCAGGTTGGCCAGGTCGGCGCCGGTGAAGCCCGGGGTGCGCCGGGCCAGGACGTCGACGTCGACCCCTTTGGCTAGCGGCTTGTTCTTCGCATGCACGTTGAGGATGGCCCGGCGGCCCTCGAGGTCGGGGCGATCGACGACGATCTGGCGGTCGAAGCGCCCGGGGCGCAGGAGTGCGGGGTCGAGGATGTCGGGCCGGTTGGTGGCGGCGATGAGGATGACGCCGGCCTTGGTGTCGAACCCGTCCATCTCGACGAGGAGCTGGTTGAGCGTCTGCTCCCGCTCGTCGTGGCCGCCGCCCATACCCGCGCCGCGGTGGCGGCCGACGGCATCGATCTCGTCGACGAACACGATGGCCGGAGCTGAGGCCTTGGCCTGCTCGAACAGGTCGCGCACCCGGCTGGCGCCCACGCCGACGAACATCTCCACGAAGTCGGAGCCGGAGATGGAGAAGAACGGGACGCCGGCCTCGCCGGCGACGGCCCGGGCGAGGAGGGTCTTGCCGGTGCCGGGCGGGCCGAAGAGCAGCACGCCCTTGGGGATCTTGGCCCCCATGGCCAGGAACTTGGCCGGGGCAGCCAGGAACTCCTTGATCTCCTGCAGCTCCTCGACCGCCTCGTCGGCGCCGGCCACATCGGCGAAGGTGACCTTGGGCTGGTCCTTGTTGACCTGTTTGGCCTTGGCCTTGCCGAACTGCATGACCCGGCTGCCGCCGCCCTGCATGCTGTTCATGACGAACAGGAACACGCCGATGAGCAGGACGAAGGGCAGGAAGGTCTGCAGGATCGTCCACCAGATGGGGTCGCCCTTGTGGTCGACCTTGGTGTCCACGCCGGCCTGGCGGAGGACGTCGACCGTCTTCTCGGTGTCGCCCCGGGCGTAGTTGACGCGGAACTTGTCGCCGTCGGCCAGCTTGCCGGTGACGGCCGCGGCACGGTCGTCGATGGTGGCCTCGGTGATCTGGCCGGCGGCCGCCTTCTCCTCGAACTCGTCGAGGCGCAGCTTCTTGGGGTCGTCGCCGCTGCGGAAGGCGCCACCCGCCACGATCACTGCGACGAGGGCCACCGCCACCCAGAAGGGCGCGCCTCGCATGACCTTGGGAAGGCGGTTTTTCACTCCACCATCTTGCCTGCTCACCCGCCTTACGGTACCGAGCCCGCCCAGGTGCAGACGAATGGGAGGTTGCGGTAGCGCTCGTCGACGTCGAGGCCGTAGCCGATCACGAACTCCGGGGGGATGCTGAACCCCACGTATTTCAGGGTGGGGGAGCGCTTCTGGCGCCCCTTGCGCACCAGGAGCGCGCACACCTCCAGGCTGGCTGGATTGCGGGCTTTGAGGTTCTTGCGCAGGTACGAGAGGGTCAGGCCGCTGTCGACGATGTCCTCCACGAGGAGGACGTGGCGGCCGGCCAGGTCGATGTCGAGGTCCTTCACGATGCGGACCACGCCGCTGGTCTTGGTGGCGCTGCCGTAGGACGACACGGCCATGAAGTCGAACTCCACCGGCAGGTCGATGGCCCGGGCCAGGTCGCTCATGAAGACGAAGGCCCCTTTGAGCACGCCCACGAGGAGGGGCGCCCGGCCCGCGTAGTCGTCGGTGATCTGCTGGCCGAGGGCGGCGATCCGCTCCTGCAGCTGCGACTCGCTGACCACGACCTCGCCCAGATTCGCGTCGTCGATCGGGGCCACGCCGGGGACGTTAGTGCTCCAGCCGGAGCACGTTCTTCGTGCGCAGGACCCTGCGGTTGCCGCCCGCGTCGGTGGCCCTGGCCATGCCGTGGGCGACAGCCAGGACCCGTTCCACGGTGGCTGCGTCGGGTGGATGGTCATGGCCGTCGGTGAGCCACCTCCGGACGGCGCGACGGGCCAGGGCGGGGGGCGCCCTGGTGAGCGCAGCGGCGTCGGTGGGGTCGATCGCCGCGGCCAGGAGGTCGAGGACGGCGGCCTCGTCACGCAGGATGGCGGCCTGCCTGGCCAGGACGGGGGCGACATCGCGTGCCGCGATGTCGTCGAGCAGGGGCAGGAGCTCGGCCCGGACGCGGTTGCGGCGGTGGACGGGGTCGGCGTTGGTGGGGTCGGTGAAGGGCGTGAGGCCCTCGGCATGGCAGACGGCCTCGGTCTCCGTTCGGCGGAGGTCGAGGATGGGGTGCCTCGGGCCGGAGCGGCCCCCTGAGCGGGAAACGTTGCCGGGGCGCATGCCGGCCAGGCCGTCGAGGCCGGCGCCCCGGAGGAGGTTGAGAAGCACGGTCTCGGCCTGGTCGTCGGCCGTATGGCCAGTGAGGACGTCGGGGGGTAGGAGGGCGTACCGGGCGGCCCGGGCCCGGGCTTCCAGGTTGGGCCCGGGGCCGACGTCGACCGTCTCGGCCTTGAACGTCGCTCCGAGTCTGGAGGCTGCGTCGTCGACGAGCGCCGCTTCGGACTCGGGGCGCAGGCCGTGGTCGACGTGGACGGCCGTGACCCGGCAGCCGGCGGCCGTCGCCAGCACAAGGAGGGCCAGGGAGTCGGCGCCGCCGGAGACGGCGCAGGTGGCCTCGGTGCCGGGGGGTGGGAAGGTGCAGCGGGCCAGGAGCGCGGCCCAGCTCGTCACGCGGAGGCGGCGGTGGCCTCGGACACCCTGGACAGCCAGCGCTGCGGGTTGCGGATCTCGGCCAGGTCGGGCAGGTACTCGGGCCCCCGCCAGAGCAGCTCGATGCCCTCACCGCCGGCGGCCTCGAGGGTTTCGAGGAACTTCTCGCCCTCCTGGTACTGCTTCAGCTTGGCCTCCAGCCCGACCAGCTTCTGGATGAACTTCGCCGCGCCCGTGGCCTGTCGACGGTCGTGCAGCACGCTGCTGAACCGCTCGGCGCTGGGGACCCGGTCGGTGGCGGCGCGGTCCATGATCAGGTCGCCGTGGCCCTCGAGCACGCTCATGAGGCCGCCGATGCGCTGGATGACCAGCTGCTGCTCGGGCGTGGCCAGGACGGTGACGATGCCTCCCTCGTCGAGGGGGTTGCGGCCGGCTCGGGCTTCGCTGACGGCTCGCTTGAGCGCCTCGACCATGCGCTTCGGATCGGGGTCGAACGACGACAGGCTGTCGTCGACCAAGGAGAGGAAGTACGGCCGCAGCCACGGCACGCCGGTGAACTGCATGCGGTGGGTGACCTCGTGCAGGGCCAGCCACAGGCGGAACTCCCTAGGCGGGAAGCCGTACCGCTTCTCCAGGGCCAGGATGTTGGGGCCGACGTAGTAGACGAGATCCTGGTCCAGGGGGTTCTCGTTCTCGATGACCAGCATGTCGTACTGGCCGAGGACCCGGGTGGACATCCAGCCCAGCAGGGCGCCGACCTCGGCGCCGGCGATCTGGCGTCCGACTGGGGCGACCTTGGTGTTGCCCATCTTGTCGGCCAGGCGGTCGGTGAGGGGACGGAGGAGGCGCTGGAAGGAGGCGAGGTTGGCCTTGATCCATCCGGCCCGGTCGGTGACCCGCGAGCGGGCGGGGCCGGCGAGGGACTTCAGCCCGGTCTCGGCCTCCACCAGGGCCTCGGCCTCGGCGGTGAACTCTCCGAAGTCAGGCTCCAGGGAGGCGTAGTGGTACGACTCGGCCAGCGGCTCGCGCCCCGCCACGCGCACGGCCACCCGCTCGGCGGTGTCCCAGGCGATGGCGTCCATCAGGCTTTCGGGTACTTGGCCGCCACGACCTTGAACACGTACGAGACGATGAAGAGCAGGATGGCGAGCACGGAGCCCAACACGAGCAGCGGTGCGATCCAGTACGCCCAGGGCTTCGCAGCCGCGAGAAGCAAGTCCATGCGGGCGACTGTACCCAGTCGCCCGCCTTAGGGCGGGCAGACGGAACGAAACCTTGGCCGACTGTCAGGGCCGACGTCGGCTGGAGAGCGCCAGCTCCGGGTGCCCCGTGAGGGGCGGCCCGACCGACGGGGCGTCAGGGCGAAGCCCTGCTTGGGTCGTCGGAACCAGTGGCCAGGCGCCCGCAGGGCGACCAAGCCGTGTGCCGGCCGAAGGCCGACTGTCTGTCAGGCGATCTTCTTGCCCCGGACGCGGGGGACGACCATGGGGGCGTGTTGCGAGCAGAACTGGCCGTCGTTGTAGATCGACAGGATGGTTGCGCACCCGGTCTGGCGGCATTGCCGCCCGGCCTTGTACGCCTTGGAGGGCCGATCGTTCCCGGAGATCGGGTGGGCTGCGACAGATCCTTCGGACATGCTCTCCCCAACCTGCTACGGGGGCGAGCTATTCCGCGTGGCCCTCGACTTCGTGGAGGGCGGCGGCTACCCGCAGCCTGAGCGTCTCGGGAACGTGATCCCGGCACTTCTGGCGCACGACGATGCGCAGTTCGGCCTCGAAGTCGTAGGCCTCGAAGCACGGCGGGCAGTCGTCGAGGTGGTGTTGGATCAGCGTCCGTCGATCATCGGTGAGCTCCCCGTCGAGGTAGTGGTACAGAAGCTCCACAGCCTCAAGGCAATGCTCATCCATGGGTCCCCTCACGCTCGGATACAAGTCCACGCTGACGTCCGAATTCGTATAACCGCTTTTGGAGCGCCCTTCTTCCGCGATGCAGGCGACTCATCACGGTTCCGATGGGCACGTCGAGTATCTCGGCGATCTCCTTATAGGAAAATCCTTCCACGTCGCCCAGCAGGACGGCCATGCGGAACTGTTCGGGTAGGGCCTCGATGGCCTCCTTCACCTCGGTCTCGGTGAAGTGGTCGAGCACCTCGTCCTCTGCGCTGCGACCGGCGGTGGCTCCCTCGAGGCCGCCCAGGCGCCGGTACAGGTAAAAGTTCTCCAGGTCGTCGATGTCGGACTCCTCCGGGCGCCGTTTCTTGGCCCGGTAGGCGTTGATGTAGGTGTTGGTCAGGATGCGGTACAGCCATGCCTTGAGGTTCGTGCCCTCGGTGAAGCTGTTGAAGGCGCGGTAGGCCTTGAGGTAGGTCTCCTGGACGAGATCCTCGGCGTCGGCGGGATTGCGGGTCATGCGCAGGGCCGCGGTGTAGAGCGACGGCATGTACTCCATCGCCAAGTCACTGAACTTCGCCTGATCGGCCACCAAGGCTCACGCTACCCGCTGGGCGGTTCACAACCTCTTGGAGCCGGGTAGGGACGGGTCATGAGCGAACAAGGAAACCGTCAAGAAGGCATCGCCGGCGACACCGACCACGAGCAGCACCGGGCCGGCGAGGGTGAGGGCGTGCGCGCTCCTCTCGCCACCGAGACCGGCGTGTCGGAGATCTCTGTCTTCGATGGTGCGGGCAACGAGTCCGTCGTCCGCACCCAGGGAGGCGAGGGGGGCCGGCGGGTCCAGGGCACCGGCCCGAGCTCTGAAGCAGCCGCCGCCGACGCGGAGAAGCTGCTGGCCAAGGGTGGACGCCAGGACATCGGCGACGCCATGGGTCCCGTCCACTAGGACCCGCCCAAGCCGTACGTTCCTCCACACTCGCCGGCGCCCCCCGTTCGAGGGGGGCCTTCGGTGGGGGCCTTCGGTGGGGGCCTTCGGTGGGGAAACTGTCCCACCCTCCTGTCACCATGCCCGTATGGGCAGTGGGTGGTTCTCACGGCACGGCAACACCCTGGTTCTCGTGTTCCTGGGTGTGGTCCTGCTTGTGGCGTCTCTGTTCCAGGGTGACGGGAACCAGGCTTACGCCTTCGGACTGCTGATCTTCGGCAGCGGGTTGGTCGTGCTGGGCGTCGTGCTCCCCCGGCTGCAGAACGCCGAAGTGGGCCCGGCGACGGGGTTCAAGCTCACGCTGGCCGACGAGGCCGAGCGGGTGGTGTCGACCGCCCTGGCTGAATCCGACGGTATGGCTACGGTGGAGGTCAATCAGGTGGTGTCGGCCACGCGGGTGGTGCTGGCATCGGACACGCTGGGGCGCCTGCTGGCGCCGGACGCCGGTCCTTTGGCCGGCGCCTGGTTCCACCTCTACCTGTTCGACGACCAGCGTGCATTGCTCCTGCCCGCGTTCGAGGGGCGTCCGAGCCCGAGCAAGGGCTGGAGGCCGGGCGTGGGCGCGGTTGGCGAGGCGTGGTCCACCGGCGAGTACGTGCTGGTGAAGGGCGAAGAGGTTTCCGACGACACCTACGGCCTCACGCCGGCCCAGCAGCACCGGGCCCGCAACCTGGCCCTGGTCGCAGCCATGCCCGTCACCAACGCCCGTGACGAGGTGATCGCGGTTCTTTCGGCGTCGTCGGTGGACCCCGACAGCGCGTTGGGCACGGCGGAGGGATTCGACGCCCAGTTGCTGGTGGCGCAGGAGGTGGCCCGGGTCTTGGTCGACCTTCTCCAGTGGTTCTCCGACTGATACGCTCGATACAGCGAAAGGCAAGGAGAGGCCAGCATGAACGCTCCCCTGAACGGTTCCGGGCATCGGGCGACACCGGTGTCGGCTGACGACGTGGTCCGTGTGGTGAGCCGGGCCCTGGCCGACGGGACGCACCGCATCCGGCTCACGTCCGGCCAGCGCCGGGCCATCCTGCACGCGCCGATACGTCCGGGAGCGGCCCGGGCCTGAGCGCCCGGCCTCGGGCGAGCCACAATGGCGCCCTTGGCCCACCGACACGGCCCTCCGCCGTCAACGTTCGGGGGTGGACAGGAGACCTCACTGCGGTTGCCCGAGCGGCTGCGCCGTCTGCTGGCCGCCGTCGTCGGGCTGTTCGTGCTGGCCACGGTGGTCGGCGTGGTCGTCCTGTGGCCGCCGCCCACCCCGAAGGACAGGACAGGAGGGCTCGGCATGCCCGTGGACCTGGTCGAGGCCACGGTGACAGCGTCACCCGTCGTGCCCTGCCGTTCGGCCCTGCCGGGTGTGGCGCTCGTGTGCCGCGACGTCACGGCCCGGCTGGACAGCGGGCCGGAGAAGGGCCAGTCGACCTTGCTGCACATCACCGAGAGTCCCGACCAGCCCACCTTGGGTGAAGGCGACACGGTGATTCTGGGTCGGGCCGCCGATCCAGGCCAGCCAGTGGCGTACTTCTTCTCCGACTTTCAACGCCGGACTCCCCTGCTGATCCTCGGGTTGCTGTTCGGGTTGGCCGTCGTCGGCCTGGCTCGCTGGCGGGGGTTGGCGGCGCTGCTCGGCCTCGGGGTCAGCCTGCTCGTGATCGTGCGCTTCGTGCTGCCCGCCATCCTGGCCGGCGAGAACGCCCTGGCCACCGCGGTGGTCGGGTCTGCAGTGATCGCCCTCCTCATCATCTATCTGGCCCACGGGGTCTCGGCCCGCACGACGACCGCAGTCCTGGGGACCCTGTTCGCCCTGGGCTTGACCGCCGTGCTCGGTGTCCTGTTCGTGGAGGCAACCAAGCTCACCGGGTTGTCGTCGGAGGAGGGAACATACCTCCGGGGGGTATTGGGCAGCTCGGTCAACCTGCGGGGCATGCTCTTGGCGGGCATCGTGATCGGCGGTCTGGGCGTCCTGAACGACGTCACTGTCACCCAGGCCTCTGCGGTTTGGGAGATTCACCTCGCCAATCCGGCGGTCAGCGCCCGCGATCTGTACCGGTCCGCCATGCGGATTGGCCGCGACCACATCGCTTCCACCGTCGACACCCTGGTTCTGGCCTACGCGGGTGCGGCACTCCCCCTGTTCGTCATCTTCACCGTGGTCGACCGCCGTCTGGGCGATGTCCTGACCGGCGAGATCGTCGCCCAGGAGATCGTCCAGACGCTGGTTGGCAGCCTCGGGCTCATCGCCGCGGTGCCCATCACCACGTGGCTGGGATGCGTGCTCGTCACCCGGTGCATACCGGGGCCGGCGGCCGCGACTAGTCCGGGTTGACCTGACTGGGCGTCATGGCCCGGTAGATGCGCTCGAGGTCCTCGAGGGTGGCGAACTCGATGGTGACCTTGCCCGTCGAGCCCTTGGATCCACCCATGCCGATCGTCACCCGGGTGTCGAGATGGGTGGAAAGCAACTCCTCGAGCTCCAGCAGCCCCGGCGGTCGCAGCCGCCGGCCGGGCCCCCCGGCGTCGGCGGGCGAACCGGATGCTTTTTCCCCGCTCCCGCTCGCCTGGGCGGAGTTATGCTGGCGGGCGGCCTCCTCGACGGCGCGGACCGACATGCCATCGGTGACGATGCGCTGGGCCAACGCCTCCTGATAGGCCCGGTCGGGGGTGGTGAGGAGCGCTCGGGCGTGGCCGGCGGTGAGCCGGCCCTCGGCCACCATGCGCTGGACGGTGGGGGGGAGCTGGAAGAGGCGGAGGGTGTTCGAGATGGCCGCCCGGCTCTTACCCACCCGGGAGGCCAGCTCGTCGTGGGTGAGATGGAAGTCCTCGAGGAGCTGCTGGTAGGCCGCCGCCTCGTCGAGGGGGTTGAGGTCCTCCCGCTGCACGTTCTCGACCAGGGCCTGCTCGAGCGACAACGTGTCGTTCACAGTGCGGACGATGCAGGGGATGAGCGACAAGCCGGCCCGCTTGGCCGCCCGCCACCGTCGCTCGCCGGCGATGAGCTCATAGGCGCCGCCACCGCTGGCTCGGACTAGGACCGGCTGCAGCACCCCGAGCTCGCGCACCGAGGCGGTGAGCGCAGCGAGGGCCTCCTCGTCGAACTGGGTCCGGGGCTGCCGCTGGTTGGGGGAGATGGCTCCCACCGGCAGTTCCTGGAAGGTCGTTTCGTCGTCGTCGGTCGGGCGCGGGGGAATCAGTGCCCCCAGCCCTCTACCCAGCCCGCCTTGGCGCGCCACCGCTCACCTCCTTGGCCAGCTCGCGGTAGGCGATGGCCCCGCGCGAGATCGGGTCGAACACGATGATGGGTTGCCCGAATGATGGAGCCTCCGAGAGGCGCACGGTTCGGGGCACGATGTTGCGGCAGACCTTGGGGCCGAAGTGCTGTCGGACTTCCTTGGCCACCTGATCGGACAGCTTGGTGCGGGCGTCGTACATGGTCAGGATGATGGCTCCCAGCTCGAGGTTGGGGTTGAGATTGCGCTGCACCAGCTCGACGTTGCGTAGCAGTTGCCCGAGCCCCTCGAGTGCGTAGTACTCGCACTGGATGGGCACGACGACCTCGCTGGCGGCAGCTAGCCCGTTCACGGTCAGGAGGCCCAGCGATGGCGGGCAGTCGATCAGGGTGAAGTCGTAGTCGTCGCCCACCTGCGCCAAAGCCCGGCGGAGGCGCATCTCCCGGCTGAAGGCGGGAACGAGTTCGATCTCCGCTCCGGCTAGGTCGATGGTGGCGGGGGCTAAGAACAGATTCCGGACCTCGGTGGGCTCGATGCAGTCTTCGATGTCCAGATCGTTGAGCAGGACGTCATAGATCGAGGATTGGAGGTTGCGGGCGTTGATGCCGAGGCCGGTGGTGGCGTTGCCTTGGGGGTCGAGGTCGATGACCAGCACCCGGTACCCCAGCTCGGCTAGTGCGGCGCTCAGGTTGACCGCGGTTGTGGTCTTCCCCACTCCACCCTTTTGATTGGCGACAGCCATGATGCGGGGGAGTGGGCGGACCACACTGGTGGCCCGTCGCCCCTCGGCCGGAGGTGCGGCGGGGACATCAGTCAGGGGGCCGGGGTCGTACACGCCTGGGTCAGCGGGCGGCGGGAGCTCGGGAGGGGCCACAGCTGGGGGGAGGATGACATTGGTCGTGGTGCCGCCACGATCCGAGTCGACCGGCGGGGAAGCTAGCTCCGTTTGCCCCGCCTCCTCGGAGGAATGGGGGTCGCCAGCGAAATCGGTACCTGTCGCCGGATCCTCCGCATCGGAGGTCGGCTCCCCTTCGAGATCGGACTTCGCCCAGTAGTGGTCAGTAACCTGGGTGGGAGACGTGGTCTGCCTGGAGCCGGCATCGGCCTCCCGACTGAATGCCACCTCGATTTCCGAAACCTCCCCTGGTCCGGGATGGTTGGCCGCAGGAGAGGGTTCGACGTCAGGAGCCACTTCCGTCCACTTGGTGGGCGGGCCGGCCTGACCGGGAGCCAACTCGATCTCCGTGTCGCTTCCGAAGTCAGGGGCGAGGGCGTCATCGGGCAGATCTCCGGCCGTGATGGCATCGGCGGTGCGTACCGGCTCAGTGGCCCCCTCGTCCGAGGACGCCCCTTCCGCAGGAGCCCTGTCCTGGACCGATTCTTCACGTCGCTCCGGGAGTCGGTCCGGCGTTAGCTGGCCAACACGCGACCAGCCGTATCCGCCGGTGCCGCTGTCGTCGTCCATTGGGGCATTCTCGCACGTCACCTACAAGGGTCAAGCTCTGTTTCACGTGGAACATTCGGTTTAGGGTTCCGACGTAGAGATGCCCGGACACCTGACTCCCGCGCAGGAGTCGCCCGAGTGGCCCCCGGACAGCCCACAGCGAGACTTCGCCCAAGTCGCACCTTGTTCACCTATCCCGAGCCGTGGGCGGCTGCCGTGAACTTTTCGCCAACCGGTCGGCCAAGGGATCCGCCCACAGGTCTGCCGGTCGTTCAAAACAACGGTCGCTTGGCCGGCACTCCCACCCGCCGGGGATACCGCTCCGGGCATGGCCGGTCCTGGCACAACACCTGATACGCCCAACCCCCGGCACCCCCAGGAGTGTCCGCCACCATACCCAGCACCGCCAGCCCGTCGGCGGGCCAGCGAGCCGGCGCGCCGCCGGGAGGCTCGCTGACCACAGCCCGGCCGGCGGGCTCGAGCAGAGGGGCTGCGCATTCCGCCACCACCGCCGGAGGACCGAATCCCCGGGCGACCACGAGGTCATACCGGCCCCGGTGGTCGGCGGAGCGGCCCAGCAGCTCGGCCCGCAACTCGATGACCTCCACCCGGCCGTGAAGACCCAGGTCCTGCACGACCTCACGTAGGAACGTAGCCCGGCGAACAGACGAGTCCACCAGCGTCCACCGGCAGTGGGGGAAGTGCAGAGCTAGCGGGAGGCCAGGAACTCCGCCGCCACTACCGAGATCGGCGCCGTGCGCTGGCGCCGAGGCCGCCCCCGGCGAAAACGATGCCGCCAAGGCCTCGGCGAAGCCCGCGGCATGGTCGAGATGGACGTCGACCGGCCCCGGCCCCAGGAATCCGCGCCGACGAGCCTCCTCCAGAACCGGGTGGAGCACCTCCCGGCTGTGGCGCAGTCTGTCGCTCAGCCGGCGTTGTCGGGTTGAATGACGACCCGGCGCCGTGGCTCTTCACCCTCGGAACTGGTGGAAGCGCCGTCAATGCTGTTCACGGTGTCGTGCACGACCTTACGGTCGGCCGGCGGCATGGGCTCGAGGACCCGGACAACGCCGGTGGACACCACTTGGGCGGCGACGTCACGGGTGAAGCGCTCCAAGGCCTCCCGCCGGTCTTTCCGGTAGCCGGCCACGTCCACCACGATGCGGGGTTGGCCCTCGGCGACCCGGCGCTGGGCCACGGTCCGGGTGAGCTCCTGGATGGCGGACAGCGTGGCGCCGCGCGGACCGATGAGCATGCCCACGTCCTGCCCCTCAACGGCAAGCTCGAGGGTGTCTCCGTCGTCGAGGGAGTTGCGGGTCACCGTCCCCTGGACACCGAAGGCGGCGATGAGGCCGCTGAGGAACTCCTCGCCCACGTCGCCCGCGTCGCCTGCCGGTTCGTCTGCGTCGTACATGGCTTCTCCCTTGTCGGCAACCGGCTTCGGACGTCTTTCGGCACGGGGTGCGGGCGACCCACCGGCGGCGCGCCCCCCGCCGTTCGCATCGCGGCCACTGCGGACCGGGCGAGGCGCATCTGACGGCGCCGGAGCCGCGGTGACAGAGGCCCCGGGGTCGGAAGCGGGGGTTTCCTCACCGCGTTCCTTGCGACCGCGTCGACGTGAACCCCGTTCGACCTTGGGACGGACGGCGGTGGGAGCCACCCGGGCCCGGACGCGCGCCTCGGACCTCAGGCGGCCGAAAAGCCCGGCCTTCGGTTCCTCCAGTACTTCGAACTCGGCTTCGCTCTCGTCGACCCCCAGTTGGTCGAGCGCCTCGTCCTTGGCCTCTTCGACGGTCTTCGCCGTCACCTCGACCCATTCCACGCCTAGCTTTCCTTCCTTCGGGAGTTCTTCGCCGACGTTCCATCCGGACCGGCCTTGCCATCCGGACCGGCCTTGCCATCCGGACCGCTCTTGCCGTTCGGACCGCTCTTGCCCTGCGGACCGCTCTTGCCCTGCGGACCGGGTAAACCCTTCGGACGAGGTGATGCCGGAGGACGCTTGCCCTTATTCTGCGGCCTACCTGCCGGCTTCTTGCCATTGCGGCTGGCCGGGGCCGGCTTCGGCCCCCGACCGCTGCCCCGGGCGCCATTTGACCCCGCCCCGCTACCGCCGCCCTTGCCCCTCGGGGCGTCACGGACCGACTTGTCGCCTTTGGCCCCCCCTGCGCCGGCCTCGAGGTGCACGGGTGGGAACTTCCTGAACATGATGGCCTGCTGGCCGATCTGCCAGAAGTTGGAGACGATGAAGTACACGACCACGCCGGCCGGCACCGACAGCGACACGACGCCGATGATGGCGGGAAAGATCTTCTGGATCATCTGCATCTGCGGATTGATCGTGTCCTTCGGCAGCCGCGCCGTCATCTGGCGTTGCTGGAAGTACCCGGTGGCCACGGTAATGGCGATCAGTAGGTAGTAAGGGATCGCCTTGGCGCCGCCCACCGACGAGGCCGCCTTGGACAGATCGATCCCCCACGACACCATCTCGCCGCCCGACTCGACCAGCGAGGTGAACAGCTTGCTCGTTGTGGGGACGTGCTTGGGCCCGTTGTCGTGACTGAGATCCAGAATCAGGCGGTAGAGGACGATGAAGAGCGGGGCCTGCAGGAGGATCGGAAGGCACCCGGCCAGCGGGTTGACCTTGTTCTCCTTGTAGAACTTCATCATCTCTTCGTTGAGCTTCTGGCGGTCGTTTTTGTACTTGGCCTGCAGCCGCTTCATCTCGGGTTGGATGCGCTGCATCGCCTGCTGGGACTTGACCTGCTTGGTGGTCAAGGGGATCAGGAACAGCCGGACGGTGATGGTCAGCAGGGCAATGGCCACCCCGTAGGAGGCGACCACCGAGTAGAAGAACGCCAGCACCCGGCCCATGGCCCCGTAGATGGGGTCGAGGATCCAGAACGCAGCCAGCAGCGGCCTCATACGGCTGCCCCCACGGTGTGCGCGGCTGTGGACCGGGGTCGGATGGACGCCGGCACCAGGTCCACGCCCGAGGACGACGCCCAGGGGTGGCAGCGCAGCAGTCGACGGGCCGAAAGCCACGAGCCACGCAGTGCGCCGTGCGTGGCCAGGGCCTCCAGGGCATACGTGGAGCACGTCGGCCAGTAGCGGCAGGGCGACGGGCGGCCGGCCCGCACGGCCTGGTACAGCCGGATCGGCACGGAAAGTGCTGATACAGCCACCGAGGGCGCGCGAACGTCCGACGAGGACGACTCCGTCATGACCGGTCTGACCTTGGTCGATCTGCTTGTAGGAGATGCAGTGCGCCGAGCGCTTGGCATACCGTGGCTCTCAAATCTCGATAGGACAGGGACGACGCCGCCGCAGTGGCGCCGAAGAGATAGGCGCCCGGACGCAATTCGGCTCGGACCTCTCGGGTGATCGCTCGCAGCCGGCGCCGAATCCGGTTGCGTACCACTGCACCGCCGGCCCGACGGCCGATGGCGAAGGCGACCCTCGGCGGTTCGGCGGGGTCGCCCGACAGCCACGTTACCGTGATCGGGCCCCGTCTCACGCGTCGGCCCCCCTTACGCAGGGCCTCGAAGGTGGCCCGGTCACGGATGGCCCAGATCAGGCGGTCAGGCTGTGGCGACCCTTGCGACGGCGGTTGGAGAGAATGGCCCTCCCCGCCTTGGTCGACATCCGGTGACGGAACCCGTGCTTCTTCGCCCGCTTGCGGACGTTCGGCTGAAATGTGCGCTTCACCCTGTGGCCTCCCCGGCAACTGTGCTCTCCCGGCGACTCTGGTCCCCGAGAACCCCTCGGCTCTCCGAGAACCCGGTTCCCGGCGAGGACGCGCGTCGACGATCGGCGCCGTACGGGCGTCACCAGCGTAGAGCCCCTGGGCACAGCCCGCCAACCCCTGGCACGGCAGGATCGCTGTTTTCCCGCCCCCCCGCCGGTGCTACCGTCTGCGAACGCCCGGGCCAGCCTGGGTACGGGCCGCCACTTCCCTGGCTCAGATTTTCGTGCGGATTTTCGTGCGGATGTTTCATGCGCGTGTAGTCCACGGATGCCGTCTCGGCGTTATCCACATCTGTGGGCAACGCTGTGGACCACTACGAACAGGGGAGGTTCCGATATGGCAGGGGCGGACCGCCTGTGGGGTGCCTGCGTCGGCGTGCTGCGCAACGAGGTCCCCGACAGCATCTGGAACACCTGGCTGGCCTCGGCCCGCCCGTCAGCACTCGTCGACCATCGTCTGTTCCTCACCGTCCCCAGCACACTGACGAAGGAGCGCATTGAAGCTCGGTACCTGGAGCTCGTCACCGACGTGGTGAGCGACGTCGCCGGTGAGCCCTATGAGGTGGTGCTCGAGGTCCGCACCGACCCCGCCGGGCCCGACCACGAGCCCGACCCTCGCCCCCAGCTGGAGTTCGACGGTCCTCCGATCCGCACGACCGGCGGAACTTCTACCGGCGCCGACGGCCGATCCAACCCAGGAGCGCGCGTCACCAATGCTGCGGCCCTCGCCGGCAACGGGATGCCCGAGATCGGGCTGAACCCGGCTTACACGTTCGAGAACTTCGTCATCGGCGAGTCCAACCGCTTCGCCCACGCCGCCGCGCTGGCCGTGGCCGAGCAGCCGGCCAAGTCCTACAACCCGCTGTTCATCTACGGCGACACGGGCCTGGGCAAGACCCACCTCCTCCACGCCATCGGCCACTATGTGCGCCAGCACCTGCCCGACCTGATCGTGCGCTACGTCTCCACCGAACACTTTTTGAACGACTTCATCGACGCCATCCGCACCAACGCCACCTCGGCGTTCAAGATGCGCTATCGCGGCTGCGACGTGCTCCTCGTCGACGACGTCCAGCTCATCCAGCACAAGGAGCGGTTCCAAGAGGAGTTCTTCCACACCTTCGAGACGCTGCACAGCGCCGGCCGCCAGATCATCCTGTCCTCCGACCGCCCGCCAAAGGACATGGCCATCCTCGAGGACCGGCTACGCAGCCGGTTCGTGTCTGGCCTCCTCACCGACGTGCAGCCGCCCGACGTCGAGACCCGCCTGGCCATCCTGCGCAAGAAGGCCGAGCGGGAGCCGGTGTGCGCCCCCGACGATGTGCTGGCCTACATCGCCACCCACATCACCAACAACATCCGGGAACTGGAAGGCGCCCTGCACCGGGTCCTGGCCTACTCGAGCATCACCCAGATGGCCCTGACCCTCCCGGTGGCCACGAAGGTCCTGGGCGACCTCATCACCGCCAACGCCCCCCGCCCCATCACCCCCAAGCTGATCCTCGACGCCACCGCCGACATGTTCGGCCTGAGCATCGAGGACCTTCGGGGCAAGAGCCGCAGCCGGCCGTTGGTGACCGCCCGCCAGATCGCCATGTACGTCCTGCGGGAGATGACCGACTTCTCCTACCCCGCCATCGGGAGGGAGTTCGGCGACCGCGACCACACCACCGTCATGCACGCGGTGACCAAGATTTCCAAGCTCATGGCTGAGCGGCGGGCGATCTACGACCAGGTCACCGAGCTGATGACCCGTCTGAAGACCGGTGCGTGAACGGTGGACCAACGGTGGGTGAACCGCCCCGTCGCCCACAGGGAGGCCGTCCGCTGTCCCACCCCTGTGGGAGCATGGGGACAGCTGGGGACCAACGTCAGCGGCCCCACCAGCACCGATGGCCGCTTCTCCACAATCCACACCCCCTACTGCTCCCTCTTCTTTTGAGATCTACAAAGAGAGAAAGTAGAGCCGAGGTACTCCTGTGAAGTTCCGAGCCGAACGCGACGTCCTCCTCGAAGCCCTGGCCACCGCGGCCCGGGCCGCAGCCACGCGTGGAGGCGCCCTCCCCGCGCTGTCCGGCGTGCGCCTCGAGGTCAAGGGCGATGTGCTCCACCTCGCCGGCTCCGACCTCGATCTCACCGTCCAGGTCGACGCAGCCATCGGTGGCATCACCGACGGGGTGTGTGTCATTCCCGCCCGCCTCGGCACCGACATCGTGCGGGCCCTCGAGCCCGGCGCCGTCACCTTCTCCCTCGAAGGCGGTGAGGCGCAGATCGCCGCCGGTCGCAGCCAGTTCACCGTGCGGGTCCTGCCGGCCGAGGAGTTCCTCCGCCTGCCCGAGCCGACCGGCGACGCGGTCACCCTCGATGCCGCGGCCCTGTCCACCGCTCTCAGCCAGGTCGTCCGAGCCGCCAGCAAGGATGACGCCCGCCCCATCCTCGCGGGCGTGCTGATGACCGCCGAGCCCTCCGGCCTGCGCCTGGTGGCCACCGACTCCTATCGCCTGGCCATGCGCGACCTTCCGGGCACCACCCTCCTGGCCGAGGGTCAACACGTGCTGGTGCCGGCCCGGGCCCTGGGCGAGCTCGGCCGGGTGCTGTCGAACGCCGAGCAGGTCACCCTGCGCCTGGGCCACGACCAGGCAAGCTTCGAGGTCGCCTCGGTGCGGGTCACCACCCGCCTCATCGAAGGCGAGTTCCCCAACTACCGCCAGCTGGTGCCGAGCGGGTACCCGAACCGTCTCGTCGTCGGCAAGGAGCCCCTGCTGGACGCCGTGCGCCGGGTCAAGCTGCTGGCCCGAGAGGCCACCCCCATCCGCATGGCCCTGCGCCCCGACGGCCTCGAGCTCACCGCCGTCACCCATGATGTCGGCCAGGCCCGTGAGGACCTCGACGCCAAGTACGAGGGCAGTGAGATGGTCGTGGCCTTCAACCCCGAGTTCCTTATCGACGGCGTGGAAGCCACCCCTGGCGACGAAGTCGTCCTGGAGACCCTCGACGCCCTCAAGCCGGCCACGCTGAAGCCCACCGAGGGCACGGACTTCCTGTACCTGCTGATGCCGGTACGGGTTTCATGAGCGGCCCGGGAGGCCGCTCCAGCAAACGTTCACATGCCTGCCCTCGGCAGAGGGCAGGCATGTGACCCTTGTTGCTCACCCACCTCTGGCTGCACGACTTCCGTAACTACGAGGCGGCCGACCTCGCCCTGCCGCCCGGTCTCACCGTGGTGCGGGGCTCAAACGGCGAGGGCAAGACCAGCCTGCTCGAGGGCATCAGCTATCTCGCCACCCTCGCTTCGTTCCGGGGCGTGCCGGGCGAGGCGCTCGTGCGTGCGGGCTGCACCCAGGCGGTCGTGCGGGGCGAGGGCGAACGACAAGGGCGCCAGCTCCTGATCGAGGCCGAGATCGCCCTCCACGGCCGGGGGCGGGTGGCGGTCAACAAGCAGCGGCTGCGCCGCTCGTCCGACCTGCTCGACGCAGTGCGCATCAGCGTCTTCGCCCCCGACGACCTGGAGCTCGTCAAGGGCGGCCCCTCGGCCCGCAGGCGGTACCTCGACGACACTCTCGTCGCCCTGGCGCCCAAGCACGAGGCCCTCCGTCGTGACCTCGATCGCATCCTGAAGCAGCGCACGTCACTGCTGCGCCAGTCCGGCGGTCGACTGTCGCCCGACATCGCCGTCACCCTCGACGTCTGGGACGCCAAGCTCGTCACGGCCGGCGAGGCCCTGGCCGACGCCCGGGCCGCCCTGGTTGGCGACCTCGAGCCGGCCCTAGCCAAGGCCTACGCCGATGTCGCCCCCGACCGCGGCGTGGTCAGCGCCTCCTACGACGCACCCTGGCGCCCCGGCGGGCTGGCTGCGGCCCTGGCCGAGGCCCGCCACGAGGAACTGCGCAGGGGCGTCTGCCTCGTCGGCCCCCATCGCGACGACCTCACCCTGGGCATCAATGCCATGCCCGCCCGCACCCACGCGTCGCAGGGGGAGCAGCGGTCCATGGCCCTGGCCCTGCGCCTCGGGGCCCACCGCCTGGTGGCCGACGCCCTCGACGATGTCCCCGTCCTCCTCCTCGACGACGTGTTCTCCGAGCTCGACCCAGGGCGCACCGAAGCCCTCCTCCACCACCTCCCGCCCGGTCAGGCCGTGCTCACCACCGCCGGCCCCATCCCCGCCGGCGCCGAGCCCGACCAGGTCGTCACCGTCACCGCCGGCCGCCTCTCCCTCGCAACCGGGGTCATTTCACAGCGCCGGGACGCTGTCGAATGACCCCGAAGCCGAGAGCCCGGCCCGGCTGGCACCCGATTCGCGAGCCGGGTGGGCCCCCGCCCCGCCCGGTCGCGGACTCACTGCAAGCCGTGGCCCGCAACCTCGGCGGCGCCGGCGGCCCGGCTCTGGTCGATCTCCTGCAGCGCTGGCCGGAGGTCGTCGGCGCGCAGCTGGCAGCCCACTGCCGGCCCGTTTCGCTGCGGGCCAAGGTCCTCACCATCGCCGCCGACGAGCCGGCCTGGGGGGCGCAGTTGGGCTGGCTCGAGGCGGACCTGCGCCGCCGTCTCGACGAGGCAATCGGCGCCGGCGCCGTCACCCGCATCGCGGTCCGCATCCGCCCCGGTTAAGGCCCCTTTCTGGTAGAATCACAGAGTGGCAATCATGGCGATGACCTGCAGTTTTGTCGCCTGATCAGCCCCCTCTCGACCCCCCGGTCGACTCGCACGCATCATCGTAGAGAAAGGCCGCGCATTGGCGGTTGATTCCCCCTCGTACGGGGCCAAGGACATCCAGGTTCTGGAGGGGCTCGACCCTGTCCGGAAGCGGCCGGGCATGTACATCGGCTCCACCGGGCTCAACGGCCTGCACCACCTGGTGTGGGAGGTGGTCGACAACTCCGTCGACGAGGCCATGGCCGGCCACGCCACCCGGATCGATGTCACCCTGCTGCCCGACGGCGGCTGCCGGGTGGTCGACGACGGCCGGGGCATCCCGGTCGATTCCGACAAGCGCTTCAAGGGCAAGTCGGCGGCCGAGGTGGTGCTCACCGTCCTTCACGCCGGTGGCAAGTTCGGCGGCCAGGGCTACAAGGTCTCCGGTGGTCTCCACGGCGTCGGCGTCTCGGTGGTCAACGCCCTGTCCAAACGGCTCGACCTGGAGATCGACCGCGAAGGCAACCGCCACCGCCTCGTCTTCGAGAACGGCGGCCGGCCCCAGGGCAAGCTCGAGGTCATCGGGAAGGCGCCGCGCGGCCGCACCGGCACCAGCGTCACCTTCTGGCCGGACGACACGATCTTCAACTCCGAGGGCACCGAGTTCCGGGCCACCACCATCCTCGAGCGGCTCCAGATCTATGCGTTCCTCAACAAGGGGCTCGAGGTCCGCTTCCGCGACGAACGTCCGGAGCATGAGCAGGAGCAGACCTACAAGTACGCCGGCGGCATCGTCGACTACGTGCGCCACCTCAATGCCTCCAAGGACGCCCTGTTCAAGCGCGTCGCCCACTTCGAGGCGTCCGACGCCGACCAGGAGGTCGAGGCCGCCCTCCAATGGAACACCGGCTACTACGAGGGCATCCACAGCTACGCCAACGGCATCGCCACCATCGAAGGTGGCATGCACGAGGAGGGCTTCAAGAAGGCCCTCACCAACGTGGTCAACCGCTACGCCCGGGCGGCCAAGCTGCTCAAGGAGAAGGACGACAACCTCCTCGGCGAAGACATCAGGGAGGGCCTCACCGCCATCGTCAGCGTGAAGCTGCGCGAGCCCCAGTTCGAGGGCCAGACCAAGGCCAAGCTCGGCAACGTCTCCATCCGCTCCATGGTGGAGAAGGCGGCGAACGAGAAGTTCAGCGACTGGCTCGAGGAGCACCCCACCGAGGCCCGCCTCATCGTGGGCAAGGGCATGCAGGCCGCCCGCGCCCGGGTCGCCGCCCGCCAGGCCCGTGAGCTCACCCGGCGCAAGACCCTCCTCGAGGGCGCCGGCCTCCCCGGCAAGCTGGCCGACTGCTCGTCGCGCATCCCCGAGGAGTCGGAGCTGTTCATCGTCGAGGGCAACTCGGCCGGCGGCTCGGCCATCAACGCCCGTGACCCGATCAAGCAGGCCATCCTGCCCATCAGAGGCAAGATCCTCAACGTCGAGCGGGCCCGCATCGACAAGATGCTCAAGAACACCGAGATCCAGTCGCTCATCTCGGCCATCGGGGCCAACCTGGGCGAGGAGTTCGAGGTGGCGAAGATCCGCTACCACAAGGTGATCATCCTGGCCGACGCCGATGTCGACGGGAACCACATCCGTACCCTGCTGCTCACCTTCTTCTTCCGTCAGATGAAGGACCTGGTCGAGCAGGGCTACGTCTACATCGCCCAACCACCCCTGTATTCCACCCTAGTGGGCAAGGACAAGATCTACCTGAAAGACGACGCGGCACGGGACCGGTTCGTCGCCGAAAACCCCAACAAGAAGCACGAGTTCGCCCGCCTCAAGGGCCTCGGCGAGATGGACTTCGGCGAGCTCAGGGAAACCACCATGGATGCGAGCAAGCGCACACTCCTGCGGATCTCCGTCGAGCAGGCCGCCTTGGCCGACGACGTGTGCTCCAGACTCATGGGCGAGGATGTCGAGGCCCGCAAGCACTTCATCCAGACCAACGCCAGCGACGTGAGGTTCCTCGACATATGAGCGTCCACATCCGAACTGGTGACACCCAGTGTCGTATGTCGCACCAGACGTCACCGGTTGGTGGGTCGTGAGCGATCAGACGCCGCCCCTCGACTTCGAAGACTCGGAGCGCATCGAGCTGCCGACCGAGATGGAGCAGTCGTATCTCATCTACGCGCTGTCCACCATCACGGCCCGGGCCCTGCCCGACGTGCGCGACGGGCTGAAGCCCGTGCACCGCCGGATCCTCTACGACATGTACGACCAGGGATTCCGGCCCGACCGCACCATGGTCAAATGCGCCCGCATCACCGGCCACGTCATGGGCCAGTACCACCCCCACGGCAACCAGGCCATCTACGACGCCCTGGTGCGCATGGCCCAGCCGTTCAGCCTGCGCCACCCTCTGATCGACTTCCACGGCAACTACGGCTCCCCGGAGTTCGAGGCGGCAGCCGAGCGCTACACCGAGTCCCGCCTCAGCCAGCTGGCCATGCACATGCTGGCGGGTATCGACGAGGACACCGTCGACTTCGTCGACAACTACTCGGGCGACTTTCTCGAGCCCAGCGTCCTCCCCAGCCGCTTCCCCAACCTGTTGGTGAACGGCAGCCAGGGCATCGCGGTGGCCATGGCCACCAACATCCCGCCCCACAACCTGGCCGAGATCATCGACGCCACGCTCCACCTGATCGACAACCCCGAGTCCACGCCCGACGAGCTGATGCAGTTCGTCAAAGGCCCCGACTTCCCCACAGGCGCCTACATCCTGGGGAGGGCCGGGATCATGGACGCCTACCGCACCGGCCGCGGCTCCATCAAGATGCGGGCCAAGGCCGAGATCGTGGAGGGCGCCACCACGAGTGAGATCCTCGTGACCCAACTGCCCTACCAGGTGAGCGTCTCGTCGGTGGCGGCCAAAGTGGCCGAGCTGGTCGACTCCCGCCAGATCGAGGGGATCCGCGACATCAAGAACCTGTCCTCCGGCGAGGACACCAAGCTGGTCATCTACCTCAAGCGCGACGCCAACGCCTCAGTGGTGCTCAACAACCTGTTCAAGCACACGCCGCTGCAGACCAACTTCCCGGTGAACATGGTCGCCCTGTGCGACGGCATCCCCCGCACGCTCAACCTGGCCCAGGCCCTCAGCTACTACATCGCCCACCAGGTCGAGGTCATCACCCGCCGGTCCCAGCACCGTCTCCGCAAGGCCCAGGACCGGGCCCACATCGTCGAAGGCCTCATCAAAGCCCTCGACATGATCGACGCCATCATCGCCCTCATTCGGGCCTCCGACGACAAGCCGTCGGCCCGTGACGGCCTCATGGCCGCCCCGTTTGAGTTCAGCGAGATCCAAGCCGAGCACATCCTCGACATGACCCTGTCTCGCCTCACCCGTCTGGGGCGGTCCCAGCTCGAGGAGGAGCTGGCCAAGCTGCTGGAGACCATCGCCGAGCTGCAGGCCATCCTCGGCGACGAAGGCCGGCTACGGCAGGTCATCAAGGACGAGATGGGCGAGATCCGCACCAAACACGCCCAGCCCCGCCGGGCCGAGATCACCTACGACCCAGGCGACATCGACATCCTCGACCTGATCGACGACGAGGAGCTCGTGGTCACCATGACCCGGGCCGGCTACATCAAGACGGTGGCGGCCGACGCCTTCCGCACCCAGGGGAGAGGCGGTCGGGGGGTCGCCGGGGCCAAGCTCAAGGACCAAGACTATGTCGAGCGCATCGTCCACACCACTGCGCATGCGTTCCTGTTGTTCTTCTCCAACCGGGGCCGGGTCTACCGGCTGAAGGCGCACGAGATCCCGATGAAGGACCGCACGGCGCGAGGCACGGCCATGCCCAACCTGCTGTCGCTGGCGCCGGGCGAGCGCATCCAGGCCATCATCGACACCCGCGACTACGAGACCAGCCGCTTCCTGTTCTTCGCCACCAAGAAGGGCATGGTCAAG
>Ga0136633_1000132_pt1 | contig 53262 bp, 45 predicted proteins | sample AntDrymeUQ832206_2_FD_105494 | JGI IMG/M metagenome (GOLD analysis project Ga0136633, IMG submission 105494) | Polar desert sand microbial communities from Dry Valleys, Antarctica - metaG UQ83 (22.06) | ecosystem: Environmental > Terrestrial > Soil > Desert | place: Antarctica: Dry Valley... | reverse complement strand
CCCGTGGGGTCAGGACGCATGCCGAGGCTGCTCTGCACCCACGGATCGGCCACCCCCGGAATCGAGAGGGGCAGCGGCACGTGCAGGTGACCCGTCGACCATCGCTGCGCCTGCGCGAGATAGCCTGCCGAGTCGGCCCCTCCCACGCTGACGGCTCCACGTGCCACGACGAGGGCCGTGAACGACACGATCACGAGGAGCAGGGTGGCGATATGCGGGGCGGGGGATCGCCCGAGATCGTCGAGCAGCGCGAGGGTGCCCCCGCGGCACCACACGGCGGCCACGGCCAGGATGCCCACCGCCACGAGCAGCCGGGAAGCACGTGACATCGACAGCCCGAGGGCCGGCAGCGAGAGGGGGGCCAGGACCATCACGAGCGCGGCCATGGCCAGCGCGCACCACGCCAGCACGGCGAGAAGCAGGGCCAGGCGGTGCAACCGGGTCACGGCGGTGCGGGAATCAGGACAGAACAGGCAGGAGCTTGGCGTTCTCCTGCTGGCGCTTGGGCGGTAACGTCCACTCGGCGCGCATCGCCTTGTCGAACTCGTTGCGGAAGAACGACTGCTTCATGCCGCCGTCGATCACGTCCCAGGGCAGGTAGGCGTCCTTGCTGCGGTCCCGGAAGATGTAGAAGTCGGCGTCGACGCCGGTGGCGTGTACGGCCTCGCGCCAATTGCCGCCGTTGCGCTCCACCATATCGATCACCGGTGCCACGCGGCGATCGCCGAGCGACATCAGCGCCTGGTAGTACGAGTGCCGTTCGGACTTGACCGTGAAGTAGACGTTGTCCAGATCGGCCACCAGCTTCTTGAGCCGCTTGGACTTCCTGTCGGTGATCGCCGGGTCTTCCATCGGCAGCCACTGGTAGGCGGTGCCGGGCTTGGGAATCAGCGGGTTGACGCTGGCGACGATGCGGCCGATGCGCCCGCGGGTGCGGCCGTGGTGCAGCATGATGCCGCGCAGCTGCGCCGTGAGATCCCGCATCGCGACGAGGTCCTCGTCGGTCTCGGTGGGCAGCCCGATCATGAAATACAGCTTGAGGTTCTCGACGCCATTGGCAAACAGCAGGTTGGCCTTGTCGAGGATCTCCTCGTTGGTGAACGTCTTGTTGATGACGCGGCGAAGGCGATCGGAACCCGCCTCGGGCGCGATCGTCACGCCGCGCTCGCCGCTGGTCACCAGCCGGCGCACGATCGACTCATTGAGATCGTCGAGACGCAGCGACGCGGGGCTGATCGAGTAGCCCATCCCGGCAAGCCGCTCGAGAATGACGTCGATCTCGGGGTGATCGCACAAGGCAATCGACACCAGCCCGACGCGGTTGGCATGGGCGCGGGCGGCCTCGGCCAGCGCCAGGATGCGACTCGTCTCGAAGGGACGGACCGGCAGGTAGTTGTATCCCGCCCAGCAGAATCGACACAGGTTGGCACAGCCGCGCACCACCTCGATGAGGAAGCGCGATCCGAACTCGGTGTCGGGCGTGAAGATCTGCGTGTGCGGTGGGTCGAGCAATGCGGTGGTCTTGACCGCCGCCTTCTTCACCGGGGCCAGGGCGCCGCGTGCGGGGTCACCATCCATGCCGAGCATGGTGCCGTCCGGGGCGTACACGGGCGTCCATGCGGAGGGCACGTAGAAACCGCGGTCCTGGGCGAGCGCGTGCAGCAGCGACTCGCGGCCCGTGGCTTCGCGAATACGCTGCACGAGGGTCGGCACCAGCTGCTCGCCTTCGCCGGCAGCGATCACGTCGGCAAACAGCGCCAGCGGCTCCGGATTGACGAAGGTCACCGCCCCGCCCAGCACGACGAGCGGGTCGCGTCCTACCTGCCGTTCCGCGGCGTAGATGGGCATGCCCGCCAGTCGCAGCAGCGTCAGGACGTTGGGGTAGTCCCATTCAAACGACACCGACAAGGCAAAGACGTCGAAGTCCTTCACCGGCGTCTGTGACTCGATCGTGAGCAGCTTGAGACCGGCGGCCTGCTGGTCCTTCAACTCCTGCCGCGGCGGCAGGAACACCCGCTCGCAGACCACGTCGTCCATCTCGTTGAAGAGACGGTAGACGGTCTGGAAGCCGAGGTTCGACATCCCGATGTGGTAGGTATTCGGGAACGCGAGCGCGACGCGAATCCGCTGTCCGTGCGGCTTCGCGAGGACACCGACTTCGCGGGCCAGCGTGGCCCGGGCCCGATCGCGGAGATCCTGCGCCTTCATGGGGGAGTGGATCCCCCGGGGCGCCTCCCAGGACTGGGTACGCCGCACCGGGGGAACGTTCCAATCTAGCACGCCCCCACGACTGAGCGCAGTGACCGCCCCCAGCTCAGCGGCAGGCGGTCACCGATCTCCACGCCGAATCTGCGACCTCGAGCCTATTCGTGCCCGCGGCCCCGCAGGAACGCCGGGACGTCGAGCGGCGACAAGTCGTCGGTACCGGTGGCGAGGTGTTCGTCGCGGGTGTAGGACGGCGGGTGCAGGTCGAGGGCATGGCGGCGCGTGATGGGCATCGGCACGGCTCCGGCCGACTGAGCCGGGGCTTGCCAGACACCGTCGCGCTGGTAGTGATTCAGGTCGGACGGCGTCCGGCTCTCGGTCGTCCCCCGCTGCGCGACCTCCACCATGTCGAACCCGGTGGCGATGACGGTGATCTTGATCGTCCCTTCCATTGTCGGGTCCACGACCGCGCCGAAGATGATGTTGGCGTCTTCGTGCGCCGCTTCCTGGATGATGCTCGACGCCTCACTCACTTCGAGCAGCGAGATGTCGGTGCCACCGGTGACGTTGATGATCACGCCCCGCGCGCCACGTACCGAGGCGTCCTCGAGCAGCGGGCTCGAGATGGCGCGATTGGCCGCCTGCAGGGCCCGGTCTTCGCCTTCCGCAATGCCGGTGCCCATGATGGCCAGGCCCATCCCCGACATGATGGTCTTGACGTCGGCGAAGTCGAGATTGATCAGTCCCGGGACGAGGATCAGGTCGGAGATGCCCTGGATGGCCTGCCGCAGGATGTCGTCGGCTGCCGCGAAGGCTTCGGGCAGCGGCGTCCGTCTGTCGATCGTCGCGAGCAGGCGCTCGTTGGGGATGGTGATGACCGTGTCCACGCACTCGCGCAGTTCGTGCAGGCCACGCTCGGCCTGTGCGGCGCGGCGCTTGCCCTCGAATTTGAAGGGCTTGGTGACCACGGCAATCGTCAGCGCCCCGAGTTCGGTGGCCAGACTGGCGATCACGGGCGCGGCGCCGGTGCCGGTACCACCCCCGAGGCCGGTGGTCACAAAGACCATGTCGGCGCCGTCGAGCACCTCGATCAGCTTGTCGGTGTCCTCGAGGGCCGCGTTGCGGCCCACGTTGGGATCGGCGCCGGCGCCGAGGCCCTTGGTCAGCTTGCCGCCGATCTGGATCTTTGTCGACGCCGGGCTCTGCTGCAGCGCCTGCAGATCGGTGTTGGCGACGACGAACTCGACGCCGGTCAACCCGGATCTCACCATCCGGTTGACGGCATTGCTGCCGCCCCCGCCGACCCCGACCACCTTGATGCGTGCGCCGGCCCGCACGTCGGTGTCGAGCGTGAGGCGCAGTGCCTGTTCGTCCATGATTCCCGCCACGCGTCGACGGCCGTTCCCGTCCAGTTCATTGATGTGCATGCGTCCCCCCGTCCCCTTGCCCGCCCGTCATCGCCCGATGAAGAAGTTGTTGAACATGGAGCTCACCGACTCGAGCACCCAGCGCACGCCCATTGCCCTGGGTGGCGCCGGAGCTCGATTGCGGCTCGCGTACATGACGGCACCCACGGCCGTCGAGTAGATCGGACTGCTGGCCTGATCGCCCAGCCCGTTGGCACCGGCCGGCACCCCGCGGCGCACCGGCAGGTCGAAGATCTGCTCGGCGATCTCGGCCATCCCGTCCAGCGCCGCGCCACCGCCGGTGAGCACGATTCCCGAGTGCAAGGAGTTGCTGCAGCCGGCCTTGTCGATCTCGTCCCACAGCATGTGGAACACCTGCTCGGCACGCGGCTGGAGGATCTGCGAGAGGATGCGTCGCGACATGATCCGCGGCCGACGACCGCCGACACTGGCCACTTCCATCGTCTCGTCTTCGCCGACCATCGCGTTGAGCGCGCACCCGCATCGGCGCTTCAGCTTTTCGGCATCGGGCACCGGGTTACGCAGGCCGACCGCGATGTCGTTGGTGAAGTGGTCCCCGCCGATGGCCACCACCCCGGTGTGCCAGAGACTGCCGCGCTCGAAGATCGCGAAGTCCGTGGTGCCGCCGCCGATGTCGACCACCGCCACGCCGAGTTCGCGCTCGTCGGGCGTGAGGACCGCTTCAGCCGCCGCCAGCTGTTCCAGCACCGTGTCCACGACGTTGACGCCGGCGCGGTTGACGCACGCGATGAGGTTCTGCATCGAGGCGGCGCCGCCGGTCACGATGTGCACGTTGACGTCGAGGCGTGAGCCGGTCATCCCGACCGGGTCGGCGATGCCTTCCTCGTCGTCGACGGCGAAGTCCTGCGGCAGCACGTGCAGGATCTCGCGGCCGTTGGGCAGCGCGAAGGCCTTGGCCGCGTCGATGGCTCGGCGCACGTCCTCGCGGGTGATCTCGCGGGTCTTGCCCGAGACCGCCACCACGCCCCGGCTGTTGAAGCCCTTGATGTGGGCCCCCGACAGCGTCAGGTAGACCGAGTCGATCTCGATGCCGGCGGTCAACTCCGCCTCTTCGATCGCCTTCTTGATCGACTCGACCGCCTCCTCGAGGTTGACGACGGCGCCGCGGCGGATGCCACGCGCGTCGGCCGTGCCGATCCCGATGATCTCGACTCCGCCATCGTCGGTGACTTCTCCGACGATTGCCGCCACCTTGGTGGTGCCGACGTCCAGGCCGACCAGATAACGCTCGTTACGAGGCACGGTGCTCTCCTACTGGCCGGTTGACGACTTCACTGCTGCCCATCGACATCCTCTGGCTCCGCCAGCGCTTCCTCCACAGTGCCGTCCACCGGCATCTGCGGCATCGACGCAAAGGTTGCCCCCGCCTTGCGGGGGCGCACGTACACGCGGTTTCCGAACCGCAAGTCCACCGAATCGATCTCTTCCACCATCCGCGCGAGGCGGTCCTTCATGTCCAGGTAACCCTGCACACGCTCACCGAAGTGCTCGTAGCCGACGTACAGCCTGGTCGGGTCGTCCATCAGCACCACCGAGGCATTGCGCAGATGGCTGACGTCGATCTGCGAGACCCTGTCGAGCAGGCGGGCCTCGCGTAGCGACACCAGCGCCGCGGCCACCACGGCGACCCGCGCCTGGTCTGCATGGACGGGCTTGCCGTCACGCTCCATCAGTCCTTCCACGATCGGCAGGTCCAGCAATCGGTAGCGAGGGCCGAACTCGTCGACGAGGGCGCCCTGCTCGTCGATCAGCAGGAGCGTGTCGCCCGATCGCGCCACTGCCATCGGGACTCGCTCGACGATCCGGACCTCGATGGTGCCCGGCAGCGACCGGCGGAGGCTGGCCTCGCGCACCCATGGCGACGACAGCAGTCGCTCGCGCCAGGGCTCGAGGGGCGTGGTGACGATGTTGCGTCCCTTCAAGCCGGCCAGCAGTGCCTCGACCTCGCCCTCGGAGAGCCGCGAGTTGCCGACCGCCCGGATGTCCACGACGGCAAAGGCGTCGCCACTGGTCATCACGTCCTGGACGTACCAACCCGAGCCGAGCAGCACCACTGCGGTCATGACAACGCGCAGGCCCGTCCACACGCGGGCACGCCACGTCCGGCCGCCGCGCACGCCGCCGTCGCGGGCCCGCAGCAGGCGTGGATCCCGGGTGGTGGCCGGCGGCACGCGGCGGGCATTGCGGCCCTGTGGACGCGGCGGCATCAGCGTCGCGCCTCCAGCGCTTCGAGCAACTGTGGGCCGAGCGACCCGACCGAGCCGGCACCAAGCGTGACGATCAGGTCACCGGCACGCGCCGAGGCGGCGATCGCGCCCGGCGCGTCGGCGATCCCGCCGACCACGTTGACGGGTCGGCCACTGCGGCGTGTGATCGCGGCCGCGAGCACCTCGGCTGTCACGCCGGGAATCGGATCCTCGCTGGCGGCATAGATCGGCAGCAGGCAGACGTCGTCGGCCTGCGCGAGCACGTCGGCAAACTCGTCGAGCAGTCCAGCGGTACGCGTGTAGCGGTGGGGCTGGAACAGCAGCACGAGCCGGCGCGTCCACGCTTCGCGGCAGGCAGCGATGACGGCAGCGATCTCGGTGGGGTGATGACCGTAGTCGTCCACGACGAGCACGCCATCCCGTTCACCGACCACCTGCAGGCGACGTTCGGCGCCCTGGAATTCCGCCAGGCCGAAGGCAATGCGATCCCACGCCAGCCCGAGTTGCAGGCCGACGCACACGGCCGCCAGCGCATTGCGCAGGTTGTGGCGACCGGGGACGTTCAGCACGAGGGTGCCGAGGTGCTCGACGGGCCCGTCGCCATGCGCAGCGCGTCGCCACACGCCACACGTCGTGGTGCCCTGGCCGGTGGTGATGTCGCGAGCCAGGACCATCGCTGCGGGCTGGTCGGTCGCGTAGGTGACGACGCGGCGAGTCATCCGGGGCAGGAGTCCGGCCAGGACCGTATCGTCGACGCCGACGATCACCGTTCCGTCGAAGGGAACGGTGTTGGCAAAGATCACGAAGGCGTCCAGGGCCGCCTCGAAGGACCCGTAGTGATCGAGATGCTCCCGGTCGACATTGGTGATCACGCTGATCACCGGCGACAGCTTCAGGAAGGAGCCATCGCTCTCGTCGGCCTCGGCCACGATCACGTCGCCCTGCCCGAGACGGGCATTGCTGCCGAAGGCACTCAGCCGACCACCGATGACGGCGGTCGGATCGAGTCCGGCCCGCTCCAGCATCAGCGCCACCATAGACGTGGTCGTGGTCTTGCCGTGCGCGCCGCCGATGGCGATGCCGGTGCGCCGCAACCGCATCAGTTCGGCCAGCATCTCGGCCCGGGCAATCACCGGCACGCCGCGACGTCGGGCCTCGACGATCTCGGCGTTGTCGGACCGCGCCGCCGACGTCACCACCACGACATCGGCATCACCGACGTTCTCACTCGCGTGGCCTTCGTGCACGCGCACGCCCATCCCGGTCAGGCGGCGAGTGATGTCGGTGGCGCGCTGGTCAGAGCCGCTGACCTGGTAGCCCAGGTTGGCCAGCAGTTCGGCGATGCCGCTCATGCCGATGCCGCCGATGCCGACAAAGTGGACGTGACGTGTCGGGGCAGCCATGTCAGCGGCCCTCCTGCATCAGCGACTCGGCGCGTGCGGCGATGGCGTCAGCCGCATCGGGCCGCGCCAGGCCCCGCGCCCGGGTGGCGATGGCCTGGCGCCGTTGCTCGTCGCCGAGCAGGGCGGCAAGTTCGGCGGCGAGCCGCTCACCCGTGAGTTCGGCCTCGTCCAGCATCACCGCGGCGCCGGCTGCCTCGAGGGTGCTGGCATTGGCACGCTGGTGGTCGTCTGTGGCGAGCGGGAACGGGATCAGAATTGCGGCTCGTCCGGCGGCTGTCAGTTCGGCAAGCGTGGTGGCCCCGGCCCGGCACACGATCACGTCCGCCTCGGCCATCTGCTGCGGCATGTCGGAGATGAACGCACGCACGTCCGCCACGATGCCCGCGTCGGCATAGCCGGATCTCACCGCTTCGAGGTCGCGCTCTCCCGTTTGATGCACGAGGGCACACGGGCCCGGTATTTCACGTATGTGCGTCGCTGCCGCCACCATCGCCTGATTGATCGCGTGTGCACCCTGTGAACCTCCGAAGACGAGAACCCTCCGCCCCCCACCGGTCACCGGCCGCGGCCCGATCGAGAGGAAGGCCTCGCGTACCGGATTGCCGGAGACGAACCCATGGCCATGGAAGAAGCGCAGCGTCGACTCGTAGGTGACGCCGGCGGCGTCGACCAGCCGGGCCAGCAAGCGGTTGGTCAGGCCCGGAGTCGCGTTCTGCTCGAGCAGCAACGTCGGGATGCCGCGCGCCGCGGCCAGCGCGACCACTGGTCCGGAGCTGTAGCCGCCCACGCCAATCACGAGGTCGGGACGACGGCGCGAGAGGACCTGCCAGGCGTCGAGGGTGCTCAATGGCAACAGCCCGACGCCACGCGCGACCGAGCCCGCGCTCTTGCCTTTCAGTCCCGCGCTGCGGATCAGATCCAGCTGGAACCCTTCCTCCGGGACGATCCGCCCCTCGATACCCCTGGCCGTGCCCACGAAGGTGACCACGACGCGCGGGTCGCGCTTGCGCAGGGCGTGGGCGACGGCGATTCCGGGATAGAGATGTCCCCCAGTGCCGCCCCCGGCAATCACCACGTGACGTGGCCGCGTGCTGTCGATGCGTGCGTCCACGTCCTCAGGATTCGATGGCCGCGTGCTGCGACACGTTGAGCAGGATGCCGAGGCCGATCAGATTGACCAGCATCGACGAGCCTCCGGAACTGACAAACGGCAACGGCAAGCCCTTGGTCGGCAACAGCCCCAGCACGACGCTGATGTTGATCAGCCCCTGCACGGCCATCATCGTCGTCAGGCCGATGGCCAGGAACGCGCCGAAGCGGTCCTGCGCGTTGGCGGCGATGCGCAGGCCTCGCCAGGCGATCACGATGAGCGCCATGAGCACGGCCAGTGCGCCCAACAGCCCGGTCTCCTCGGCAATCACCGCGAAGATGAAGTCGGTATGTGGTTCGGGCAGGAATCGCAGCTTCTGCAGACCTTCCATCAGCCCGCGACCGAAGACGCCGCCCGTGCCGACGGCAATCAGGGACTGGATCACCTGGAAGCCGCTGCCGAGCGGATCGGCCCACGGGTCGAGGAAGGCCAGCACCCGCGCCCGGCGATAGGGCACCAGCCACACCAGCACGTACAGCGCCGGCGTCGCCACGAGCGCCGACAGACCGATGTAGCGCAGGCTGAGGCCCGCGGCAAACAGCATCGAGAACGCAACCAGGCAGATCGACACGGTCGTGCCGAGGTCGGGCTGGTAGAGGATCAGCAGCGACATCGCTCCGAGTACGCAGCCGACCGGCACCACCACGCTGCGCAGGTCGTTGATCCGCTCCATCCGCTGGCTGAGGAGCTTGGCGACAAACAGAATCACGGCCAGCTTGGCAAACTCAGAAGGCTGGATGCCGACGCTGCCGACACCGAGCCAGCGCACGGCGCCCTTGACGTTGTGACCGGCGCCCACCAGCTTCATGACCACCAGCAGCAGCAGCGCGGCAAAGACGCCACCGAGGGCGGTGTTGATCACGGTCGGGTGCTGCCAGGCGCGGTAGTCGACGCGCATCACCACGACCATCAGCAGGGCGCCGACGACCACCCACGTCGCCTGCCGGGCCATCAGCTGCACCGGCACCGATGTGGCGTCCATCACCTTGCCCGCCAGCGCGCTGTAGACCATCACCACGCTCACGCACACGAGGAAGAAGGCGGCTCCAAACAGCCACTTGTCCGACTTCAACTTGCGAGCCATGACACTCCCCCTCTAAAGACGCGGCGCCTTGCGCCCGAAACGATGGCGTGCGCAACGCCGCGTGAGCAGCCAGCAGTCATCAGCAGACGTACGGGCCGAGACACCGACCTCGCAGACCGGGGCAGCCTGCGTTCCCAGCGGCCAGCTCTTGACCGCGTCACGCCTGCTGATGACTGCTCACTGCTCACGCGTTGCGCATCGCCTTCTGGCCGCTCGCCGCGGCCGACAGCCGCGCCACGATGGCCTTGAACGTCCGACCACGGTCGGCGTAGTCGCGAAACATGTCGAAACTGGCGCAGGCCGGTGCCAGCAGCACGATGCCGCCGGCCCGCCGTTGCCCGAGTGCCTCGGTCACCGCCTCCTCGAGCGTCGAGACGCGGACGACCGGAACGAAAGGGGCCAGGGCCTGCTGCACCAGCGGGGCGGCCTCACCGATAGCCACGACCGACCCGCCGCGCGACCGCAATGGCGGACCGAGGCGCGCGAAATCGCCGCCCTTGTAGACGCCGCCCACGATGACCGTCACCGGCACGTCGAAGGCCTCGACCGCCATCGTCGCCGCCTCGACGTTGGTCGCCTTGGAGTCGTTGTAGAGGCGCGCTGCGCCGATGGTCGCCACGTACTCGAGCGCGTGCTCGAGCCCACTGAATCCCTCTACGGCCCGTGTCATGGCGCTGCCCGTCACGCCGGCCAGGTTGGCGACGGCGCACGCCGCCATGACGTTACCGAGCATGTGCCGACCAGTGAGTCGGACCGACGCGATCGGCACCAGCGGTTCGGCCGCCCGCCCCGAGTGACGCCGGGCGATCACCTCGCCGTCGAGGCCGACCCCGTCTTCCACGTCCAGGTCCGCGCCGAACAGCACGACCTGCGCGCCGCTGCCGCCCGCGTGGGCGCGAATCCCGGGATCACCGGCCGGCACGACGGCCCAGTCCGCGGCCGTCTGGTTCTCGAAGATCCGCGCCTTGGCGCGCTGGTAGGCGTCTTCGGTCCCGTGTCGGTCGAGGTGGTCAGGCGAGAAGTTGAGCCACACCGCCACGCGCGGGTGGTAGGCGGCGATGGTCTCGAGCTGGAAGCTGCTGGTCTCGACGACATGCCAGGTGGACGCCGTCGAGGCTTCGACCTGCGCCGAGAGCGGCACGCCGATGTTGCCCCCCACGAGCACCGCCTGCCCCGACGCCTCGATCATCCGACCGACCAGCGTGGTCGTCGTCGACTTGCCCTTCGAACCGGTGATGGCGATGACCGGGCCGGCCAGCAGGGATGCGGCAAACTCCAACTCGCCGATGACTCGCACGCCGCGGGCCCGCGCCGCCAGCAGCGGGGGGACGTCGGCTGGCACGCCTGGGCTGACCACCACCAACGCCACGTCGTCCGGGACGTCGTCGGGCATCCTGCCCAGCTGCACCTCGACGCCCAGCGAGACCAGTTCCGCGTGCTCGGCCAACTCAGCCTTGGTGTCGAGCAGCGTCACCCGCCCGCCACGGCCGACGACCAGCCGGCTGGCCGCGAGGCCGCTCCGGCCACCGCCCACCACCGCCACATGGCAACCCGAGACGTCGTAGGGCATGGTCGTCATCGCAGCTTGAGGGTGGTGAGGCTGAACAAGGCGCAGACGATCGCGACGATCAGGAACCGGGTGATGACCTTGGGCTCGCTCCAGCCACTGAGTTCGAAGTGGTGATGCAGCGGGGCCATCCTGAACACGCGTTTCCCGGTGAGCTTGAACGACGTCACCTGGATGACCACCGAGGCGGCTTCGAGCACGAACACGCCGCCGACGATCACCAGCAGGAGCTCCTGCTTGATCAGCAAGGCCACCGTGCCGATCGCGCCGCCGAGCGCCAGCGAGCCGACGTCACCCATGAAAATCTCGGCAGGGTACGAGTTGAACCAGAGGAACCCGAGGCTCGCCCCGACCAGGGCGCCGCAGAACACGGTGAGTTCACCGGCTGGTGCAAAGCGAACCAGCAGCAGGTACTCGGCCAGCACGCGGTGGCCGGTCACGTAGGCAAGCGCGGTGAACGTCGCGGCCGTGACGGCGAAGGTACTGATGGCCAGCCCGTCGAGCCCGTCGGTGAGATTGACGGCGTTGGACCAGGCGACGAGCACGAACGCGGCAAAGCCGAGGTAGAAGTAGCCGAGATCGGGAATCAGGTTCTTGAAGAACGGAAAAATCAGCCGCGTGTTGTACAGGCCCTTGTTGGCCAGCACGATCAGCGTCACGCCCACCAGCAAGGCCACCACCAGCTGCCCGCCCATCTTGTAGCGGGGCCGCAGGCCGTGATGATTGCGCCGCGTGACCTTCAGGTAGTCGTCGGCGAATCCGATGGCGCCGAATGCCAGCGTGGCCAGTACAGCGATCCAGATGTAGGTGTTGGTCAGGTCGGCCCACAGCAGCGTCGGGACGATCGAGGCCGCCAGAATCAGCAGGCCGCCCATCGTCGGCGTGCCGGCTTTCGGGCGATGACTTTCCGGACCTTCGTGCCTGATGACCTGGCCGATCTGGAACTCGCGCAGTTTCCGGATCAGCAGGCCGCCGAACGCCAGGCTGATGATCAGCGCGGTGATGCTGGCCGCCGCCGTGCGGAACGTGATGTAGCGCGCGACGTTGAGGATGGAGAACGTCTCGTGGAAGTGGAAGAGGAGGTGGTACAGCATCAGGCCACCACCTCGGTCAGCGCCAGGACGACGGCTTCCATGTGGATGCCACGCGATCCCTTCACCAGCACGGCATCGCCTTCGCGCACGAGGTGGCGGGCGAGAGCGGCCGCACTGGCGCTGTCGGCGACGTGATGGACGATCGCCGACCCGGCGCTGCTGGCCGCGTCGGCCAGCGCGCGAGCGGGTGATCCGCCCACCGACACGACCACGCTGACGCCGAGCTCGCCGGCCGTCCGGCCACAATCGGCGTGGTACCGGTCGCTGAAGTCGCCGAGTTCCAGCATCTCTCCGAGAATGGCCACGCGCCGGCCGGGCACCGCCGCCAGCGTCTGCAGGGCGCGCGTCAACGCCGAGGGGCTCGAGTTGTAGGCGTCATCGATCACCACCCAGCCGTGGGCGGTGTGAACGACCTGCCCGCGGTGGGCGGGCGGCGTGAGTTCGGCCACGCCCGCGACGATCTCGTCGGCCGACAGGCCGGCATCCATGGCCACGGCCGACGCGGCGGCGATGTTGGCCAGATTGCCGACGCCGAGCAGACGCGTCTCGATGGTGCGCACGTCGCCCTGCAGCGACAGCGCCGCGGTCGTGCCGTCGAAGCCCCGCGACTCGACGTCGCGGATGGACACATCGGCAGGCACGTCCACGCCGAAGGTCAACACCCGTCCGGCGAAGGCGGCCGCGCGCGCGATCACTCGCGCGTCGCCAGCGTTGGCCACGAAGACGTCATCGGGCCGCGCCCCCTCGAGTACTTCCTGCTTGGCCAGCGCGATGTCATCAACCGACGAGAAGAAGCCCAGGTGCGCCTCCCCCACGTTGGTCCACACCCGCACCTGCGGCTCGGCGATGGCCACCAGACGGCTGATCTCGCCGACGCCGCTCATCCCCAGTTCCACCACGGCATACTGCGGCGCGGTGTGCAGCTCGAACAGCGAGAGCGGCAGGCCGAGATGGTTGTTCAGGTTGCCGCGGTTGCGGAACGTCGTGAAGCGACGACCGAGCAGGGTCGCCGTGATCTCCTTGGTCGTCGTCTTGCCTACGCTGCCGGTGATGGCCACCACGGTCGAGGCCGCACGCCGCCGGATCACGCGTGCCGCTTCCTGCAGCCCACGCAGTGTGTCCCCGACGACGATCACCGGCAGGTCGGTAGCGGTCACGGCTGCCGGATCGCTGACGGCCACTCCGCCAGCCCCACGCTCGATGGCCTCGGCGACGAAGCCGTGCCCGTCGAAGCGGGGTCCGCGAATGGCGACGAACAAGTCGCCGGGAACCAGCGTCCGTGTGTCGATCGACACGGTCGGCAACAGACGGTTCTCGTCACCGTAGCCAAGCACGCCGCCGAACGCGTCGGCCATCTGACGGGCCGTCAGGGCGAAGGGCTGGCCCGTCACCGTGAGCTCCCCTGCCGACGGCGTAACGCCGCGCGGGCCACAGCGCGGTCCTCGAACGGCAGCACGCGGTCGCCGATGGTCTGCGTGGACTCGTGGCCCTTGCCCGCAATCAGCACCAGGTCGCCGGCCCGGGCGTCCACGACCGCCCTGCTGATGGCGTCCTCGCGGTCGACAATGGCCAGCCACGGCGTGGTCTGGACGGCGGCCACGGCCTGGCCCGCGTGCGTGGTCGGCCGCTCGGGCTGGACCAGACCACGCTTGATGTCTTCGATGATCGCCGCCGGCTCTTCCGACCGCGGGTTGTCCGAGGTCAGAATCACCAGGTCACTGAGGCGGCCGGCCACCGCACCCATCAGTGGCCGCTTGCTGCGGTCGCGGTCGCCGCCGCAGCCAAACACCGTGACGACCCGCTGCGGCGCCAGGGCGCGCGCCGTCTCCAACAGATTCTTCAGGGCATCGTCGGTGTGGGCGTAATCGACGATGACGCTGATGTCGTCCTGCACCCGGGACACGAGCTCGAAGCGCCCCGGCACCGCCGGCACGTTGGAGAGACCCTCGGCGATCATCGCCAGCGGCATCTCGAGGCCCACACAAGCCGCGACGACACCGAGCGCGTTGTAGGCGTTGGGTCGGCCCGGCAGGCGGGTGCGCAGACGCATCGGCCCGGCCGGCGTCCGCAGCTCCGCATCGATGCCGGCCAGGTCGAGGCGCAGCGAGGTCGGCCACACGTCGGCCTCGCGGTCGAGTGCAAAGGTCACTGGCCGGCCGACGCGCTCGGCCAGGCGCTCGCCACGCGGGTCGTCGATGTTGATCGCCGACGGTGCCTCCGGGGGCAACATGTCGAACAGCCGCTGCTTGGCGGCGAAGTACGCCTCCATGTCGCCGTGGTAATCGAGGTGATCGCGCGTGAGATTGGTGAAGATCGCCGCCCCGAAGCGCGTGAAGGCCACCCGTCCGAGGTCGAGCGCGTGCGAAGAGACCTCCATGGCGCAGGCACCGCAGCCGGCCTCGACCATCTCGCGCAGCAGCGCTTGCAGGTCCGGCGCCTCGGGCGTGGTGCGTGCCGAGGGCCGCTCGTCGGTGCCGACCCGAGCGCCGGTCGTGCCGATCCGTCCACTGGTCCAGCCGCGGGCGTTGAAGACCGCCTCGAGCAGGTAGGTGGAGGTCGTCTTGCCATTGGTACCGGTGACGCCGACCAGCAGCAGTTGCTCGCTCGGATGCCGATAGAAGGTCGCTGCGCCCGCGGCCAGTGCGACGCGACCCTGCTCGGCGACGATCCACGGCACGCCGGGGTCCCGGTCGGCTGCGCGGTCCGCGACGACGGCGATGGCGCCCTGCGCGATGGCCTGCTCGGCGTAGGCCGTTCCGTCACGTTGCGCGCCGCGCATCGCCACAAACACCGCACCCGGCGTGACGGCGCGAGAGTCGTATGCGATGCCTGTCACATCGAGTGCCGCCGCGGCACCGAGATCGGGCACCTGCAGCGGCGTCAGGCGGGCCATTTCGGCAACGAGGGCGCCGAGCGAGAGACCGGCCATCAGGGCTGGCCCTCCGCGACCGGTTCTGGTTCGATGCGGTAGCGCGTCAGCTCGAGCAGGCACACGCCACCCTCGCCGACCGGCGTGCCGGCGGCGGCACTCTGGCGCGCGACCAGCGAGCCGTCGCCGCGCAAGCGTGGTTCCCAACCGAGTCCGATGAGCGTGCGGACCGCCTCGCGCGCGCTCATCCCTGACAGGTCGGGAAGCACGGATGGACGGGTGGCCGACCGACGGGGCGTGACCTGGCCGTGGTTGCTGGCCGTCGCCATGTTCGGGCCGTCGGCGGCGCGCGCGACGACAATCGGCGGCTGGCGATCGACGTTGGGGGCGATCGACAGGTGGCGCAGCGTCGCGTCGGCGATGCGCTGGAAGACCGGCGCGGCGACGGCCCCTCCGAAGTACCCCTTCCGCTTCGGCGCATCGACGACCACGATCATCGCCACCGCCGGATTGCGCGACGGGAAGAACCCTGCCGTCGACGCCATGTACTCCATCATGTAGCCGCGGCCGTTGGCGTTCAGCTTGCGGGCCGTGCCGGTCTTGGCCGCCAGCGTATACCTCTTGATCCTGGCCTTCTTGGCCGTGCCCTCCTCGACGACCGCTTCCATCATCGTGGTGAGGCGAGCCGAGGTGGTGGGCGAGATCGCGCGGCGGGTGACTTCCCGAGTGGTCGGCTTGCGGACGCCGCCGGCGATGGTGGCGCCGACGATCCGTGGCTTCAGCAACTCGCCGCCGTTGGCGATGGCGCTCATCGCGGTGACCATCTGCAGGGGGGTCACGGCAATCGTGTAGCCGATGGCGATACGCGCCAGGTCGTGCTCCTTGATTGCCGACGGCTTCCTGACAATGCCGGCACTCTCGGCCGGGAAGTCTCGGGTCGCACGTACCCCGAAGCCGAAGCGGTGGACGTACCGCATCAACTTCTCGGTGCCCAGACGATTCACGGCCACCCGCGCGGTGCCGCAGTTGCTCGACTTGGCAAAGACCTTCTCGAACGACACCACGCCCACCTGGTGCACGTCGGTGATCGGCTTGGCGGTGCCGAACCGGCACGGCATCGTGGCATCGACGATGTCGGTGGGCTTGATCACGCCCTCCTCGAGCGCCGCTGCCGCGGTGATCGTCTTGAAGGTCGAGCCGGGTTCGTAGATCGTCTCGGCGGCGCGATTCACGCGCGAGGCACGATCGACCTCACTGGAGTCGTTGGGGTTGAAGTGCGGCTCGCTCACCAGGGCGAGGATCTCGCCGGTGTGCGGGTCCATCATCACGACCGTGCCGCCGATGGCGCCATGCTCCTCGACGGCGGCACGCAGCTCGCGCTCGGCGATGAACTGCAGCTGCGCGTCGATGGTGAGCTCGAGGGTCACGCCCGCGGTCGGCGCCTGTCGCATCCGGGCGGTCAGCACGTGATGCTGCGCGTCGTGCTGGAGGATGAGCGTGCCGCCGGTGCCGGTGACCAGCTTGTTGTGCGTCAGTTCGAGGCCACCGACGCCGTTGTTCTTGGCGTCGACAAAGCCGATCAGCGACGAGGCGAGGTCGCGGTTCGGATAGTAGCGGCGGCTCTCGTTCATGAAGCCGATACCGGGCAGCTTGCGGGCGGCTACCCGCTGCGCCTCGGCCGGTGTGGCGCGCTTGCGGATGTAGATGAAGTCCTTCTTGCCCTGCAGGCCCTTCTCGATCGTCGCCCGCTGGTCATCGTCGCAGCGCGACAGCTTCTCGCAGACCAGCGCGGCGAGCTTGTCGGTGTTCTTGAGCTCGCGCGTCAGCACCTTCAGGGAGCCGGTGCGTCCGCCCTTGCCGCGATCGACGACAAAGCCATCCTGCTTCAGCGAGGCGATGCCGTCAGCCTCCTCCGGCGACAGGGTGCTGAGAACCGTGGAGCGGCCGCGACGGCTGTCGAGCCGCTGGGCCAGGGCCTTGCGCTCTTCGGCGTCGCACCCGTCGAGGACCTCGCACAGCGCCGTCGCCAGCGCCTCGGGATCCTGCACGTCGCTCGGCACGGCGTAGATGACGTCGCCGTCGACGCTGTAGGCGAGGAGGCGGCCGAACCGATCCAGGATCGGTCCGCGGCGCGGATTGATTTCGATCGTCTGGCTCTGCTGGCGCTCGGCGCGCAACACCAGTTCTTCGTGCTGGAACACCTGCAGGTAAATCAGGCGCGCGACGATCCCCAGCGACCAGAGCAGGACGAGCGCGCCCACCAGAGCCAGACGCGGCCGTAACGTCTGCCGCCAGTCCGGGTTGCCATGTGAGTCGAGATCCTGGTCGGCCCGCTGCGCGTCGCGGACCACGCGCGCGTTGTTGAGCACGGCAGGGCTCGAGTCCAGGCCTGACAACAGATCCGGCGTGTCCCTGCTGGTCCGCCTCACCGCGTCGCCACCACGGCGCTGGTTGGCGGTGGGACCACGGTCACGCGCTCGATCACGGTCGAGGTGTCGCGGGTGGGCGCCTTCATGCCGAGCTGACGGGTGGCGATGGCTTCCACGCGGGCCGGGCCAGCCAGGAACTCGAACTCGAGCACCAGGTGACGGTGGACGGCACGCAGGTGGCCGCGCTGCGACGCCAGGTCGGCGGCAACCTTGTCGAGGCGGCGGGCTTCGAGATGCTGCCAGGCAGCAAACAGCACGGTCGCAAGGACACACGCGCCGCCAACGCCGGTGCGCAGCAGGTCACGCTGACGAGCCTGGTCGACCTCGCGCACGATGGCCCGGTTCTGCACCTGCTTGCGGACGACAAATTCGTGGTCCACTCAGGCCAGCCTTTCGGCGACGCGCAACTTGGCGCTGCGGGCCCGCGGGTTGCGGCCGATCTCGTCCTCGGACGCCTCGATCGGCCTCCGTGTGATCAGCGCGATCGACGGCTCGTCGGCCTGCGCCAGCGCGCGAAACGTGTGCTTGACGATCCGATCCTCGAGCGAGTGGAAGGCGATGATCGCGAGCCGTGCCCCTGCCAGCAGACTGCCGACAGCGGTGCGGATGAAGGCATCGAGGCCGTCCAGTTCGCGGTTGACCCAGATGCGCAGGGCCTGGAACGTGCGCGTAGCCGGGTCGATACGTTGCCAGCCGCGGGTCGGCACCGCGCGACGGACGATCGAGGCCAGTTGCCCGGTCGTCTCGATCGCGCCGAGTTCGCGCGCCCGGACGATGCCGCGGGCGATGCGGCGCGAGAAACGCTCCTCGCCGTACTGGTAGATGATGTCGGCCAGGGCTGACTCCTGCACCGACTGGAGCATCGCGCCAGCGGTCAGCCCGCTGTCGCGATCCATGCGCATGTCGAGCGGCGCGTCGGCGCGGAAACTGAAGCCACGATCGGGGTCGTCCAGCTGCATCGAGGAGACGCCGAGGTCGGCCAGAATGCCGCCGTCCACGCCCAGGATGCCCCGCGCCTGCAGCGCGGTGTCCAGGGTGCGGTAGTCGTCGTGGATCAGCTCGACGCGGTCGAGGCGGTCGTGCAGGTTTTCCCGCGCCAGCGCAAGCGCGGTGCGGTCGCGGTCGAAGCCGATGACCCGGGTGGCGCCGGCATCCAGCAGCGCACGGGTGTGCCCCCCTGCACCGAGGGTGCAATCGACATACAGCCCCCCACGGGCGGGTGCCAGGTGGCTGAGGACCTCCGCGACTAGTACCGGTGCGTGCATGACGCTGTCAGATCCCGAGTGCGGCGAGGTCGACCAGATGGGTGTCGTTCAATCCGTCGGACAGGACCTTGGACCGAAGGCGGTCGCTGTTCCAGATGTCGAGATAGCTCTGCATGCCGAGCACGTCGACGTCGGCCGACGCCCCCGCGGCTTCGCGGAGATGCGGCGGGATGACCACCCGGCCCTGGGTGTCGAAGTCGGCCAACTGGCCCCAGTACGACGTGGTCATCTCGAAGGCCTTGCGGGACTGGTTCAGCTGGGGCACGCCGCGGAGCTTTTCCTCGATCGCTTCCCAGACCTTGAGGGGGTACAGACGGACGAATTCGCCGGTGGGCGAGAGACTGGTCAGATACAGCGCCGGCCCGTACTCCGCCTCGATGTGCGCACGAAATGCGCTGGGCACCTTGAGGCGCCCCTTGTCATCAATCCGTGCTGAAATGCGTCCGCGGAGCACCATTTGTCCACTTTGGTCCACTTTAGTCCACGGCGAGAATAGGCACACTGCTCTCAGGTGTCAACTGGTAGTTCTTGGAAAGGCTTGAGCTAGAAGGACTTCGCCTTAGTTTCGCCGTCTGCTGCGTGCTAGCATGCTCGCCGCTTGCCCCTGACCGTTCTCGTCTGCGAGGCGCAGGTGCCCTTCGTGCGAGGGGGCGCCGAGGCGCTGGTCCGTGAGTTGGTGCGCCAGCTCGAGGTGCACGGCTGCCTGGTCGAGCGGGTCAGCGTGCCGTTCAAGTGGTATCCCAAGCAGGAGCTGATGGCCCACGCCGCGGCGTGGCGCCTGCTCGACCTGTCGGAGAGCTGCGGGCGGCCCATCGACCTGGTCATCCCCACAAAGTTTCCCGCGTACTGCGTCCGGCATCCCCGCAAGGTTGCCTGGCTGATGCATCAGTACCGGGCCGCCTACGACCTCTGCGGGACCGAGTACGCCGACTTCGACCACCGCGAGGAGGACACCGCGGTGCGCGAGCGCCTTCGCGACCTCGACCGGGAGATGCTGGGCGAGTGCGCAGCGGTCTACACCATTTCCCGGACGACGTCTGATCGCCTGACCCGGTTCAATGGGGTGCCGTCCCGGCCGCTGTACCATCCGTCACCGCTGGCGCCGAGCCTGCGGGCGGGCCCCTACGGCGACTACTTCCTGTCGGTGGGTCGCCTCGAAACAGTCAAGCGCGTCGAGCTCGCGATCTCGGCGATGGCGTACGTGCCGGCTCCGGCCCGCCTGCTGATTGCCGGCGAGGGGACGTTCCGACATGGCCTGGAACGCCGGATCGAGGAGTTGGGTCTGGGGAGCCGGGTGACCCTGCTCGGGGCCGTCGATGAACCGACGTTGGTCGAGCTGTACGCCGGCGCACGCGGCGTGGTCTTCGCGCCCTTTGACGAGGACTACGGGTACGTGACCCTGGAAGCCTTCGAGGCGCGCAAGCCGGTGGTCACGGCCACCGACAGCGGCGGCGTGCTCGAGTTCGTCCAGCATGGCGTCAACGGGCTCGTCTGCGAACCCGCTGCCGCAGCGCTCGGCGAGGCCCTTGCCGCACTCGCCAGCCAGCCTGCGCGAGCCGCCGCCCTCGGGGAGGCGGGGTACGATAGTACCCGCGCGATCTCCTGGGACGGGGTCGTCGCCGCGCTCACCGCCAGCCCGGCGCTACGCGAGCAACCGCCCGTCGCCTGACACCGTGGCCGCACCAGACACAGTCTCCGTCCTGATCCCGGCCTATAACGAAGGGCACGCCGTCGGCGACGTCGTCCGGGCCCTGCGCGCCGCTGCGGACTGGCACGAGGTCATCCTTGTGGACGACGGCTCGGCCGACCAGACCGGTGCTGAGGCCGCCGCCGCCGGGGCGCGGGTGCTGCGCCATCCCTACAACAAGGGCAACGGCGCCTGTGTGAAGACCGGCATCCGCGCGGCCACGGGCGAATTCGTCCTGGTGATCGACGGCGACGGTCAGCACAAGCCCGAGGACGCGCGGCGCCTGGTCGACCGGCTTGGCGAATACGACCTCGTCGTCGGCGCCCGCGCCGGTCATACGCAGGCGACCGGCGCGCGCCGGGCCGGCAACGGCCTGCTGAACGGCTTTGCCAGCTACATGACCGGACGCGAGATTCCGGATCTGACCTCGGGGTTCCGGGGGGCGCGCCGCTCGGTCCTGCGGGAGTTCCTGCACCTGATTCCGAACGGCTTCTCGACGCCGACGACGACGACGCTGGCCTTCATCAAGGCCGGCTACAGCGTGACGTTCCTGCCGGTCGAGGCGCGCCAGCGAACCGGGCTCTCGAAGATTCGCCTGGCCCGCGACGGGACGAAGTTCCTGCTGATCATCCTCAAGATCGTCACCATCTTCAGCCCGATGAAGATCTTTCTGCCGGTCAGCGCGGGGGCCTTTCTTCTCGGGGTGCTCTACGGTGGCTGGACGGTGGCCGTCTCGGGCCGGATCGCCAATGGCTCCGTGCTGTTGCTGATGTTTGCCGTGCTCGTGTTCCTTGTGGGGCTCGTGTCCGAGCAGATCTCGGCACTGCGTTTCGAGGGCCGGACGTGAGGACACCACCGCTGGTGCTGGTGGTCACACCGACGTACAACGAGCGGGACAACCTGCCCGTGCTGGTGCGGAAGGTGATGGCGCGCGGCCCGGAGTTCTCGGTCCTGGTCGTTGACGATGCCTCGCCCGACGGCACCGGGGCAGTCGCCGACGCGCTCGCGGCGGAGTTTCCGGGTCGCCTGACCGTGCTGCATCGGACCGGAAAGCGCGGGCTGGGCAGGTCCTACGTCGATGCGCTCTCGCAGGCGGTCACCATGGACGTGGACCTGGTGTGCCAGATGGACGCCGACTTCTCGCACGACCCCCAGTACCTGCCAGACCTGGTCCGCGGCGTGGTCGAGGACGGCTACGACCTGGTCATCGGGTCGCGCTACCTGCATGGCGTGTCCGTGGTGAACTGGCCCTTGAGCCGGTTGATCCTGAGTACGTTCGCCAATCACTACGTGCGTGGCATCACCGGGTTGCCGGCCCGTGATTGCACCAGCGGCTACCGTTGCTGGCGCCGCGAAGCCCTGGCCACCCTGCCGCTGAGGCAGTTCGTGTCCGACGGGTATGCCTTCCTGGTGGAGATGCTGTTTGCGGCGATGGGCCACGGCTGCCGCATCGGCGAGGTGCCGATCATCTACGTCGAGCGACGCGAGGGTCAGTCCAAGATGTCGCAGGGAGTGATCTTGGAGTCGATCTTCGTGCCCTGGCGGCTCGTGTTCGGGCACCCGTCCTGGCGCGGACGGCGCGGTTGAGGCTGTGCTAAGGTTCCCGGTTCGGGTATGCCAGACACTCCTGCAAGAACGCCTGCCGGCCTGAGCATCTTCTTCCCGGCCTACAACGACAGCGGCACCATCGCCAGCATGGTGGTGTCGGCGTTGCTGGCCGCGCGGGCGCTCACGCCCGACCACGAAGTCATCGTGGTCAACGACGGCAGCAAGGACAGCACGCCGCAGATTCTCGACGAACTGGCGCGGCTGTATCCGCAGGTGCAGATCGTCCACCACCCGCACAACCGCGGTTACGGCGGGGCCCTGCGCAGCGGGTTCGCGGCAGCGTCCAAGGAGTACGTCTTCTACACCGATGGCGACGCCCAGTACGACCCGTCGGAAGTGGCGCTGCTGTGGCAACGACTGGGTCCGGATGTGGACCTGGTCAACGGCTACAAGATTGCCCGGTCCGATCCGTTCCACCGCATCGTCATCGGGCGCATGTACCACCACACCGTGAGGATGCTCTTTGGCCTGAAGGTGCGCGACGTCGACTGCGACTTCCGGCTGATGCGTCGCTCGATCTTCGACACGGTGACGCTGACCAAGGACAGCGGCGTGATCTGCCTCGAGTTGATGAAGAAGATCACCGACGGCGGATTCCGCATCGCCGAAGTGCCGGTGCACCATTTCCACCGCGCCTACGGCAAGTCGCAGTTCTTCAACTTCGGCCGGATCTTCCGCACCGGACTCGACGTGCTGAGGCTCTGGTACGACCTGGTGATCAGGGCGCCCAAACAGCCCGGAGCGCGCCCGGCATGAGCGATTACCGCGACTTCTACCGCGGGCGGCCGGTGATGATCACCGGCGGGCTTGGTTTCATCGGCAGCAACCTGGCACGGATGCTGGTCGATGTCGGCGCCGACGTCATCCTGGTCGACTCGTTGATCCCCGACTACGGCGGCTCGCTCGAGAACATCCGCGGCATCGAGGACCGGGTTCGCGTCAACGTGGCAGACATCCGCCAGCAGACGACGATGAACTACCTCGTGCAGGGACGCGAGGTGATCTTCAACCTGGCCGGGCAGGTCAGCCACATCGACAGCATGCGGGATCCCTACACCGACCTGGAGATCAACTGTCGCAGCCAGATGACCGTGCTCGAGGCCTGCCGCCGCAACAACCCGGGCGTGAAGGTGGTGTTTGCCGGCACGCGGCAGATCTACGGCAAGCCCGACTACCTGCCGGTCGACGAGAACCACCTGGTGCGCCCCACCGACATCAACGGGATCAACAAGGCCGCCGGCGAGCAGTACCACCTGGTGTACAACAACGTCTTCGGGGTCCGCGCCTGTTCGTTACGGCTGACCAACTGCTACGGCCCACGCCAGCTCGTGAAACACAATCGGCAAGGCTTCATCGGCTGGTTCATCCGCCGCATCGTCGAGGACCAGGAGATCGAGATCTTCGGCGACGGCCTGCAGATGCGTGACTTCGTGTTCGTCGACGACGCATGCGATGCGTTCCTGCGCGCCGGGGCCAGCGATGCGTGCAATGGCCAGGCCGTCAACGTCGGCGGCCTGGAGCCGATCACGCACCGCGACCTCGTCCAGCTGATGATCGAAGTGGCCAGCACGGGGCGGAGTCGCTACGTCGAGTGGCCGGCTGCCAAGAAGGCCATCGACATCGGCAGCTTCTACACCGACTCGACGCGGTTCCGTGCGCTCACCGGGTGGGAGCCCACGGTGACGTTGCGCGAGGGACTGACCCGCACCATCGCCTTCTATCGCGAACACCTTCCGCGCTACCTGTGATGACGACCCAGGACGTGCGCGTGCCGTTCCTCTCGCTCACACCCGGCGACGACGCCGAGGCGCTGCGGGGCGCCGTCAATCGCGTCATCGATCGCGGCTGGTTCGTGCTGGGTCCGGAACTCGAGGCCTTCGAGGCGGAGTTTGCCGCCGCGAGCGGCGCCACCCACGCGGTCGGCGTCAACACCGGCACCGACGCCATCGCGCTGTTGCTGCGCGGCCTCGGGATTGGGCCGGGCGACGAAGTGATCACGGCGCCGCTGTCGGCGGCGTATACGGCCCTTGCGGTGATGATGGCCGGCGCCAGGCCGGTGTTTGCCGACATCGATCCCGAACGCCACACGATCGATCCCGGTGCGGTCGAGGCCGCCATCACGCCGCGCACCGCCTGCATCATGCCGGTGCATCTGTACGGCCAGCCCGCCGACACGACGGCCCTGGCCGCCATCGCGGCCAAGCACGGCCTGGCCCTGGTCGAGGACGCGGCGCAGGCCCACCTGGCCACGTGCGAGGGGCGCGCGGTGGGTTCCTTCGGCGCTGGCGCGGCCTTCAGTTTCTACCCGACCAAGAACCTGGGTGCGCTTGGCGATGGCGGGGCCGTCACCACCAGCGACGCCGCACTGGCCGATCGCCTGAAACGCCTGCGCAACGGCGGCCAGCGGACGACCTACCAGCACGACGAGTTCGGGGTCAACTCGAGGCTCGATGAGATGCAGGCCGCGATCCTGCGCGAGCGCCTCCGCCGACTGCCGGCCTGGACCACCCAGCGCCGGGCGCTTGCGGACCTCTACCGTTCGCGGCTGGTGGGCGCCGACGTGCATGTACCGCGCGAGTTCGACGCCGGCCATGTGTACCACCTGTTCGTGGTGCGGACCGAGCGACGTGAGGCATTGCGCGCGCACTTGACTGCGCAAGGCATCCAGACGCTCGTGCACTACCCGAAGTCGTTGACCCGCCAGGCCGCCCTCCTCAGCCAGATGCCGGCCCACTGTCCGGAAGCCGAACGCGCCGCCGAGCAGGTGTGCTCGTTGCCGCTCTACCCGTCGCTGCCGCACGGCGACGCCGACCTGGTGGCCGCGGCAGTCCAGTCGTTTACAGGGTAGCGACTGGTGGGGCTACCCACGCCCAGGCTCGTTGGCGAAGCGGCCCGGCCTGCTGGTGCCGACTGCCAACCGCCGGCGACAGTCCTATACTGGACACTGGCTCAGGGCACGGCTCGGATTGCCGTGTCTGGTCGGCCCGCAGGTGATTTCCCATGAACTCACGCGCTGTTGTTGCCTTCGCGCTGCTGCTTGCCTCTGCCGGTCCGGCCTTGGCCCAGTCCGTATCGCTGACCCTGCGAGACGGGCGCGTCACGCTCATCACGCAGAACGCGACACCTGCGGCGATCCTGGCCGAGTGGGCTCGCCAGGGGCAGATGAAGGTGGTGGACGGCGAACGCGTGCCGGCCACGCCGCTGAGCCTGCGCCTCGAGAACGTGCCCGAACGCGAGGCACTGGACATCGTGCTGCGCGGGGCCGCCGGCTACATCGCGGCGCCACGCGCGCAGGCGGTCAGCGGCGGCGTGTCTCGGTTCGACCGTGTGCTCATCATGGCGTCGTCACCGGGGGCCAGCACGGCGAGCAAGCCAGCCCCGCTCACCCGCGCTGCCGCAGCCGTCGGAGCCGCCGCCCCGGCCGCGTTCGCGCCCGTCCCGCAGGTGGTCGAGGAGGAAGTGGCACAAGCCCAGGCGGCCCAGATCGACGACGTACCCGCGCCAGCGCCGGGCCCGGAGCAGCCTGCCTCCTCCACCAACTTCGACTATGCCAATCCGCAGCGCTATTTCGCTGCCCGGCAGGCGGAGCAGCAGGCCGCCGAGGCCGCACAGCAGCAGCAGCAGCAACAGCGGCAGCAGCCGTCGACCTCGCCGCTCGGAGGTCTGAGCCAGACCAGTGCCCGCCCCGGCCTGATGCCGCAGCCGCAGCAGACGGTGCCACCCGCCAACGGCACCGTACCGATGGGTCCGTACGGTCTGCCACCGGGTGAGGTCCCCGGATCGGCGTCGGTGGGCTCGACGATGGAGCCCGACCGCGCCAAGTACATCAATCCGTACTCGCCGACGCCGCCAAGGCCCTGACGCCGCTCCGCGTCCGGCGGCCTGGCCGAGCGTAGACTGACGGGATGACCGACGCCACCCTGCCCGCGCGCCTGAGTGCCGACATCGTCACCGCCATGCGGGCCCGCGATCAGGAGACCCTGGACGCCCTCCGCATGCTCAAGGCGGCGTTGACCAACAAGCGCGTCGAGCTGACCCGCGAACTGGAGGACAGCGAGGCGCTGCAAGTGGTCACGGCGCTGGTCAAGCAGCGACGCGACAGCATCACCCAGTTTGCCGCCGCCGGCCGGCAGGAACTGGCCGACAAGGAGCAGCGAGAGGCAGCCATCCTCGAGCGCTATCTGCCCGCCGCCCTGGACCCTTCGGCGCTGGCGGCACTGATTGACCAGGCCGTCCGCGACAGCGGCGCGGCCGGCCCCCGGGACATGGGGAAAGTGATGAAGGCCCTGATGCCGCGACTGGCGGGTCAGGTCGTCGACGGCAAGGCCGTGAACGAACAGGTGAAGGCTCGGCTGGCTGCCGGTTGAGCTGAGTCACTTTCTTCCCTGAGGTTCGTCCTTGCTGACGGCCTCGTCTCCACGAGGCCGTCCTGTTGGTTCGTCCCAGCCCACTCTCTTCGCTCACTGTGCTGGCGCTCGTGGCCTTTGCCGGCTCTGCCGCGATGCAGACGTCCACGCCGCAGTTCGACAATGTCCAGCCTGCCAGCGGCGTCGAGTTCGTGCTGGCACACGCTCCGACCGCCGGCAAGCGCCTGATCGAGACCATGCCCGGCGGCCTGGCGGCCTTCGACTACGACGGCGACGGACTGGTCGACCTCTTCTTCGCCAACGGCAATGCGTCCCCCGCGCTCGCCAAGGCCGCCCCTGCGTACCACAACCGTCTCTACCGCAACCTCGGCAGCTTCAGGTTCGAGGACGTCACCGACGCCGCAGGTCTGGCGGGCCGGGGCTACGGGATGGGCGCCGCGGTGGCCGACTACGACAACGACGGCGACCCCGACCTTTTCGTCCCCGGCGTGGGTCAGCCGACGCTCTACCGCAACGCCGGCCGAGGGCGGTTCGAGGACGTCACTGCGGCTGCCGGCATAGGCGCATCGCCGTGGTCGGTGGCGGCGGCGTGGACCGACATCGACCGCGATGGCCACCTCGACCTGTTCGTCGTCAACTACCTCGACTGGAACGACACGGCCGACCGCTTCTGCGGCGACCGCCTGCGCAATCTGCGGGTGTATTGCCACCCCAAGTTCTACACGGGCCTGCCCAACCAGCTGTATCGCAACCGCGGCGACGGCACGTTCGAGGACATCTCCCGGGCCAGCGGCATCGCCGCGCATATCGGCAAAGGGATGAGCGTCGGCGTGGCCGACCTGGATGCCGACGGCTTTGACGACCTGTTTGTCTCCAACGACGGCGTGCCGAACTTCCTCTTCCGCAATGTCGACGGCAAGAAGTTCGAGGAAACCGGGCTCCTGGCTGGGGTGGCGTTGCCCGGATTCGGCCGTCCGGTCTCCAGCATGGGCGTCGCGGTGCAGGACGTGAACGGCGATGGCCGCCCCGACGTGCTGGTCACGGCACTCAAGGGCGAGACGTTCCCGCTGTACGTCAACGACGGCGCGATGACCTTCCACGACGGCACGCATCAGGCGAAGCTGGCCGCTCCGAGCAGCCAGCGGAGCGGCTGGGGCGTCAGCCTGGCCGACCTCGACAACGACGGCCGTGCCGACATCGCCACAGCCAATGCGCACGTCAACGATCTCATCGATCAGTTCGAGGCCTCGAGCTACAAGGAAGCCAACTCGATCCTGATGAACCGCGGCAACGGGTTCGAGGACGTCACGGCCCAGGCCGGCGCGTCGTTCGGCAAGACGATCGCGGCGCATCGCGGCCTGGTGGCCGCGGATCTCGACAACGATGGGCGGCTCGACCTGGTGACGACCAGCCTCGGCGGGCCGGCCGAGGTGTGGCGCAACGGCGGCCCGGCCGGACACTGGATTCGCCTCGTCCTTCGCGGACGCACCGCCAATCGCGATGGGATCGGCGCCCTCGTCGTCATCGAGGGACGGCGGCTGTCCATGACGTCAGCTGCGGGTTACGCGTCTTCCGTGCTGCAGGGCGTGCACGTGGGTCTCGGCACGGCCACCGCGGCGCCGCGCATCGAGGTGCGGTGGCCGTCGGGACGGACGCAGGTGGTCACCCCGCCAGGTGTCGACCGGGTGGTCGAGGTCACGGAACCGGAGGGGTGATGGCTGGCAGGTCCAGCGGCGCCGGTGCGGCGGGCGACGCGGCCGAAGACCGTTTCTGATACTCGGCCAGCACCACGTTTGCCCGGTCGGCGCTGCCCGTGCGCTGCAGCGCCTGCGCCAGCTGGTAGTGCACGCTGCCGTCGCGATCACCGTCGAGGGCCTTCTCGAGATGTGGGATGGCTCTGGCAAATTCTCCCGCCTGCACGAGGGCGCGCCCGAGCGAGGCCTGCGCGGGAGCCATCGACGGATCGCGTGCCACGGCCTGTGACAGCAGGCTGATCGCACGCTCGATCTGCTGCGACTGCAGCAAGGCCTCACCAAGGGCCACCTGCAGGTCCGGCGCATCGGGCGCCTGCGCGTGCAGGCGTTCCAGCAATGGCATTGCGCCCTCGAAATCACGCGCCGCGTACAACGCGCCGGCCAGGTCTCGCTCCAGGGCGGGATCGCCCGGTGCCAGTTTCAAGGCCTCGCGCAGTTGCGTTGCGGCCTCGATCGGCTGGTTCTGGTCGCGCGCGATGCCCGCACGCACGACATAGCGCTCCACCGACGGAGGCAGCTGCTCCAGGCTGCCGAACGACCGTGCCGCGAGATCGTTGGCCGCCCGCGCACGCCAGTAAAGTGCCGCCGGCTGCGCTGCCGTCGCGGTGCGGGCCAGGGCATCCTCCAGCTTGCCGGTGAGGTACGCACATGCCACGGGGAGGCTTGCGCACGCCGGCCGTTCCTGGTCGGCGCGTTGCTGCGCTGTTGCCGCCCAGTCGGCATGCCCGCTTGCGGCGTAGACCCGGGCCAGCGTGCGGTCCACGCCTGGCAACGTGGGCAGCGCTGCCCGGGCCTTCGTGATCAGCGAGAAGGCCTGCGGATATTTTTCCTCGACCGTCAGGACGTCGGCGGCGAGCAGCCACACGTACGGCGAGTCGGCGTCGATCGACTGGAGCCGGCCGAAGGCCTCGCGGGCGATACCTTCGTAACTGCGCCCGAGCGCCGCCCAGACCTGCGGCGACTTCGGTTGGGCCGCCGCCAGTGCCGCCAGTTGCACGCTCGCCTCGGCGTACCTGTCCAGTGACAGGAGCGCCTCTGCAAGTGCCTGTCGGGCGTTGGGGTTCTGCGGATCGGCCTGGACCACCCGACGGAGAGGACCGACGGCGTCACCGGGGCGGCCGGTCTCGAGGTACGAGATGCCGAGGAACAACCTGGCCGGCAGGAGGTCGGGGCGGAGGCGGAGGGCTTCGCGCAACGGGCCAATCGCCTCGGCGGTCCTGCCGCCCATCGCCCGCGCCATGCCCAGTTGCATGTGGGCGACGCCGTCGGCAGGGGTCAACCCGATCAGCTTCTGGTAGACCGCTTCCGCGTCGCCGAATCGCCCCGCCTCCATCGCCGACTCGGCCTGGGCACGCAGTGCGGCGAGGTCGGCGCCCGCTCCACCTCGAACACGGGCCGACGACGCCTGACGGGTGCCGGCCCACGTGGCTGTGGCAGAGGCGCTCGTCGCGACCACGAGGAGCAGGGCAATGAGAGGACGTCGCACCCAGCACTTGTAGGCTGCGCACGGCGGGCGCGTCAACTGCCCGGGCGACTGCCGCGTGCGGTGCTCGGTCGCAGCGACCCGGTTCGGCCCGGGGCTGCGTGCGATGATGTCGCGGTGACGCCGCCGCCCGGTCCTTCCCTGACGCGTGCCGCCGGACTGGCCGGCAGCGCGACGATGGCGAGCCGAGTACTCGGGCTGGTTCGAGAACAGGTGCTCGCGCATGCGTTCGGCGCCAGCCACCAGATGGACGCCTTCAACGTGGCGTTCCGCCTCCCCAACCTGGTGCGCGACCTCTTTGCCGAGGGCGCGATGACCGCGGCCTTCGTACCCACGTTCAGTCGCACGCTGGAACGCGACGGGCGCGAGGCCGCCTGGCGGCTGGGTCGTCGTGCCATCACCGCGCTGCTTGCGGTCACCCTGCTCATCGCGGTGATCGGCATCCTGATCGCCGAACCGATGACCCGGGCGTTTGCCGGCGACTTTGCGGCAGTGCCCGGCAAGTTGGAGCTCACGGTCCGACTCACCAGGTTGATGTTCCCCTTCCTGCCGCTGGTGGCCATTGCCGTCGCGGCCATGGGCATGCTCAATGCGCTCGGCCGTTTCTTCGTGCCGGCCCTGGCGCCCGCGGTCTTCAACGTCGCCTCGATTGCCTGCATCGTGTTGCTGGTACCGGTGATGCCTGCTCTGGGCCTGCCCGCGGTGACCGCCCTCGCCCTTGCAGTACTTGCCGGCGGCCTGGGGCAGGTACTGCTGCAATGGCCGCAGTTGCGCCGGGAGGGTTTCCGCTTCCATTTCGATCTGGCGCCGCGCGACCCCGGTCTGCGCGAGATCCTCCTGCTGATGGGCCCGGGCACCATCGGCGTGGCGGCCACGCAGTTCAACGTCTACGTCAACACCGTGCTGGCCACCGGGCAGGAAGCCGGAGCGGTGTCCTGGCTCAACTATGCGTTCCGGATCCTGTACCTGCCGATCGGCCTGTTCGGCGTGGCCATCGCCAGCGCCTCGCTCCCCCTGATGTCGCAGCAGGCACAGCGCGGCGACCTGCCGGCGCTTCGCCGGACCCTGTCGCATGCGGTGCGACTGGTGCTGTCGCTCACCGTGCCGGCGACGTTCGGGCTGATCGCGCTCGGCGTGCCCATCGTCCGGCTGATCTTCGAGCGGGGCCGCTTCCAGCCGAGCGACACCGACGCCGTGGCGATCGCCCTCATGGGGTACGCCCCAGGACTGGTCGGGTACTCGGCCGTCAAGGTGCTCGGCCCGACGTTCTACGCGCTGCGCGAGAGTCGCACTCCGGTGATCGTGAGTGTCATTGCCGTGTTGATAAACGCCCTGCTCAGCGTGCTGCTGGCGCGATCGTTCGGGTTTGTCGGCTTGAGTCTGGGCACCGCGCTCGCGTCATTGCTGAACGCCGGTCTGTTGCTGCTGCTGTTGCGGCGACGACTCGGACCGATCGGCATCGGACAACTGGCCTCGACGCTGGGGCGCATCACCCTGGCCAGCGCGCTGATGGGTGCGGCGGCGTGGGCGTTGCACCACTGGCTCGCGACCGAGGTGCTGGTCGGCCAGGGGCTCGTCCGCCAACTGGTGCGCGTCGGGAGCAGCATCGGCGTGGCTCTCGTGGTGCTCGTAGTGATGGCACGGCTGCTGCGGCTCGAAGAGTTCGCCGAGGCGCTCGACAAGTTGCTGCGTCGCGTGCGTGGGCGCCGGGCAGCGGCCAGCGACACCGATGAGTGAACGTCGGCCCACCGTACCGATGAACCGACGCCCCCTCGGCGTCGTGTCGGCAGCGCACTTCATGGTGGACGCGTACTCCAACATGTACGCGCCACTGCTGCCGCTGCTGATGCCCAGACTGGGCATGAGCCTGCAGGCGGCCGGCACCCTGATGATGGTCTTCCAGGGGGCAGCGTCGCTGTCGCAACTGGGTTTCGGACGTCTCGCCGACCGCGGCCACGCGCGCGTCCTGCTGATCGCCGGACCACTGGTCAGCGCCGTCGTCCTGAGCCTGATGGGGCTGGTCCAGGATCAGACGACGCTGGCCGCCGTGCTGGTGCTGGGCGGCCTCGGGGTGGCTGCGTTCCACCCGCCTGGAGCCATGGTCGCGCATACCGCCGGGCGAACCCGGCCCGGCTCGGCCATGAGTGTGTTTGTCACCAGTGGCTCGGTGGGCTTCGCCTTGTCGCCCCTGTTGGTGGCCAATGCCGCGGGACGCTGGGGCCTCGGGGCGACCGTCTGGTTCCTGCTGCCGGGCCTGGTGTGTGCGCTGCTGTTTGCGAGGGCGGTTCCTGCCCTCCCGCTGGCGCCGCATCGACCGCACGGGGGCGGACTGCGCGCGCTACGCCCGCACGCCCGCAACCTGATCCTGTTGTACCTGCTCGTGGTGCTGCGGACAGTGGTCTCCCTGTCGTTTGCCACGTTCGTCCCCGTGCTGCTGACGCGGCAGGGCATGCACATCGGCGAGGCCGGATCAGCGATGGCGCTGTACCTGTTCATGTCAGCCGTCGGCGGGTTCTGGGGCGGCCGGCTGTCGGACAGCTTCGGACCGCGCCGGGTGATCGTCTGGTCGCTGCTGCTGGCCACGCCGTTCCTGCTGGTGGCGCCGCAGACCCAGGGTTGGACGTTTGCCGCATTGCTCGCGGTGGGCGGCCTGTTCCTGCAGTCGACGCTGCCTGTCAACGTCAGCTTCGGCCAGGCGTTGGCCCCGCACAGCGCGGCGACCGTGTCCTCGCTGATGATGGGTGTGGCCTGGGGATCGGGCGGGCTGCTCGTGCCGGTGACAGGCATGCTGGCCGACGCCATCGGCCTGTCGATGACGCTGACCCTGCTCGCGGTGGTGCCGCTGGTGGCGGCAGCCATCGCCACGCAGCTCCCGCCGGCACCCCCTCTGCCGATGCACGTGGAACCTGTCGAAGTGAACGTCGCGGCGATCGATCCCGCCGCCGACGATTACGGCGACGGCCCCGGCGCCGCCTCCCGCAGGTAGCGGGCGGGCCGCAACAGCCGGTGCCGTACACTGGCGACGTGGCCCGCTCTCCTTACAGTCGCGTGTCCTTCCAGTTCGGGCCAGGCCCGCTGACGCCAGCCGTCAAGGCCCTGCTGATCGCCAACAGCGCGCTGTATCTCGCCCAGGTGGCCGTGCCGGCGCTCACCGCGTATGGCGGCCTGACGCCGGCGGCGGTGATCGAGTCATTCTGGCTGTGGCAGCCGATCACCTACATGTTCCTGCATGCGGGTTTGACGCACCTCGTGTTCAACATGCTGGCGCTCTGGATGTTCGGCGTGGAACTCGAGAAGCTGTGGGGCACGGAGGCCTTCGCCCGCTTCTACCTGTCGTGCGGGCTCGGCGCTGCTGCCACGACGATCGTGGCGTCGCTCTTGCCATTCGGGTTCGCCGACTTCCTCTACATCACGCCGACCGTTGGCGCTTCGGGCGCGATCTACGGCCTGCTGGCGGCCTTCGGGATCCTGTTCGCGAACCGACCGATCTACATGTACTTCCTCTTCCCCGTCCCGGCACGGATCTTCGTGCTGATCACGGGCGGGATCACCCTGCTGCTGTCGGTGACGTCAGCGGGTGGCCAGATGGCGCATCTGGCGCACCTCGGGGGCCTGTTGACCGGCTGGCTGCTCCTCACCCGGGGCCGTGGCGGATTCAGCGCGGAGCTGAAGTACCGGTACACGAAGTGGCGGTTGCAGCGGGCGCGCCGCAAGTTCGGCGTGCATCAGGGCGGCCGCGATGGCGGATGGAACGTCCACTGACAATTCTGAGTTCGGAATTGCCCTAGCGTACGGGACTGAACACGCCGAGCACGAAGGTATCGTCGAGGGCAACCGCCTGATGCGCGACGCCGCTCGGGATGTGCAGCACTTCGCCCTCCTCGACGCGCACGTCCTCGGCCCCGACGAGGAACTGCAGGGCGCCCTGCAGCACGTAGGTCATCTGCTCCTGCTCGTGCGCATGCAGCGGGATGAGCGCTCCCTTCTTCAGGTACACCTGGGTCAGGGTCTCCCGCTCGCCTCGCACGACCTTGCGCGAGACCATCTCGGTCACCTTCTCGAGTGCGATTTCGTCCCAGCGATAGAGCGGCATCTGTCGATCGTACCGGGTCGCCGGGGACGGCGGCGGGTGCAGGCGTTCCCAGCTGGACCGTTGGTCGGATTGCTGCGGGGAGGTCGCTCGTGGTGTGGCGACCGCTGGCTCGGCACCGCCCCGTTCGACGCGCGCCCCGAGCGGCGGTACAGTAGAGGGCGCGTTCGCCCTATCATCGGAATGCATCACACCAGAAGCATTTGCACATGTCTGAGCCTGACCTGACCGGCCACGTCGAGGCCACCACCGCATCATGAAGACCGTGGCCGCACATCCCACCTTCGCGTCCGACGAGGTGGCGTCGGTTGCCACGCGCGACGTGCTGCGGCGCGCGTATCGCCTGATGCTGCTGTCGCGACGCCTCGACGACAAGGAAATCCAGCTCAAGAACCAAAGCCAGATCTACTTCCAGATCAGCGGCGCCGGGCATGAGGCCATTCTCGTGGCGGCGGGGCTCGCGCTGCGGCCCGGCATCGACTGGGCCTATCCCTACTATCGCGACCGGGCGTTCTGCCTGGCGCTCGGCGTGACGCCCCTCGACATGTTGCTGCAGGGCGTTGGCGCCAAGGACGACCCCTCCTCGGGCGGCCGCCAGATGCCCTCGCATTGGGGTCACACGCGGTGGAACATCGTGTCGGGGTCGAGCCCGACCGGCACCCAGTGCCTGCAGGCCGTCGGCTGCGCCGAGGCGACGCGGCTGCTGACCGAATTGCCGCATCTGCCCGACTCGGAGCGTCCCGCGCCCGACGCCGTGACCTACGTCTCCGTGGGTGAGGGTGCGACGAGCGAGGGCGAATTCTGGGAATCGCTGAATACGGCCAGCAACGGCCGGTTGCCGCTCGTGTATCTGATCGAGGACAACGGCTACGCGATTTCGGTGCCGGTCGAGGTTCAGACGCCTGGCGGCGACATCTCCCGCCTGGTCGAGGCGTTCCCGCACCTGAAGGTCTTCCGGGTCGACGGCACCGACCTGCTTGCCAGCCTCGAGGTGATGCACGAGGCGGTGGCCTACGCGCGCAGCGGCGAGGGGCCGGCGTTTGTGCACGCCAAGGTGACGCGACCGTATTCGCACTCGCTCTCCGACGATGAGCGCCTCTACAAGACCGATGAGGAGCGCACGCGGGAGGCGGCGCGCGACCCCTTGCGGCGGGCTGCCGAGTACCTGCTTGCCGAGGGGCTGGCGACGCGCGAGGAACTCGACGCGTTCCAGGTTGAGGTCGACCTCGAGATCAATGCGGCCACCGACATCGCCCTCGTGGCCGAGAAGCCGGCGCGAGACACCGCCGGCCTGTACGTGCACTCGCCCGACGTCGACGTCTCGGCCAGTTCGTGGCTCAGCGAACCGCTCGCCGATGGCAAGCCCGACACGATGGTCGCCGCGATCAACCGCACCCTGCGCGACGAGATGGCCGCCAATCCGCGGGTCCTGGTCTTCGGTGAGGACGTCGCCGACGCGAGCCGCGAGCGCAACCTCGCCGAGGTGTCGGGCAAGGGCGGTGTGTTCAAGGTGACGCACGGCCTGCAGCGCGAGTTCGGCGGCCAGCGCGTGTTCAACTCACCCCTGGCCGAGGCCAACATCGTCGGGCGAGCCATCGGGATGGCGACGCGCGGCCTGAAGCCGGTCGTCGAGATCCAGTTCTTCGATTACATCTGGCCGGCGTTCATGCAGATCCGCGACGAGCTGACGATGCTGCGGTACCGGTCCAACAACACGTTCTCGGCGCCGGTCGTCATCCGGTCGCCGATCGGGGGATACCTGCGCGGCGGCGCGCCGTACCACAGCCAGTCGGGCGAGAGCATCTTCGCGCACTGCCCGGGGATCCACGTGGTCTTTCCAAGCAACGCCGTCGATGCCGCCGGCCTGTTGCGCACGGCCATCCGCTGCGACGACCCGGTGCTCTTCCTGGAGCACAAGCACCTCTATCGCCAGACCTACAACAAGGGCGTCTATCCCGGGCCCGACTTCACCATACCGTTCGGCAAGGCCGCGGTGCGGCGCGACGGCAGCGACGTCACCGTCGTCACCTGGGGCGCGCTCGTGCAGCGCTCACTGCTTGCCGCGCAGCAGGCCGAGAAGGACGGCATCAGCGTCCGCGTGATCGACCTCCGGACGATCGCGCCCTGCGACTGGGAGACGATCGGCGCCGCGGTCCGCGAGACCAACCGCGTGGTGATCGCCCACGAGGACGCCCTGACGGCCGGCTTCGGCGCCGAGATCGCCGCATACGTCGCCGAACATTTCTTCGAGCACCTCGACGCGCCGGTGTTACGGGTGGCGGCGATGGACACGCCGGTGGCGTACTGTCCTGACCTCGAGGAAGAAATCCTCCCCCAGTCGGCCGACGTCCTTGCCGCGATCCGCAAGGTTGCCTCGTACTGACCCGGGACCAACCCGCATCGCCCTGGCCGTCCTGCTCGGCCTGCTCGCCATGCTCGCCGCGCCGCGGCTGGATGACCGCCTCACCGCGGCCACCCGCGTCGCGACACTGAAGTCGATCGGCGCCATCCCGGCCTTTCTCGCCGGCGAGTTCGAGCAGGCATCGGGCTTCGCCCAGCGTCCCGATGGATCCTCGCTCGTCTTCGATCGCCGAAGGCATCGGGTGTACACCATCGACGCCGCCCGTACGGTGGTGACGCCGCTGGTCGAGATCGGTGTCGAGGTCGGCCGTCTCCTGCGGCCCAGCTCATTCGACGTCGCGCTCACCGGCGACTTCATCGTCGCCGATGCCCCGGGGCGCCAGCCTCGCGTGTCGGTCTTCGAGTCCGGGGGGAAGGTGCTCAACACCTTCCCGGTCGCGGCGCGCGAGTCGCCGCGCGTGATAGCCGACGACCTCGTACTCGACGGCATCGCGGCGGCGCGCTACACCGGCACCACCGTGCTGATCAACCAGCCCGACCGCGGCGTGCTGGTGACCGAATACAGCGTGACCGGCGCCGTGGTGCGCCAGTTCGGCTCATTGCGACGGACCGGATTCGAGTCCGATCCCGACGTGCACCTGGCGTTCAACAGCGCGCTGCCCATCCCGGCACGCGACGGCGGTGTGTACGTGGTCTTCCTGGCCGGTCCACCGGCGTTTCGCAAGTACGCCGCGGGCGGGGCTCTCGAGTTCGAGCGGGCCCTGCAAGGACGCGACATGGATCCGCTCGTGCTGCAGATGCCCAACAGCTGGCCGCGTCGGCAGATCGGCGACGTGACCTATCCGCTGGTACAGCCGATGGTACGCACGGCGGCAGTGGACAGGCAGGGCCGGCTGTGGGTCGCCATGCCGACCTCCTACGTGTACGTCTTCGACGAGGACGGCGAGAAGGTGCACACACTGCAGTTGATCGGCGCGGGGACGTTGCGCCCGTCATCGCTGTGGTTCGCGCGCGATGGGCGGCTGCTGGTGACGCCGGGCCTGTACGAGTTCGCCCCGCCGAACGGCTGACCGCAGACCGACGCTGGGACCCGTGCGCGACGACGATGCGTGACATACACCTCTCGAGCGGTGAACGTACCCCTGGCACGAGGCGTCATAAGATACGAGACATCTATCCATGGACATCCTGCTGATTGCGCCTTCGGCACGTCGCCGCAACCTGCTGCGCGAGCGATTGCTCCGGGCCGGGCTCGTGCCGGCGGCCGAAGCCGCCGTCCCGAGTGATGCCAATGACGTGGCGACGTCTGTCGGGCTGGCCGACGCCGTTCCCGAAGGCCGGGAGTGGCTGCAGGCGCTGATGCCGATGCAGGGGTTGGCGGTGATTGGTGCGCCGGCCAACTCGGTCGCCGGCCTGCGCGGGCTCGCCTTGACTGGCTGGGCGGCGCTGCCCGTGGACGTGTCACCAGGACAGTTGCGTCAGGCGCTCGAGATGGTGGACGCCGGTTTCGCCGTGGCGCCGGGTAACTGCCTGCATCCCGCACCGGCGGCCAACCGCGTGTCGCGCGACGCCACTGACGAGGGCCTGACCGACGCAGCGCTGACCGATCGCGAAACCGACGTGCTGGACCTGCTCGCCGAGGGGCTCTCCAACCAGCGCATCGCGGAGCGGCTCGGCATCAGCCCGCACACGGTCAAGTTCCACATCGCGTCGATCTACGACAAGCTCGACGCGCGCACGCGGACGCAGGCCGTGCGCCACGCCCTGGACCGCGGGTTGCTCCACTTGTAGGCTGCCGGGACCTGGCCGCGGGCCCCTCGACGCCAGCGCCTGATCGCTACCTGGCCTGCAGTCGCGCCAGGAGCAGGTCGCGGTAGCACTGGCACTCCTCATCGAACCACACCGCGCTGAACTCCGTGGCCATGCGCTCGATGTCGTCGGACGAGTAACTGGGCCCGCCGCCGGCCTCGACCAGGGCGAGCTTGTGCGCGGCAAAGGCGCGCGGCGGCTTGGACGCCAACTGGCGGGCCAGGGTCAGCGCTCGGTGGCGGATGCTGGCCACCGGCACCAGTTCCTCCACGATCCCGTGCTGCAACGCGCCGCCGGATTTCCAGGCGTGTCCTTCGAGAAACATCCGGCGAGCCGTCGGACCTGGTACGACGGCGGCCAGCGCCTGCACTATCCGGCTCGGCAGGATCACGCCAAGGGTGACGTCGGTCAGGGCGAACTGGAAGTCGCCCTCGGCCATGATCCGCTCGTCGCACGCCAGCGCCAGGATGGACCCGCCGCCGTAGCTGTGCCCGTTGATGCCGGCCACCGTGGGCTTGGGCAGATGCCGCAGCGTGTCGAACAGTCGGATGAAATGCGCGATGTAGACCTGCAGCCTGTCCTGCGTATATGCGAAGACTTCCTGGACGTCGAAGCCGCCGCAGAACATCCTGGGCGTGCCGCTGGTGATCACCACCCCGTGCGTCCGTGAGTCCGCCCGCGCGTGATTGAGCGCCTGCTGCAGTTCATCGACCATCTCGCAGTTCAAGGCGTTGGCGGCACCACGCGACAAGGTGACGACGAGGACGCCTTCTTCCCGATCGAGCTTGATGTGCTGCACGAGTGACTCCGGTGTCGAGAGGCAGGCCGCACGCCTGGCTGCAGTCTAGCGCTCTTGGCGTGTGCGTGCGGTCAGCCGCGATCGAGCGACAGCGTCGCCCATCGGTCCCTGGACCACACGTAGCGGGGCGACGGCGCGACCGACGTGGCGCAGCTCAGGCCTCCGATGAAGCGGCCGTGCTCGTCTGCCCCCATGCACAGGAGCCCGACGTTCACCCGGTCGGCCGCCACCCGGCCGGCGCTGGCCTCGGCCACCACCCTGCGGGCGTCCCGCTCGAGCGAGTCGCCGCGCGCCACTGCGGCGGCCAGCCACGCTCGGTGCTCGTCGGCGGGCCCCTCCGGCCCGGCAAGCAGCAGGACCGAGACGTCGCGGCGGCCGAGCGTGAACGGTTCGACGTTGTGCCAACCGCAGTCGCCATTCCAGGCGATCGTGCCGAGGATCGGGTCGCGCCGGTCCGGCAGCAGGCCGTCGGTGCCTTCATCGTGAGCGGGGTCGGGCGGGGCGGGACCTGATGGCGTCGAGCGGGTCGGCATGCCAGGTGATCGGACGGCGAGGCGCTGCTTCCATGCAAGGCCGCCGATCAGCACCAGCAGCGCGATCGCGACAAACAGGGCGGGAGACCAGTCCACGGGACTCATGTCGGCTACGCGACCTTGAAGGTCTGGAGTTTGTCGTCGGACCGCACGAGGTACTCGTGGCCGGCATCGGCATCACAGCGCAAGTGGAGCAGCACGTCAGGGGTGCTGCCGGCGCCGACCCGGACGGCCGAGATGGTGAACCGCGGCAGCCCGACGCCGCGCTTCTGGGCCACCGTGCGAGCCGCCTCCGACGCGCGCAACAGCATCTCGAAGCTGCGTTGGACGGCCTGCCGGGCCAGGTCGAGCGCGTGCGGATCGGGGCCCGCTGCCCCTCCGTCGATCTGCAACGGGAACCCGCCGTCCTCGCGATGCGCCCACCAGGCACCGTCGGCGGTCGAGAAGGTCAGGGCCCCCAACACCCGATCCTCGCGTGCCGACCCGGGAGTGAATCGCGCGGGCTCGGCGCCATGCGCGCCGGCGTGAGCCTGGCCGACCGTCGCGGCGCTGGCGGCCCCCGCTGGCGCCAGGATCTCGCGTGGGGCAAAGGGGTCTTTGGGCGCCCGCGTCGACCGCGGTCGGCTTGTCTTCAGCTTCTCGAGGGTGTTCTGGTTGGCCCGCTGGGCCCGTTGCCCGCCGACGTCGCCTCCTGCGGTCCGGCTGGACCGCAGGACCACGCGCGTCACGTTGTAGATCACCGCGACGGCGATCGCCCAAGGTACCCACTCGCCCGGCTGGTCGGCGGCAGACCAGGCCCACGCCAGCACGCGGTCCGCGCCTTGGCGGGCAGGGTGACGGGCATCGCTGCCGCGGATGCCGGCCCAGGCCCAGTCGGCCGCCTGCCCGCCTAGCACGAAGACGACCGGGATCGGCAGCAGGTTGCCCAGGCAGCCCAGCGTGCCGCGGAAGGCGGCGGCTCCCGTCGGTTTTCCCTTCTCGGCAGGTTTGGCTGGCCGCTGGAACACCCCCCGCACCAGCCAGGTCCAGGCGGCGATATAAAGCCAGAACGACGCCAGGATCCGCACAAAGACGCCGGCATTGCGCTCGTCCTCCCCGGGCTGGGCCCCGAGATGCGCCGACAGCAGGAACAGCCCGGTGGCGACCAACAGGTGGAACGCCAGCCAGAACGTCGCGCGGACCACGTGGGCCACCCACTGCAGAAAGGTCATAGAGGTTGCTCACTCAAACGGCGGGAACCCCGCTGCCGAACGGACGAGTCCGGCGGCGCGAGCCCGGCGGCCCGAGCCGGCGGCGGCGCGAGGGCCGGTATACTGGTGAGATGTCTGCTGCAGAGCACGCCCGACAGGTTGCCAATCCCCTTCGCAGGAACGTCGCCATCGTCGCCCACGTGGACCATGGCAAGACCACGTTGGTCGACGCGATGTTCGCTCAATCGGGGACCTACCGCACCAACGAGCGGGTGGCCGACCGGGCGATGGACTCCATGGATCTCGAGCGCGAGCGCGGCATCACCATCATGGCCAAGAACACGGCCGTGCGATACCACGACACCATCATCAACATCTGCGACACCCCCGGCCACGCCGATTTCGGCGGCGAAGTCGAGCGCACGCTGTCCATGGTCGATGGCGTGGTGCTGCTGGTGGATGCCTCTGAAGGTCCGCTGCCGCAAACCCGCTTCGTGCTTCGCAAGGCGCTGGAGCGGCGCCTCGTCCCCATCGTCGTGATCAACAAGGTCGACCGCCCCGATGCGCGCATCCAGGAGGTGCTCAACGAGATCTATGACCTGTTCATCGACCTCGACGCCGACGAGGACCAACTCGACTTTCCAGTGATCTACGCGGTCGCCCGCGACGGCAAGGCGAGCCGCGATCCGAACGAACGCGGCGAGGACCTGCAGCCGCTGTTTGACGCGATCATCGAGCACACGCCGCCGCCCAAGGGCGATCCCGAAGGCATCCTGCAGATCCTGATCGCCAACCTCGACGCCAGCGAGTACCTCGGGCGCATCGCCATCGGCCGTATCTTCAACGGTCGCGTGAAGCTCGGCGACTTCGTCGCCATCTGCAAGCTGGATGGCTCGGTGCAGCAGGTGCGGGTGACCAAGCTGTTCGTGTTCGACGGGCTCAAGCGTGCCGACGTGCAGGAGGCGGCCGCGGGTGACATCGTGTGCCTGGCCGGGATGGAGGACATCACGATTGGCGAGACCGTCACCAACGCCGAGACGCCGAAGCCGATCGCGCCAATCGCCATCGACGAACCGACGGTGTCGATGATCTTCGGCGTCAACACCTCGCCGCTGGCCGGCCGGGACGGGCAGTTCGTGACCTCGCGCCAGATCAAGGAGCGGCTGGAGAAGGAGCTGCTCGGCAATGTCTCCCTGCGCGTCGAACCCACCGACTCGCCCGAGCAGATGCGGGTCGTCGGCCGGGGCGAGCTGCAGCTCTCCATCCTGATCGAGATGATGCGGCGCGAAGGCTTCGAGCTGCAGGTGTCACGACCGGAAATCGTCACCCGCGACACCGAGACGGGCCGCTTGGAGCCGGTCGAGGACGTGGTCGTCGACGTACCCGAAGACTTCCAGGGCGTGGTCATCGCCGCGATCGGCATCCGCAAGGGGACGATGACCAAGATGATCAACAACGGCAGCGGCCGCGTCCGTCTCGAGTTCAAGGTGCCGGCGCGCGGCCTGATCGGGCTGCGCTCCCAGTTCATGACCGACACCAAGGGCACCGGCATCATGAACCACATCTTCGCCGGCTGGGAGCCGTGGGCCGGCCCCATCCCGGCGCGCCCGACCGGCGCCCTGGTGGCCGACCGCACCGGCGTGGCCACCGCGTTTGCCATCGCCAACCTGCAGGAGCGCGGCGAGATCTTCATCGACCCCACCACAGAGGTCTACGAGGGCATGCTGATTGGCGAGAATGCCCGCAACAACGACATGGACGTCAACGTCTGCAAGGAAAAGAAGCAGACCAACATGCGCGCCTCGTCGGCCGACGAGGCCATCCGGATCATCCCGCCGCGCAAGCTCGGACTCGAGGTAGCGATCGAGTTCATCAACGACGACGAACTGGTCGAGATCACGCCCAAGGCGATCCGCCTGCGCAAGCGCATCCTCGCCCAGAACCAGCGCCCGCGCCGCGACTGAGGGCAGTCGGGCCGGGCTGGCCGCCACAGTGGCACCGTCACGGCACCTTGGTGATGGTCTTCACGAAAAGCACTGCGCCGTTCTCGCCGACAAACTCGACGGTCAGCTGCTGGGGCGTGACGACCAGGTACGCCAGGCCGAGCTGCGCAGCCTGGAAGTACGTCCGGTTGTAGCCGGCGTTGGCCGAGCCACGCAGTGACTTCGGCCTGGCGCCCGCACCGCTGATGATGAGCTCGGTGCCGACGCATGTGCCGTCGGGCTCGAGCCACTGCAGATTGTGGTCGTGGCCGGAGAGCAGGATGTCGGCGCGCCCGCACACGATGTCGTCCATGAACGACTTCACACCGTCGCCACTGGCCACTGGCACGCCCGCCACTCCGTTGTAGGCGCCGGCGTTGCCGTGCTGGCCGTTTGACCGGTACGGATGGTGCCCGAGGGCGATCTTCCACGGTGCGGTGGACAAGGACAGCCATGACTGCACGTCGACCCGCTGCTGGGCGTCCATCCCGTACATCTGCATGTTGGTGTCGAGCCCGACAAAGTCCACCGGACCGCTCGAGAAGCGGTACGAGGCCGCAGGCATGCGCCACTTGGCCGACACGGCCGAGTAGTCGACCTGGAACTGGCCTTTCTCGAATTCGTCCCCCTGGCCCTCGCCGCCGTAGTCGTGGTTGCCGAGCACCGCGTAGAACGGCAACGGACTGTTGGCGTAGGGCATCTCGAACTTGGTGTCGAACTGCGGGTCGGCGACCGATGTGACACCGCTCTGATAGATGTTGTCGCCGAGCAGCACCGCGAACGCACACCCGCTGCGGCGGCATTTCTGGTCCAGTGCAGCGGCACCCGCGTACTGGCCGGCGTCGCCAAGCCCGGTGTCTCCGAGCGCTGCGAAGCGCAGTGCCCCGGACGCCACGACCACCACCGCCGGCCGGCTGGGGTCCTTGCCATCGTCGACCACCAGTTGGATGACATATTGCCCGTCGACATCCATAAGGAAGCCGGGTCGCGCTGTCGCTGCACCCGTGAGTTGGGCGGTGCTGGCGGGCGGCCGCGAGACCATGGCCCAGGCGTAGGTCAGCGGATCCCCATCGGCGTCACTCGAAGCCGATCCATCGAGCTCGATCATCGCGCCAACCGACACGTCACGATCGTCTCCGCCATCAGCGGTCGGCGCTGCATTCGGCGCTCGTACGGCAACCTGCGCCGTCGATGCGCGGCAGTTGTTCGCCTCGTCAGTCTCGCCGACCTGACGCAAGACGTCTGCGCACGCGAGCAGGACGTACGTGCCATGCGCCGCGGTCGTCGGGACGGTGACCGTCTGTCCTCCGCTCGACGCTCCGCCGGCCGCCAGGGCTGGCACCGACCGTGCGCCGACCAGCGGAAGGTCAGCGGAATCGTACGTGCCGTCCACTGACAGGTAGTACTGCGTCTTGGACTTGGCGGCGGCAACCTCACCCACGTTGGCGGCACGGTCGGTGACGGCAAACGTCGCACCGGGGACCGTCGATGGCGGCGGGTCACCGAGGCTGGTCGTGACCAGGTCCGGCCGTGCGAGCGTCACCGCGGCCGTCGACACGCCACAATTGTTAGTGTCGTCGGTCTCGGGGACCTTCCGTTGGTCGTCGGCGCAGGCCAGGATGACGTACGTGCCCAAGGGAGTCGCGGCGGCCGCTGAGACAGTCACGGTGCCGGTCGAGGACCCACTTGCAGAGAGCGTCGCGACGGCGCGGCTGCCGCCCAGCGCGACATCGGTGACGTCCCTGATGCGGTCAACCGAGAGGTAGTACCGCGTCGTGGACGCTGGCGCGGCCAGCGCGCTCAGGTTGCGAGTCGTGTCGGTCACCTTGAAGCCTGCCCCAGGCGCCACCGCCTGCGGCGAGGCGCTCACGGCCTGCCCGACCAGGTCCGGCAGCTGCACCTCGACGGGCGTGCCGCCTGCGGAACAGTTGTTGGTCTCGAGGCTCTCGGCGACCGTCCTCGTGTCGTCGGCGCAGGCCAGGAGCCTGTACGCGCCGGCAGGCATCGTGGCGGGAATGGTTAGGACGGTGCTGCCCGAAGACGATAGCCCGACTGGCAGTGGCCCAACCGCGCGGCTGCCCGAGAGACGCTTGTCGCCGGAGCTTTTGATGGCGTCGATGGAGAGGTAGAAACGCGTGATGGAAGGCCCGGCGTCGGCTGTCCCCCCGTTGCCAACGGCGTCGGTCACCGTGAAGGTCATCCCTGGCGCCACCGGATCGGCGCCGTTGGAGATGAGCGAGACCGTGAGGTCCGCGCCGGTCTGGGCCTGAGCCCCGCCCGCACCGACAACCATCGCGAAAAGGGCCAGCAGCCGCGGCAGGCGCCGCCCTGTGCTCGAGCTCAGCGGGATGAGTCTTGGCCTCATGTAAGTCGTGGGTGCCGCTTGGGGGTCGCCATCGTCTCACGGTACACGAAGGGTGGCCATGATCGTCCGAGCGTGCCTCACACCGCGGTCAGGCGGGCTTTTCGAGCCCTGCCGGCGCGATGCCGAGGCTTTCCAGCATCGCGTAGAGCGCGGCTTGACGGACCGGCTTGGGAAGGTAGTCGTCCATGCCGGCTGCGAGGCAGCGCTCGCGATCGCCCGCCATCGCGTGAGCCGTGATCGCGACGATCGGCGTACGACGTCGCACGCGCCGTCGCTCCTCCACTTCCCTGATCTCTTTGCACGCCTGCAGGCCGTCGACTCCGGGCATCTGCACGTCCATCAGGACCAGGTCGAATCGCTCGCGATGCCACGCATCGACGGCCGCGCTGCCGGTCGTGGCCACGACCACTTCACAGCCCCGGCTCTCGAGCAGCTCGCGTACGACACGCAGATTCAACTCGTTGTCGTCAGCGGCCAGTACGCGCGGCACACGCACGGCGCGCGCCACAAGGGCCAGGGGCGAGGGCGGCGCAGTTGCCGCTGCCCCGGCCACGCGGTTCAGCGCCGCGGCCAGGACCGCGGCAGCCGTTGGTCGGCGAAGCGGCTTGGCCAGGCGGGGCAAGAGCGACGGCGACGATGCGGACGGGCCGTCGATGGTGAGCGCGAGGTCGACGACAGGCACGCCGGCGCGTGAGAACGCGACCGGATCCGGGATGGCTGCTTCGAGCGATTCGCCATCGATCAGCACCAGCCCCCAGCGATGATCCCGGAGCAACGCGCTGAGCGCGGCCTGGTCACCGAGGTCGGGACAGGTGACGTTGGCGCCCCATGCGGTCAGCCAGCTGGCGAGCACGGCACGCGAGGCCGCCTGGCGCTCGACCAGCAGGACGTCACGACCGGCCAGCTCCTGCGGCCGCGCCTCGACGGCCGCGGTCACGGCCTCGCGTGTCGTGACCGGCACGGCCACGCTGACCAGGGTGCCGGCACCCTCGTCGCTGGTCACCGTCAGGCTGCCGCCCATGAGGTGCAGGAGCCGACCACAGATTGGCAGGCCCAGTCCGTTACCCTCGAACAGCTGCGGCGTGCCGGTCCCGGCCTCCTGCAGCATCTTGCCAATCCCGTCGAGCTGCGACGGCGCGATGCCGACACCAGAGTCGGCCACGTGCACGCGCAGCATGGCGCGGCCAGCCTCGTCGATGGGCGTGATGTCGACGTGCACCCTGACAAATCCGACGTTGGTGAACTTCACCGCGTTGCCGAGCAGGTTGTTCAGCACCTGGCGCAGGCGGATGGGGTCGGCGCTGACCATGGCAGGCAGGGGCGCGTCCTGGTCCCACACCAGGTCGAGATCCTTCTGGTGGGCGCGAATGGCGACGGCGCCGAGCGCATCATGGATCACCGACGCGAGGTCGAAGGTCACGTCCTCGAGATCGATGCGTCCCGCTTCGATCCGCGACAGGTCCATGACGTCGTCCATCACGGTGATCAGGGCTTCCGATGAACGACGGATGGTCTGCAGATACTCGCGCTGACTGAGCGTCAGGTTGGTATCCAGCGCCAGCTCGGTCATGCCCAGCACGCCGGTCATGGGCGTGCGGATGTCGTGGCTCAAGGTGGCGACAAACTGGCTCTTGAAGCGATTGGCGCTCTCGGCGCGGTCCTTGGCCACGCGGAGTTCCGCCGTCCGCTGGGCCACCGTCTGCTCCAGGTCGTCGTGGTGCCGCTGCAGCGCACGGTCGCGCGCAGCCAGGTGCGAGAGCATGCCGTTGAAAGCCCGGACCAGGACACCTACTTCGTCGTCGGTGGCGCGCTCGGGTAGCCGCATGTCGAAGCGCTCGGTCCGCATGACCTCGTCGGCAGCAACCGACAGCTGCCGCAGCGGCGTCACCAGCGGACGCTGCAGCGCCGCGCCTATGGCGTAGGCAAGCGCGAGCGAGACGACGAACACGGCCAGGAAGATGATCAGAGTGTCGCGGCGCCGGGCGTGGAGGCGGCGCATGTCGATCTCCACGAGGACCGATCCGACACACCCATCGGGCAGGCAGACCTGGCGGACGACACGAATGGCGTCGCTGGTTTGGACGACGCCGGCCGCCGGCACGGCGGCTGGGGCCGATGGCCCTCCCTGGCCGCGCAGTTCGGCAAACAACTGGCCGTCAGTGCGATACAGGGCGGCGACCCGCAGGTCGGCTCTGGGTCGAAGCGAGGCCAGGGTCGTCTTCACGAACCGGGGATCGTCGAAGGTGAGCGCCGCGGCGCTGTTCTCGCCGACGACCAGCGCGACCGCCTCGATCTCCTGTGCCAGCGCGTCCTTCGAGGTGGCGCTGTCATACAGCATGAGGCCGAGGCCGTTCAGGGCCAGGGCGCACACGATCGTCGCGACGAGGGCGACGGTGAGCTGGAGGCGAAGGGAGTAGCGGAGCATGGCCGGGGGAGTCCCGCCGGGTCAATCGGCGCCCGCCAGAAAGAATTGAGCCGGGTCTAAAGTCTGCAGCCGTTGCGGCCGATTGGCCGGGACATGACGGCGTCACCAGCAGTCTCGGGATCGGTACGATGGACCCGCCGGGTACTCATCCTGGCGGCAATCAGCCTGGCGGTTCTGACCACGTCGGTTCCCGCCGAGGCGCGAACCGCCGCCGTCAGGGCCACCACCATCGTCCGCATGCTGCGCTTCGTGGAGTGGAATACCGCCACCCGCGGTGAGGCGCTGACGGTCGCCGTGCTGGACAACAGGGCGCTCGCGGCGGCGCTGCGCGCCGCATGCGCGGAGATGCAGCCCGGTGGACGCGCGGTGACGGTCGTGGACGTGGCCTCGCCACGTGCCCTCGCCGCGCTCAATGCGGCGGTGGTCATCCTCGGACCGCACTCGGCGCCGTTGGCCAGGCAGTTGTCCGACCTGGGCGTCCTGACGGTTGGCGCCGGCGACTGTCCCGACGATGCCGGGCTGATGCTGAACCTGGTGGCCGACGGCGATCAGTACCGGTTCAGCGCCAACCGCTCGGTGGCGGCTCGCGGCAGGGTCAACCTCAGTTCGCGCCTGCTTCGCCTCGCCACGGTCGTCAACTGAGACCCAGGAGTCCGAGGGTCGGCGGTACACTCGACACTCCGGCACGGGCGCAGCGCAGACCCGTCGGCGCTACGTCTCCGCCGGCGCGTCTTTCTGCTCGAGTGGCACGGGCCTGTGCCGCCAACGCGTCAGCAACACGCCGGCAGCCACCAGCACCGCGCCCACCAGACGCATCCCCGCCAGCCGTTCGCCCAGCCATACCATGGCCACGACCAGGGCCGCCACCGGCACGACGTTGGAGTAGATCGACGTCCGTGACGAGCCGAGCTGCCGCACGCCGGTGTACCACGCCGTGTAGGCGAAGTTGAGCGCGAGCAACGACGAGAAGACCACACACACCCAGGCGACCAGGCGGACCTCGGCCCACGGCGTGCGCGCCAGGTCGGAGATCGAGAAGGGCAGGAACAGGATCGTGCCGATGGTCATGGAGAGCCCGGTGACAACCAGCGGCGGGTACGTGGCCAGGAGCGGGCGACCGGCCACGGTGTAGACCGTCCAGCAGACCACGCAGGCAATCATCATCAGGTCGCCGCTCGGCGAGCTCAGCCCGGCGACCGCCCCACCTTGCACGATCAGGCTGACACCGACAAACGAGAGCGCGGTGCCCAGCCAGTGGGCCATCGGCAGGCGCTCGTGCCCGACGGCAGCCGATGCGAGGCTGACGGCGGCGGGGGTACACGCGATGATGATCGAGGCGTTCATCACGCTGGTCCGTTCGAGGCCGGCGATGAACAGCATCTGATAGGCGAACTGCCCGACAACGCCCAGCAGCAGCACCACGGCCCAATGCCGCGGCGTCAGGCGCGCGAGGTGTTCGCGGCGGGACGTGCCGTAGATGATGGCGAGGAAGACGGCCGAGGCGATGACCAGCCGCAGCGAGTTGAAGGTCCGCGGCGGGACCTCCTGCAGGACGAACTTGATGACACTGTAGTTCGTGCCCCAGATGATCGCGGTCAACAGCAGGTAGAGGTCGACACGCGTCATGGTGAGAGGCCAGGGGGCCGACGTGGGCCCGATGGCCACACGTCGGCGGGTACATTCGACTCAGGCCAGGCCGAGGGCGCCGGCGCGGACGAAGAAGATGATCAGCGAGACGAGCAGCACGTAGATCACGAGCGACTCGATGAGCACCAGGCCCAGCAGCAGTGCGCCGCGGATCTGATCGGCCGCCCCGGGGTTGCGGGCGATGCCCTCGGCAGCGGCGCTCACCGCCTTGCCCTGCGCCAGGGCGCCGAACGCGGCGGCAATGGCGAGCGCGAAGCCGGCGGTGACCACGGCCCACTTCGTCACGCTGGGATCGGCGGCGCCAGCCGCAGCGGCTTCCTGCGCGTACACCGGCGAGAGCAGACCAGCGGCCGCCACCAGCGCGAGAACTGCGTAGAACTTCTTCATCATGACAGTGCCTCCTCGAGGCTCATCAACAACGTGTCGTCGGCATTGAAGGGTCGCGACCGAACTGGTCGCGGGCGTCGCCTGTGGCGCGCCTGGGGTCGTGCTGCAGACCGGGGCCCGACGGTTGCCGAAGCCTGCTGACCCGGCCGTCGCTCCTGGCTTGCGCTCGGAGCTTCGGCCCGCTCTGCCGACACGTCCAGGCGTGTCGACAGTGCGTGTGCGTGACGCCCTACGCCGCCGCGTGGGCGTGCGCGGGCGAGTCGCCGTGCGCGTGATGATCGTCGTGATGGGCGTCGTCATGCCCATGCTCGACGTGCACCGCGCCGGCCAGATAGATGATCGTCAGCAGCGTGAAGATGTAGGCCTGCAGCGACCCGGTGATGACGCCGAGGAACATCATCGGCAGCGGCACCAGGAACGGCACGATGCTGGCCATGATCAGCACGACGAGTTCCTCGCCGTAGACGTTGCCGAACAGGCGCAGCGACAGCGACATCACGCGCGACATGTGGCTGATCAGCTCGATCGGCGCCATGATCGGCGCGATGAACAGCGGCACGCCCGGCGGGATGATGAAGTGCTTCACGTAGGCGACGATGCCCTGCGCCTTGATGCCCTGCAGGTGGTAGTAGACCCACACCGTCAGCGCGCAGCCGAGCGTGGTGCTGATGTTGGCCGTCGGCGACATCAGCCCCGGGATCTTGCCGATCGCGTTGGCCAGGAAGATGAAAATGAAGATCGAGCCGACCAGCGGCAGGAACTGCGGTCCCTTCGGCCCGATGTTCTCCGTCAGCAGGCCGTTCAGGAAGCCGACGATGTCCTCCAGCACGATCTGGAGCTTGCCCGGGTTGTCGACGCTGAACGTGGACCGGACGGCGACGCAGAAGATCGTCACCATGAGCACGATCAGCGCCGACATCACGAGGTGATCGGGAATCACCAGCAGGCCGGGCGTGTAGGGACGCCCGAGCAACGACGCCACGAACGGCCCGAACAGGCGGTTGACGACCTCGACGATCCAGAGTGTGTGATGTTCCATTGCCCAGTCGGCAGGTTGCGGGGAGACCGGTCGGCTATCGCCAAGACCGGACCGCTTCCAGCATCGCGGCGACGACCACCGCGGAGACGCCCACCAGCACCCCCAGCGGGTGCAGGTGCAAACGGCCAATCATAACGTAGCCGGCCAGCAGCAGCAACGCGTACCGGCCAGCGAGTCCGATGGCCAGTCGCCAGGGCGACACCGTGGACCGCCCCTCTCGCCCTGCCGGCGGCGGCCCGATCGCGTCTACGCCGCGCTTGAGGGCCAGATAGCTGATCGCCAGCAGGAGGCCGCCCCCGATGATGCCGCCGGCCATCGGCCAGCCACCGACCGCCCCTCCCACGACGAAGCTCACGACCAGAACCAGGCAGGTGTCTCGCTCGAGGCGTGCCGAGGAGGTCGCCACCGACCTGAAGAAGCTCAGGAGGCGCCTTTGTCGAACGCACGGCGGGTGATCCGCACGACGTTGAGAACGGCCGCGGCAAAGCCGAGGCCGAACCCCACGAGCATCCCCCAGGGGTTGGAGTCGAAGGTCCGGTCCACCCACAGCCCGGCGGCGGTGCCCATCACCAGGGCCAGGACGAACGACAAACCGAGCGTGCCCAGTTCGCCGACGGTTCGCCAGTAGCCCGCGGGGCGCGGCGTCAGCATCGGCGTCAGGGCTTGCGCGCGGGTTCGGCGCAGGGCATCAGGGTCGGCGCCAGGGGGTCGGCCGCCACGGGCACCGGCTTGGCCCGCGCCGCCGGGGTCTCGGGCGTATCGCAATCGGCTTGTGAAGCCTTCAAGGCGGCCGGTTTCCCCTTCGCACTTCTGCCGCTGCGCACCTTGCCTGCCGGTGACGGCTTGGCCGGTGCCCTATCCGCGGTGCGCTTGCGGGTGGGGGCTGTGGCCTTCACCGGGGCCGGGGGGGACGGTACCTGGGCCTTGGGCTGGGAATACACGGGCGCCTCGACCTGCGCCGCGGCAGATACCGGGAACACGCCGAGGCTCATCGCCAGGAGCAGCGGGGACACACAACTGGGCATGGAACACGCCTCTGCGACCGCCAGCCGCCGTGAGTCGTCGGAAGAGAGCACCACCAAGGGGCCCGACGGCCCTCGACTATACTCCAGAGGCGGGCCCTTTCCCGCCACGGACACCCTGATGCGAACCTTTCTGACGCTCGTCGTGGCTTCGGCCCTCGGCTTGTCCTCGCTCGCCACCACACTGGAGGCGCAGGGCTCGGGTCGCCAGCGCACGCTCCTGGTATCGGCCACTTCCGAAGATGGCATTCCGCTCGAGACGCTCACCCCCGAGGACGTCGTCGTCCGCGAGGACGGCGTCGCGCGAGAGGTCGTCAAGGTCTCGCGGTCGGCCGAGCCGGTCGACATCACACTGGTGATCGACAACAGCGTCGCGTCGACGCGCGCGCTCCAGGACATGCGCATCGGCCTGGAAAAGATGGTCGCGACCTTTGCCGGGCCGCATCCGATCACGGTGATGACCGTGGCTGACCGCCCTACCGTCCAGGTGAACTCGACCACGAGCAAGGCGCAACTGCTCAGGGGCGTCAAGCGCCTCTTTGTCCAGCCCGACGCGGGCGCCACGACGAGCGAGGGCATCATCGAGGCGGCCAAGGCCGTCTCCAAGCGCAAGCCCGCCCGTGCGGCAATCATCGTCATTACCAGCTTCGGGACCGAGTTCAGCGACCGCGGCTTCCAGCTGGCCCTCGACGCCCTGGCCGAGTCGGGCGCCACGCTGCACGTCCTCGAATTGCAGGACACGCAGCAGGCCGATGTCACCAACCAGAACGTCCGCGACCGGAACATCGTGATCGACCGCGGCACCACCGACACCGGCGGGACGCGTGAACTGCTGCTGACCAACCAGAGCCTCAGTGATGCCCTGCAGAAGGTCGGACGCGCGGCGACCAGCCAGTTCCAGGTGGTATACGGACGCCCCGACACGCTGATTCCGGCCCGCAAGGTCGAGGTGTTCTCGGCGCGACCGACGGTAAAAGTTCGCGCCAACACCCTGCAGGCCAATCGGGCGTCTCGATGACATCCGGAGTGGTTGGCCAGCTCCTGGCAGGTGGCGCAGTCGCCCTCGTGCTGACGGCACGGGTCGGCTCGCAAGCCCCTGCCACGGCGCAGGCGCCGCTACCCGCGCCGGCCACGCAAGGCGCGCCAGGCGCCGCCGCACAGACACCGCAGCCAGCGGAGGGCACCCAGCCGCAAGCGCCCGATCAGCCGAGCTTTCGCGCCGGTATCGAGGTGGTCTCGTTGAACGTGACCGTCACCGAACGTGACGGACGCTTCGTCAACGGGTTGACGCAGGAGGCGTTCTCGGTCTTCGAGGACGGCGTCAAGCAGGACGTCATCTTCTTCTCGGGCACACGGCTGCCGACCGCGCTCGGCCTGCTCGTGGACACCAGTGCGAGCATGAACGACAAGCTGCCGATCGCCCAGCAGGCGGCCATCGGGTTCGTCCAGCGGATGCGACCCGACGACCTGCTGACGATTGTCGACTTCGACAGCCGCGCCGAGATCCTGCAGGCGTTCACGGCCGACCAGGCACGTCTCTCCGCGGCCATCAAGCGAACCACGGCGGGCGGCTCGACCTCGCTCTACAACGCGGTCTATGTCGCATTGAACGAGTTCAAGAAGATCCGCGCGGCCAGTGCGCAGAGCGAGGTGCGCCGGCAAGCCATCGTCGTACTCTCGGACGGCGAAGACACGTCCAGCCTCGTGCCGTTCGAGGAGGTGCTCGAGCTCGCCAAGCGGTCCGAGGTGGCGATCTACACCATCGGCCTGAAGGACGGCAATGGACCGCGCGGACGCCCCTTCTCCGGTTTCAGCGAGTCCGACTTCGTGCTCAAGCAGTTCGCGCAGGAGACCGGCGGCAAGGCGTTCTTCCCCACCAGCGCCGACGAGCTGTCGGGGATCTACGGATCGGTTGCCGATGAACTTGCCGCGCAGTACACCGTCGGGTACGCCTCGCGCAATCCGCGCCGTGACGGCCGCTGGCGGCGGGTGG